>Ga0194120_10006048_pt1 | contig 17327 bp, 15 predicted proteins | sample TA2MahCa65mmetaG_FD_148642 | JGI IMG/M metagenome (GOLD analysis project Ga0194120, IMG submission 148642) | Freshwater microbial communities from Lake Tanganyika, Tanzania - TA2015019 Mahale Deep Cast 65m | ecosystem: Environmental > Aquatic > Freshwater > Lake | place: Tanzania: Lake...
GACACCGACCACCCCGAGAAACTCAAGGGGATGTACTTCTGGAAGGGCGGGGAGCTGGTGTACACGGGCCAGCCCGGCGGGGTGGACTGGAAGCAGAACCGTCGCCCGGCGCGCCAGTATGTCGACCACGCGCCCTACATGAAGTCGAGCTTCGTGTCGGTGGGCGTGCAGGCCAAGCGCGGCTGCTCGCTCCACTGCATCCACTGTTCCGACACCTTCTTGCTCGGCCACCGCGTGCGCATGCGCGACCCCGTCGACGTGGTCGACGAGATGGAGTTCCTCAAGAAGGAGCACGCCGTCGACCAGATGTTCATGTGCGACCAGATCTTCAACATCCCGGTGTCGCACGCCATCGCCATCTGCGACGAGATCTCCCGTCGTAAGCTCGACCTGAAATGGTCGGCATGGTTCAACGAGCATCGCAACACCCTGCCCGACGAGCTGATGGTGGCGCTCAAGCGCGCGGGCTGCGGGCTCTTGAGCTTCTCCCCGGATCACGTCGACGATCGCATGCTGCGCAACCTCGACAAGAACTTCCGCAAGGAAGACATGCTCTACACCGTCCAGGTTGCCAAGAAGCACGGCATGGACGTGGAGTACAGCTTCTTCCTCAATAGTCCCGGCGAGGATGCCCGATCCCTCTTCGAGATCGTGAAGTTCCTCGCCCATGCCCGCTGGGAGCTGGGCGGCCAGCTCCGCTTGTTCACGCTGTTGATGATGCAGCCCATCCGCCTCTACCCGCACACGCGCTTGCACGAGCTGGCGCGCGAGACCGGCCTCATCGACCGCGACCACGAGCTGGTGGAGGGCCAGTTCTGGAACCCCGGGCTCATGCAGTACGCCACCGCCGGCATCCAGGCGGCGGCGCACACGCTCTACGACGCGCGCCAGTCCTGGCGGAAGGCCCGGGGTAATACCTTCGACTCCGTGGTCCGCGAGTAAGCCTTGCTCCTGCTCCTGGCCTGCGTCCACGCGGCCGCGCCCTTGCCCGAGCCTGTCGCCGCGGTGCCCGACGAGGCGCCTGCCCCGCCCGACGAGGCCGCCGCCGTGGTGCTCATGGAGGCGATGGCGGTGGCCTACGGCAACGGCGACGCCGTCGAGGCCACGCGCCTCGGTCGCGACATGGTCGCCACGCATCCCACGTCGCAGTACGCGCCCCTCGCGCAGGAGTGGCTCGGCCTGCTCGCCACCTTCGGCCAGCCGGCGCCCGAGCTCGCCGTGGCCGAGTGGGTGCGCGGCGGCCCGCCGCCCCCTGATCGCCCGGTGCTCCTGGTGTTCTTCGAGGCCTGGTGCCCCCACTGCCAGCAGGAGTTCTCCCTGTTCCAGGAGGTCCACGAGCGCTACCCGGGCATCAGCGTCGTCGGCGTCACCAAGATGAGTCGCGACACCACGCCCGAGCAACTCGCCGCCTTCCTCGACGAGCGGCACGCCAGCTTCGCCATCGCGCGCGAAGACGAGGGCTCGCTCACCGAGGCCTACGGCATCGAGGGCATCCCGGCGCTGGTGCTGGTCGACCAGGGGCGGATCGCGTGGCGCGGTCACCCGGCGCTGTTGACGAGCACCCTGCTCGATCGGCTGGCCCCCCCGGCCGGCTAAGATGGCCACATGTTGTTCTCGCTCCTGTTCGCCTGCACCACCATCGGCCCCAAGGAGTCCGACAGTGGCGACCCCGCCTCCAGCGACGACGCCGACGGCGACGGCTACCTCGCCAGCGTCGACGACTGCGACGACGGCAACGCGGAGATCCACCCGGGCGCCAGCGAGTACTGCGATGGCGTCGACAACGACTGCAACGACCAGGTTGACGACTCGGTGGTCGACCCCATCACGCTCTACCGCGACGTCGACGACGACGAGTACGGCGACGACGAGCACACCGTCCCCGGCTGCACCGTGCTCGAGGGCTACACCACCCAGGGCGGCGACTGCGACGACCAGAACCCGGTGATCAACCCGGGCGTCGACGAGGGCGAGTGTGCCCTCTCCGACTTCGACTGCGACGGCGTGTTCAATGGCATCGATGGCGACGGTGACGGCGTGGCCTCGTGCGAGGACTGTAACGACGCCGACGCCGCCGTGTCGCCCTCCGAGCGCGAGGTGTGCAACGGCGTCGACGACGACTGCGACGGCCAGACCGACGAGGGACTCGGCACGGAGACGACGTTTGTCGATGCCGACAACGACGGCTACGGCGACAGCAGCACCGCGTCGACCGGCTGCGCCGGCGAGGGCTACTCCTCCGAGGGTGGTGACTGCAACGACGAGGACGACACCGTGTCGCCCGCCGCGGTGGAGCAGTGCGATGGCATCGACAACGACTGCGACTTCGTGCCCGACGACGGCATCTCGGGCACCGGCGAGAGCTGCCCGGCGGAGGACTGCGCGGCGGTCCTCGCCGACAACCCGAGCGTCACCTCGGGCGAGTTCTTCCTCACCATGGGCTTCACCTACTGCGACATGAGCACCGACGGAGGCGGCTGGACGCGCGTGGCCGACGACCTCGCCATCGACGCCGCCGTGACCAGCGGCACCCAGCTCAACGACGGGTTCCTGCGGTGGAACGAGCTCTGGATCGCCTACGGCGCCGGCAACCTCTCGGCCGGCTGCACCTACCCCGACGACACTGGCGCCTGCGTGGCCCTGGCCACGCTCATCGGCGGCGAGGGGCTCGGGCTGATGAGCACCAGCATCGACGTGTGCGGCCAGGCCTACACCGACTACTCCGCCGCCTACACCCTGAGCGGCTTCGACATCTTCATGAGCCGCGCCGAGGCGAGCGACCCCTTCGAGCTCGGCACCGCCGAGGCCCTCGCCGGCTGCAACACCTCCGACAACACCGGATCCGCGACGGTGGACGTGTACATCCGTCGGTAGTTCCCACCAGAGCCAGCCCGGGCGGATCCAGCCCCAGCAGCTAGCCAAGCCCCCGCGAGCCGGCTAACGTCGCCGCCTGCGGGAGTCGTCATGCGCTTCATGTCCCTCGTCCTGTTCCTGGTCGGTTGTCCCGACGCTATTTCCACCGACCCGGGCAAGGACAGCGGCAACGAGGACTTCGACCAGGACGGCGACGGCTACATCGGCGAGGACGACTGCGACGAGGGCGACGGCACCGTCAACGTGGGCGCGCCGGAGTTGTGCGACGGGGTCGACAACGACTGCGACGGCAGCACCGACGAGGAGGCCACCGACATGGCCACCTTCTACGCCGACGCCGACAGCGACGGCCACGGCGACGCGGCGGCGCCCACCGAGGCCTGCGAGCAGCCCAGCGGCTACGTCGAGTCTGCCGACGACTGCGACGATACCGATCCCGCCTACAACCCCGGCGCCGACGAGTCTGACTGCACCGACCCCAACGACTACAATTGCGACGGCTCGGTGGCCTACGCCGACGCCGACGCCGACGGCAGCCCCGCCTGCGAGGACTGCGACGACGGCGACGCGGCGCGTTCGCCGCTGTTGACCGAGTCCTGCAACGACATCGACGACGACTGCGACAGCGAGGTAGACGAAGACGCCGCCGACGCGACGACCTGGTACCTCGACGCCGACCAGGACGGCTACGGCGTGGACACCACGCTGGTGGCTTGCGACCGGCCCGAGGGCTACGCCGAGTACAACGGCGATTGCGACGACGCCACCGGCCGCTACCACCCCGGCGCCGAGGAGGTCGACTGCACCGACCCCAACGACTACAACTGCGACGGGTCTACCGGCTACGCCGACGCCGACGCCGACGGCTTCGCCGCCTGCCAGGAGTGCGATGACAGCGAGGCCAGCATCTACCCGGGCGCCACCGAGTATTGCGACGACGCCGACAACAACTGCGACGGCGAGATCGACGAGTCCACCGCCGTCGACGCCTCCACCTGGTACGCCGACGACGATCGTGACGGCTACGGGGCCGCCGCCGCCGCGGCCGTCGCCTGCGACGCGCCGCTCAACTACGTGTCCGACAGCACCGATTGCGACGACACCGACGTGGAGACGTACCCGGGCGCGCCCGAGTATTGCGACGGGGAAGACGACAACTGCGACGGCACCAGCGACGAGGACAGCGCGCTCGACGCCGCCACCTGGTACGCCGACGCCGACAACGACGGCTTCGGCGACGCCGCGAGCACCGACGTGGCCTGCGACAAGCCGGAGGGCTTCGTGGCCGACAGCACCGACTGCGACGACAGCACCGACCAGGTGTCGCCCGCCGCTACCGAGTACTGCAACGGCACCGACGACAACTGCGACGGCAGCACCGACGAGGACTCCGCCGCCGACGCGATCACCTGGTACGCCGACGCCGACAGCGACGGCTACGGCGACGCCGGCAACACGTACGCGGCGTGCGAGCTGCCGAGCGGCTACACCGCCGACGACACCGACTGCGACGATTCCGACGCCGCGGTGTCGCCCGTCGGCACCGAGATGTGCAACGGTTACGACGACGACTGCGACGGCGAGGCCGACGAGTCCACGGCGCTCGACGCCGCCACCTGGTTCGCCGACGGCGACAGCGACGGCTACGGCGACCCGGGCATCGGCGTGGCCGCCTGTTCCCAGCCGAGCGGCTACGTGGCCGACGACACCGACTGCGACGACACCGACGGTGCCGAGTACCCCGGGGCCACCGAGTACTGCGACGGCGACGACGACAACTGCGACGGCGAGGTCGACGAGGACACCGCCGCCGACGTGCTCACCTGGTACGCCGACCGCGACCGCGACAGCTTCGGCAACGCCAGCGCCAGCGACATCGATTGCGAGCAGCCGAGCGGCTACGTGGCCGACAGCACCGACTGCGACGACACCGACGGCGCCGAGTACCCCGGGGCTACCGAGTACTGCGACGGTGACGACGACAACTGCGACGGCGAGGTGGACGAGGACACCGCCGCCGACGTGCAGACGTGGTATCGCGACGCAGACGGTGACAGCTACGGCTACCGGCTGGCGCGCGACACCGACTGCGACCAGCCAACCGGCTACGTGGCCGACAACACCGATTGCGACGATCTCGACGACGACATCAACCCCGGCGAGGCCGAGGTGTGCGACGACGACGACACCGACGAGGACTGCGACGGCGACGCGGACGACGACGACCCCAGCGCCACCGGCCAGAGCACCTGGCACTGGGATCGCGATGGCGACGGCTACGGCGACAGCTTCCTCGACGTCGACGCCTGCAACCAGCCGGCCGACTACGTCGACAACGCCGACGACTGCGACCCCTTCGAGGTCGACGTCAACCCCGGCGCCCAGGAGGTGTGCGACCGCCGCGACACCGACGAGGACTGCGACGGCCTGAGCGACGACGACGACCCGAGCGCCACCGGCCAGTCGTCCTGGTACCTCGACGGCGACAGCGACAGCTACGGCGACGCCACCACCGGCACCAGCTCGTGCGACGCGAGCCCCGGCTACGTGGCCGACGACACCGACTGCGACGACAGCCAGTCCACCGTCAGCCCGGCCGGCACCGAGGTCTGCGACGACGGCGCGGACGACGAGGACTGCGACGGGCTCGTGGACGACGACGACCCGAGCGTCACCGGCACCTCGAGCTGGTACTACGACGACGACGGTGACGGCTTCGGTGACTCCGCGCTGTCTACCAGCACCTGCGTGGCCCCGGGCGACTACGTGGCCGACAGCACCGACTGCGACGACGACGACGCCACCATCTACCCGGGCGCCGAGGAGGTGTGCGTCGACGGCACCGACAGCGACTGCGACGGGGATCGCAGCGACACCGACTGCTACCACTACGGTAGCGGCGTCGTCACCGACTACGACGACGCGAGCTGGTACGGCCTCACCACCAGCGACCAGCTCGCCTCGGGCCTGGCCGGCGTGGGCGATCTCGACGGCGACGGCGCCGATGACATCGGTCTCGGCGCGCACCTCTACGACACCAGCTACGCCGCCAACACCGGCGCGGCCTGGTTCATGAGCGGCGCCAGCGCCTCGGGGAGTACCCAGCTCACCCAGACCGTCACCGCCATCGCCACCGTCCGTGGCGTCTACCGCTTCAGCGCCGTGGACTACATGGGCTACCAGCTCGATGGCGCGGGAGACTTCGACAACGACGGCGAGCTCGACGTGGTGGTGGGCGCCTACAACACCCGCGTGAACAATGGCACGAGCTACGGCGCGGCCGGCGAGGCGATCGTCTTCTCCGCGCCCTCGGGCGACCTCACCCGCGGCTCATCGTCGGCGGTGCTCGTGGTCCAGGGCAATAGCTCCAGCGAGTATGTCGGTTACGACGTGTCGGGCGGGTACGACGTGGACGGGAACGGCGTTCCCGAGGTGCTGGTGGGCGGCTATGGCTACGACTACGGCGGCACCACCAACACCGGCGCCGCGGGCCTCTTCTACGGCGGTAGCGGCGGTACCGTGCTGCTCTCCTCTGCCGACGTGCTGTTCTACACCAGCACGGCCAGCGACCAGACCGGGCAGGTGCTGGCGATGGTGCCCGATCTTGGCGGCGACGGTCGCGACGAGATGGTGATCTGCGCCTACAAGGGCGACGGCAACGGCAGCAACGATGGCATCGCCTACGTGGTGTTTGGCGACGGCTCGCTCGCCAGTGGCCACCTCTCCACCGTGGCCGACGTGGTCATCGAGGGCTCCGGCACCACCGACGCCGAGCTCTGCCGATCCGTCGACACGGCCGGCGACTACGACGGCGACGGCGACAACGATCTCGTGGTGGGCGCCCACCAGGAAACCGTCACCATCGGGTCGTCCTCGTACTCCGACGCGGGCGCGGCCTACGTCTTTTCCGCGCTGGGGAGCTCGATGTCGGTGGCCGACGCGACGGTCACCCTCACCGGGAACGCGGCGAACCTGAACTTCGGCCGCTCGGTCGCGGGCGGCGGCGACTTCGATGGTAACGGTACCGACGACGTCATCGTGGGCGCCTCGGGTTACGACTCTCCGGCCAGCAACGCCGGGGGCGCCTTCCTGTGGTACGGCCCCATCGCCAGCGGCACCTACGCGCTCGACGAGGCCGACTTCGCCGTCACCGGCGTCTTCAGCTCCGACGCGCTCGGCGGCCAGCTCGCCTTCGCCGGCGACACCGACGCCGACGGCTTCGACGACTTCCTCGTCGGCGCCAGCGGCTGGGACCAGGGCACCAGCGGCAGCAGCTACGGTGGCACCTGGCTCATCCGCGGTAGCGGCGAGTAGCGTCGCGTGTCAGAATGGGGGGCAGGAGCGCCCCCCATGATCCTCTTCTTGCTTGGCTGCCCCGGCTCGGGCGCGGCTGACAAGTCCGACGAGGCCTGGCCCGAGTGGGAGGAGCCCGAGGCCGAGGACTCCGGCGCGCCGGTCGAGGCCGCTCCCGAGGTGGAAGAGGAGTACGACGCCTGCGAGCCCGAGAGTTGCATCGAGCTGGCCGAGGCCGTCGACCGCGGCTTCGCGACGATCAACTACGGTCTGCTCTACCTGAAGATCGACAACGCCGGGCCCTACCCGGTGTGCTTCGAGGACTGGTACGTGTTCACCAGCGACGGCTCCCAGGACGCCCTGGCCGGCATCCCGGGCCAGAGCGAGATCCCCGCGGGCGGCTCGCTGTCGCTGCCCTACGGCCTCTTCGACGAGACGCGGGAAACCTGGTGGTGCGTGGAGGAGAACCAGTCCACCGCCCGGTCCGGCTCCTACGACTACGATGGCGCCCGGGCGCCCGACCGATTGTTCACCTTCGCCGACACCGAGACCGACGAGGACGCCGACCTCGTGGAGGATCACGTCGACGCCGAGGACGAGGGACTGGTGCGCACCCAACACAACGTGTGGGACGAGGTGCAGGGCGAGGTGCTCTTTCTCGTGGGCCGCGAGATGAACTGGTTCGACCTGAGTGATACCCGTTCTGCGGCGGTCGCGCTCCGGGTGACCAACCTCGGGCGCGAGGGCGGCACGGCGATGGTGTCAGAAACCTTGCCGCCCGGTTGGACGCCCTCCGCCTACGATCCCGAACCGGTGTCGGTGTCGCGACCGGGCGACGGTAGCACGGTGATCGCCTGGGCAGTGCGCCTCGACGGCGCCGTGGACGGCTCCAGCTCCAGCGAGCCCGCCGAGTACGACGTGGCCAGCCTGCGCTACACGCTTGACTACGAGAACGACTGCCAGGCTCGCGAGCAAGGCTTCGCGCCCACCGCGCGCTGGACCGGCATCGACGGCCGCCCCCACGACTCCGAGGGCAGCCCGCTGGTCATCGAGTGCTGCGCGCCGGAAGAGGAGTTCACCGGTCCCGAGGGTACCGTCCCCTAGTCGCCCCTGGTGTACGCCCGCTCGTACTCCAGGTTGCCGAAGGCGTCGTAGAAGGCGCCACGGAAGGTCTTTCCCTCGATCTCCACCCAGAGGAAGCCCTCGGTGTCCATCTCGAACCACGTGGGGTTCTCGCCGTCGAGGTAGCTGACCTTGCCGCCGGCCCCGCTCACGATCAGCTCCGTTCCCCCGCAGGTGTCCTCGAGCCACTGGCGGCTGTGGTCGTGACCGCACAGGTACACGTCGACCTTGCCGCACACGGAGCCGTCCATGAATTCCTTCACGAAGGCGCCGTCCCAGATGGGCATGGGCGAGGTGTAGCCGTCGTACACGCCCATGTTGCCGTGTGGCCCGTTGGAGAGGATCGGGTGGTGCCCGTAGGCGATCGTCCACTCGGCGTCGCTCGCGGCCACGGCGGCGTCGAGCCACTCCTGCTGCCCCTCGTAGAAGCCCCACATCATCGCGGTGGTGTCGAGGCCGAAGAGATCGACGAGCCCGTAATCGACAGTGTAGTAGAGGTCGGGGAAGCGCCAGCGATCCGAGAGCGCCGCGTAGTCGATGTAGAGCTGTCCCTTCCAGAACTCGTAGCCTGCGCCGTTGCCGCCGTAGTCGTGGTTGCCGGTGACGGTCCAGAAGGGGAAGCCGATCTCGGCGTAGGGCACCTCGAACTTCTCGTCGAACTGGGGGTCGTCCACCGCCTCTACGCCGGTGTTGTAGAAGTTGTCGCCCATGTAGATGGCGAAGTCGCAACCCCGCGCCGCGCACACGTCGCGCATCGCGTCGGCCACGTCGAACTGCGCCGGGTAGGCGGTGCCCGCGTCGCCGAGGGCGACGAAACGCACCACGGACTGCGGAGACATGTCCACCTTGACCCCGTGAGTCTCCGAGCTCCCGGGCGGGTGCGCGGCCAGCTCGTCGCGGGCGGGGTAGTCCTCGTGGACGGGGTCGGGGGTGAAGTCCTCGTCGGGAAGGGCTTCCCAGCGGGCGCAGGCGGCAAGGGCGATCACCACCTCGCCATCGTGCCACAATTGCCGCCGGATGACGACCGCGCCGCCCCTCCACCTGGCCGAGTTCCGACTGGTCCGCGCGCTGCGCGCCCAGGAGGGGGAGGGGCCGTTCACGCAGTTGTGGAACGCGCAGGCCGGGCATCTCTGGTCGGCGGTGCGCGGCGCGGTTCGCTCCGACGCGGAGGCCCTCGGTTGGCTTGCCTCCTTCCGCATCGACCTGGCCGAGAAGGCCGCTAGCTTCAACCTCGAGGAGGCTCTCGGCGCGCAGGTGGGCCGGGCCCTCTACCATCACCTGCGGGACGGCCTCCCCGCCGGCGGCGAGCTCCCCGCCGCGCGCCTGCCGCCCACCCAGGAAGGCGTGGCGGAGCTTCCGCCGCGGGTACGCCTTGGCTACCTGGTGGACATTTTGTTCGACTGGACGCCGCCCGACCCCGCCGTGCGCGCCGCCTACCGGCTCCTGGAGCCAGCGGCCGACACCAACGCGCGCCTCGTCGTCTACACCGCGTGCCTGCGCTCCCCGCCGGTGGAGGCTTTGATCTTCCCGCCGGGACTGCCGCCGTCGATGCCCGCGCCGCGCCGCTACCGCCCCAGCCCGCTCATCGCCGCCCTTGGCACCGCGCTTCTGGTCGCCGCGATCGCGTGGTACCTCGCGTAGATCGCCAGGGGCGAAGGCTGCGGGGTTCCCCGGTGGGGGGCGGCTTGCGCTAAGCTGCGGCCCTCGCGAGGTACGCGCGCATGGCCGACGAACGCAAATCCACTTCCACCGGGGCCGGCACCGGGGCCCGCCTCGGCGAGCTGCTGGTTCGCGAGAACCTCATCTCGCCGCTCCAGCTCCAGAAGGCGATGGAAACGCAGCGGAGCACCGGGGGTCGCCTCGGGCACCAGCTCACCAAGCTCGGCTACATCGAGGAAAACGAGCTTACCGCCTTCCTGTCGAAACAGTACGGCGTGCCGAGCATCAACCTCAGCGACTTCGAGATCGACGCCGAGGTGCTGAAGGTCATCCCGAAGGAAGTAGTGGTTCGGCACCAGGTGATTCCCATCAACAAGTCAGGGAACACCCTGATCGTTGCCATGGCCGACCCGTCGAACATCTACGCCGTCGACGACATCAAGTTCATCAGCAACTTCAACGTCGACGTGGTGGTGGCCTCCGAGGGCCAGATCGCCGAGGCCATCGAGAAGTACTACACGAGCAACGTCACGTTCGAAGACGTGATGGTCGACTTCAACAGCGGCGAGGAAGACCTCGAGCTCACCAGCGACGTCGACGAGGACATCAACGTCCTCGACCTTGAGAAGTCTGCGGGCGACGCGCCGGTGGTCAAGCTGGTGAACCTCGTGCTCCTCGACGCCATCCGCAAGGGCGCGAGCGACATCCACATCGAGCCCTACGAGAAGCAACTCCGCATCCGCTACCGCATCGACGGCATGCTCTACGAGGTGATGAAGCCGCCCCTGCGGTTGAAGCACGCGATCACGTCGCGACTCAAGATCATGTCGAACCTCGACATCGCCGAGCGTCGCTTGCCGCAGGACGGCCGCATCAAGCTGAAGATGGGCAAGGGCAAGGAGATGGACTTCCGCGTGAGCATCTGCCCGGTGCTCTGGGGCGAGAAGACCGTCATGCGGCTCCTCGACAAGTCGAACCTCCAGCTCGACATGACGAAGCTCGGCTTCGAGGAGAGCATCCTCCGCAGCTTCAAGGAGGCGATCAACAAGCCCTACGGCATGATCCTCATCACCGGCCCCACCGGCTCCGGCAAGACGACCACGCTCTACTCCACGCTGTCTGAGCTCAACAAGAGCACGCACAACATCAGCACCGCCGAAGACCCCATCGAGTACAACCTCTACGGCATCAACCAGGTGCAGATGCACGACGAGATCGGGCTCAACTTCGCCGCGGCGCTCCGCTGCTTTTTGCGGCAAGACCCCGACATCATCATGGTCGGCGAGATCCGCGACTTCGAGACGGCGGAGATCGCCGTCAAGGCGGCCCTCACCGGCCACTTGGTGCTCTCGACGCTGCACACCAACGACGCGCCGTCCACGGTGTCGCGACTCTTGAACATGGGTATCGAGCCCTTCCTCGTGGCCTCGTCGGTCAACCTCATCGGCGCCCAGCGCCTCGTGCGCAAGCTCTGCGCCGATTGCAAGGTCCCTGTCGAGGTCACCCGCCAGCAGCTCATCGACATCGGCATCCCGCCCGAGGAGACCGACAGCGTGAAGCCCATGCGCGGGCAAGGCTGTCGTACCTGCAACAACACTGGCTACAAGGGCCGAATCGCCGTTTACGAGATCATGGTCGCCAACGACGAGGTGAAGGAGTTCATCCTCAACGGCGCGTCGACCCTGGAGCTCAAGCGCGAGGCCATCCGGCAGGGCATGAAGACCCTGCGCATGTCGGCGCTGACGAAGTTCCGCGAGGGGATGACCTCCCTGGAAGAGGTCGTTCGCGTGACGGCGCCGGACTAGGCTGTAGGCTGTAGGCTGCAGGGGGGCGGCGATGGATCGTCGGTGGCTGCGCGTCCTGAGCTCGGCGGTGGGGATTGGCGTCCTTGGCGTGGCGCTGGCGGCGGCGGGGTGTTCGCCGGAGCCTCCGGGGAAGGGGGCGCGGAAGGAGAAGAAGGAGAAGCAGGAGAAGAACGGCGAGGCGGCGCTGGTGGACTGGGCCCCGGTGCCGCAGGCGCTCCTGGCCAACGACGCGGCCGAGCTGGCGCGGGCGCTCGGGCAGCTCTCGCCGGCGCCGGCCTCGCGGGGGACGGCGCCCGACATCGCGGTGATCGTGCTCGACACCGTTCGGGCCGACCACCTCGGCGTGTATGGCTATGGTCGCGACACGTCGCCACGGCTGGATGCCTGGGCCGAGGGGGCGCGCGTCTACACCCGGGCCTACGCGGACGGGCCCTGGACCCTGCCCTCGCACGCGTCGATGTTCACCGGCCTGCCCGCGCGGCTACACGCGGCGCGGAGCCTCGACCTGGGCGACCCGCGCAAGGGGGCGCCGCTCGACCTCGCCTTCGAGACCGTCCCCGAGCGCCTGCGAGCGGCCGGCTACGCCACCATCGGCATCGCCGGCAACCGCGCCTTCCTCGACCCGGCCTACCAGCTCGACCAGGGCTTCGACGCCTGGCTGTGCAACAACCTCGAAGAAGACACCCGTGGCGTGGCTTACAACGCCGCCGACAGGGTGGCGCCGCTCGGCCGGGCGGTGGGTGTTCGCGAGGAACGTCCCACCTTCCTGTTCCTGAACTTCATGGATGCCCACACGCCCTACAAGGCCCGCCGCGGCTACGTGAAGGAGCCCGCCAAGCTGGTGAAGAAGGTGATCCCGGGCAACAAGGGCTTTCGCAAGGTGGCGACGGCGCTCATGCGCGGCAAGCCCATCGATCCCGGCTACATCGCCAGCTGGGTGGAGGCCTACGACAGCGAGCTCCGCTTCGTCGACGAGCACGTGGGCACGGTGCTCGCGGCGCTGGGCGAGTTCGAGTACGTGTTCGTCCTCGCCGACCACGGCGAGTACCTCGGCGAGCACGCGCTCGTGGAGCACGCCAAGGACGTGTACGAGCCGGTGATTCACGTGCCCTTCATCGCGAGGGGGCCCGGCTACGCGCCCGGTCGCGACGAGCGCATGATCCAGACTCACGACCTCGCGTGGATGGTGCTCGAGGCGGCGGGGTTGCCCGTGCCCGCCGAGATGGAGCGCACCGCCGACCTCGCGGTGTCGGAGCTGCACTACACCCTGAAGAAAGACCTCGGCAACGCCGACTACGGCGACCGCTTCAACCGGGTGCGGCGGGCCTACGTGAGCGGCGCGCACAAGCTGATCGCCGGCTCCGACGGGCACGAGGAGCGCTACGACCTGGCGCTCGACCCCGGCGAGGACCGGCCGAGCGCCAGCTTGCCCGCGCTGTTCGACGGCCTCGACGCGCGCTGGACGGCGGCTCGCCCGGAGCGCCCCGTGGTGCCCGCGAGCGGCTCGCCCGCCGAGCCCCCGGACGAACAACTGCGCGCGCTGGGCTACGTGGAGTGAACATGGTCCCGCTTCCCACCCTGGCCCCGAGCCTCGACGACTTCCGAGCGGCGCTGGCGGCGCTCCCCGTCGACCAGCAGCGCAACTTCATGCACGGCCTGCCGAAGCGCGAGATGCGGAAGCTCTGGGAAGAGGGCGCCGCGGTGTTGCTCGAGGAGATGATCGGCGGCGAGGGCGAGATCGTGGTGCAGGAAGGCCAGAACGACCTGCTGCCCTTCTTCGACCGCTTCGAGAAGCACGTGGTGCGTCGCGAGGGTGGGGCGCAGGGCATCAACGTGCAGCGCTTCGCCTGGGCCACCGGTCCCGGCCACTTCACCTTGCGACAGGAGGGCCCCGAGGTGTGGTTCGACTACACCGTCGTCCCGGCCTCGGCGCCCCAGGGCTGGCCACCGGTGGTGTCCAACGAGCAGGGCCTGTCGAAGCTCGTGTACGGCCACATGATCGATCGCGTGCGCGGCGTGATCCCGGGGATGACCGTGGGCAAGGTGTTCCGCCACGGCAAGCCCGAGGAGCACTACTTCATGCTCTCGCGCCGCTAGCGCCCCCGGGGACCGGCTAGGCGATATCGGGGTCGATGCCCAGCGCACGCAGGCGCGCCGCGAGGGCGTTCGCCCTGTCTCGCTCGTTTGCCTCGCCGTGCCGGGCCGCCTCTGCCTCGCGCTGGGCCGCCTCTGCCTCGCGCTGGGCCGCCTCTGCCTCGCGCTGGGCCGCCTCCGCCTCGCTCTGGGCCGCCTCCGCCTCGCGCTGGGCCGCCTCCGTCTCGCGTCGCGCCGACCTCGCCTGGCTCCGGAACTTCGTGGCCTCGCGCCGCGCCTGGGTGCGCTCGGCCTGCGTTTCGCGGAGCACGGCCTCTTGCTCGGCGATCTCCACGCGCATCTCGTCGCCGGCCCGGAATGGCCGTCCGTCTGGCCCCGTGACCTGGAGTTCGTCGTCGCGCACGATCATGTGAACGCCGGTGAGGGGGCTCGTCCAGCCCTCCGCCACGTTCACCGGCTCCAGGGTGTTCGCCCCGCCCCGCACGAAAACGGTGAGCGCGCATCGCTCGGGATCCCACGCCCAGAACTCCTGCACGCCGTGGCGCTCGTACCACTGGAGCTTGTAGACCTGGTCGGCAAAGGTGTTCGAGGGGGACCAGACCTCGACGACAACGGCGGGCGCCACGCCCTCCTCGCGCCACTGCTTGTACGACGGCCGGTGTCCCTTGGGACGGCCAAAGGCGATGTACGCGTCGGGCGCCGTGCGGATGTCGGGCCGCCCTTCGACCGGGTACCAGAAGTTGTCGGCCCCCACGAAGTCGTCGGGACGCAGATAGTCGAGATTCTCGGCGAAGCGCACGATCCACTTGTACTGTTTCGTGCTCTCAGACATGGGGAGCCCGTCGCTCGCCGGGTACATCTGCTCCTCGCGCATGCGCAAGCGCGGAACTCGTTTTTTCAGTGCCATGTTCGCGGGCAAGTATGCCTCCGGGCGGGTTGTTGGTCAACGCGGGTGTCACGCGGGCCGCGTGAGCAAGCGCCGTGCCGCAGAATCCTCGGCGTTTCCCCGTGTTGCCGGCCGACAGCCGTCAGCCGCCCGGGTGACGCCCGTCGCCCAGCCCCTCTCGCGCCGCATACACGGCCATCCGCAGCGCGAAGGCGGCGCCGTCGAGCCCGCCGTGCTGCGAGTCGCCCCCCGAGCGCGGGCGCATGGGCACGTGGACCTCGGTGACCCGCCAGCCGCGGCGCACGGCGCGAACGAGCACGTTGGCGTCGGCCACGTCGCTCGGGTAGTCGTCGGCGAAGGACTCGAAAACCGGCCGCCGGAGCGCGCGCATGCCGCTGGTCACGTCGCGTAGCCGATGTCGCGACAGCAGGCTCGCCCAGAGCCCGAGCGCGTGGATGGCCGCGCGGCGGGCGAGGGGGATGGGGTAGCCCGCGTCGCCGAGGAAGCGGCTGCCGATGGCAAGGTCGGCGTGGGCGAGGGCCGCGAGCAAGCGCGGCACCGCCTCGGGCGGGTGCTGGCCGTCGGCGTCGAGGGTGACGACCCAGTCCGCGCCCCGCTCCCGGGCGTGGACGAAGCCCGCGCGGGTGGCGACGGCGTAGCCGGGTGCCGAGTGGATCACCTCCGCGCCCGCCTCCGTCGCCGCGCGCACGGTGTCGTCGGCCGAGGCGTTTTCCACCACCACCACCGGCACGCCGGGGAGCGCCGCCCGGGCGGCCCGGACGACGGCGCCCACGCGCGGTCCCTCGTCGCGGGCTGGGATGATCACCATCGGCCGCGAGTATAAGCGCTGCCCATGTGCCTGCTGCTCCTCGGCCTCGCCCTCGCCGCCGACAGCGCCGATACCGGTCCCATCTACGACGAGGACGGCGACCGTTTCAGCGTGGCCGACGGGGACTGCAACGACACCGACGCCCGCGTGTACCCTGGCCACGCCGAGGATTGCGACGGCATCGACAACGACTGCAACCTCCAGGTAGACGAGGGCTGTCCCGAGCCGCCGGAGGGCGAGGGCTGCGACTGCGGGGCGTCTGCGGGCCTGGTCCCCGCCCTGCTGCTCGGCGCTCCGATCAGCCGCCGGCGAGCTTCTTCTGCAACTCGCCGCTCTGGAACATCTCCATCATGATGTCGGAGCCGCCCACGAACTCGCCGCGCACGTAGAGTTGCGGGATGGTGGGCCAGTTGGAATAGGCCTTCACGCCCTCGCGAATCTCGCCGTCGGCCAGCACGTTGACGTGGTGGAACTTGGTGCCGCACTGCTGCAGGATCGCGGTGGCGCGCGCCGAGAAGCCGCACTGGGGGAACATCGGCGTGCCCTTCATGAACAGCACCACGTCGTTGCCCTTGACGATCTGATCGATCTGCTCGTTGACGCTCATTCTAGGCTCCGTTCTTCGCGTGGGGCGACTTGGCCCACTGGTCGGGGGTGTAGGTCTTCAGCTGCAGGGCGTGGATGTCGGTGCCCATGTGGCGGCCGAGCGCCCGGTAGACGGCCTGGTGCTGCTGCACCAGCGACAGGGTGGCGAAGCTCGGCGCCGTCACGTCGCCGGAGAAGTGCTCGCCATCGCCCGCGTCGTCGTTGATGATCGCCACGGCGCCGGGCAGGGCCGCCTCGATGAGCCGCTTGATCTCGGAAGCATGAAACATGGGACACTCCGGGGCCGTTGCTAATCGCTGGGACGCCCCGCGGGTAGCCGCCGGTTAGGGCCGGGCGGCGTGATGGCCTCCCTGCTCGGATTCCTTGGCTTCCTGACCGTGATGCTCTGGGCGGCACTGGCGAGCGCGATGATCTACCCCTGCGCCTTGCTCCCCCGGGGCAAGCGCGAGCGGCTTGCGATCTGGCCGGCGCGGATGTTCGGCTGGCTGTGCGTCTACGTCACCTGCCTGGCGCGGGTGAGCGTGGTGGGACTCGAGAACCTGCCGCGGAAGCCCGGCTACCTCGTGGTGAGCAATCACCGCTCCTGGGTCGACGTGGGCCTGCTCATCCTCCACACCCGCTCCCTCGGCATCTCGAAGAAAGAGATCGCTTACATCCCATTCTTCGGCCTCGCCGGCTACATCGCCGGCGTGATCTTCTTCGACCGGAAGAGCAAGATCTCTCGAGGCCGCGTGATCGAAGACGCGCTGAACCTGCTCCACGCGGGCGCCAACCTCCACGTCTTCCCCGAGGGCACGCGCACGCGCGACGGTCGCGTGCGGGAGAAGGTGTTTCTCCGCCTCTTGTCCTCGTGCCACCAGGCGGGCATCGAGGTGGTGCCGGCCTGCGTGTGGGGCACCGAGCGCGCCGTGCCAGCCACGGGCATCGCCCTCCACCTGGGAGAGCAGGTCGGGCTGGAGATCGGCGCGCCGCTCGTGGCCTCGGCGTACACGTCGAGCGCCGACTACGCGCGGGACACCTGGGCACGGGTGTTGTCGATGGCACGGTCGCGCGGGGCCGACGAGCCCTTCAGCCCCGCAACTCCGCCTTCACCGCCGCGATCCTCGACCTGATCCAGGCCTCTGGCGCGGCGTCGTAGTCGGCGTCGGGCGCGCCGGGG
>Ga0194120_10006050_pt1 | contig 17325 bp, 13 predicted proteins | sample TA2MahCa65mmetaG_FD_148642 | JGI IMG/M metagenome (GOLD analysis project Ga0194120, IMG submission 148642) | Freshwater microbial communities from Lake Tanganyika, Tanzania - TA2015019 Mahale Deep Cast 65m | ecosystem: Environmental > Aquatic > Freshwater > Lake | place: Tanzania: Lake...
TTGTCCGTGGCCTGCGTTGGCTCGGTCCTTACAGCCCGCGTTGGGGATGCTCGGACCTCGCCGCCTTGGCCACAGCCAAAATCCCTCGCCGCAGGACCCCGCGCAATTTTCGGACACGCTCTAAGGGTCTGTGCAAAAATAACTTCCGGTTTTGGCGGGAGCGCCGCCTGGCCGGATGCAAGGCTCGAGGAGGGAGCATCCCCGTTTTGGGGCTGTGACCGACGAGCAACGCCGCAGCCGGCCAGGCGCCGCCCCGCCCCGGAGGGCTGGGGCGATTTCGCTTTCTGGCTTCGTTTCTCCTCAGTCGCAGAGCCCTGGCTATGCTCCTTCGTCGTGCCTCGCCAGAAAGCGAAATCGCCTCCAGCAAAACCGGAATTTATTTTTGCACAGACCCTTCGCCAGGCCCTCGGCGTGCCCCACGTTCTTAACCGGCTCGAAAATCTTGAGCACCTCCCTTAGGAGTTCCTCGTCAACCGGCTCTTCAATCCATTTCGCCCACTGACGGATGTTTTCCGGATTCGCAGACCCGGCAATCGTGGTGGTGATGCCGGGATGAGCGACGGAGAATTGCAGCGCGAGTTTGGCGATATCGACGCCTTTCCTGGCGCAATGCTCGGCCGCCTGGCGCGCCGCGGCTTTGACGCTTTCCGGTTCCTTCAGCCACTTGGGCAGCAGCGCCTTGGTGAGCAACCGCGCCGAGAACGGCCCGGCGTTCATGACGCCGACTCCTTTGGCTTTGAGATAGGGCACCAGCTCGTCTGCGAACCGTGTGTTCTGCAGCGTGTATTGGTTGTAGCTGAGCACGCAATCCACGCTCGTTTGGTCGAGGATGAATTTGAAGATTTTCATCGGATAGCCGCTGAACCCGATGAATCGGACCTTGCCCTGGTCGCGGACCTTGCGCAGCGCCGGCAGCGTTTCATCCACGATTTCCTGCATCTCCACAAATTCAATGTCGTGGCAAAGGCAGATATCCAGGTGATCGACTCCCAGCCGGTGCAAACTCACATCCACGCTCTCGGCGACGCGTTTGGCGGAGAAATCGAAGTGCTGAAGGTCATAGCGCCCCAGTTTGGTGCAGATCAAATAGCGGTCGCGGGGCACGTCGCGCAGCGCCACGCCCAGCAAAACTTCCGACATGCCGCGCCCGTAAAACGGCGAAGTGTCGATAAAGTTGAGTCCGCAATCGAGCGCGACCTGCACGGATCGGATGGCCTCATCGAGCGTCACACGGCGAAATTCCTGGCCCAGCGAGGATGCGCCGAAGCTCAAGATCGGGAGTGGGAGGCCGGTGTTGCCAAGGATTCGAGTTTGCATGGGGGGAGAAGTGGTGAAGACCAGCGACTCAGAACGGATTACTGATCTCTGATTACTTTGGTTGCGGCGGAGCCTGGCGGAGCCGCGCAGGGTTCATTCGCGGTTTTTGATTACGCCGTTCGGCATCCCATCGTCAGCAGCACGTTGGCCCAAAGCGCCTGGTCGCCCGTCTGGATCGTCAGGACGTGGTCGGGTGAGTTGACGGCATTGTAGAAATCCCACTTTTGAATCGGCTCGAGCGGGAGCTTCAAGCGAGCGCCTTTGAGGATCGCTCGGTATTCGTTCCACACCGGGGGTTCGCCCTTCTGCGCGTAGGGATCGTCCAGCGGAATTCCCATCGTGTTCACCTTATCCACCGGGACAGCGCTCAACACCGCGCGCAGCACTTGCGCCACCGTGACAAGGCCGGGCGCCAAATTCAGACAGACCAGCTCGGCGTTCGGGCCGCGCTTGGTCCAAGCCGGATAATTGCCGTCGGCGATCAGGATCGTCGAGTGATGGCCCGCCCGGCCGAGCACTTCGTTGATCTGGGGATGAATCAGTTGGTGGTTGAGCATGTGGGCAGACTTTTAGTGACACGAAGTTCACGAATTTTCACGAATCTGAGCTTAGTGGTCATGGGCATTCAATACGTGCCAATTCGTGAAATTTCGTGTTCCCCACTTTTCACCCTCAAACTGCGAAGAGCCTTTTGTAAGCTTCCAGAGTCTGTTTAGCAGCTTCTTCAGCGTCCGGCAAAGGCATGACCTCGGCCGAAACGTAGCCGGCGTAACCGATATCGCGCAGCGCTTGCACAATCGGCTTCATATCCGTGTGCCCGAACCCCACCGCTTGCCGGTTGCTGTCCACGAAATGAATGTGGCCGAGCTTGTTGCCGGCGAGCCGCAACGCGCCCGCGATGTCCGTTTCTTCGATGTTCATGTGGAAGAGATCGCAAAGCAGCTTCACGTTTTGGGTTCGCAACGGTTTCAGGAACTCCCGCGTGTCCGCGACCCGATTGAACAGGTTCGTTTCGTATCGATTCAGCGGTTCGAACAACAAAGGCACGCCCTGGGCATGGGCGCGCGGGCCGAGTTGCTCCAGGGCATCCGCCAGCCAGGCCAGCGATTGTTCGCGCGTGACGCCGTCGCCCCAGCGGCCTTGCATCGAACCAATGATGGCTGGCGCGCCAAAGCCTCCCGCCAGGTCGATGATGCCCGCAACGAAATCCCTGGCGCGCCGGCGATTCGTGGCGTCGGGATCCGTCAATCTCAACCTGTGCGCCAACCAACCGGCGCCCGAGCCCATCCCTGCGAGCTGCAACTGGTGAGTTTCCAGAAGGTGTTTGAGTTGTTTGGCGTCGAATTCAACAGCAGAACGCGGAAAAACCTCGACCGCATCGAAACCGAACGCGGCCGCCTTCGCGCAACCACCGGCCAGATCCTCCCCAAAAACAAACGGCCCGCCTTTGGCTTCAGGCACCAGCGAAATCGTGATCGCACAGCGGATCATGGCGGACGGGACTTAACCACGAATGCCGCCAACGCGGCAAGTGGCAACCTTGCCATGGGTGCGATTAAAAGTGTCGGTCGGTCGCGATTCGACTCCCTCTCCTCGCGAGGAACGAGTGGGGAGAGAGCTGGAGAGAAGGGTTTCTTGGAAAAGCGAAATCGGACGCACCTCCTCTCCCCAGCCCTCTCCTCCCTTGGGGAAGAGAGCGAGAAGACGTCGTGGACCGATAGTTTGAATCGCGCCCAGCGCAACCATAGAGACGCGAATTCCGTTGGTGACAACCTCCTTCAAGCCAAGTAACAAACGCGCGGACCTCCTATGAAAAACTTACTGCATTTTGTCCTGTTCCTGGCCGGAATTCTGACCGCGGGGCAAGCGGCCCATTCCCTGCCGCGCAGCGCTCCCGAAGCACAGGGTGTTTCCTCCGCCGCGCTGTTGGACTTCGTAACCACCCTGGACCAGCAGATCGAGGGCCTGCACAGCTTGATGGTCGCGCGCCACGGCCACGTGATTGCCGAGGGGTGGTGGGCGCCTTACGACGCCACGCACAATCATGTGCTCTATTCCTTGAGCAAAAGCTTCACTTCCACCGCGGTTGGCTTCGCCGTGGCGGAGGGCAAATTGAGCCTCGACGACGAAGTCCTGAAATTTTTTCCCGACGCCGCGCCGACGAACGCGAGCAACAATCTCAAGGCAATGCGCGTGCGCGATCTGCTCATCATGTCCACCGGTCATCAGGACGAACCGCCGACGGCGCCTGATGTCATGTCGCCAAAGTCGTTTTTCGCGCAGGCCGTGCCGCATCTGCCAGGCACGCACTTCAAATACAACACCGCCGCCACGTTCATGCAGTCGGCGATTGTCCAGAAGGGTACCGGCCAATCCGTGCTCGATTTTCTCCGGCCGCGCCTGTTCCAGCCGCTGGGCATCGAGCATCCGGTGTGGGACACGAACTTCCAGGGTATTTCGCTGGGCGGTTACGGCTTGCGCGTGCGCACGGAGGACATCGCGAAGTTCGGCCAGCTTCATTTGCAGAAGGGCCGGTGGAATGGGAAGCAATTGCTTCCGGCCGAATGGGTCGCGATCGCCACGGCGAAGCAGACGTCAAACGGCAGCAATCCGACCAGCGATTGGAATCAAGGTTACGGCTTTCAATTCTGGCGCTGCCGGCACAACGCTTATCGCGGCGACGGCGCCTTCGGACAATATTGCGTGGTCATGCCGGAGCAGGATGCCGTGATCGCGATCACGAGCGGCGTCAAGGATATGCAGGCAGTGTTGAACGTGATTTGGGACAAACTGCTGCCGGCGATGCAAGGGCGGCGGTTGAAGGCCAACCCGCCCGCAAGCGAGAAACTGAAGGACAAGCTGGCGCATCTCGAAGTTCGCCCCGCGCAAGGCTCGCCCACTTCTCCGCTGGCCGCCAAAGTTCTGAACCGCAAGCTTGTTTTCCCCGCGAACGAACAGAAGGTCGAAACCATCACGCTAACCTCGACCGATTCCGGCAAGACCCTGACCTTCACATCTCGCATCGACGGCAAAGTAGTGGCGATTCCGTGCAGCCATCAGGATTGGAAGAAGGGACGCTCGCTGCTCTTCGGCGCCCGGCTCTCCCAGTTTTTGGACGAACCGGTGGCGGGCACATTTGCCTGGAGGGGCGACAACACTTGCGTGATCAAATCCTGTGCCTACGAGACGCCCTTCCACACGACGCTCACGCTGAAGTTTGACGGGAGCCAGGTGACGTTGGACTCGGAAGCCAACGTGGCTTTCGGCCCGACCTCACGGCCGCAGTTGATTGGCCGGGTGGAATGAGACTCGATGGGAAGAAGTCTGTGCTCATAGTGGAAAATCAGAGCGGATTCTCGGCAATGCCGCTGGCCCAAGACTTTTTGGCGAGGTCGTCATCCAGAGTCGCGAGCTTGAGGCCGTGACTGGCCGCCAATCGCACGAGGTGGGCGTCGGTGACATCCTTGCTGGACGAAATTGCCGGGAGGGAATCCGCCTGCGTCGCGTCAGTCAGGAATCGGTGGGACTTCATTCGCACGATGGCTGAAAGGGCGGTCCGCGCATCCGCCAATGACGCACCGTAAGCTGAGATCATGCTGACGCGGACAAATCCCATCTGAGAGCGTGTCCGAAAATTCCGCGGGGTCCTGTTTTCGCGCCAAAGGCCGGATGGCGAGGCGCAACGAAGGAGAATATCCTCCCTGGATCTTCGACTGAGGAGCAACGAAGCCAGGCGGCCTTTGGCGCGAAAACCCTCCGGGCGGCGGGTCTTTTGTCCGTGGCCTGCGTTGGCTCGGTCCTTACAGCCCGCGTTGGGGATGCTCGGACCTCGCCGCCTTGGCCACAGCCAAAATCCCTCGCCGCAGGACCCCGCGCAATTTTCGGACACGCTCTGAGTGATCGGCGTCGTGGCAAAGACGGATGTCGAGTTCAACCAGCGGTTGGCGCGCCCATGATGCGCATGCCCGGACCAAGCGCAGGCCAGTAGAAGGTTCACATCCAAGAGATGGCTCACGGAAAGTTCTCGAGAATAGCTTTGACCCGCTCCGAGGTCATGGGCGGCGCACCCGGCGGCGCGACGAGCACGGGCCGTCCGAACTTTCCGCGCACGAGCTGGGCACGTTTGGGTTGATCGCGCTGCAGGATGAGCTTCTCGCCCTCAATGACGAAGGACACCTTATCACCCGGTTGGAGATGCAAAGCCTTGCGGAAACGATTGGGGATCACCAATTGGCCTTTGGTGGACAGCATTGCTCTACTCATGCGAGAAGTCTTACCCGTCTTACGGTCGGATTTCAAATCGGTTTCGAGCCGTGCCGGAGAGAACTGGGGGGAACTGGCTTGTGGAGTCATTCCCGGCTTTCCCGGCTAGAGCTAGAGTTGATTTGGTTGAGTAACACGATAGGCTCCGCACCATGAACACTCGTCCTTCACTTGCCATGCTTTCTCTTGTGTCCGCCCTGCTCGTCGCGACGCCCGCATTCGCCAAAGACCCGAAGCTCCCCGGTGTCGGCGCGGCCATGGAACAAATGATCGCGAAAAACGAGATCGCAGGCGCGGTGACCGTGGTCGTTGCCAAGAACAAAATTCTCCACCTTGAAACCACGGGCTTCGCCGACATCGCCGCCAAGCGGCCCATGAAACCGGACACGCTCTTCTGGATTGCCTCAATGACGAAGCCAATTACCGGCGTCGCGATTCTGATGCTTCAGGACGAAGGCAAGCTGAAGGTCTCCGATCCCGTCGCCAAATACTTGCCCGAATTTGTGACTCTCAAAACCCCTTCGGGCAAACCGGCCAATCTCACGATCACGCAAATCCTCACGCACACCTCCGGCCTGGGGGAAGCGAGCGGCCCGGCGGCGCAACAGGCCAAGACGCTGGCGGACCTGGTCCCAATCTGGCTCGCGGCGCCCATGAAGTATGAGACGGGCGAGAAGTGGCAATACACGCAGAGCGGGATCAACGCCGCCGCGCGCATCGTCGAGGTCGTGAGCGGGATGACCTTCGACGCGTTCCTCCAGAAGCGACTTTTCGATCCGCTCGGAATGAAGCACACCACTTTTTATTTGGATGCCGGGCATCGCGCCCAACTGGTCACCGCTTACAGCAAGAGCAAGGACACGGGAGCGCTCGAACCCGTGCCGCCCCGGCCGGAGTTCGGCCCGCGCGACAGACCGCCCCAGGGCAACGGCGGACTCTATTCCACGGCGCCTGACTACGCGCGACTCTGCCAGATGCTGCTCAACGGCGGGAAGCTGGGAGGCCGCCGCTATCTCAGCGCTGCGGCGATCAAGTTCCTCTCAACACCCCAAACCGGTGAATTGCCCACGGGCTTTTTCCAAAGCGATGCCTATGGCAAACACGGCCTGAATTACGGCTGGGGCCTTGGCACTTGTGTGCTGCGCGCCCCTCACGAGGGCGTCGCGGCGGTGCTTTCGCCCGGAACCTACGGCCACGGCGGCGCCTGGGGAACTCAAGCCTGGATCGATCCCGAGAAAGGCGCCGCGTATATCCTCATGGTGCAACGGTCGAACTTCCCCAACAGCGACGCCAGCGAAGTCCGCCGCGAGTTCCAACAAGCCGCCGCCAAAGCCCTCGCGAAGAACCGAGGTTCCTCAAAGTAGGGCAGGCTTCCAGCCTTGCCTCCCCCGCGGCGCACGAGAGGAATTCGTGTCGTGAGCGCTCGACCAGGAAAGCACTTCAACACTTGATCCGACGCCGCAAACTGGAATTGCTGCTGGCAGAACGGACGCGAGCCCCAGGAAAAACCAAGCACTGAGGCACCCAGTCGATCCAATCCCAAAGAATCAGCCGATGACGGCTGAGCGGCAGCTCAGCCCTACCAGCCAACGGAACCGTTTGGGTTAACACGCTTCAGCCCGCGTCCAGCAACGTAATGTGCCGGCCCAGATGCGCGGCCAGGACCTCCTTGTGCAAGGCTTCGTTGTTCCTCAGCGCCTCGATGATTCCCTCTTTGAAGGAGCGGCTCTTCGCGTTCTTACCCATCGTCAGCACCGACCCGAAGGTCACGTGGAGTATCTGGCGGCCCGCGTCCTGGTTCAGAAACACGTCCTCGCGTTCCTTGGGCGAGAGCGACGCCGGCTTCGGCACGTCGGTGAGCTTCGCCGAGATGTGATAGCTGGCGCGGTCCGTTTCAAAGCGGCCCAGAGAGAATTCAATGATCTCGGTGAACAGGTCGGAAGCGCATCGGGCCGCCACGCGGAGCGCTTCGAGGTAGCTGGTCCCCGCTGTCTTCACGTGCAAAAACGCGCCGCAGACTCGGCCCAGGATCGGATAGACTTTGAATTTGTCCGAGCCGCTATGGACGCTGATTTTGTAGGGGCCGCAAAACTTCGCGATCGCCACGTGCTGGCGCAGCATGGATTCAAACGCCTTGAGGTCGCCCTTGTAATCAATTCCTTTCTCGAATTCGCCGACGAAGCGCGGCGCAACGCTCACCGCCCGAACTCCGCGCCGCATCAATTCCAGGCCAATGAACAAATGTTCCTCCGGGCGGGTCGGGGTCTCGGTTTCATCGACGGACACTTCGATTTCAGCGCCGCGCGGCGGCTTGGCCTCTGAAATCCATTCCGCCATTTTCTGCGCGTGCGCGATAGCTTTGCCGTATTTGACTGCCGCCCGGTAAAGCGGTTCTTTTTCGGTGAAGCCAATCGGCGCGGCGTCCGGCAATTCATACGAATGCCTGAAATACAAACTTTCCAACTCCCGAACCGAGGCAAACGCGCCGCTCTGCACGACGTCTTCCACCGCCGCGATCAAATCTGAGCCTGACAAATGATCCGCCTGGTTCTGGACGAACGCGGACGGATCAATCGTGTAAAATGTGTAGCCTGCGGCGGCCAGATTGAAGACGTCTTCTTTCGTCTTCAAGTGATCCGCGTCCGCACCCCAGGCGCCGGCCCAGCTTTCTTGCTGAATGCCGCGTTGCGCCGCGGCCATGACTTCCTGCGGCGTGCGCTGCGTGCGGGTCATTTCGCGGACGGATTGTTGGGCGAAAATCGGAAGCAAATTGCCCTTGCCACAAGCGGCGATATGTCCGGCCGCGGCCAAGCCCAGGCGATCGCCGAAACCAAACGAACGGCGCAAGCCAAGCAAAGACGGTTGAGGGACGCCGGGATCAGAAGTCTTCATTCTGGATGTTGGAGGCAAAATCGTTCCAGCGTTAAAAGGTCAAAATGTTAAATCGGTTAAGAGCGTGTTTTGAAAATGGGTCGAACGGGCTACAAGCCCGTTTTCGGCGGCAACTTGCCGCCGAACATTGCGGCAGGCTGGTAGCCTGCCGCAACAGGCCACTGGCCTGTTCCACCCAAAAGGCATTTCCAAAACGCGCTCTACACGGGTCCAACCAGACTTCTGCCGGGCTAATCTCGAAGGAGTCGCTTTCACGTCACGGTCTCTTGGGAAAGACGTCAGGCCCGGAAGCCGGCGCGGTCGCGCCATCGAGGACCAGCACCCAGTCGTTGCCGCGGCCCGTCGAAGGCGGCGTGAATTGCCGCGCGCCCAGCGTGGGGAATTCGCCGTCCGACTTCCAGGCGCCATCACGCGGATTGAACCACTGCGCCTTGATCCGTGAGCCAGTGAATTTGCCCACGTTCACGGTGAAGGGCTTGCCCATCGGCGAATAGACGAAACCGAAACTGCGGTCGCTCGCCCCCGCGGCGCGAATGTGCTCCGCGCCTTCACCCGCTTCCGATGTCAGCAGCGATTGATCGGGAACCAGCTTCTGATAAGCGCGCGACTCGAAAAGCTTCCGCGCCAACCCGACCTGGAACGCGCCGGGATGATCGATTGCCTTGCGCCATTCGGTGCGCGCCGAGGAAATCGGCTTGCGATCCGATTGCCAGAACTGCCAGATGTCATGATTGCCGTAGGTGTGGCCACACGCCCCGGCCAGCAATGACCAGTACGCGGCTTGCCGCACGTCCCAATCGTCGAACCAGCCATTGGCGGGCTTCCAATTGATCGGGTGATCCTCGTAGCGCGGCTCGCCGTCCAGCGTCGGCTTGATCGGTGTCAGATTGTAGTTGGTGGAGGTCAGCGAATAGTTCGCGATGTTCGCGGCGGCGTGGCCGGACTGAAACATATTGAAATCAAGCCAATCGTCGCTGTGAAACCACTTCGAGGAATTGCCGCCGCCCTGGGGATGAAAAGTGATGAGGTGCTTGCCCCCGTCGCCTTTCTTCAATCCTTTCGCCATCGCCCGAATGATCGCGAGATGCAGATCGTTCTCCGGATTGCGGTCGCCGCCCAGAATCCAGATGACCGGCTTGTCCCGGTAGCGGCGGCCCAGAAAACGTCCGTACGCTTCGGCATTGGCGGGCGTGAATATTTCCGGACCGACGCCCCACTTCTTGTTCCATTTGTCGCCCCAGGTTGGAAGCATCCCGATGTAAAGTCCGAGGCGCTCGGCCTTGTCCACGACGTAATCGACCTCTTTGAAATAAGCTTCCACCGGTTTGGCGGGATCATTGTTTTGCAGCGGCAAATGGCCGTAGGCATTGGGAACCGTCAGCCCGTCGAACTCCGCGAGCACCACCGCCTGGATCACGTTGAAACCTTTCGCGACGCGGTTCGACAGATAGAAGTCCGCCTCCTCGCGTTTGAGGCGGTGGAACAACTCCCACGCCGTGTCGCCGAGGTAGAAAAACGGGGAACCGTCCTCTTTGACCAGGTAACGCTTGTTAGGGCTGACTTTCAGTTGGGGCGCGGCGGCGCCGGCTCTGCCGGTGAAAAGCAGGCAGGCAGTCGCAACAAAAACCAGAGACCCGACGAGTTGTCTCCCAATTCCTTTCATATGTGTCGTTGTTTTCGAGAAGGCGGATTAGACAACTTCCTCCAACTCCAGTCTAGCCTTACTTGCCGCTGGGAGGAGCGAGACGCAAATGAATTTCGAATGACTTACCCGCGCGGCATTCACAAAAGGCTCGCGAGCCGAAGCGCTCAGTGTCAAAAGCATTCCGTGAAGATCACGCAGATCGAACCAGGGCCCGCCGGAGGCGCCTGGTTTAGGCGTGGATTTGGATCCTGCGGTCTTCTCCCGGCCGGATCTCGCGATCCGATCTGTCGACGAGTGATTTGGGCAGCAGGAGCGCCGGCATCCTTGCCGGCCAGCGCAACAGATTGAAACGCGCCGGCAGGGATGCCAGCGCTCCAGACTCTTGGAAAGGAAGCCCGTGCCGCAAAAATCGCACACAAACACCCCTGCCCGCATGGACACTTCGGAAGCCGTGGCTTAGGTTGGGATACGATTATGATCTCGCTTCAACAGGCAGGGAAAGCAGGGCTCCGGGACGAAGCCGTGATCGCGGAGCGTTACGTGGGAGAAGTCGTCTATATCTATGCCTTCGATGTCGCTTACGAAATGGCGCGCCAGCCAGTTCGAAAGTTGCTGGGGCAGCCGGTCGCACAATTCGAGATGGACGCCAGCAAGCGGAGTCCGCGCCAGCTCTTCTTCTTCAAACCGCAAATGGCACGGTTGCCGTCGGTGGAACGCATCGGGCCGCGCGGACCGGTCCGAGTCGAGCGAACGGTGAAGTTGCTGCCCGTCGGGGCGATCAGCATCACCATCCGTGTCCCGTTTGCCGTGGACAGCATTGACGATCTGGTTTGCTATCACGATTTGGAATTCACCAGCGGGCCGTTGCACGAGGAAGCCCGACGCCTGGCCGAAGAAATTCGGAGCGAGCTTGCCTCCCACTACATTCGCCCCGTCAAGAAGCTCGAAGAGGAGGAAGCCTACACGGTCTTCTGCATCGAAGCCCCCTTGCGCGGCGCCGAAGGCACGCCCGTGAGCGCGGAAGAATGGCTGCGCCTGCATCGCCGCCAGGTCGCGGCCTTGCTCACGCAGGAACCTAAAATCGACCGGCTCTCGAAACAGGAATCGGACGAATCCACGGCGCGGCACCTCAGTTACTATGAAAACGACCTCGCCGTCATCGACTGGGACGCGGCGCTGATCGTCGATGAGCTGGGCAATTTCGATGAAACGCTTTATGTGATGGAGCTGGCCAATTTGCAACTGGCCGAGCTCGAAGCGTACGACCGCTTGCTCGACGACGCGCTGGAACGGTCGTATCGAGATCTGGGCGAGCAACCGCTGCGCCGCCGCCGCCACGTGTTGCGCGAACTGCGGGAACTCCGGATCGACATGGCGCGCTTCAGCGATGAACTCTCGAACATCACGAAGTTTTTCGGCGACTGGCACCTGGCGCGTCTTTACGAGTGCATTTCGGCCCGCTTCCACCTCGCGGATTGGCATCGCACCATCGATGAAAAGCTCAAGACCCTCGACGACCTCTACCAATTGTTGCAGCACGACCACATCAACCGTTGGATGCTGATTCTGGAGACGACGATCGTGCTGTTGTTCATCGTGGACCTGGTGCTGCTTCTCCTGGGCTTGCAGCGCGGGTAACTTCTGAAATGAAAAAGCGCGTGCTGATCGCGGGCCTTTTCCATGAAACGAACACTTTCGTCGAACAACCCACCTGCCTGTCGGATTTCCAAATTCGGCGGGGCGACGAATTGCTGGGCGGGGCCGGCGACAGTTCGCCGCTGGGCGGCGCGTTGGAAGCCGCCGCTGGATTCGGCTGGACGGCTCTCCCAACGGTAGATTTTCGCGCCGCGCCCGGCGGAGTTGTCGAAGACCACGTCATCGAAGCTTTCTGGAGCGAGTTCCGTCGGTTTACCGAGCCTCAACTCGCGAAGGGCGTGGACGCCGTTTACCTGGTGCTGCACGGCGCGATGGTTTCGGAATCCATCCCCGACGTGGAAGGCGAAATTCTGGAACGAATTCGGCGCTTCCCTGCCCTGGCGCGTGTTCCGGTTTTCGGTGTGTTCGATCTGCACGCGAATTTCACGCAACGGATGGCTGACCACTCGAACGGCCTGGTAGCGTATCGCGAGAATCCGCACACGGACGCCCGGGAAGCGGCGCAGCGCGCGGCGGGCTTGCTGGAAAAATGTTTCGCGACCGGGAGGATTCCGTGGACGTACTGGCAGCATCCGCCGATCATCTGGCCGCCCACGGGGACGGGGACGGCCCACGATCCTATGCGTGCCCTCCAGGCGCTCGCGCGCCACCTGGAGGCCGAGTGTGAAGAAGTTTGGACGGTGAACGTCGCAGCCGGTTTTTCCTTCGCCGACATCCCAGACACCGGCGTGAGTCTTTCCATCGTGACCACCGGCGCCGAATCGGACGCGCGCGCCCGACTCGATCAACTCGCCCGGTTCGCATGGAAGAATCGAGCGCAGGGAAATGTGCTGGCACCTGCGGTCGAGGCCGTGATGCCTGAGATCCTCTCCGCTTCGGGCCTCACGGTCTTGGCGGAGCCTTCCGACAACATTGGCGCCGGCGCTCCCGGCGACGGCACAGGACTGCTCCGCGCGTTGGCCAAATACGGCGTGCGCAATGCCGCAATCGCGATCAATGACCTTGAATCGGTGCGCAAACTTTGGGAGGCGCCCCTCGGGACCAGGATGACACTGTCCGTTGGCGGGAAAGGGAGCACGCTGGATGCGGGGCCTCTCGAATTGGGTGTCCAGCTCGTTTCACGCAGCGACGGCAAATTTCAACTTGAGGACAAACATAGCCATCTGGCCTCGATGGCGGGCGATTCGTTTGACATGGGGCCATGCACCGTGGTGCGGCACGAAGGAATTCTGATTCTGCTGACCAGCCGGAGAACGCCGCCGTTCGATCTCGGGCAGTGGCGCAGCCAGGGAATCCAGCCAGAGAAACTGTCCGTCATCGCGGTCAAAGCCGCGGTGGCGCATCGGCGCGCTTACGATCCCATCGCCGCGAGAATGTTCTGGGTGGACACGCCCGGCCCGTGCCGCAGCAACCTTTGGGCGCTCCCTTATCGGCGCGTGCGCCGGCCGGTTTATCCGCTGGACCAAGTTACAGCCTGACCGTGTCTGTTCCGGACCATTGGGGAGCGCACGCGCCTCGCGTGCTGTGGTCGGCGCCCTCGCCGGCGACAAGTCTTCCGTCCGAGTACGCGATCGTTAGATGAGATGGTTTCCTCGACGGTCCGACCGGCGAGGGCGCCGGTCGGGACACGCGGGGGCGCGTGTGCTCCCCAATTGGACGCATGGCCGGGAAAAGAGGCGTGACGTCGTTGTTGACGTTGTCGTTCCCGGCTGCGGCGGGAAAAATGATGCCGGCGAGCCGGACGCTGTTGATGGCGTCGCGGAACGCGGCCGAGTTGAAGGTGTAGCTGCCGAAGCTGGCGTTGATGATTCTCGCGCCTTTGCGGCGGGCGTAATCAACGCACTCGATGGCGTCCGAGATCGAAGCTTGCGCCATTCCGTTCAATTTCGGCGGCCCTCAGCCGGAGACGACCTATCCCTTGCCCGCGAACGCCGAAGCCACGTTCAATTACCTGGGCAGCGGTTCGTGGGAATCGACGCGCAATCTGCGCCGGAGCGGAAGCGGCGGTTTTTTGCCGTGGACGATCGTGGCTTCGGTTGCGCCGCGGCGATTGATCTACGCGCACGAATTCAGTTGGGACCGCGAGCGCGATCCGGTGTGGAAACGGCTGCAAAAGGTCTTCGGCTTTTACGAAGCGTCGGAGAATCTCGCCTTCACGCACGGCGGCGGTTTGCTCCAGGGACAGCCGCCCGAAGCCACGCATTGCAACAACGTCGGCGCCGTGCATCGTAAAATGATTCACCCGGCGCTGGAGCGCTGGTTTGGCATCTCCGTTCCGCAAGAATACCAGCAACGCCGCGCCCCTGAAGAACTCCTATGCCTGGCGCCACAAATCAAAGCTCGCCCCCTTCATGAAATCTACACGGAGATCGGCGCGGGTCGCGCCAACGCCTTCCGCGCTCAGCTTTCCAGGCTGAGCCGCAGACAGCAGTTGCGGCTCTTGCGCGAGCGCTGGGCCGGCTTGCTCGGCGAAATCGAGCCGCGAGTCCCCAGAGTGCTGATGCGGGAGTCTCAAGGTAGGGCGAGCCTGTCTCCAGCGAGCCGAATCGGACGTATTCCAGGCCCATCAAGCGGCTCGCCGGGACGGACTCGCCCTACCTCCATGGGGCGGGATCAAATCCAACTTGAACGCATTGTCCTGGAATCCGAACCCGGCGTCCTGCTGCCGCTGGTGCTCGCGTTGCCGAAGGCGCAAAAAGCGAAACCGCCCGTGGTCGTCGCCGTTTCGCAACACGGCAAAGCATTCTTCCTGGCCGAGCGCGCCGAGACGATCGCGCAATTGCTCGAAAGGGGAATTGCCGTTTGCATGCCCGACGTTCGCGGCACCGGTGAAACCAGTGTGCCCGGCTCCCGGCAACCCCGCAGCGAAGCCACTTCGATTTCCGCCACCGAACTGATGTTGGGCCGGACCTTGCTGGGATCGCGCTTGCAGGATCTCCGAACAATTCTCCGCTATCTGAAAACACGACGCGACCTAGCCGCAAAACATCTGGCGCTCTGGGGCGACTCCTTCGCGTCCACGAATCCCACCGGTTTCGCCGATCCGCTCATCGATGAAGGCGAACCTCCACGCCAATCTGAACCAGTCGGCGGTTTGCTGGCGCTCTTCGGCGCCTTGTTCGAGGACGACGTTCGGGCCGTCGCAGCCAGCGGCACGCTTGCCGGTTACCAAGCCGTGCTCCGCGACCGGTTTTGCTATGTCCCTCACGACGCCATTGTCCCCGGAGCGCTGACGGCAGGCGATCTGAACGATGTGGCGGCGGCCCTGGCCCCGCGTCCGCTGCGTCTCTCGCGATTGATCGACGGCCGCAACGTGATGATGATGCCGGAAAACGCGAGGGCGCTTTTCGAGACAACTCGCAAAGCCTACGCGCCCGCCAGCGCTCAATTCCTTCTCCAGCCTCCGTCCGAAGGCGATCTGGCTACGTGGATGATCGGAGCGCTGGAAGCCCGCTAACCAACTATGTTCGCTACTCGCTCAACCGTTTGATCCGGATATTGCGGAATTGAACAGGATCGCTGTGCCCGGCGAAACCGAAATGGCCCGAAGCCAGATCCTTGCCGGGATGCGGATTGTTGTCCATGAACTCCGAGACCTTGCTCAGGTCAGTATTCAAGATGACCGCGCCGTTGAGTTCCACCTTGATCGTCGAACCTCTCACAGTGACTTCCTGGAAGTTCCATTGCCCGATCGGATGCTGGTAGCCCCGGTGTGCGGGGACCATGCCGTAGGCCGAGCCGTGGGCCTGCCTGGCATCGATCTTCCCGCGCACCTGCTCGTAGTTGTCGTCGAGGACTTGGAGTTCGCACATGCCCGCGTAAGCCGGATCGCCTTTGCCCGGATACCGAATTGCCAGGCCGTTGTTGCCGCCCGGTGGAAGTTTGAACTCCAGGCGAGCGACAAAATCCTTGAACTCGTCCTTGGTGTAGATGGTGCCGCCTTTGCTCGGCTTGCAAATGATCGTGCCGTCCTTCACTTCATAATTCTCAACGGGCCCGGCCCAGCCATCGAAGTTCTGGCCATTGAACGCGGACTTGAATCCCGGTTCCTGGTGCCGGGCCAGGATCGCGTTCGCTTCGTCCGAAGGGATTTCCCGCAGGAAGATGTTGCGCCAGCGGATTTCGCCGCCGTGGGTCTGCAACTGGATTGGACCTTTCTTCGGCACCGGGCGCCGCTGCTCCGGTTTGAGCGATTTGTCGTTCTTGTCGTAGTAATTCTCCAGGATGGCATGGTCCACTACGAGTTTGTCGTTCAACCAGATGCTGACCCGCGAGCCGACCATGATGATGCGGAATTTGTTCCATTCGCCGAACGGTTTGTCTGCGAGCACGAGCGGGTCCTTGCCCGGCGCGCCCGGACTGTTGTTCCAGAGGCCGCCGCTGCCTTTGTTGGCGCCGTTCCTGAACTCTTTTTCGTTGGTGTGATCCCAGATCTGGACTTGCGGCACGCCGCGCAGGTAAATCCCGCTGTCGGCCTTGGGGACGGTCTTGTAATCGATCAGGAACTCGAAATCGCCGTAATCCTTTTCCGTCGTGGCGTAGGCACCGTAGCCGTCGTTGACCAGCTCGCCGTTCTCGGCGCGCCAATGTTCCCGCATGGTTTGGGTCCATTTGGCGATCTGCGCGTTGCGCTGGTCTTCGGGCAGGGCGAGCAGCTTGCGGTGGTCGAACGTCTCGCCGCCTCGCCAGCCTGCTAAATCCTTCCCATTGGATAGCGCTGTGAAACCTTTGGGCGGCTCCGCCGAGAAACCGGTCAACGTGCAAAGGCTTGCAGCCAGGCACACCGATTTGAGCAATCCGGGGGATGAAAAGAGGCGCGATGCGGTGAAAATAGAACGTGTTTTCATATGGTGATGGCCGATCTTGGGCTTCGCCGCCTCAGAAACGCAAGCCAAACAGTAACCCTTCAGGCAGCGATTGAAGGAGACGCCGCCTCTCACGCATCATGCATTACGTTTTACGTATCACGTGTCAGGCATGACGGAAGGCAAGGCCTGCCAGTACGCAAAAATAGGGCGACTCCGTAACCGAACCGCCCTAGCCTCCCTTCTTTGAAGCAACAAGAGATTTATGGATGGAATTACGATTGCGATTCCTTGCTGAGCACTGGCCATGCCGTCCTCGACTTTGAGAACTGACGTCTCGTTCAAACCATCTGAAGGAATCTTGCCGGTCGAACCATGGCCACGCCGAAAGGTTTTTCCAGAGCCAGCAGGTCCTTGTCATAGGTGACCATCAGTGTGGCCTTAGCCGCCAGTGCAGCCCTCAGATAGATGTCATCTTGCAGGTCCCTGCTTCGCTTCTTGCCCAACGGAACCGGTTCCACAAGACGGAGCTTTTCGAGATACCAGGTTAATCGCGCGACCGCATTGTGCCGGGGTTGCTCCTGGCGAATGATCCTTAGTGGTCCATTTCATAAATACGCTCACGTTCGCGGCAAGGGATTTTTCGGCCAGACGAGGCGCGAGCGACGAGCATATCCCGAAGTGGATCTGTAAGGAGCAAGCAACGAAGTCTGGCGAAAAAGAACTGCCGCCCTTCGGGTTGCGCCG
>Ga0194120_10006051_pt1 | contig 17323 bp, 12 predicted proteins | sample TA2MahCa65mmetaG_FD_148642 | JGI IMG/M metagenome (GOLD analysis project Ga0194120, IMG submission 148642) | Freshwater microbial communities from Lake Tanganyika, Tanzania - TA2015019 Mahale Deep Cast 65m | ecosystem: Environmental > Aquatic > Freshwater > Lake | place: Tanzania: Lake...
GCCGCGCGCGGCCGGCGTCGCCGCCGTCGCCGCGGTCGCGGCGGCGCGCAGGGCGCCGAGCAGCAAGCGCCTGGCATAGAGCAGCCGTCCGACGACGCCCTCGCTTTCATGGCGGCGATCGAAGGCGCGCCGGCGCCGGCCGAAGAGCGGCCTGAACGCCGCGGCGGCAGACGCGGGGCCGGCCGCGGTTCGGATCGTGGTCAAGATCGCGGTCAAGATCGTGGTCAAGATCGTGGTCCTGGCCGCTGGCGGCGATCCGCGCCCCTGCCGGAGGAATTCAAAGATCCTTCCGCGGTCTTCTCGCTCGACGAGACGGGCGGTACCGCTCAGGCGCTGACGCCGTCCGACGACGTCCCTGCGCCGGAGCTTCCTCTCGCTGTCCCGGTGAACGGGACTGAGGCTGCGCCGCCAGCGCAGGAGCGCGCGCGCGAGATTACGGCGGAGATCGTGGCGCGCGAGCCGCCGGCGCCGATGCCGGAACCGGCCATCCAGCGCGAGGCGACGGAAGTCGTCATTACCCAGGCCGACCCCGACCGTCCGAAGAAGGGCGGCTGGTGGCAGCGGGTGCGCACGCCGTTTGGCGGTTAGAGTATTTTCCGCCGAAGCGGATGCCGGTTCGGCGTAGAAAATGCGTCAATTCAAGAAACCAGATCGCATTCACGAATCGAAGAGTCGTGAATGCGATCTAGGCGCTGAGCCAGGCTTCCAGCCGAGCGACGCCCTCGCGCACGTCGGCTTCCGGCCCCGCGTAGGAAATCCGCAGCGTTTTCGCGCCCCGGCGCGGATCGAAGTCGAGGCCGGGCGTCGTCGCGACGCCGGCCTCATGCAGCATTCGACGACAGAAAGCGATTGAGTCGTCGGTGAATCGCGACACGTCGGCATAGATGTAGAAAGCGCCGTCGGGCGGCGCGAATTTGTCCAGTCCCAGTCGCGGAAGGCGATCGAGCAGGAACGCCCGGTTTCTCCCGTAGACGGCGCGGTTCGCCTCCAATTCGTCGCCTGCGTCGAAAGCGGCGAGGGCCGCCCGCTGCGACAGGGTCGGCGCGCAGATCGCGAGCGACTGCTGCAGGCGCTCGAGCGGACGCATCAGCTCGGCAGGCGCCGCCAGCCAGCCGAGCCGCCAGCCGGTCATCGCGTAATATTTCGAGAAGGAATTGATGACGAGCGCGCGATCCGAGAAGCGCAGCGCGGTTTCGGCGCGCGTCTCATATTCGAGCCCGTGATAGATTTCGTCGGAGACAAGGAGGATTCCGGCTTCCTCGCAAAAGGCGCAGATTCGCGCCAATTCCTCGCGCGCAACCATCGCGCCGGTCGGATTGGCCGGACTCATGAAGAGCGCGCCGTGAAGCTTTCGCGCGCGATGGGCGGCTTCAAGGATCGCGGCGGTAGGCGCAAAGCGCGTCTCGTCGCCGACGTCGAGCAGGACAGGCTCAAGGCCAAGCGCAGACAGAATATTCGCATAAGCCGGATAGCCCGGCGCGGTGACGGCGATGCGCGATCCCTGGTCGAAAGCGGCGAGAAAGGCGATGAGAAAGCCGCCGGACGAACCGGTCGTGACGATGACCCGCTCGGGCGCGACGTCGACGTCATAGCGCTCGCCATAATGACGCGCGATGCGCGCGCGAAGCGCAGCTTCGCCGAGCGCCTCGCCATAGCCGATCGCGCCGTGGCGCATCGCCTCCATGGCGGCTTCGCGCACGCGGCGCGGGGCGGCGACGCCCGGTTCGCCCAGCTCCAGATGGATGATGCTGCGGCCGGCGCGCTCCAGCGCCTTGGCGTCGCGCAGCACGTCCATGGCCATGAACGGCGCGATATTGGATCGGCGAGAAGGAGACAATGGCGGTTTCATGCAAAGGTTCTATTGCCAATCTCGCTCGGGCGCACGCTTTCGCCGCCGCGCGCCATATTATCCAGGCGGCGCGAATCGCGCCGGGCGTGCACGGGCCTTGCGGCGCGCGACGAAGCACGAGAAGCGGCGAACGTAAACATGTACGACTTAACCGCCGCCGAGCTGATCCAAAGACTGTCGATCGCTCTTGCGATCGGTCTGCTCATCGGCATCGAACGAGGTTGGGTTGCGCGCGGCGAGGCGGAAGGCGAGCGCGCCGCCGGTCTGCGCACGCATGGGCTCGCCGGCCTGCTTGGCGGCGTGTGGGGCGCAATCGTTCAGCCTTACGGCGCTTCGGGCGTGATCGCTTTGGCGATCGCCTTCGTTTTCGTCGGCGCATTGGTCGGCGCCTATCGCTATCGCGAAAACGTGCATGACGAGACCTTTGGCGCGACGACCGCCGTCGCGGTCTTGCTTGCCTTCTCGCTCGGGGCCTTCGCGGTCATCGGCGACATTCAGGCGGCCGTCGCGGCGGCGGTGGCGACGACGGCGATCCTGGCGCTCAAGACATTCCTGCATGGCTTCGTCGAGCGCATCACCTGGGACGAATTGCGCTCCGGTTTGGCGCTGCTCGTGATGAGCTTCATCCTGCTTCCGGTTCTGCCCGATCGCGCCATCGACCCCTGGGACGCGGTGAATCCTTTCGAATTATGGCTGATGACCGTGCTGATCGGCGCGATTTCCTTCGCCGGCTATATCGCCGTCAAGCTGATCGGCTACCGCCGCGGCGTCGCTGTCGCCGGCATGGCGGGAGGGCTGGCGTCATCGACGGCCGCGACGGCGGCGATGTCCCGGCTGGCTCGCGAACAGCCCTCGCAAATCGTCGCTTGCGCGGCGGGCGCGATTTTCGCGAACGCGATCATGGCGTCGCGCGTTCTCGCGGTTGTCGCCGTCATCAACCCGACGCTTGCCTGGCGCCTGGCGGCGCCGGTCATTGCGGCCGGCGTTGTTTTTGCGCTCGCGGGCGTTTTTCTGCTGCGGCGAAGCGCCAGCGAGCGTCCCGGGGAATCGAGCAGCCTTGCCGTCGCCAATCCGCTCGATCTCGTCGCGGTGCTGAAATTCGGCGCGCTGCTCGCGACGGTGATGGTCCTGTCGCGGCTGGCGACTCATTTTGCCGGAAGCGCTGGCGCTTATGCGCTGGCGGTCATTTCCGGCGTCGTCGACGTCGACGCGATTGCGCTCACCATGGCGCGGCTCGGCGCAAGCGAAATCGGCCCAGAGGCGGCGGCAGGCGCCGTCCTGCTGGCGCTGCTTTCGAACACCGCGTCGAAGATCGTGATGGGATCAGTGATCGGCGGCGCCGGGATGGGACGCCGGCTCGCCGCCGCTTCGATTCTCGCCGTCGCCGGCGCCCTCGCGGCGCTGTGGCTGTCGGGACTCGCCGGCCTTCCGGACTCGTTCACACGGCCGCGGTGATCCACCGCGACAATTCGCCCTTGGGGGCGGCGCCGACCTTTTGCGCGGCGGCCTTGCCGTCCTTAAAGAGGATGAGCGTCGGAATCGAGCGTATGCCAAGCTTGCTCGCCACGGCGGGGTTTTCGTCGATGTTGAGCTTGACGACTTTGATCTTTCCCTTCATTTCCGCCGCGATTTCTTCGAGCGCCGGGGCGATCATGCGGCAGGGACCGCACCACTCCGCCCAAAAATCGACAACCACCGGCTCGGCGGATTTGAGCACTTCCTGTTCGAAAGTGGCGTCGGTGATTTTCTGCGTGGACATGGCCGGCCTTTCACTGGGAGATTCTTTGGGGAGACTTGCGCGGAAAGTAGGAAGCGGGTCATCGCCCGTCAAGGCGAGGGCCTCGCCGTAGCGGTTCGGGCCGATGGCGATTTCGCTGATATTTGGGTCGCAAGGCGATAAAAACACAAAGAGCGGGGATGGCGTCCCGCCACTCCCCGCTCTTTGGCACCCTGTCCTTAACCGAACTGAAACGCCAAGCTCCGAAGTCTTAAGTCGCTCCGATAGCCTGTTCGCGGACTCATATTCGAGCCTCGGCGAACCACGTACTGTTCGGCGTCCTCCCCGACTTGGACCGTAGCTGGGCCTAATTCCCGCGACGCATTCGACGCTTAGGCATTTACCCAACCAACCTGGCGAGCGAACACTATGACAAAATGAGCAGCCTGTCACTTCAAAAATGATGCAGTTTGGCGAATTTTGTGATGCGGCGCCGATGATTTAGGCGACGATCTCGGCGGCGCCAGATGGGCGCCGCGCGGTGGATCGGGGATGTCCAGCGGGCGCCGCTGCGGCGCGTCACAACGGAATATTGTCGTGCTTCTTCCAAGGATTTTCGAGTTCCTTGTGACGCAGCAGCGCAAGCGCGCGCCCGATTCGTTTGCGCGTCAAACGGGGCATGATCACTTCATCGATGTAGCCGCGCTCGGCGGCGACGAAAGGCGACAGGAATCGGTCTTCATATTCCTTGGTGCGCTGAGCGATCTTCTCGGGATCGCCGAGGTCGGAGCGGAAAATGATTTCGACCGCGCCCTTCGCGCCCATGACGGCGATCTGCGCCGACGGCCAGGCGTAATTGACGTCGCCGCGAAGATGTTTCGACGCCATGACGTCATAGGCGCCGCCGAACGCCTTGCGCGTGATGACGGTCACCTTCGGCACGGTCGCTTCGGCGTAGGCGAACAGCAGCTTCGCGCCATGCTTGATGAGACCGCCATATTCCTGCGCGGTGCCGGGCAGGAAACCGGGAACATCGACGAAGGTGACGATCGGAATGTTGAAGCAGTCGCAAAAACGCACGAAGCGCGCCGCCTTCTTGGAGGCGTCGATATCGAGAACGCCGGCGAGCACAAGCGGCTGGTTGGCGACGAAGCCGACCGTACGCCCTTCGATGCGGCCGAAGCCGATGACGATGTTGCGCGCGTGCGCTTCCTGGATTTCGAAGAAGTCGGCCTCGTCGACAACCTTATGGATGAGTTCCTTGACGTCATATGGTTTGTTGGGATTGTCCGGAATGATCGTGTCGAGCGAATCATCGACGCGGTCGACTTCGTCGAAAGCCGGCCATTCCGGCGCCTCCTCCTGATTGGACGACGGGAGGAAATCAATCAGCCGTCGCATCTGCAGCAGCGCTTCGACGTCATTGTCGTAGGCGCGGTCGGCGATCGAGCTCTTGGTCGTATGCACCGAGGCGCCGCCGAGTTCTTCCGCCGTCACGGTCTCGTTCGTCACGGTCTTCACGACGTCCGGTCCGGTGACGAACATGTAGCTCGTGTCGCGCACCATGAAGATGAAATCCGTCATCGCCGGCGAATAGACGTCGCCGCCGGCGCAGGGGCCCATGATCACCGAGATTTGCGGAATGACGCCGGAGGCCAGCACATTGCGCTGGAAGACTTCGCCATAGCCGCCGAGCGCCGCGACGCCTTCCTGGATGCGCGCGCCGCCGGCGTCGAAGAGGCCGATGATCGGCGCGCGATTCTTGAGCGCCATGTCCTGCAGCTTGGTGATTTTTTGCGCATGAGTCTCCGACAGAGAGCCGCCGAAGACGGTGAAGTCCTTGGCGAACACGAAGACGGCGCGGCCGTTGACGGTGCCCCAGCCGGTGACGACGCCGTCGCCCGAGATTTTCTCGCCCCGATCCATCCCGAAATCGGTGCAGCGATGGGCGACGAACATGTCGAATTCTTCGAACGATTCATGATCGAGCAGAAGTTCGATTCGCTCGCGCGCGGTGAGCTTGCCGCGAGCGTGCTGCGCTTCGATGCGCTTATGTCCGCCGCCCAGACGCGCTGACGCGCGCCGCTGTTCGAGCCCGTCGAGAATATGTTTCATGTCTCGGCCTGTTGCTGATGATGACTGATGTCGGGCGCGGCTAGAGATTGCGCGAGCCAAGCCGCCAGCGCGCGATGTCGGCGCCGGTCAACATGTAAAGCCTGTCGGGCGAGGTCCGCTCGGCGAGCTTCACGAGTTCGGTGCTGACGCCCATCATCGCCGCATAGCGCGATAGCGTCTGGAGCATGCCGCCATCGTCCAAATTGCGTTCGCGAACGAATCCGCCCTCGGCCATGTCGAAATTCGTCGAAAAATTGAACATGCGGTGAACGCCGACGCTGCTTTGCGCCGGGATGACGCGCTTCCTGCCGCCCATCAGCGCGTAGACGCAGGCGGAATAGCAGCGGCCCGAAACAAGCGCCATCGTGCGCGATTGATTGGCTGCGGGACGGGCGACGATCACGGCCATGCCGAGTTTGCGGAGGGCCTGGCCGAGCTCCATCGAGGCGACGACCTTGCCGCCTGGCGAGTCGAGCAGCACAATTCCGCGCACATTGCCGCCGCGGGCGTTTTCGCGAACGAAGGCGAGAAAGGCGTCGGGCGTCGCTTCGCCGATTTCGCCTTGCGCCGCGATCACCTGCGGGCAACTGGCGCCGCAGCCGCCCGAATTCAGGCCGACGACGCGAAAGCTCATTTCCTCGGCGCGCGCGGATGAGGCGGCGGCGACGCATAGAGCGAGCAGGACGGTTTTGATCAGTTTCATCCAGGCGGCCTTTTTTGGTCCGAGCAGCCTAAAGCGAATTCCGGCGCTGGTGGGCGGTGACGGTCTCGAACCGCCGACCCTCTCGGTGTAAACGAGATGCTCTACCAACTGAGCTAACCGCCCCTAACAACGCGACATGCGGCCTGCGCGGTTTTAAGGGCGGGGTCGGCGTGAAGCAAGCCGGGTAAAAAACGACGGCCGCCGGAGCGCCGACGGCCATCGTGCGAAGCTCTGGAAAAACGCCTGCGACGCCAGCGTCTCCCCGCGCCGGAACTACTTGGCCTTGTTGAGCGCGGTCTTCAGCGTCGCGCCGGGCTTGAAGCGGGCGCTCTTCGATGCGGGAATCTTGATCTCTTCGCCGGTCGCCGGATTGCGGCCTTTGCCAGCCGCGCGCTTCTTGACCGAAAAGGTGCCGAAGCCGACGAGGCGGACTTCATCGCCCTTCTTGAGGGCCTTGGTAATGCCGTCGATGACGGCGTCGATGGCGGCGGCCGCCGCCGCTTTCGAGCTCTCCGTCTCGTTCGCGACGTGCTCGACGAGTTCCAGTTTGTTCATGGCTTTTGTCCTTCTGTTTCGCTGCGAGTCGCCCGGCGTAGAATGCGCGACCTCGAATCGGCGTTGCGCAGCGAAGGCGAGTGTTGGTCGCGAATCGCAGGAAATGCAAGGGATACCGGCCGCCAAAGGCGTAGAATCGCTGGATTTCCGGGGGAAACGGCCGCCGCGCCGCGAAAAATTGATGCGTTCCGTGGGTTGCGACCCACGCATCGGGGCTCGTACGAACAAAATCCCGCCAAGGCGAGAACGAAAAGAGCCCCGCCGGAAGGCAGGGCTCTCAAACCATTCGCCGGACGTCAGGCCGCTAGATCAGGCCGCAGTCAGCCGGAACGCGCCGCGGGCTAATGCGCGCGCACGCCCGACCCGTCGTCATCGCTGATGGCGGCGTTGTGCTTGGCGATGGCGGCGGCGTCTTCCCGCCATTCGATCGGCGTCGGCTGGGAGACGAGCGCATGTCGCAGCACCTCGTCCATGCGCGCAACCGGGACGATCTCCAGGCCGTTCTTCACCGCGTCGGGGATTTCCGCCAGATCCTTGGCGTTCTCCTCGGGGATCAGCACCTTCTTCAGGCCGCCGCGCAAGGCCGCCAGCAGCTTCTCCTTCAAGCCGCCGATCGGCAGCACCCGGCCGCGCAAGGTGATCTCGCCGGTCATGGCGATGTCGCGCTTCACGGGAATGCCGGTGATGATCGAGACGATGGCGGTCGCCATCGCCACGCCCGCCGAGGGCCCGTCCTTGGGCGTCGCGCCTTCCGGCACGTGCACATGGAAGTCGCGGCGGTCGAAGACCGGCGGTTCGACGCCGAAGTCGACCGCGCGCGAGCGCACATAGGACGCCGCCGCTGAAATCGACTCCTTCATCACGTCGCGCAGATTGCCGGTGACCGTCATCTTGCCCTTGCCGGGCATCATGACGCCTTCGATCGTCAGCAGTTCCCCGCCGACCTCGGTCCAGGCGAGTCCGGTCACGACGCCGACCTGATCTTCGAGTTCGGCCTCGCCGTAACGGAATTTCGGCACGCCGAGATAATCGGAAATATTCTCGTTCGTGACGACGATCTTCTCCTTCTTCTTGAGAAGAATCTCCTTCACCGCCTTGCGCGCCAGATTGGAGAGTTCGCGCTCCAGATTGCGCACGCCCGCTTCGCGCGTGTAGCGGCGGATGAGCGTGAGCAGCCCGTCGTCGGCGATCATCCATTCCTCGGGCGCAAGCCCATGCTTATGCACCGCGTTGGGGATGAGGTGCCTGCGCGCGATTTCCGCCTTCTCGTTTTCCGTGTAGCCGGCGATGCGGATGATTTCCATACGATCCATCAGCGGCGGCGGAATGTTGAGCGTATTCGCCGTTGTGACGAACATCACGTTCGAAAGGTCGTAGTCGACCTCGAGGTAATGGTCGTTGAAGGTGGCGTTCTGCTCAGGGTCCAGCACTTCGAGCAGGGCCGATGACGGATCGCCGCGGAAGTCCATGCCCATCTTGTCGATCTCGTCGAGCAGGAAGAGCGGATTGGACGTCTTCGCCTTGCGCATCGACTGGATGATCTTGCCGGGCATCGAGCCGATATAGGTGCGCCGATGTCCGCGGATTTCCGCTTCGTCGCGCACGCCGCCAAGCGACATGCGCACGAATTCGCGGCCCGTGGCCTTGGCGATCGACTTGCCAAGCGAGGTCTTGCCGACGCCGGGCGGCCCGACGAGGCAGAGGATCGGCCCGGTCAGCTTGTTGGCGCGGCTCTGCACGGCGAGATATTCAAGGATGCGCTCCTTGACCTTCTCGAGGCCGAAATGCTCGGCGTCGAGCACGGCCTCCGCCTGCCCGAGATCCCGCTTCACCTTGGAGCGCTTGCCCCATGGGATCGACAGGATCCAGTCGAGATAGTTGCGCACCACGGTGGCTTCGGCCGACATCGGCGACATCTGCCGCAGCTTTTTGAACTCGGCGAACGCCTTGTCGCGGGCTTCCTTGGAGAGCTTGGTGTTCTTGATGCGCTCCTCGAGCTCGGCGAGGTCGTCCTTGCCTTCCTCGTCGCCCAGCTCCTTCTGGATCGCCTTCATCTGCTCGTTGAGATAATATTCGCGCTGCGTCTTCTCCATCTGGCGCTTGACGCGCGTGCGAATGCGCTTCTCGACCTGCAGGACAGAGATTTCGCTCTCCATCAGCGACAGGCATTTTTCGAGGCGCCGCGCGACGCTCATCGTCTCAAGCACGTCCTGCTTCTCGGCGATCTTGACCGAAAGGTGAGACGCCACGGTGTCGGCGAGTTTCGAAAAGTCGTCGATCTGCGTGACCGCGCCGACGACCTCGGACGAGACCCGCTTGTTGAGTTTCACATAGCTTTCGAATTCGGCGATCACCGAGCGGCCGAGCGCTTCGACTTCGACCGGAGAGCCGAGATCGTCGGCGAGAACTTCGGCGTCCGCCTCATAATAGTCGTCCGCGCGCGTGTAGGCGCGCACGCTGGCGCGCGCCACGCCCTCGACCAGCACCTTCACCGTGCCGTCGGGCAGCTTCAGAAGCTGCAAAACCGAAGCGAGCGTCCCGATCGAATAGATGGCGTCCGTCGCGGGGTCGTCGTCGCCCGCGTTCTTCTGGGTCGCCAGCAGAATAAGCCTGTCGGATTTCGTCACCTCTTCGAGCGCGCGGATGGATTTTTCGCGGGCGACGAAAAGTGGGACAATCATGTGCGGAAAGACGACAATGTCGCGCAGCGGCAGCACCGGATAGCTTTCGACGGCTCCGGGCGTGACGGCGTCTCGCTTTTCGTTCGACATTTTCTTGTCCTGTCCTAGACCGCGCCCCGCTCAGGCGGCGACGCGAGACCGAGGGCGATTTGGGTTTAAGGCCGCGATACGGTCGCCCGCCGATGTCGCGCCACAATAGAGCCGCCCGCGATCGCGCCAGACGGCCCCGCTAAGGCAAATGGTGTACGCAAACAATTGATTCAAGGCGCTGCGGCGCCCAAGCACATTTCGGGGAGCGTCGCTCACCTTTTCGCCGCGCGTCAGGCGCTTGCGCCGCTCTTTTCGCTGCGTTCGGCGTAAATATAGAGGGGCCTGGCTTTGCCCTCAACCACTTCCGGCCCGATCACAACCTGTTCAACGCCCTCCAAGCCCGGCAGATCGAACATTGTGTCTAGCAAGATTCCTTCCATGATCGAGCGCAGGCCGCGCGCGCCGGTGTGGCGTTCGATCGCCTTGCGGGCGACGGACGACAGCGCGTCGTCCTGGAAGGTGAGTTCGACGTTTTCCATCTCGAAGAGCCGCTGATACTGCTTAACCAGCGCATTTTTGGGCTCGGTGAGAATCCGTTTCAGCGCTTCCTCGTCGAGATCTTCAAGCGTCGCGATGACGGGAAGGCGGCCGACGAATTCAGGAATAAGTCCAAACTTCAGCAGGTCTTCGGGCTGCACCTGCCTGAAAATGTCGCCGGTGCGTCGTTCGTCGGGCGCCTGCACGGTCGCCCCGAAGCCGATCGACGTGTTGCGGCCGCGGGCTGAAATGATCTTTTCGAGCCCCGCGAAAGCGCCGCCGCAGATGAAGAGGATGTTCGTCGTGTCGACCTGCAGGAACTCCTGCTGGGGATGCTTGCGGCCGCCCTGCGGCGGCACGGAGGCGATGGTGCCCTCCATGATTTTCAGGAGCGCCTGCTGGACGCCTTCGCCCGACACGTCGCGGGTGATCGAGGGGTTGTCGGACTTACGCGAAATCTTGTCGATTTCGTCGACATAGACGATGCCGCGCTGGGCGCGTTCGACGTTATAGTCCGACGCCTGCAAAAGCTTGAGGATGATATTTTCGACGTCCTCGCCGACATAGCCCGCCTCGGTCAGGGTGGTGGCGTCGGCCATGGTGAAGGGCACGTCGAGAATGCGGGCCAGCGTCTGCGCCAGCATGGTCTTGCCGACGCCGGTCGGACCGACCAGCAGAATATTGGACTTTGCGAGCTCCACGTCGCCGTGTTTGGTCGCATGGTTGAGGCGCTTGTAATGGTTGTGGACGGCGACCGAGAGAACGCGCTTGGCCTGGGACTGGCCGATCACATAGTCGTCCAGCACCTTACAAATCTCTCGCGGGGTCGGAATGCCGTCGCGCTGCTTGACCAGCGAGGACTTGTTCTCCTCGCGAATGATGTCCATGCAGAGTTCGACGCATTCGTCGCAGATGAACACCGTCGGGCCGGCGATAAGCTTACGCACCTCATGCTGGCTCTTGCCGCAGAAGGAGCAGTAAAGCGTGTTCTTGGAATCGCCGCCGCCGACCTTGCTCATCTTATTCTCCTATCGGGCCGGCCTGCCGGGCGAATCGGCCCGAACATCTGTGATACCGGCGGCAAACTAACAAAAGGTGGAAGCGGTTGGCGTTCCCGCTCCTCATCCGTTCCCGCTCCACCGTTTCGGTCGTCAGCGACGAACGCCCGAGAACCATGACTGGTTAGTGTATTTTAGACGACGGTCAAATTGCAACCTTCGCCGGAATTTCCGTTAAAGCAAGATTCGCGCCCGGGCGGCCGGCTCAGGCGGAGAGGATTTTGGGCACAAGGTTGAGCCGCAATCGATAGGCGTCCGGCATGCCGCTGCCGAGCAGCGGGCGCAGGTAGAGCCGGAAGGCGTCGGTCACGTCCGTGCCGCAGGGGCTAATGTATTCGTCGGGCATGACTTTTGTCTTCGCCGCGATCTCTTGGAGCGGCGTCAGCCGATAGTCGACGGAATAAAAGCCGGTCCGGTGGATCGTCACCGAGCCGTCGCGGTCGCCCCAGATGGCGTATTGCACCGCCTTCTCGCCGACTTCGCGGGCCTCGCGCTGGTCCACGTCGGAGACGCAGCCGACGAAGCTCCGCTGCACATAGCCGAAGGTGTCGGCGCGCACCCGCTTGATCCCGAGCCGGTCCTTGACCAGTCGGGTGAGTTCGTCGGCGAGCGCGCCGCCGCCGAGATGGACATTGCCGTGATCGTCCCGCTCGACCATTTTGGCGAGCTTTTCGGCGATAGGCGTATGGTTCTCGTCGCAGACGCCCTCGGAGACCGCGACCACGCAGCGGCCGTATTTCGCCATCGTCGCCTTCACGTCGGCCAGGAATTTATCGACGATGAAGGCGCGCTCTGGAATGTAGATGAGATGCGGGCCGTCGTCGGGAAACTTTTTGCCAAGCGCGGAGGCGGCGGTCAGAAATCCGGCGTGGCGACCCATGACGATGGCGATATAGACGCCGGGAAGGGCCCAATTGTCGAGATTGGCGCCGGCGAAGGCCTGCGCCACCCAGCGCGCCGCCGAGGGAAAGCCGGGCGTGTGGTCGTTGACCACCAAATCATTGTCGATGGTTTTGGGAATGTGAATGGTCCGCAGCGGATAGCCGGCGCTTTGGGCCTCCTGCGAGACGATGCGCACCGTGTCCGACGAATCATTGCCGCCGATATAAAAAAAACAGCCGACTCTATGCGCGCGCAGGACGCGAAAAATTTCCTGGCAATATTTGAGGTCCGGCTTGTCGCGGGTCGAGCCGAGCGCCGAAGACGGGGTGCAGGCGACGAGTTCGAGATTGTGGGTCGTCTCCTGGGTGAGGTCGACGAAATCCTCATTGACGATGCCGCGCACCCCGTGGAATGCGCCATAGACCCGCTCGACCTCGCGAAATTTGCGCGACTCGAGCACGGCGCCGACGAGCGACTGGTTGATGACGGCGGTGGGGCCGCCGCCCTGGGCGACGAGAACTTTGGAATAATCAATGGCGGTCACGACAAGCTCCCGGGAACCTGCGGCGCTTTCCCACGATCGCAGGACGGCGGCGCTTCACTAGCGCCGCGCTTATATTCTCGGGCGCGAGGCGGTTCAAATCGGATCGGACGATTATTTCGAAGACTCGCTTGAGCATACTTTGGCGAAGAGTCCGCCGTAATAGGACGGCACCGGCGACCAGCCTTCCTTCGCCGGGTATGGCTTGGTGATCTTGCCTTCGCCCATCCGGCCCTCGCGCCAAGCGCCGCCCTCGGATCTGTATTTCCGGTTGACGCAATCGAACGAGACTTTCTCGATTTCCGACAGGCCCTTTTCGGCAAGGCCGAAGGCGGCGGCCTTTGGCGAGTCGGGGTCGTAATCGGTGAGCGCGTCGACCGTGACGATTCCGTCGGACGACGTGCGGCGGGAGCCCGCGTCCAGGTAAACGGTCGAAAAATCGTCTTTGGAGACCGGCGTCCAGTCGACGCGGGCCGAGGCGGAAGAAACCAGCGACGACATCAGAGCCGAGACGCCGATCTTCCACATGGCCGTCCTCATTTTCGGCTTAGACCAGCGCGCCGTGGCAATGCTTGTATTTTTTGCCAGAGCCGCACGGGCATGGTTCGTTGCGGCCGACCTTGCCCCAGGTCCCGGGACTGGCCGGGTCGCGCCGCTGCGCGGTCGCCGCTTCGCCATCGGCGAGCCCGCGCGCCGAGAAATCGGCCGTCGCGAGACGCGTGTTGAGTTCGTCGAGCGCGCCTTGCGGTCCGCCGCCGATCAGCGCCTCTGGATTGGGATGCGACATTTCCATCGGCGGCAGTTCCGGCGGCGCGGAAGGCGGCGCCTCGAAGGAGACTTCGACTCGCATCAGTTGCGCGGTCACGGCTTCGTCCCAGCGCGTCATCAGAGTCTTGAACAGTTCGAGCGCCTCGGACTTATATTCGTTGAGCGGATCGCGCTGCGCCATGCCGCGCCAGCCGATCACCTGCCGGAGATGATCGAGCGCGACGAGATGTTCGCGCCAGAGCGTATCGAGCGATTGCAGCACGACCTGCTTCTCGATCATGCGCATCAGCGGCTCGGTGTTTTTCTCGACGCGCTCGCCATAGGCTGCGTCGGCCGCCTGCATCAGGCGCTCCTTGATCTCCTCGTCGGCGATGCCTTCTTCCTTGGCCCAGCCGGCGACCGGCAGGTCGAGATTGAGCTTCGCCGTCACTTCTTCGGCGAGACCCTTGACGTCCCAGGCCTCGGCGTAGGCGTCATGCGGAATGTGCAGCGACACCATCGTGTCGACGACGTCGGCGCGCATGTCGGCGACCTGCTCCTCGACGCTTTCCTCATTCATGATTTCGCGCCGGCGCTCGAAGATCACCTTGCGCTGGTCGTTCATGACGTTGTCGAATTTGAGGATATTCTTGCGGATATCGAAGTTGCGCGCCTCGACCTTGTGCTGCGCCTTCTCGATCGCCTTGTTGATCCAAGGATGGACGATGGCTTCGCCCTCCTGCAGGCCGAGCTTGACCAGCATCGAATCCATGCGCTCCGAGCCGAAGATGCGCATGAGGTCGTCCTGCAGCGACAGGAAGAACTTCGAGCGGCCCGGGTCGCCCTGGCGTCCGGACCGGCCGCGCAGCTGATTGTCGATGCGGCGGCTCTCGTGTCGCTCGGTGCCGATGATGTAGAGACCGCCGGCGGCGATCGCCTTCTCCTTGAAGTCGGCGACTTCCTCGCGAATTTCCGCTTCTTTCTTGGCGCGCGCGTCGCCTTCGAGGCCGGCGCATTCCTGCGTGACGCGCATCTCGACATTGCCGCCCAGCTGAATGTCGGTGCCGCGGCCGGCCATATTGGTGGCGATGGTGATTGCGCCGGGGACGCCGGCTTCCGCGACGATATAGGCTTCCTGTTCATGGAAGCGCGCGTTGAGCACGGCGAAGAGTTTCGAGGGCTTGCCGGAGCGCGCCGCCTCATAAAGTTTGGTGAGGCCCTTCGACTCGGCGAAGTCGATCATTTTATAGCCCTGCGAAAGCAGGAATTCGGCCAATTGCTCCGACTTCTCGATCGACGTGGTGCCGACGAGCAGCGGCTGCATCCGCCCGTTCGCATCCTTGACCTCGTCGGCGATGGCGTTGAGCTTTTCTTTCGAGGTGCGATAGACCTCGTCATCTTCGTCGAGGCGGCAGACGTCGCGGTTCGTCGGAATTTCGACGACATCGAGCTTATAAATTTCGGCGAATTCATTCGCCTCGGTGGCCGCCGTGCCGGTCATGCCGGCGAGCTTGTCGTAAAGGCGGAAATAGTTCTGGAAGGTGATCGAGGCGAGGGTGACGTTCTCGGGCTGAACCTGGACGCGCTCCTTCGCCTCGAGCGCCTGATGCAGGCCTTCCGAATAGCGGCGGCCTGGCATCATGCGGCCGGTGAATTCGTCGATGATGACCACCTCGCCCTTGCGGACGATATAGTCCTTGTCCTTCTGAAAGAGCTTGTGCGCGCGAAGCGCCTGATTGACGTGATGCACCAGCGTGACGTTGTGCGCTTCGTAAAGCGCGCCTTCGGTCAGCGCGCCGGCTTCGATGAGCAGTTCTTCCATATGCTCATTGCCGGCGTCGGTGAGATGGATCGTGCGCTGCTTCTCATCGAGTTCGAAGTCGTCGGCGTTGAGCCTGGGCATCAGCCGGTCGATCGTATTATAGAGATCGGATTTGTCGTCGATCGCGCCCGAAATGATCAGCGGCGTGCGCGCCTCGTCGATCAGGATCGAGTCGACTTCGTCGACGATCGCGAAATTATGTCCGCGCTGCACCATCTGCGCGAACTCATATTTCATATTGTCGCGCAGATAGTCGAAGCCGTATTCGTTGTTGGTGCCGTAGGTGATGTCGCAGGCGTAGGCGGCCGCCCGATCCTCGTCCATGAGGTCGTGCACGACGACGCCGACGGTCATGCCGAGGAATTTATAGATCTGGCCCATCCATTCGGCGTCGCGCTTGGCCAGATAGTCGTTCACCGTGACGACATGGACGCCTTTGCCGGCGAGCGCGTTGAGATAGACGGCGAGGGTGGCGACAAGGGTCTTGCCTTCGCCGGTGCGCATCTCCGCGATGGCGCCCTCATGCAGCACCATGCCGCCGATGAGCTGGACGTCGAAATGGCGCTGGCCCAGCGTCCGCTTGGCCGCCTCGCGCACCGTGGCGAAGGCGGGGACGAGCAGATCGTCGAGGGTCTTGCCGGCGGCGAGCTCTTCGCGGAACTGGCGGGTGCGGTCTTTCAGCTCCTCGTCGGTCAGCGCCTCGACTTGCGGCTCCAGCGCGTTGATCGCCTTGACTTTCGGCGCATAGGTCTTGAGACGGCGATCATTGGCCGAGCCGAAAATCTTCTTGGCGAGTGCGCCGATCATCCTTGCGAACCTTTCTCCCCGCGCAGCGTCTGCCGCCTTCTCGGCGCGCCGGGTGACGGCGGCCGGCGGAGCGTCGCATAATGCATGAATAACATACGCCTGCGACATCGCCCCGGTGGCGGCGGGGCGCCGAGACCGACGCGGCGATTCCGCCGGAGAGATAAGAGCCGCCGGAAACCTTGTCAATGAAGGGCGTTTGGCCTGCTAGGGCGCCTCATTGATCGGCCGCAGCGGCAGCGGCATCGCGCCGGCGTCGATGAGCCGCGAAAATATCTTGAGACCCACCGGCTCATTGCCATTGGGATGCACGAGCACAATCGAGCCGGGGCGGGGCCGCGGGCCCAGCGCCAGCCAGCCGTCGGCGCCGAGCGGGATGAGATGGCGGCTCCGCACATGCTCCAGCAGCGCCGCGTCGGCGACGAGACCCGGAAAGCGAAAAAACACGGACGGCGTTTCGCCTTCGGCGATGATGAGCTTTTCCGTCTCGAAAATCTCGCGATCGACGTCGACGCCCGGCCGCAGCAAATAGTTCCGGCTGTCCGCAAGGCGGCGAACATAGGGATGGCTGTAGGAATGATTGGCCCATGTGATGGTCAGCGCCCCGCTCCGCTCCTTCTCGCGCAGCCAGGCGAAATCGGCGCCGTGGCGGGCGATCCAGTCGCCGGAGACGGCGAGCATGACGGGCGTGCGCGGCCCTTGTGCGGCGAGCTTTTCGAAGAAGCCGCGGTCGAGCGGTCTGTGGCTCGGGCAGAGGTCGCCGGTGACGAAGGCGCCGTCGCCGGCGCCGTGAATGAGCCCGGCGTTGACGAGGGCCGGCGGGCGGGAGGGGCCCTGCGGCGGGCGCAGCGCCTTTAGATAGCGCGTCTCGGCCTGTTCGGCGTCGCGGGTCTCTTCGCAGCGCCAGCATGCAGCCCGCTCCAGCGAGGTTTGCAGCGATTGCGGATCGACGGTGAGGATCAGCGGCGTTCCGTCGACGCTCATCCGTCGGATGGCGAGCCGCGACTCGCCGCCGCCGTTCGCGCAGAGTTCGAAAATCGGCGCATAGTCGCGCACGCGCTCGCCGGTCGGCTCGGGCGCCGGCGCGATGGCGACGGGCCCGCAGGCGCCGTCTTCGCCGCGGGCCGTTGCGGCGCAGGCGACGCAGGCCCACACTAGCCCGTCTTATTCATCCCACCGCCGCGCGATTGTGATTTTTTCCGCGACATGATTGCGGGCGCGAGTCCGCTTTGCGTTTTTGGCGCTGGGTGGGTCTGCACTTTTCGCACGCGTTGGAGTTGGT
>Ga0194120_10006053_pt1 | contig 17321 bp, 16 predicted proteins | sample TA2MahCa65mmetaG_FD_148642 | JGI IMG/M metagenome (GOLD analysis project Ga0194120, IMG submission 148642) | Freshwater microbial communities from Lake Tanganyika, Tanzania - TA2015019 Mahale Deep Cast 65m | ecosystem: Environmental > Aquatic > Freshwater > Lake | place: Tanzania: Lake...
TGCAATTCCGGCAGCACTCCAGGTTATAGTTTGTGTTGATCCAGCTGGCCACTTTTCTCCACCATTAGGACTTGTCACATTTATTAATTGACTTCCGAGATAAATTATTGAAAAGTTATCATCAGAAATATCTGATGGAATTCCATCATCAGCATCACTCACTCTAATTTTACATTGTAGTGAACTTATTGAAGGTACCGGGTTCCAAACATATAATCCATTGCTTGGAGTGCTTGCTACAATTAAATTCCAAGTAGCACCGCCATTTGAAGTATATTCTATTTTTACATTTTCAATATTTGTAGATTTCCATCGAATGCTTGAACTTGTTCCGGCATGTAGTTCCTCACCGCCATTTGGACTAGTAACGGAAATTGAAGGCGCTGGCTTAACCTTGAAAACGCCACTGTAATAATATTCTGTTCCACCCACCGGATCTATAATTCGTAAAACATTGTTATCAGAAACAATGTTGAATGTTGTTTCAAATTGGTTATTGTTCGGAATACTGTCTGCTATTGTAACCCAGTCTGAAGCTACAGTAGTATTTTTTGTATTTAACTGCACTCTTACATAATCAATTCCAGATGAATTCCACCGAACTGTATATCTATCACCAGCAAAAATTTCTGTTCCAGTAATTGGTTGAGTAAATGACAAACTTGCAAGAGGTTTAATTGTAAATACAGAACCGCTTTCAACAGTAGGAATATTATCTGCCGCGTCACTAATTCTTATTTTACATTGTGTTGAATTAATCGTCGGGATTATCCAGTCATAGGTACCAGAATTTGTATAGTTCCTTACAATTGAATTCCAAGAAAGTCCGCCATTTGTTGTAAAATCTAAATTGACTGCATTAATACCTTGCGAATTCCAAGTAATACTTCTAGTAGTACCAGCTTGCCATTTTTCTCCGCCTTTTGGAGTAGTAATTTGAATCGTCTGATCTATTTGATTTGTGATTGTAAAATTAGCATCTGAAACATCAGAAGGATTGCCAGTTCCAGCATCACTAATTCGAATTTTACATTGTAATGAGTTTAAGTTAGGAATTGAATTCCATGTATAAATACCAACACTAGGAGTTGAAGACACAATTGTTGTCCAAGTTGCACCACCATTTACAGAGAACTCAATCTCCACATTTTCAACACTTTCAGAAGTCCATTTAATATCTTTTGAAGATCCAGTATAAAAGATTTCTCCACCATTTGGTGAGAGTACTTTTATTGAAGGTTCAGGGATAATTGCAAATGGAGCATCGCTATCATCAATTGGTGAGCCGTCTGCCATATCAGAAATTCTAATTTTACAATTTGAAGAGAGTGTATTTGGAATTTGCTGCCAATTATAAACTCCAGTGCTTGGTGTACTGGCTACAATTGTTGTCCAGCTAATTCCATTATTAACTGTTAACTCAATCTTTACATTTGCTATGCCGGCTGCTTCCCAAGTAATATTCTGTGATGAACCGACTGGCCACTTCTGTCCTCCATTAGGGCTTGTTACTCTAATAAGTTGACTACCGAGAGCAACGATAGAGAAATTTTCATCTGAAACATCTGAAGGCGAACCAAGAACAGCATCACTGATTCTTATTTTACACTGCAATGAACTAACTGCTGGAATTGGACTCCAAATGTATAAGCCGTCACTTTCAGTTGACGATACAATAGTTATCCAAGTTGCTCCGCCATTTATAGAATATTCGATTCTAACATTTTCCACATTTGTTGAATTCCATTTAATACTAGTGCTAGAACCAGTTGTTAATTCTTCACCGCCATTTGGAGATAAAACTTTTATTGTTGCTTCAGATACAATGCTAAAGACTTTATCACTTTCATCAAATGGTAATCCATCTGCAGCATCCGATACTCTAACTCTACAATTTGTGGAAAGTGTATTTGGGATTCTACTCCATGTGTAAATTCCGGTACTTGGAGTGCTTGCAACAATTACATTCCAACTAATGCCATTGTTAACAGTATATTCAATCTTGACATTTGCAATACCCAATGCTTCCCAAGTAATGTCTTGAGAGGAACCCACAGCCCATTTTTCTTCACCATTTGGGCTATTAACTTTAATTGTTTGGCTGCCCAAAGTAATAATTGAAAAATTATTATCAGAGATATCAAATGGGACACTATCAGATGCATCACTAATTCTTACTTTACATTGTAATGAGAATATCGATGGAACTGGGCTCCAAATATATAAACCATCGCTTTCAGTTGAAGCAATTATTAAATTCCAAGATGCACCACCATTAGAAGTATATTCTATTTTAACATTTTCAATATTTACAGATTGCCATTTTATGCTTGCACTTGTACCTACATTTAATTCTTCCCCTCCATTTGGAGATACAACAGCAATACTCGCTTCTGGTAATATTTCAAACGGGTCAGTACTTTCTGTTGAAGGGAAACCATCTTTTGCATCACTAATTCTAACTTTGGAAAGTGTAGAAGGAGTATTCGGAATTGGACTCCAAGTAAAAACACCAGTATTTTTTTTATCAATCCCAATCAAATTCCATTTTTGCCCATTATTAGTTGTATATTCAATTCTTACAGAATCAATTCCAGAACTATACCATTTAATTTGTTTGGATGTACCAGCTTCCCACGCTTCTTTTCCAACTGGGGTTGTAATACGAAGACTTTCATTTGTGTTTTTTACAATCGAAAAAACTTTATCACTTAAATCACTTGCTTGTCCATCAAGAGTTGAAACTCTAATTTTACATTGATTGGAAATTTTATTTGGCACTGGGAACCAATTATAAGTTCCAGTGTTTTTTGTACTGTCTACAACCGATCCCCAACTAAATCCATTGTCAGTTGTGAATTGAATTCGAACGGATGCAACATTATCTGCATTCCATTTAACTTCCCATGTAGAACCCTCTGGAACAGTTTCATCACCATTAGGAGAAAGTACTTTAATTGTGATTGTGGGTTCTTCAGTTTCGGTGGGAGTTTCTTTTAGTTTACATGAATAAATGATCAATATTACGGTGAGAAAAGCAAAAATGATTCTTTTCATAACTCCCTCATAAAAAAATGCAATTTTGGGGTAAAGTCTAAGTAAATATAATAAAATTAGATTATTTTAATAATAGTTTTTTTTCAATAAGCGTGCCTATTGTTTTTATTTACAATGGCGTGCAGTAAATCACTTGAGGCATGAAATCAAATAATTCTTACATGTTATTTTTACTGTTACTTTTCAATTGTATTTTTTATGCTCAAAGACCCCTACCGATTAAAGAGTTTGGTAAATTTAATAATGCAAATTCATTTGCTGTAAGTCCAAACGGATTATTTTATGTTTCTGATATTGGGAATAATGAAGTTGCACAGCTTGATAGTAATGGTAAAATTAGAAAAACTGTTGGTGGTTATGGTTGGGATTCGTATTCTTTTGATGAGCCGTCAGATATTTTTGCAACATCCTTAAATGTTTACATTGCAGACAAGAATAATGACCGTATTCAAATTTACGATAAAGACTTAAATTATATTTCTTCTTTTATAACTAAAAATAGATCTAGTGAAAGTTATTTATTTAGATATCCTACATCCGTTGCACACTTTTCACAAGGAGATTTTTTTGTACTTGATTCTGACAACACAAGAATTCTCAAATTTAATTCTAAAGGTGAATTCCAAACTGAGATAGGAAGTTATGGCACGAGCAGCTACACTTTAACAAATCCCAAGAAGTTTACAATTAACACAGAAGGGAAAATTTTTGTAATTGAAGCGAAATCACTAATTGTATTTGATCTATTTGGAAATTTTATTTCGAAAACTGATTTTGACTTCGAATTAATAAATATTAATTCAGTTTTTAATTCTATCTGCATTACTTCCAAAAACAAAGTAATAGTCAATACAAAAAAAGGCAATTTTCAATTTGACGTAATAGAAATTCCAGATATAGAAATTTCTGATGCTTTGATTTTCAATAAAAAATTATTCGTTTTATCTCCAAAAAGAATTTCAGTATTCCATTTTAATGATTAAAAGTGAGTTTAAAGTATAGAATATTAATTTTTGTTTTAATTCTGGCTTGGTTTGCTGGAATTTTTATTGAATCGATAACATGTTTCATACCAGATTTGATGATTACAATTCCAATTTTTATAAAGGGATATTCTTTAACGTGTCATCAAAATCCTCAAAAAATTTTTCAAATATACTGTGGAGACAGTTTGCTCTGTGCACGCTGCATTGGAATTTATTTTGGTTTGTTAATCATTTCTTTTAATAATCTATTTAGTGCTATAAAAAAATTCCCAACATTGAAAGTTTTGTTGTACTTTTCTTTACCAATGCTTTTAGATGTATTTTTCACAACAATAAGAATTTATAAATATTCTAAAATATCTGCTTTCTCATCCGGATTACTTTTTGGTTCAGTACTATTTTTTTATTTTTACAAAGGATTAATTACATTACAAAATGAGCTAAGAGAAAAATAACTTGAAGAAATATTTATCATCATTTGTGTGTGGTTTTGGAGCGGGTGTGCTTCAAATTGTGCCGATTGCAAAAAGTTTTGGATGCTGTTTGATAATTCCTTTTGCTGCATTTTTTTCACTTGTTCTTGACAAAAAAGCAAATCCGACTATTGAAAAAATATCCTCTAAAAAAGCATTAATGTTTGGATTAATTACCGGATTATATGCAGCATTTTTTGGAAGTACATTTGACATTGTCATAACATTTATAACAAAGAGTAACGATCTAGTAGAGTCATTTCCTCAATTTCAGCAGATGATTAATAATTTCCCATTTTCAGATGAATTAAAAAATGAAGTGCTTAGGCTTTTTCAGAATGTAAGAAATGATATTTTGAATTATGGATTTTCATTTATTTACGCATTTTCAATAATTATGAACAACTTAATAGTTAATTCAATTTTTGGAATTGCCGGCGCATTAATTGGAGCGCAGATAATTAACAGACGACCCGAAAGTTAGTTAATAGAATATGATCTCAGCTTTCATCTTTTTTGCACACTTGATGTTTGTACTTGTTATCTTTACGAAGAAATGGCAAGACGAATCTCTCTCTTCAGCATTCATTAATATCGCTTTAATTATAATTCTTTTCTCAGTGGGTTGGTCAATTTCAACTACTGTTGTAAATTTAATTTTTGAACAAAAAGGACTCGCGTTACATTTTGATGCTGATACAATTTCCCTAACGCTGTTAACAATTGTTGAATATTTCTTTTATCGCTTTTACTACCGAGAAGAAGATCTTACTGAAGTCGATAAGGAAAAGTAATCACCACAGTCTGATCAATCTGTTTTGCATTTGGAGTAAGAGGTTCAAATCTCCATTGACGTAAGGAATTAATAGCTGCAAGTTCTAATCTTGCATCTGCTTTAATTAACGGAAAAATTTTCCCAACTGTACCATCAGGCATTATTGTAAAACGTAATCTTACATCAATTTCTTTGGAAACTCCTTCGGGATATTCAGGTACAGAATAACTGTAAATTTTCCGCATTCCTTTTCCGCCAAAATCAATTTCAAAACCAAAACCACCTTCACCCTCGCCAGCAGCCTCTGTACCTTTGGTTTGACTTTCACGTTCAGTTAACGGTTTAGTTTTTTCTGCATCAACATTTTTTTCACTTTTCTTTTTATCTGCTGCTGAAATAACTTTATCATCTTCTCTGTTTTTTGTTTGCGGAAGATCAACTTTTTTTTGTTCTTCGGCTTTGTTTTTTTGTTTTTCTACTTTAGGCTGACTTCTTTCTGTTTTTGAATCAATCCCCATTGGTCCAGCACTACCCATACTAATTCCGCTGCCAAAACCAATTGTTACATACTCATCTTCTTGCATTCCTATAGAAAAACTAATGAACGTAAATAAAAAAATAAGCGCTCCATGAAACACTAATGAAAAAATGAAGGAAATATTTCTCGAATCTTTATTTAACATTAGAAATTTGTTTTCTCCGTTTCAATTGTAAATCGATCAATGCCAATTCCTTTAGCAACATCAATTGTCCTTATAACTAAATTAAGTTTTACTGATTTATCAGCACGTATCAATAAATTATTTTCAGATGTTGTATTTTTTATTATTTCTAATTTTCCAGCAAGCTTATCAATATTAACTTCTTCTGAACCCAAGAAAACTCTATTCTGCTCTGTAATTGTAACAATCATTCTAGTTTGCGATGCTTGTTCATTGTGCTGTGCACCTGGAAGTTTCACTTTGACTCCAGTTTGAATAACAAACTGCGATGTCAACAAGAAGAAAATTAAAAGAAGCATCACAATATCAGTTAAAGATGAAAATGCAAAAATACTTAATGGTTTATTTGATGTTTCAAATTTCATTTTATCACCTAAATGTTAAATTCTTCATCATCATCTTGATGCGAAGATTTTGAAGAATCATCTAATAAATCAATAACATCATTAGTAATTCTTTCCATATCAACTACCATTTTATTAATGGCACCTACAAAATAATTATAGAAAGCTAATGCTGGAATTCCAACAATTAAACCAAAAGCAGTTGTAATTAAAGCTTCCCAAATTCCGCCAGCTAAATCTGCCGGGTTTGCAGAACCTTGTAATACTTGAATTTTCATAAAAGCAGTAATCATTCCGGTTACAGTTCCAAGGAAACCGAGCAATGGTGCAATTCCAGCAATTGAAGCAAGTACTGTCAAACCTTTTTCTAACTTGCTAATTTCCTGACGACCGGCACTTTCAATTGCTTCAGTCACTCTTTGATGTCCAAACCGAAATTTTTTCAAACCTTTTCTAACAATATTTGAAGCCGGTGTTCGTTCTTGCATGCAAAAACCAATTGCTCCTTCAAGGTCTTTCTTTTTAATCATAGACCTTATTCTCACCATAAATGCTGGAACATTAACTCTATTTTTTTTAAGAACAATAAACTTATCAATTATAAGAGCTACTGCAACGATTGAGCATGCGAGAATAAAATACATTACAATGCCGCCTTTTAAGAAAATTGAAAGAAGATCCATGTTTATCCTTGTCGATTATTAAAAATTATTTTTAGTAATGAATTGTTCCGCAGCTTCGTGCGAATTAAAAGAACCAATTCTAACCCGATACCACATTCCACCCTTTTGTGGAAGATATGCTTCAACCAAGAAAGCATCATGACCCATGTTTTTTAATCGAGCTGCTTCTTGCTCTGCTTTTAATTTATTGCGCCAGGATGAAACTTGAACATTATAACTAGAGCCATCAAAATAGACAGTTTTACCAACTCTTGTATCAACTGGCAATACTTTGTACAAAGGATTAGTCGTGTTTGTTCTTACATTATTCGTTGGTTGTTCTTTTATTTTAAGAGTTTCATTTTGAATATTTGATTGAGAAACTTGTTCTTGATTTTGAGGTTTATTAGAATCTGTTATAGGCAAAGTAGCAACTCTTGGGAAATCACTTTCGTCTTCAAACGTAATATTTTGATCTTGCGGTGATGAATTTGACTCACTTGGATTTGTAATTAAATTATCAGTTGAAGGTTCAGACAACGATTGAGAATTGGACTGATTATTACTATATGGCAAGAACAAATAAATAATCACACTTATGCTGATAACAAATGCAGAAAAAATCAGAATGAAAGTTTTATTAAAATAATTTTCTTTTGGTTTTTTGAAACCTATCGATTGATCGAATTCTTCATACGTTGTATAATTAGTTGGTCTATAAGATATATAGTTATCACGCGATTGATAATTTCTATCCTCTACAAATTCGTATCGTGGGGGCGGTCCATAGAAGTCCATGTATTGGACTTCTTTTTCAGCTTCTTCAAATTCTTTTTTGATATTTGTCTCAAGCTGATGAAAAAGTTGCGAACCGATCGGTTTAGTAGTTTTAAATATTTCTTGAGTTGAAGTTTTTGAAGGTTCGAAATCATCCTCATCTTCAAATTCAAGAATTTCTTTTTTATTTTCAATTAATCCAGTACCAAATTCTTCTTTTAATTCATCACCCCAATCCCAATTAATCTCTTCTATTTTTTTCTTTAACCCAAGATAAGCTTCTTCTTCGAGTAAGGATTCAATTTTCTCCTTAGTATCATTGTAATTTACTGCGATTTCATCCTCAATTATTTCATCTTCAAGTTGAATTTCATCATCCAAATCAATATCGTCATCATAATTATCTAGTAGTTTGTTAATCTCATTTTCAGATTCAATTTCTTCTGGTTTTTCAACTTCTTTTGATTCTACTAATTTTTCAGCCAAGGTCAACTTACTTTTTGCATCCATTGGAAAAATAAATTCAACGTTATTTTGTCCTTCTGACACAATATTTTCTTCTGCAATTTCTTTTTGCGGAATAACTTTTATTTTATCAACTATTTCATTGGTTTGTATTCTAGAATCTATTTCTTGAGTTTCTTGGATTTTTTCCTCATCAATGGATTCATCAGTGGCAGTTTTATAATCATGTAAAAGATCACTTGGAAGAATTTCATCTGCTGTTATTTCTGTTTCCTCAGATTCATCATCAAATTCTGGAAGTTGAATCCCTAATAAGTTATTAGTAATATCCTCAGCAATTTTATCATCTTTGAATTCAAGATCTGAAGTTAATTCAGCAAATTGAAGAATCGATTCATTAGATTTATTATCATCTTCAGTCGTCTTAAAGTAATCATCCCAAATATTGAACCCCGGCAGATATTCAGATTCAACAATTATTTCATTTACTCTTTCTTCTATTGATTTTTTAAGAATGGCGTATGAAGTTTCAGATTCAGTATAAATACTCACATCTTCAGACAATGGGATTAAAGGTTTATTTACGCCAATACTGAAAACAGTAGCATCAACTTCTTTTTGAATTTTCAATTTTGACGGAAGTTCAATACTGAGGTAAAGCGTTCGTGAATCTTTAATAAAATCTTCAGAAAGCGGGGAAAAAATAAGTGAATTAACTTCAGCCTTGTTATCTTCAAAACGCATTTGAAAAAAACCAATTCTTTGTACTTTTAACGTAACGTTATTTGTAAGTACATCATTAATTTTTGAAATGAATATTTCGAAGGCAAGTTCTTTTTCTGAAATTGAAACACCAAGAACTTCCGCAACTTTTTTTTGAAGGTCTTTAATTGTCATCTAACTAACTTTAAATTATTACCAGCGATATTCAATACCCAATATAACATCAAATGGTTTTTCTTGGTATTGTTTCAACACAAAATTAGCTCGATTTAAAATATTTTGAAAATCAGCTCTAAAAGATAATGTATTAAATAATTTATAGGAAAGACCAATAGAAAGGTCGTGAAATGAATCGATCTTATTCGTATTAGTAATATTTGTATGGGTATCAATTAGTGAATTTAATTTGATTCTGGCTCCCAATCCAAATGAAAAATCATACCCATAGATTAACTCAAATTTGTACTTTGACTGATATGGGATGTAAAAATCCAAATTATCCTTTACTGAATTATATTTAATCTCACCGATAAAATAACCAAATAAGTGAGTGTTATATAATATATTCATTCCCAATTGAATACTTTGAACATCTGGAGAAGTTCTGATATCAAAAAACCCTGGTTGAATCAAATCCTCAAAATAGAGAAATGATTCAGATTTTGAATAATGTCCAAAAAGAGACGTAGAAAAATAATTTTCAAATTCGTATTTAAACAATCCATTCAAATCAGATTTTACTTTTGTGAATACATTATCGGTTGTACGGCTAACCATATAATAATTTTGAGTAACAAAATCATGAAGTGTAAAATGCTTTGTATGTGGTTTGTATTCTATTTGAAATACTAAATTTTTCTCTATTGCAAGCTGCATTTTCGCAAAAGGAGCAAAGAAATTATTAAAATCGTTGGATGAATAATCAACACCAAATTTTAAATTAAACGAATTTGTTGGATTAAGCTTAACGTAACTATTTATCGAAAAATAATTGTAATCACTTACTAAAGAAGGATTGTTTGAAAGGAGTTGTTTTTTGAAAGAACCATTTACTCCTACTGATAATCTATTCAGTTTTAATTCAATCAAACCATCAAGATCGAATACTTTTTCATCTAAGCTGCTTTCTCGAAATTTTAGCAAATGTGCGTCTAATTTAAAACCAAAGTTAATCCATTTAATGTATGTATTCGAAAACGTAAAATTTAGTTCTCCTAATCCCAATTTTCTTTCAAATGCTGGAATATTAGAAGCAAAAAATTTATAAGAGTCTCGAGAATATTTTCCATTTAGTTTAATGGAAGTACCAGGTAAAAAATCAGAATTTGTGTCTATGAAAAAGTAATTATTTAATGAAACTCCAGATGTATTTAAACCAGCATTCGGGATGTATTCGGAAATATTACTCCCCCACAAATTTGCAGACAATAAATAATTCCCAAAAGAATTGGTTAGATTAAACCGTCCGATTGGAAGAGTATAACGACCACCTCCAACATAAAGACTCCCAGTAAAATAATCATCTGATGTAATCTTTGGCTGAATTGGTTTTGGATTTGAAGAATAGAAAAGATCTAATTCTTCCGGTGTATATTGAGGAATCAGAAAATCTTCGGATAATGTAGAAATTAAACTTGGCTTTCTTTTGCTTGCTGTTTGGACATCAACACTCTGGCGTCCGGTAATGACAAAATCGGGCAGCTCAATACTTTTCTGATCATTTTGCGCAAAGAAAATTTGTGATGCAAATAATATAAATAGAACAATTTTTTTCATAATTGATTTAATTTTCTTGTAGCTTCTTTAGCTAAATCACTATTCCTATGTCTGTTGATAACAGCTCTATACATTTCTCTAGCTTGTTTTATATCATTTAACTTAACATAGCAATCGCCAAGTTTAAGTAAAGATTTAGTATACCATTCATCAAACGTAGAAAAAATTGATCTAACTCTTACGTAAGCAGTAATAGCTTCTTTAATATTGTTTTGTGCGAAATATATATCACCTATTAAAAACTGAGCTTGTGCACCAATATCATCAAGTCGTTTTTCAGCAAGTTCCTTTAACAATATAAGTGCGTTGTCATAATTCTTCCTATTAATTTCCATAGTTGCTAGTTCAACTTTCGCCTTTGTTGAAAATACAGAACCATCATAATAGGTTATGATTTGATCAAATGTTGAATATGCATTTTGCAGATTGTTTGATTGTATCTCTGCTTGTCCTCGTAGGAATAATAACTCCGGAACTCTATTCGATGTTGGCTGGGCATTAATAGCATTATTCAATACATTTAGCGCAAGTGGGAATATTTTTTTGCTAGAATAGATATTCGATAGTTCAATTGCAGCAGAAATACCAATATCAGACTTAATAAATCTATCAATCACTTTTTCAAAACTCTCAATAGCTTGAGTTTCCAATTTCAAATTTGCAGCACTTTTTCCAATCCAATAATGCGCGTTTGGAATTAATTGGCTCGAAGGATACTTTAAAGAAAATGATGTATACGCTTCGATAGCGTTAGCATATTGTTCGGCGCTGTAATAAATGTCGCCCATTTTAAAATAAATTTGATCAGAAAATTTTGAATTTGGATTTGCCATTACAAATTGATCAATAAAACTAATTGCATTTTGAGGCTGGTCTTTTGCTACATAAGCATATTGAATTCCATTTACAGCATCCAAAATGTATGAAGTGCCAGAATAACCTAATAGAATTTTATTGTAATATGCAATAGAAGAATCATATTCAGCAAGATTGAAATATGAATCCCCGATTGAATAATATGCAATTGGAATTAAAGCCGATCTTGGATACAGTGAAACTAATCTCTTATAATTTGAAATTGCTTCGGAAAAATTATTTTGCTGGAAATAGATCCAACCTACAACATATTGAGAAGGGTCAGCTAACTGTGAACGAGGAAATTTTTGCTGCAGATTCAAAAACTCTGAAATTGCTTCGTTGGATTTACCAGCCTTAAAAAGCGATTGACAATATTGGTAATATGCTTGATCATTATTTAATAAATCCTTATCGAATCTAAAAAGTTCTTTATAAATATTTGCTGCTTTTTCAAAATTTTTGATTCCAAAGTATGAATCAGCTAATCTTAATTTTGCATCGTTTACTTCAGCATCATTTTTATATTTTGATACGTACTCATTGAAATAATAAACTGCATTTGGAAAATCTTTCAAATTAAAAAATGAATATGCCTTTCCGTAAAGAGTTTGTTTTCTTAGCTGTTCGTTTTCAGTAGCAATAATGTTATAGTGTTTCAGAGATGCAGAAAAATCTTTTCTCGCAAAATATGATTCAGCTAAATAAAAATTGGTCTTGTCACTTTCAAAATTTTTGTCTCTCAAAATCAATTCTTCAAAATTATTGATTGCATCATTGAAATTATTGAGATAAAATTCTGATACACCTAAACCCAGTGACGCCCGATTGTATAAATTTTTATCTGATGAAGTTATTCTTAAAGCTTGTAGAAAATATTCTTTGGATTGAGTGAATTCACTATTAATTAGTTTTAATTCTCCTAAAATGGTAAGTGATTTCCCTTTAGTAGTGATATCATTAGAAGAAATGGCTTTTAATAATGCAGTTTCGGCATCCTTAGATTGATTTTGACTAAAAAAGACCGTTCCTTTACCTAACTGCGCTCTTGAAGCATAAGGATGTGTTGGATATTTTTCAATAAATTGTGCATAAATTTCATTTGCAGTTTTAGAATCCCCAACATATCTCTTGCATTCCGCACTCCAATATAAAGAGTTGATTCCTATAGAATCAGTACTAGCAAATGCAAGACGATTAAAAATTTCGTAGGCTTCTTGATATTTATTTGTTTGAAATTTAATCCAGGCTAAACCATAGCTTAATATTTTTGTTTTATTATCGGTTAATGATTCATTTAACAATTCTGAATAAATAGCTGAAGCATTTTTATAATCGTTTAATCGTAAAAATGAATTTGCTAAAAAATATTTGGCTTCAAATGTTTTTTCTATATCAAGGTTTTTAATACTTGGATTAGTCAATTCTAAAATTGCATTGTCATAATCTTTTAGATTAAAATAACAAATGCCAATTCTTAACTGAGCCAAAGGAGCAAGTTGACTATTTTTGTAGTAGGCTAATATTTCGTCATAATGTGAAACTGCATTTTCATAATCTTTTATTAATTCATACAATTGTGCAATCGCATAATATGTATAATCTATTAAATTATTTGAATTACGCTGAGTGATAGCTAGCTGCAGAAACTCCTCTGCATCTATAAATTTATTTTCGGCTAGAAAAGATTCACCAATCCAATAATTCGAAGTCCCCGACATGTTACTTTTTGGAAAATCTTTAATTAATAATTGAAATTTTTCTCTGGCTTTACGAAATTCTTTTTTATTGAAATAGAGTCTGCCAAGTTCATAAAGAGCTACTTCTCTAAAATTTGATAAAGGATAAGCATCAATAAATTCTTCAAATTCTGTTGATGCTCCATTCAACTCACCAAGTTTTAACAGAGATTGTGCAGCATAATATTTAGAATTAATTTTTTTTAATTCCTCAATTTCATTTTTGGTTGAAAGTTCTTTAAAAATTTCGAATGATTTGGAATATTGTTTATTTTCATAAAGATTCAACGCATTAGTAAATGCATCAATTTTGGTTTGAGCATTGAATGAAGAGATGCTAGTAATTATCAATATGAATAGAATTATTTTATGCACTATATAAATATTTATGAATGATAAAATTTTTACAAATAGAAATATGCATTTACACTTTTTAACTTATACTATTATATCAGTTTCTTATTAGTAAGATAAGATCGAAGTCTTTTAAAATTTTAAATTTTATCATTTATATATGACAATCCTTTTCTAAGTTCCAATAATACATAAAATACAATTGCTCTAATTCTCAATAAAATAATCACAAAAAAAAGCCGGGTCTAATTAAAAAATTTAGATCCCGGCATGTAAAATAAGTAAATAACTAATAATTATTTCATAAGGTTCAGTTCGTAATCAGCAAGTCTTTTATATTGCGGATCTCTTTTCGCCAATTCAAAATTTTCTTTTGCTTTCGGCATATCTTGTAATTGTTTCAAAGCCATTCCTTTATAATAATATGCTGCGCCTTTTAAGCTAGATGATTTCATACTAATAACTTTATCAACACTTATCAAATACTTTTTCATAATCAGCAGTTTCATAGTATGTAGTAGCAAGCAAAATATGTGCAGCATCAAGTTCGTCGTATTTAAGTGCATCAACAAAAATCTTTAATGCTTTTTCATAATTACCATCTTTTTTAGCCTCTTCACCTAATTTAACAAGCGAACGTGCAACATATTCTCTCGCTTGTTCTTTAAGAGATTTTTGTTTTGTTAGTTCTTCAAATTTTTTAAAACTTTCAGCAGCATTTTCAAATTTGCCAGCTTGAAAGTATGTACTTCCAAGCCCATTATAGGCTATATCAAAATTTGAATTTGCTTGAATTGAAGATTGAAAGGAGTTTTCAGCTTCATTTAGTTTACCGATTTTTTTATATGTAATACCAAGCTGATAATAAATTCTATAATCTTTGGAAGTTTTAAGTGCATCATTATATTGTGCTATCGCACCTTCATAATTACCAGCTTTCATTAATTTATTCCCTTCATTATAGGATTTAGCTGCATCCGGTGGCATATCTTGAGAAAACAATGTAGCAGATAAAATGAATAATAAAAATGAAGCAAAAAATAATTTATTCTTCATAACACGACCTTATTTTGTTTATTAAAGATTGGGTGCGGAAGGCGGGACTCGAACCCGCACACCCTAACGGGTACTACCCCCTCAAAGTAGCGTGTATACCAATTTCACCACTTCCGCAGATTTGGGTTGCAAAATATACCTCAAATGAGGAAAATGCAATAGCAGATTAATGATTGGCTAATTTTTTACCTATTATTTCGTTTTGGTTTCCCTATTAGAGACTGTGTAAGTTCACGTCTGAATTTATGCTCAAATAAAACAAGTTTGGCAATTTGTTCTTGAGTCAATAAATCATTTACTGATTTGAGAAAATTTTCTTTCCCCATAGAAAGTTTTTTCTCTAAATCCAAAATCGCCTGAATTTGGTTGTTCAATTGCTGCTCTGGAGTTTCACCAGATAAAACTTCTTTTTCTAGTTCGCTGAATAATTTGTCCCTTTCCATCATCAAATTTCTTTGACCAGACCGGAATTCATTTCTTCTTGCAAAAAACCTAACAGATTTTTCTTCACTTAGATTTAGAACTTCGATTAATTTAATTTGTTCTAATCTTTCTATTTTCTCTATCGACTTTGGATCCCTTGGCATACCATCTCTACCTTGACCAAATAACAACATAGGGAAAAGAACAAAAACTATTATGTTCAATATCCGTTTCATAATCATTACCTTTACTATTATTATTTAATTTTGTTATAAATACTTTGTAATTCTTTATCAGAAATAAAATCTGATTTATTATAATCTAATAATGAAACATAAATAATATTGTAAAATTCACCATTTCTGACTTCAATTTCTTCCGGTAACCCAGTATTAAAGCTTGAAGATTTTTCTGCATTATAAAAAATTGAATTCTCTAATGAATAATCAGATAGTAAAACACTAGCTACGTCTTCATCTTCAATATTATTCACAACCACATCAGTTAATGACCTAAGTTGGGATTGAGTATCAGCATTTTTAAATAGGAAAAATAAAATTGCGATTATTACTGCAGTAGTGATTGGGATAGCATAATAAATTGATTTATTAATATTCTTTTTTCTGCGATCTAATCTTTTATGAATTTGCGGGATTAGCTTAGAGAAATATCTTTCATCAATCTCAACATTTTTTAACTCAGATAATTCATCAAGCTGTTCTGAATAATGATTGAACATTGAATTCAATGAAAAAGAATTTTTTAACTCTTCTTCAAAGATCTTTTTTTCTTTTTCATCCATCAAGTCTGAAAAGTATTCAAATATTTTTCTATCATTTTTCATTTAACATCCTCATCACTTTATTAAGCGCGTGAAAGTAATTTGCCTTTAATCCTCCAACACTTACACCGGTAATTTCTGAAATTTCTTCATAAGATAATTCATCAAAATTTCGCATAATGAATACTTGTCGTTGTTTAATAGGTAATTTTTCTAATGCTAAATTTACTTTTTCCAATTTTTCTTTTTGAACTAAGTTTTCAACAATGTCATAATCACTGACAATTTCATTTTCTTTTGAAAACTCAAAGGGTATTAATCTCATTAATTTCTTCCGTTTAATTTGATTCAAACTTCTAGTCGTAACAATTTTATATATCCATGTATATAAATTTGATTGAAAATTGAAAGTATGCAATTTTTTATACATCACAATTAACACTTCTTGAGTTACCTCATCAGCATCTAGGTGATCACCCAACATTTGTCTTGCATGCCAGTAGATTTTTTTTTGATACTTCCTGACCAACAAGTTAAATGCTGATTCGTCCCCTTGGATAAAATTCCGTACCAGTTCATTATCGTTATCTATTTTCATACGTACATTAATCTATCCATTTGACAAAATATCAAATTATATGGTTTAATAAAAAATTAGATCTTTAAAAATTATCATCATAATTAAAATTAAACTTATTCAAAAAGAAGGCTGTCCAATAGACGATAATAAATTTCAAATAATCAAAAAAAGGTGACCAAATGAAAAATGTAAAATTAATATTAGTTATAGTGCTTCTCACTCTCATATCAATTTCTGCACAACCTGGCTTGGGAAATGGGATGCAAGGTTTAAAACACGGACCAATAGCAAAATTGAATTTAACTCCAGAACAAGAGAAACAGTTCATGGATATTAATTTAGAACATCAGAAAAAAATGATTGATGTTAAAGCTCAAATTGAAAAAAATCAAGTAGATATGAAAAAAGTAATGGCTGAAAAAAATATTGATGAAAAAAAATTATTCGACTTAACTGACGCAAACAGCAAATTGCAAGCGCAAATGAAAAATTTTGCCGTTAAGAAATGGTTAGATATTTATAAAATTCTGGATGATGAACAAAAAGTAACTTGGAAAAAACACGCAGCTATGTTTCAAGCGAGAATGAAAGGTTTAAAAAACGGCATGAAGGCCAAAATTGGTGAAAGAATGAGAAGCCCGAGAAAAATGCAACGATAATTTGGTAGATAATGAGTCGTCCTAAAAAAGGTTGACTGTTATTTATGCACCTCTCTGCGTAGCAGAGAGGTTTTTTTTATTCCATTTTTTAATTTGTATTGATTCCTGCAGATG
>Ga0194120_10006060_pt1 | contig 17306 bp, 18 predicted proteins | sample TA2MahCa65mmetaG_FD_148642 | JGI IMG/M metagenome (GOLD analysis project Ga0194120, IMG submission 148642) | Freshwater microbial communities from Lake Tanganyika, Tanzania - TA2015019 Mahale Deep Cast 65m | ecosystem: Environmental > Aquatic > Freshwater > Lake | place: Tanzania: Lake...
GGTGATGACCAGCCCGCCCTATGGGCAGCAGCGCGACTATGGCCAGAAGATAGGCGACTGGCGCGCGCTCGTTTCTGGCGCGCTGGCGGGGATTCAAGACGGCGGCAATACCCAAGTTTTCGTCAATCTCGGGCTTATCCATCGCGACGGCGAGGTTGTCCCTTATTGGGAGCCGTTCCTTGGCGATATGCGCGCCGCTGGGTGGCGTTTCTTCGGTTGGTATGTATGGGACCAAGGGCCTGGCCTTCCAGGCGATTGGGCGGGGCGGCTCGCGCCCGCCCATGAATTTGTATTCCATTTCAATCGGACCAGCCGAAAGCCCAACAAAATCGTTCCCTGTACGTATGGGGGCAGATCGCGGGGCCCAAGGCCGGGGCTGCGCGCCGTTGATGGGACCTTTCGAGCCTGGTCGGCTGCCGATTTGAGAACTCAAGAGTTCCGTGTTGGCGACAGCGTGGTCCGCGCGATGCGGCACAAGCACATCGGCGGGATTGAGGCGGGGCATCCCGCCGTCTTTCCGATAGCCCTGCCGCGCGATCTGATCGCCTCCTATACAGACCCAGGCGAAATGGTCGTTGATCCCTTCATGGGAAGCGGGACGACGGGTGTGGCCGCCGTCAAGATTGGCAGGCGGTTTACGGGCATCGAAATTGAGCCTGCCTACTTTGACATAGCCCGCCAGCGGATTAGCGCCGCTTTGGCTGCCCCGGATATCTTCGTCGAAAGCCCACGCGCGCCGCGCGCGGAGGCGGCGGAACTGCCCCTCAACACTACAGGTAGACCATGAAGGGAACGCTAGATGTGGTGTCATTTTCGCCCTGTGTGCGTCAACCGGATAAGCATGTTTCACATGAAACGCAATCACGGCGGCGCACCGGCTGGATTTCAGCCGGGCGGCACGATGGCGCGCGCAAACCCGGAGCTGGATCATGGATAAGCACATCGAGCTGCCGATGCAGTTGCGCGAGGCAGAACTGCAGCCAACGTCGTTCAACGACGCCGACAATACGATCGACGTTATCTTCACGACAGGAGCAACGGTCAGGCGAAGATCATGGGTCGACGGTCCTTATGACGAAGAACTCGTCGTTTCGTCCAATTCCGTCAGGTTGGAGCGATTGAATGCCGGTGGACCGTTCCTGAATGCGCATGGCCAATGGTCACTTGAAGACGTCATCGGCTCATGCGTGCCTGGTTCGGCACGCATCGAAGGCGGCAAGGGACTCGCCAAGATCAAATTATCGCCAGCGCCGAGCGACGCGGACACCGTTCTGAAGATCAAGACAGGCATTATCCGCAATATCAGCGTCGGCTATATTTCGCATGTGATCGAAAAGCAGGAGCGCGACGGCAGTCCGCCGCTATGGCGCATCACTGATTGGGAGCCGTTCGAAATTTCTGCGGTTCCTGCTCCAGCCGACGCAGGATGTCAGATTCGATCTGACCAGGAAGGCAAATATCGGGCGCTCATTCGCTATGAAAGCGCCCGCGTGCGGATCGCCCGAACCCGCATGATGATGGCGCAGCGCGCGATTCGTTAAGCGCCTTATCAATTCCATCGGAATTCGTCTCCGCCGCCGCGCCGCCGGGCGCGGGGGGACGCATTTTGTCGCCCGGCACACATCAGGAGAATGAAATGTCGAAATATACCGGCAAGCCGGCGGCGGAGCTTCGCAGCATCGTCGCCGATCTCACGAAGCGCGCCGCAGACAAAATGGGCGAACTGAAGGATGATACGCCGCCCGAGCAAATTCGGACCATTGAAACCGCCCATGACGCGCTCATTGAAGAGCTTGATGACGCGAAGCGGGCTCTTTCGGAGGCGGAAAGCAAGGAACCCCGGCAGCCTCCGTCAGCGCCGCCGGCGATGGACGCCCGCGCGGCGATTGCGCTGCTCCAGCGCGCCGAATTCTATGGTCATCGCGAGCTTGCCGAACGCATGATCGGCGAGGGCGGCGACGAAGCCGCGATCATCGCCGCCGTGCAGGCGGCGCGCGCCGCCGCCGCGCCGCCGCCGATCGGCGGGCCGCGCGCGCAGATCGGCCGCGACGAAAGCGAGACTCGCCGCCGCGCCTGCGAGGACGCGCTGGCCATCCGCCTCGGCGAACGCAGCGAGCCGAATGAGCCGGCGCGCCAGTTCATGGAATGCCGCTCTTTGCCGGAATTCGCCGCCGACTATGTCGGCCATCGCGGCCGTCTTTCCGGTTTTGGCGAGCGCGAAGACGTGTTGCGCCGCGCCTTCCATACGACCAGCGATATGCCGATCGTGCTGGAAAACGCGCTCAATCGCGCCCTGCGCGCGCGATATCTGCTGGCGACTCCGACCTATCGGATGATCGCGCAGCAGCGCACCTATATGGACTTCCGCGATCATACCAGCGTCCGCCTTGGCGATTTTCCAGAAATGAAGGAGGTCAAGGAGACGGGCGAAATCGTCGCCGGCACCTTCTCGGAATCGAAGGAAAAGACGGCGGTCAAGTCTTACGCGATTCAGGTGGGATTTTCGCGCCAGCTGCTCGTCAACGATAATCTGAACGGCATTCAGCAGGTGTTGAATGATCGCGCCTCCTCGGTTGCGCGGTTCGAGGACAAGACCTTCTACGTCATGATGCTGTCGGCGGCGGGCGCCGGGCCGACCTTGCTCGAAACGAGCCGGGCCGTCTTCAATACGACCGACAAGACCAAGGCGTCGTCGGGCGGCGCGATCGATATCACGACTCTCAGCGCGGCCCGCGCGGCGATGCGCGGCAAGACCTCGCTGGATGGCGTGAAACTCAATGTCGCGCCGTCGATCCTCCTCGTTGGCCCGGCCTATGAGACGATTGCGCTGCAATATACCAGCTCGGCATTCGTGCCGAACCAGTCTTCGGTCATCAATCCATTCTCTGGCAAGCTGACCGTTGAAGTGACGCCGGAAATCACCGGGAACGGCTGGTATCTCTTCGCCGACCCGAGCGTCGGGGCGAATTTCGAATGGGGCCTGCTCGACGGCTATCAGGCGCCGCGCATGCGCATGGACGAGCCATTCGGCACGCAGGGTATGTCGGTTTCGCTTGAGCATGATTTCGGCTGCGGCGCGATCGATTTCCGCTTCGGCTATCTCAACGCCGGCGCGTAATTCACGGCGGGCGCCGGGCGCGCCCGCTTTCCCGCTCCTCCCTTAAATCGAGAGAACCGAGATGAAAAACTTTATCCAGGAAGGCGAGGCAGTCACTGTCGCTGCTCCCTATGATGTGCTGTCAGGCGCTGGCGCGCTGGTGGGCTCGCTGTTCGGCGTCGCGGCCTCTGGCGCGCTGTCCGGCGCCGATGTCGTGCTGCATACGTGCGGCGTCTTCGATCTGAAAAAGGTGTCGGCGCAGGCTTGGACTGTCGGCGCCAAAATCTATTGGGACAATTCGGCGAAGACCGCGACGACGACCTCGACCGGCAATACGCTTATCGGCGTCGCGGTCAAGGCCGCCGACAATCCGTCTTCGACCGGCTATGTGCGACTGAATGAGGGCGCGCTGTTTGACGACGGCCTGCCGATCACCGTCTCCATGGCTGCCGCCGCCGGCGGGTTGAATGTCTCGGAAGTCACCATTACCGTGAAGGACGCCGCGGGCAACACGGTCGCCGCCGTCCATCATATGGACGTTTGGCTTTCAGACGACGCGGACGGCGCCGGGCTCACCGGAACGACCGCCTCGGGAACCGTAACCAACAAGTCGGCGAGCGGCATCGTCCTTTCGACCTATACGGCGAAAAAGGCGCTTCGGGTGCAGTCGCTCAAAACCGGCATTTTCGTGCTGGAGATCACCGATGCGGCGAAGACGGCGTTCAAGGTCTGCGCTTCTTTGAACGGCAAGGCGATCGTCGGCGCCACGCTCGTGACCGGCAACTACGGCTGATAGCTACTGATGCCGTCCGCGTTCTCTGCAACAGAGGCGAAGACGCTTGGCCGCGTCTTCGCCAGCTTCGGCGTTTCGGCGAGCTATCTCTCGCCGGACTTCGTCACCAGCGCCTGTGTCGTCGTTCTCAATCAGGCGGATGATTCAGTGACGCTCGGCAATGTGCCGCTTGTCGCCGGGCAGACCATCGTAGAAGTGCGCGTTTCCGAACTGGCCGCGCCGGTCAAGGGCGGCGTCTTCACCGTCGACGGCCGAGACTATCGGATCGTCGCGGCGCCCAAGCGTAATGATCCGTCCGGCCTCGTCTGGACCTGTCTTTGTGATTTGCAGCCCGCATGATGATTACACTTGAAATCGATAATCGCGCGATCTCGAATGCGGTGGAAGGTGAACGCATCGAGTTGGCGAAGCGCGTTCGACTCGCGACCGAAAATACTGGATATGAGAAATTAACTGAACCGCTGCGCGAAATGACGCGGGAAGCGCTAAATTCGCGGAAAATGCCGACGACATGGAGAGAGAAGCTTTATCCAGAAGAGGCGCGTCATACGCTCACGCCGGCGTTTTTCGTTTATTCGTTAGTGCCACAGGCCATGGTCGCCTTCGAAGAAGGGGCAACCATTACACCTATAGGCGGCAAGAAATATCTCTGGATTCCAACCGAGAACGTCCCGCGCGGTAAGGGCGGCGCGCGCTTTACGCCGAAAAAAATATTAATCGCCATTACGAGACCGGCGGAAACGAAAGGTCGTGGAAAAGATAGAACAACGAAATTTTTCGATAGAGCAAAATTCAAAATCATTCCTCTTAAAGGGGGAGGATTTATTGTTCTCGGCGCAGCTAATGTCGCGCGACGTCGATCACATAAGCGCGGCGGCAACCGGATTGGCGCAAACCTTGGGTATGGCGGAGCCAAAACTGTCGAGTTCAACTCCACCGAGGCCGAGAATTGGCTACCATTTTATATTTTGAAGAAACAGGTGAAGCTCCGTAAGCGGCTCAATATCGCATCGATCGTCGATCGCGCCGGCGCGAAATATGCCGCGAATTACGAGCGGGCGGCAAACGCGTCATGAGCAGCGAAACCGAAACCGCGATGCTGGCGCTCAAAGCAGCGCTGGATGCGTCCGCCGATCTTCCCGCCGTGCGGCGCGATCCGGTCTTTGAAGATGTTTTCGAGGAACTCGCCGCCGCATTGAACCCGTCGCCTTCCGCGCCGGCGACGCCCGATTATCTGACGGTTCTGGCGTTTCGGCATGGCGCCGCCGTCGAGACGACGCGCCGCTTCGGCGCGGGGCCGGACGCTTTTGAGCTGGTCCGCAACGCCGAAATCGAACTCTATGTCGCCGGCGCGGAAGGCGACGGGCTCAATGCTGCTTTCGACGCGGCGCTTTCCGCCGTCTATGCCGCCGTCGAGGCCGATCCAACGCTCGGCGACGATGTGATCCGCGCCGAAATCGTCGAGCCGCCGGAGCTTGGAACGGACGCCGCCGGCTCCAAAGCCGTGCTGACCGCCGTGATCCGCGTGCAACTCACTTACGTCTCGCCGAGGAGCTACTGATTTGGTTGAGAAAGACAATGAAGATCGGGTCATGATCATGAAGGGATCATCCGCTGGCAAGTCGACAGAGCTTGGACGACCGACGCGTCCAGAGCCTCCGGCGATGACCACCGCTGTCGTCGTTTCAAACTATCTCGTCGCGCTCGCCGACGCGCCCCCTGTTCGCGCCGGCCAGATCGTCCCCAACACGCCGGAAAACGCCAAGGCGCTTGACGGCAAGAGCCGTCCCGCGTCCGAAATTGATCTCGGCGTCGCCGGCCTCATCAGAAAGGATTAAGCCCTATGGCTACCGACTCAATCGCGCTCGGGCGGCTCGCCGACGCGCTGCTCAAGGTCGAATCTTCTTATGGCGTCGCGCCGGGCGGCAATTATCAGCGCGTGCATTTCTACAAAGCGTCGCTCAAAGAGTCGACGCCGCTCGAAGGCGACCCGATCATCGGCTCGGGCAACGACAATTTCCGCGATGAGGCCGCTATCGCGCCGGCGCTGTCGGAACATGGCGGCGGGCTTGAGCTGCCGCTCTGCATGAATCAGATTGGCGATTGGCTCACCATGGTTTTCGGCGCCGCGACGTCGACGGGGACGACCAATCGCACCCATGTCTTTAAGTCAGGCCTGCTGACCCTTCCGTCCTATGCGCTCGAAATCAAGCCGATCGCCTCTGATTACCGCATGCATACCGGGCTCGCGGCGAAGAGCCTGACCTTCGATCTCGCCGATGCGGCCGGCGTGCAGCGCATGATGCTGGACGTGCTCGGCTATGGCGAGGCGATCGGCTCATCGTCCGGCGGCGGCATTCCGGTTGCGGCCCGAACCTATGCGCCGTTCAAGGCGACAGGCACGGGCACTGCGGTGAAACTCGACTCGGTCGCGGTCGGCAAGCTGCTGTCGGCGAAATTCACCTATGAAACCGGCCTGACCCAGGACCGCTACATCGATACGTCCGATAGATTCGGCGCGGGGGTGCTGTCCGAAAATGCGCAGTTCTCCGGGGAGCTGCGGGTGCGCTACGCCGGCCCGACCTATGACTCGCTCGCCGAGGCGGAAACAGAAAAGACGCTCGGCATTGAATTCGTCGTCGGCGCCAATAATTCGCTGATCCTGACATCGCCGTCCGTGCGTTTCGCGCGGTCCGGCGTAGCGATCGAGGGGCCGGGCGGGATCGAACAGACGATTCAGTTTCGCGCCCGCCAGACCGCGTCGGCGCCGATGCTCACGGCGACTCTCAAAAACCAGATTGCGACCTATCCATGATCCGTATCGGCAAACCCAAGACCGGCCTTACCCTGCCGCTCGGTCCCGGCGCGTTCCTCGTCTATCGCGAGGCGACAAGCGTCGATCGCGAGGCGGCGCTATATGCCGCGCGGGAATTCTTCCAATCGGTGCGCAACGGCGCGGCGGCGCTCGCCGATATGGGCCTCGATATCGGCGTCGCCAAGACGTTGGAGGGCGACGACGGGCTTTCGTCCGGCGTGTCCCTCCTCGTCTTCAATGTCGAACTCTGCATGCGCTGCGTCGCATCCTGGGAAGGCGTCGGCGATGAGAACGGCTCGCCGCTCCTTCTCATGCGCGAAAATCTTGCCGCCGTGCTGCGCGATCCGGCGCTTTATACGCTGATTTCCGGCGCGCTCTCCGCGCGTCTCGTCACCATGGACACAGAGGGAAACGCATCAGCGCTCTCGCCGAATGGCGCGCCGGCGGGGGCGCCGCCTATTGCCGGGCCTGCCGCGAATTAGGGTCGCCCTGCGCCAAGGGGAAGCCCAGCGCTGGCGGCAAGCGCTGCCCCGAATATGAACATGCGGCGCGCACGATCGAGGGCGCGGCGGCGCTCGAAGCCTGCGCCGCGCCCGGCGTCATGAGGCGCGCCGGCATGTCCGGCGTCATTGTCGGCGTCGATTACGCCCAGGCGCTCCTCGTCGCCCGGCGCGGCGCGCGGCGCCCTTTTCTCGAACTGCTCAAAATCGCCGAGCGCGGCCTGCTCGCCGGCGTCGCCAAGAACAGGGAATAGCGCCTATGGCCGGAAAAACCTCCGTCACGCTGCGCCTCGGCGCCGAGGGCGACGAAAAGATCATCGCCGCGCTGAAAAAGATCGGGCAGACGGGCGACGCTGCGATGCAGGGCCTGTCGAAAGAGGCGCGCAACGCCGCGCGCGACTTCGACCGGCTTGAAAAGAGCCTTGACGGGCAGGCGCGCTCCGCCGCGCAGGTCGCCAAAACCTATGTCCAGGCCAACGCCGCCGTTGCGGCCGGCGTGCGCACCCAACAGGACGCGCAGCGCGTGCTCGATCTGGCGGAGCAGCGCCATCTGCGCCTCACCGGCTCGCTCAACGACAACACTAAGGCCGCCGGCCTCGCGCGGCATGAATGGATCAACCTGTCCCGCCAGTTTCAGGATGTCGGCGTGTCGCTCGCCGGCGGGCAGAAGCCGCTGACCGTCCTGCTCCAACAGGGCTCGACGATCGCGGATATCTTCGGCTCGTCAAAGGCCGGCGCCGCCGGCGCGCTGAGGGCGTTCGGCGCGGGCGCGGTTCGTGCGCTGACATCGCCGATCGGCATTGCAACAGCATTGGGCGCGGCCGTCGCCGCTATTGGTATTGAGGCTGGCCGGGCGCAGAAAGAGCTGGCAACGCTCGGCGAACAGTCTCGCCTCACCGGGCTGCCCGCCGATATCCTTCAGGGGGCTAAGAAGATTGGTGCCGGGGCCGGGCTTGATGAAAAAGGCGCGCTGACTGCATTCGCCAACGCCGGTAAGCAGTTCCAAGCTTATGGCCGAAATGAAGGCGAGGTCAAAAGCGTCCTTGAGGGAATCGACAAGGGATTTTTGAAGGTTCTCGATCGCGCGCGCAGCGCCGCTGAATTCATCGATATCCTGAACGATAAGATTCGCAGCCTTCCGACCGCACAGGCTGAACAGCTCGCGAGAGCGCTGTATCAGGACGAAGGCGGCGCCAAGCTCGTCGACGCCATCAGGCGCGGCGAAGTTTCGATGCGAGCGCTCATGGAAGCGTCTGGCTCGACCGGGAACAGTCTGAATCAGGCCGCCAGCGCCGCGGACGAAATGCAGAAGAGGATCGCTCTGGCGGCGCAAGAGGCCGATAATAAGCTACTCAATGCCATGAAGAATATTAAGAGCCCAACCGACGATATCAAACTCGGCTGGTATAGCATCGTCGGCGCCATGGCCGATGCGGTCGAGAAATCAGAACGCCTTCAGCGCACCTTGAAGGCGATGACGAGCTGGACTGCGCTCTTTAATGAGATTGGCTCAGCATACAATGCTGTCGACAAGATGCTTGGCGCGCGGCCTGTTGTAAGTCTGGAAAATGAGAATCTCCCACGCAGAATTATCCCAGGCGATATTCCGTTTCCGAACTTCAACGAAGCCAAGCAATCGTTTCTGCCGAAACTCATCAATGCGCCGGTCGGCGATACGCGCGATCTTTTTCCTAAAGGTGGACGCAAAGAAAGTGACGCGCGCGCCGCGCATCATCAGAAAAGTGGGCGCACGCCAGAACAGACCGCGGCTGAAAATTTCGCGCATATCAAGGAAGAGCTGCAAGCAAAGATCGCGGCAGAGAGTGCATTGGGCGGCGAATACGACAAGGAAAATCTGAAACTTAAAATATTGAATGAGCAGCATAAGATCGGCCGTGGTGCTATCCAGGCACAAAAGGACGAAATCGCCGCGCTGGTCACGAAATTGGACGACGCGGAGCGCGCGCATAAGGCCAACGCCAAGGCCGCGGAAGCCTGGCGGGACACGATGCGCGAGGTCGGCGATATTGCGCGCAGCGCCTTTTCCTCGATCGCCAATGATCTGGTCGGCGGCAAGAATGCCGGCGCCGCCTTCAGGAGCACGCTTGAGCAGATCGAGCGCAAACTCATTGACATCGCTTCGCGCAGCCTGACAGACTCGCTGTTCGGCGCGGCCAGCGACAAATCCTCAGCGCGCAGCCTGACAGACTCGCTGTTCGGCGCGGCCAGCGACAAATCCTCAGGCGGCGGCCTGTTTGGCGGTCTTTTCAAGGGGTTCTTCTCCCATTTCAGCTTTCCAGGCTTCCCTGACGGCGGCCTGGTCGGCGACCGGCCGCGCCACATATTCAGCGCGCCGCTGTCCGCCTTCGCCAATGCGCCGCATTTTGCAAATGGCGGCGGCATCCCTGCCTTTCTGCACGCCGGCGAAATCGTTCTCAACGCCGCGCAGCAAAAGAATGTTGCCGGTCAGATGGCGCCGAACGTCTCAATTCACAATTATGCGTCCGGCGTCGAAGTAACGCCACAGATGACGCCGGATGGGTTGACGCTGATCGTCAAAAGCATGATCGACGCCAACAACCGCAATCTGCCGTCGATCCTCGCCGACAGAAGCAATCGTCGCTAGCATGGCGAACCGCGATCCGCTGGTGATGCGCTGGCCGCAAAATATCATTCCGGTGCGGCATGTCACGCTATCGCGCGAGCGCGCGATCGTGACCGGCCCGCCGCCGATTGCGGGCGCCGCGCAGCGGGTAACGTCACCCGGCGCGACATGGCGGTTGACCTATGAAGGCGTGTTGGCGCGGGAGGCGTCTCTCGCGACGCTGCGCGCCGTGCTGGCGCGTATCGAAGGACGGGCGCAGCCGATCTATGTTGGGCCTTACGATTACGCCTTTGGACCGGTGAAGCGTGCCGGCGCGGTCAGCCCGATCTTTTACACATTCGCCGGCGGCCACATCTTCTCCACTGGTTATCGTTTCGTCTCGTCAATCTCTGATTGCACGCTGGCCGCCGACGCCTCCAGGGGCGCGACTGAAATCAGCTTGAGCAATTCGCCGTCCGCGCCGCTGCAGGCTGGCGACTATTTCGAACTCGCCGGCCGTCTGCATATCATCGAAGAACTGGTCGGGGCTGATGCTCGAATCTGGCCACGGCTGCGCGCCAGCTATACGACTGGCCAGAAGATCGAAATCGCCGACCCGCGTATGCGCGCCTATCTCGACGGCGAGGCGACGATTCAGATGCAATATGGACGGTGGGGCGAAACGACCCTGCAATTCGTCGAGGCGCCCTGGTGACGCCGCCGCTCGTTTTCACCGACGCCGCCGCGCTGTTGCTGGCGGGCGGTTCGATCAATCTTGCGGTCGCGGTGCGGCTCGAATTGCCCGGCGAGACGCTCAATCTCGCGCTCGGACAGGGCTCGATCGTTACCAATGACGGAGCGCGATGGGACGGACTCGGCGATCTTGGCGCGATCGACGGACTCGACTTCGGCCCACGCGCCGCGAGTGAAACCATTACGATGACGCTGTCCGGGCTCAACGCCGATCTCGCCCGGCTTGCCCGCGAAGACAGCAGGGAAATTCGCGGCTCGCGCGTCAGCGTCTATGCCTTGCTGTTCGACGCGAAAGGGCAGCCGGTCGATTTACCCTATCTCTGCCAGATGGCAATTATCGATCGCGCCAGTCTGAAAAGATCAGGCGCGACCTATGTCATGGAAGTGACGGCGGAGCCGCTCTTCGCCTCGAAACATATCCCGCCGCTCAATCTCGTGACCGACGCCGATCAGCGCGCGAAATGGCCCGGCGACCGCATTTTCGATCGGGCGGCCTATCAGCATACGATCTTCTGGGGCTGACATGACGCCGATCGACTTCGCGCGCCGGCCAGCGTCGGCGCATGAAACCTGCGCCGGATTCGCGGTTCGCTGGATTGAAGCGATGGGCGTTGCGTCGAACCTTCCGACGACGGCAGACATTCTGCAGGCGTGGCGGGATAAAGGCGTGCTTGGCGGCGCGCAGGAATGGTTCACGCGCCGCATCGGGCTTGAGCCGAGCGATCCGGCGCCGAACTGCATCGCCGTCGTCGAGCAGGACGGCGGCGGGGCGTTGGTCGGCGTGATCGATTCAAGCGGGCTGTTCGTCACCCGCGCATTCGGCGAGATGAAAGTGACGCGCGCGCCGCGCATCATCGCGGCATGGCGCCTTCCGTATGTCTAAGGTTCTTCGCGGGCTCGGACGGATAGCCGGCTCCGCACTCGGCTTCGCCTCTCTCATTCCTGGCCCTCAACAGCCGTTTGTCTCCGCCGCCGCGATCGGGCTTGGACTGCTTGGAAGCATCGGCGGGAAGGGCAAGGGCTCAAAGCAGTTCGAGCAGCTACAGCAGATCGCCGAACTGCTGAAGCGCCCGCCGCCGCTATCGCAGACGGTTCGTGGCGGGACATCGCCGCGCATTTTGGCTTTTGGCAGGGTCGCTTCGTCGGGCGTGAGCATCGCGCGCGAGAATACGCCGAACCAGGTGCAATATCTTGAAGCGCTCTATCTCCAAGAGGGGCCGATAGACGGGCTCGACGCGCTGATCTGCGACGATGAATTCGTTCCGCTGACCAATAATTATTTGGGCGCGAGCTACGAATTCTTCTGGCCGACGACCGGCAGAAAACAATACCCCGGCGGGCTGGGGCCATTGTCGGCCTATATCCAAATCGACATCGCCAGCGGCACGGCGCAAGGCAAATGCTCTCCACTTTTCAGCGCCGAAGCGGACTATGGTTCCGCTTTCTACGCCGTCGATCCGGCGTGGAAGCCGTTTTGGGATAGGACGCATCTCGGCAAGGGCTGCACGATCCTGTATACAGTTGCGCGTTCGACGACGAACCCCGCCGACCGGCTCATCATCTATCCGAACGGGTTTCCTGCCTACAGCGCAATTTGGCGCGCGGCGACGGTCTATGATCCGCGCGATCCAGGGCAGCGGTTCAGTCAAGATTCGTTCGATATCTATAATCCAGACCAGTCGTGGAAATGGTCGGAAAACCCGGCGCTCTGCGCGGCGTATTACGTCTCCTATCTCATCTCGCAAAACCTAACCGCGATGACCGGGGTCGACTGGGAATCGATCGGCGCGGCGGCCAACGATTGCGATGCGCTCTCGCCGAAACGGCGAAACGGCTTTAACGGCGGCAAGATCAGTTCGGAGCCCTTCGCCCGCATCTCGGCGTCGATCGAACTCGACATGGAGCCGCGCGACGTTCTGGCAAAATTCATGGAGAGCTGCGACGGCGAATGGGGCGTCGACCAATATGGCCGCTTCACGATGTGGGTCAGAAAATGGGAAGAGCCGGCGATTGTCTTCACCGGCGCCGACATCAGCGATTTCGTCGAGGAATTCGGCCCGTCGTCAAACGATGAAATCAACTATGTGCATTCGACCTATGTTGAGCCAAGACAGAACTTTCAGCGCGTCGAAACGGCGATTTTCCGGGACGAGAAGTCGGCAGGCGAAATCGGACGGCGCACCGGCGCTTATCCCTATGAATGGGTGCAGTCGCCAGACCAAGCCTATCGGCTGACCGCGCGGCGGGTCAAAAGATCGAACGGCCGCCGGCGCATTTCATGCGCGCTCGGGCCGCGCGCGCTGACCGCGCTGAAACAGCGCGTCGTCGGCTTCGACGCGCCTGAATTCGGATTGGTCGGGACGTTTCGTGTTGAGGATTTGCGGCCCGCCGATGCGTCTCTCGTCAATTGGCAGGGGGAATTCGTCGAGATCGCCGAAGACGCCTATGTCGACGCGGTTCTTCCCGAAGACCCGATCTATGGTCTTGCGCTGGTCAATCAGCCAAGCATCGCGACGCCGACCTATCTATTGCCGTCGGCTCGGCGCACAGGCTCCGCCGTTGGCGTCGCGCAGCTCTCGCTCGACATCAAAAATAACATACCTGACCAGTCGGGCCCGACCGGGAACATCCCGACCGGGAACACTCTGAATCAGGACCCGACCCTGCAGCTCGACGGCCGCTATTCGACGGATGGCGGAACGAATTGGCTGAATTTCGACGTGCTGATTTCGGCGATGATTATGCAGACGCCGGAGCTGCCGAGAGAATCAGTGGTCACGATGCAGGCGCGTTTCGTCGCGTCGAACGGCGCGGCCGGGTCTTATTCGTCGTCGGTCACGGCGACCATTCCCTAAAATCGAGGTCCGTTCATGGGCAATATCGCGACCGCCTTCGCGGCGGCGTTCAAACTCGCTGACAATACCGACCCAGCGGATTGTCAGGCGCTTGGCGCGACGATCGAAACTGCCGTCGGCGCGCCGCGCACGCACAACAAAAACGCTTATGCGGCGCCGACATCCATGCCGAGCGGCGGCGTGCTGCGCTCAATTGGGGCCGACGGCGAGAATGCCGGCGATGTGCTGGACGCCTTCGGCGGCGTCCCGACGGGTTGGCTGCGGCGCGCCAACGGGACGGGCGCGAGCCCCGCGGCGGTGGCGAGCGGCGATATCGTCGGGCGCTGGAATTTTACCGGCTATTACGTCACCGGCGGCCCGGCCTATGCCACGGCTCCGGCAAGCCTACGCTGCGTCGCTACGCAAAATTGGAGCTCTACTGCGCAGGGCGCAAAGCTGGTCTGGTCAGCGACCGCGAATGGTTCGGCAACGTCTTCTGATTACTGGACGCTCGATCATAACGGCTCGTTCACCGGGACAGGCGCGTTTGGCTATGCGACCGGCGCCGGCGGGACGGTCACACAAAGCGCATCCAAGGCCACCGGCGTCACGCTGAGCAAGCTGAGCGGCGATATCACACTGAACAACGCCGCGCTGGCGCCGGCGACGATCGTGTCTTTCGTGCTGACCAACTCCCTCATCGGCGCGACCGACGTTCTCATTCTCAATCACGTTTCCGGCGGCACGCTCGGCGCCTACGCGCTCAATGCGAGATGCGCTGCCGGGTCTGCGACGATCGACGTTCGCAACGCGACGGGCGGCTCTCTGTCCGAGGCGATCGTGATCCGCTTCGTTCTGATCAAAGCCGCGAATTCGTAATTCCGAAGGACGGGAAAAACTAAATGCTAGCTCTCACCCTGACGTGCTACGCGAACCAGACTTTTCGCCTAACGCGCAGCCTGACGGACTATCAGACGCAGTTCGATTTGCCGAATTGCGTCATCCGTCTGCAGATGCGCCAGGGGCCGTTTCTGCCGGTCGAATATGAATGGTCAACCACGAACGGCAAGGCGGTTTTTGCGGCCGGCAATGTCGTCTTCTCAGCACCTGTCGAAGATGTTCTCAATTTCAAGGGAACCTATTACGGCGATATCCGCATCGAAACCGAGACCGGCGATCCGCGCGTCATCGCGCGATGCAGGTTCTCCTGGGATCAGGGCTATACGCGAACCTCGGCGGATGCGACCGAAAACAGTATTTCGGCGCTTATCGACACCGTCGAAGTCGCTGGCCAAACCACGCTCACGCCGTCGTTTCCACTGCCGATCGGAGCCGATGCGTCCGGTCCTCTTGCGTCTCGTAGCGCATACGACACTGGAGCGGCTGGGTTCGTCTTTCTGCAGACCGACGACTCGGGTCAGAGGATCATTTATTACATCAAACTGTCTGCGACATCTGGAGACTGGTCGCAGCCGTTGATCGGCTCATTCGGCGCCGCCGGTATCGGCGGCACATATGCCAAGCAGACTGTCATTCAAGTATTCACCAGCAGCGGCACTTACACCCCTACTGCGGGAATGAAGGTTGCGATCGTCTATGCGTTCGCCGCTGGCGGCGGGGGCGGTTCCGGCGCGCGGGCCGCAGCGGGGGTCGCGACGGGGGGAGGCTCCGGCGGCGGCGCGGGCGGGTCAGCTCAAGCATGGCTTTCCGCCAGTCAAATAGGCGCCTCGAAGACCGTGACTATAGGCGCGGGAGGAACAGCGGGCGGTGCGCAGACGACTAATTCAACCGCTGGTATTTCTGGCGGGATTGGCGGATCGACAACGCTTGGAGCGCTTGTCTTTGCCGGGGGCGGCGGTGGCGGCGAAGGTGGCGGGCTCGCCGCGAACAGCGGCGGCGGCGGCGCGGGCGGGTCTTCTACGTCCGGCGCATCAGGTTCAGGTGGAACTGGCGGCGTGGGCTCTTTTAGTCTAGGCAACGGCGGTTCTGGTGTAACGCCTGGGAACAGCAATTGGGCTGGCAGCGGCTCTGGCGGCGCTGGCTCTCCGTCTGCGGGAACTGCTGGACTTTCGGGCGGCGGCGTCCTGGCGCTGTCCGGCGGCGGCTCCGGCGGTGGCTCTGGCGGGGGACTGACGACGGAAAACGCCACGAGCGCCGGGGGCACTGGTGGGGGCCTCTATGTTGGCGGCGTGAACAAGCGCGGCGCTGCGGGCGCCGTAGGCGCCGGGCAGGCCGGAGGGGCAGGCACAACTCACGCGAACAGCGGCGGCCCGATCAGTCAGGCCGGCTCTGGCGGCGGCGGCGGCGCATCAAATGCGGCTGCTGCCTCGGGCGCTGGAGGCGCTGGCGGGCTAGGCGGTGGCGGCGGAGGCGGCGGCGGCGCGTCGCGCAACGGCTTCGCGTCTGGCGGCGGCGGCGTAGGCGGAGCGGGACTGATGATTATCGTCGAGCAATTCTAACGCCTGGAGCGGATCATGAGACTCGTGCTTATAAATAATGGCGTAGTTGAAAATGTTATTATTTGGGAATACGGCTCAACATATGTTGTTCCTGACGGATATACTGTTTCGGTATGCTTAGAAGCCGAAATTGGAATGGAGTATTACGATGGTGTATTTTCTGACACATCCGGTCGGAAAATTTCCGAAGATCACGCCGAAACGATGAACGTGCGGGCCGCCATTTAACCGGCGCCGGTTGTGGCGGCCCAAGGCCAGCTAGACAAACGCGCCGCTTGTGCCATTGAGTTTCACGCCCGCGCTCGGACGCCGGACGCACGAGGCTCTTGCAAGGTCAGTGGCATGGCGATCAAGCAAAAACCGAAAGCCGAAAAAACATTATCGCAACAACAGATTACAAATCATCTTTATTACGGTGACAATCTCCAAATCCTGCGAGAGCATATCAAAGACGATTCCATTGACCTGATTTATCTCGACCCGCCATTTAACTCTCAGGCGACCTACAATGTATTGTTCGATACGCCTTCAGGTCAGCAATCGAAAGCGCAGATCGAGGCTTTTGAGGATACATGGCACTGGCACGATGCGACCGAGCACGCTTTCGACGAGGTAATGAAGTCCGGCAACACCGACGCCGCCGAGATGCTTCACGCCATGCGTTCTTTCCTCAAAGAGAACGACATGATGGCCTATCTTGCCATGATGGCCGTCCGGCTGCTGGAATTGCACCGCGTCTTGAAGCCGACCGGCGCGCTCTATCTGCATTGTGATCCGACCGCGAGCCATTATCTCAAGATCATGCTCGACGCGATTTTCGGGCCAAAGCACTTTTTAAACGAGCTTACATGGAAGCGCCGCGTTGGTATGAGTAGCGCCATTCATGCGTCGAATCGCTTTGGCATTTGCACCGATATAATTCTTTATTACGCCAAGACGGACGAAAATATTTTTAATCCACAATACAATTTGAATGATCCTGATTATCAAAGATACATTGAGGAACGCTTCACAATGATTGACGAGAATGGCCGTCCTTTTCAAGCAACAAGCCTTGTTAACCCAGCGCCGCGCCCCAACCTTCGTTACGAATATAAAGGCTATGCGCCTCCGCCCAATGGCTGGATGATTTCAAAGGAAAAGATGGAGCAATGGGATAGTGAGGGCAGAATCTACTTCCCAAAAAACAAGGAAGGCCGTCTGCGACGCAAGAGCTACGCTGACGAGCTGCGGGGAATGCCAATTCAAAACCTTTGGTCTGATATTCCCGAAATAAACTCTCAGGCCCAAGAACGGCTTGGCTATCCCACGCAAAAGCCCCTCGCCCTGCTTGAGCGGATCATTGCGGCTTCGTCCAACGAAGGCGATTTAATCCTCGACCCCTTCTGCGGATGTGGCACCACGATTCACGCAGCGCAAAAACTTGATCGGCAGTGGATAGGCGTCGACATCACGCACCTTGCAATTTCTC
>Ga0194120_10006061_pt1 | contig 17305 bp, 14 predicted proteins | sample TA2MahCa65mmetaG_FD_148642 | JGI IMG/M metagenome (GOLD analysis project Ga0194120, IMG submission 148642) | Freshwater microbial communities from Lake Tanganyika, Tanzania - TA2015019 Mahale Deep Cast 65m | ecosystem: Environmental > Aquatic > Freshwater > Lake | place: Tanzania: Lake...
GCGGGCAGGATGCGATGCCTCTGGTGATCCGGATGATGATCGGCAGGGGCTGGGGGCAGGGGCCTCAGCATTCGCAAAGCCTCCAGGCAATGTTTGCCCACGTGCCCGGACTCAAGGTGGTGATGCCCGCGACGCCCTATGACGCCAAGGGACTCCTGATCGCTGCAGTCGAAGACAATAATCCCGTCATCTACCTGGAGCACCGATGGCTTCACAACATCTTCGGGCCAGTCCCCGAGGGGCACTATACGGTGCCTCTCGGCAAGGCCAGGACAGCGAGGCCAGGCCGGGACATCACGATTGTGGCCACGTCTTACATGGTACTGGAGTCGCTGCGCGCGGCCGACTTGCTGGCCAGGGACGGTATTGAGGCCGAAGTGGTGGACGTGCGCAGCCTCCGCCCCCTCGACACGGGGCATATCATCGAGTCCGTCCATAGGACCGGCCGGTTGATGGCGGTAGATGGGGCTTGGCGATCGCTAGGGTTTGCCGCGGAGGTGTTGGCTCTGGTTGCCGAACGCGCCTATGGAACGTTGAGGGCAAGCCCCAAGCGGGTGACCTTTCCCGATCTCCCCTCGCCCAGCACGCCGGCTCTCGCTCAGCACTTCTACCCGCGTGCCGTGCACATCGTGAACGGAGTCCGGACGATGATGGGGTTGCAGGAGGTCACCGAGGAGCAGTTGGGCATTCAGCACGAGACTCCACTGGACGTGCCTGACAAGGCCTTCACCGGTCCCTTCTAAGATCTCTTTTTCTTATGAGCTCCACCCTGACCGTCATCATTCCGGCCCTGAACGAGGAGGGCAACCTGTCGGCCGCCGTGGCCACCGTGCTGGGAGCCATCGGCGACCGGTTCGCCGACTATGAGTTGCTGGTCTTTGACGACGGGAGCACCGATCGTACGGGGGCGATCGCCGATGAGTTGGCTGGGGGGAACCCGCACATCCGGGTTATTCACAACCCTCGGAACATGGGATTCGGGTACAATTACAGCCGCGGCGTGGAACTGGCCCGGATGGAGTACGTCACGATGTTTCCCGGGGACAATGAGATCCCGGGCAAGGCAATCCAGGGGATCCTGGACGCGGTGGGGTCGGCGGACATCGTGGTTCCCTACATTGCCACGCCTTCGGTACGGAGCGGCAGCCGTCGATTGATCTCGGCTTCCTTCGTGGCCCTGGTCAATTTCCTGTTCGGGCTCAGGCTGCGGTACTTCAACGGTCCCTGCGTACACCGCCGATCATTGCTGCAATCGGTGCCAATGCGGACACACGGGTTCGCCTACATGGCGGCGATCCTGGTCCGCCTGATCCGGTCCGGCTGCAGTTACGTCGAGGTGCCCATGCCGCTGCAGGCCCGCCAGCATGGCCGGTCAAAGGCGTTCAAGCCCAAAAACATCGCCAGCGTCCTACGCACCCTCGGCGGGCTGTTCTGGGAAGTCCGAGTCAAGGAACGTCGCAAATACACCGGAACCGTGCGACGGGTTGAGTCGCGCGCGTGACGGCGATACGATAGAAAGAAGGGTTCTGTCATGAAAATCATGTTCGTCATGGTCAAGGAAGACTACATTGACCCAATGAACATCGAGCTGTTGTCGGCCATTGCCAAGCAGGAAGGGCACGAAACGTTCCTGAATGTTCTTGAGCACGACAACCTCATGGAAGAAGTCGGCGCAATCCGCCCGGATGTCATAGCTTACAGTGCCAAGACCGGCGAGAGTAACGTGATGTTCCGGGCCAACCGGGCCATCAAGGCGAAGTACAAGGACAAGATCTTCACAGTCATGGGCGGTCCGCACCCGACCTTTAATTCTATGCGCATGCAGCTCTATGGAGAACATTTGAAGCTGCCGTTGACGTTCTCCGGTCCCGCCATGCCGCGGGTTGTGGAGGACACCCAGTTGGATGCGTTGGTGGTCGGCGAAGGGGATGAGCCATGGCCGGCCATGCTGAGCGCCTTGGCCGCCGCCTACAGCCTCGACGGGATCTCCAATGTCGTGACCCGCACCAACCGTCGCGGTGACGGCAGCGTCGCGCTGCAGGAGCGGAACATGGCCTTGGATGATCTCCCGTATCTGGATCGCGACGTGGTGTACCGGAAGACGCGTCTGAAGGAGTTCGGCATGCGCAGCCTGATGGCGGGCCGCGGCTGCCCGTTCCCCTGCACCTATTGTTTCAACGCCAAGTACAACGCGATGTACAAGGGCAAGGGAAAGATGCTGAACCGCTACAGCGTGGACCGGCTGGTAGCCGAGATCGAGGACATGGTTCGGCGCCATCCGACGCAATTCATCAAGTTTTACGACGACGTGTTCGTGTTTCGCACCGATGACTGGCTCATCGAATTCGCAGACAAGTATGCACGGGCGATCGGGCTGCCCTTTCATTGCCTGGTCCGCTCCGATCTGGTCCGCCGTGATCCAGAAATCCTAACCTACCTCAAGAAGGCGGGTATCAAGTCCATCAGCATGTCCATCGAGTCGGGGAGCTCCTTCATCCGGGAGCAGATCTTCAAGCGCGGGATGGATGCGGAGGATATCCGGTTCGCCTTCGAGATGTGTCATAAGCAAGACATCAACACGTTCTCGAATACCATTCTGGCCGTTCCGGTGCCGGTGATTCCCGATCCGAGGGACCCGGAGTTCGATCGGAAAGCCAAGGATCTCTGCTCCCACCTGGAGTCCTATCACCGGATGAACCTGGGTGCGCTGCGCACCCAGGTCGATCTCGGTGCACCGCTGGATGCGGCGGCGGGACGCAAGGTCGTGGAGTATCTCGAATCGGTGGGCCTGCGGCGCCGCGTGATCGACTACGATATCGAGTCGATCGACATCAATATCCGGAACGGGGTGGTGTTCGGGGAGTTTCCCGAGCTGCACCCCTATCCAGGCACGCCGGTCTCGCAGTACACGATCGACGTCGGAGCGTTTGACGGCGACTTCGAGAAGCTCCACCAGAACTACCAGACAGAGTCTCCATTCACCTGCTTCACACCCCAGGAGAAACTGGAACAGGTGAACCTGTCTCTGCTCGGGCTGGTGCTGCTGGTCTTTCCGTCGTGGCGGAACCTGGTCGTGAATCATTTAATAAAGCGCCGGTGGACCAAACTGTATTTCATCATGTACTACCTGGCCAAGGTGTACCTGATCGGGACCAAGATTTATCCGATGAAGTATTCGGCTGGCCACATCGTGAGGACGATCAAGGAGAGCTTCTTCTCGGAATTGCTTAAGCATTCCCGGGAAGAGGGGGAGCGGTTCTATCAGAAACGGAAGGGCCTGAATGCCCCGCCGAGTGAGGTGCTGGGAGGACCATGGCAGAGCTGACCGGAGAGTTTCTCGCGGAGCGTCTCAGTTCCCGTCAGTTATTGGCCCTTCTGTTTATCTGCGAGTGCCGTCGGAAGAAGACGCTGACTGGTGTAGGCTTCGACGGCGTCGAAAAGCCAAGGGCTTGGGCCGACTTTGTCGAGCGTTTTGCCGCGCGCCTTGCCAAGCTTCCCGAAGCGGAGCGCGTCTACCTGATCGGCTCGCACTTGCAGTCGGCCGAAGAGGTGGATATCTATTCCAACGCCGAAATCAGCGGCTTGCTGGACCAGTACCACGATCTGATCGAGACGTTGGTTCGTGAACTCGAACAGGATACCAGGCTCACGTGAGCTTCCCACCGCTGAGATCCTTCCTGGGCCGCTGACTCCCTCCGCCAGTTGACGTTGCTCGTCAATCCTCCGCTGATCACACCGCTGTACTTTCGGTTGTTCCCGAACCTCAATCTATGACGGTGGAACCTCGCCCAACGTCACCATGCATGATCCATTTTCCGCCCAGCCATCGGTTCCCAGCGGCTTATCCCGCTCGCCGGCAGGCATGCGCCAACGGGTCTGGTGCTATGCACTCATGGGAATCCTGACTCCTGCCATTCTGTTCAGCTTCTTCCTGCTCTTCGGTAACGACAGTTATCAGTACTGGGCGGACCGGTATCACATTGATCTCACCAATAAATATTTGTTTTCGCGACTGCCTGCCGACAGCCTGGTTGGCCCGCTCTGGAGAGAAGATACTCTGGCCGGCAATCTCTGGATCGTCAGTCTGATCACGAGCCCGTTCTCGATCGATGTCCTGGCCGGACGTCTCCTCCATCTCCCTCCCCTCAGCATTGAACTGGTCGGAACGATAACGCTGTATTTCCTGGCGGTCGTTTCCATGTTCATCTACCTACGACGGGCGCTGTCGCTCTCCCTGGAGGCTGCAACGGCAGGAGCCGTGATCTTTGCCACAACGGCCTATTGGGATTACAGCTTGAACACGAATCCAAGCATACCCATGGCCGTGGCCTGGCTTCCCGCCCTGTTGGCCATGTCGCATTATCTCGATTCTTGTGCTGGACAGGGGGGGCGTATCGCCCTGCCTTTCATTGGACTCGTCTTGCTCTCCTTCTTCTGTGCCCTCCACAGCACGGTGGCGACGTTACCGATCACCCTTCTCCTGGTCGTGCTCTATGCCGTCTTTGTGTTGGCATCGAAACGGTCGGTCCTGTGGGTGGTCTCGGCGCTGGCCGCGGGCGTGCTGCTGGATGCTCCCTTTCTCTGGCTCTTTGTTGAGGCCGCGAAGCTCTCGCATCGTAATGTCGGAGGCTTTTACCATCAGGCATCGTTCGGGCTTCAGCAGTGGCTCGCTCAGGGAAAACTGATGATGTCGCAGATCGCCCTCGGTCTGAATCGCTATGGCCTCTACCTGGTGGTGGTCTTGGGAATATGGATTTGGTTCTGCGTCGGTTCACGGTGGAGCCGGGAGACCACTCGGCTTCGGAGGATCGTGCTCTTCGCCGCAGGGATGGCTGTATCCATCTTCCTGATCGAATTTTTTCACGAGTCCATAAATGATGCGAAACGCAATGCTCCTCTTTTGCGCGGATGGAATGTCATGCGGTTTGCGGATTTTGCGTTCTTTGGCCTTGCGACGCTCGTTGCTTGGATGTTCGACCGGTCTCTATTTCTCGTGGACCAAGAGGAACTGACACCAGGCAAGCGTACCGCGCTCAGAAGGGCCATTGTCGCCACGGGCGTGATCGGGAGTCTCCAGATAGCGTATTCCACTTACCGAATGCGCGAGGTGCCCTCCGGCATCTATCCGCAGAACTTGGTCCTGTACGGGTGCCTGGTTCTCTACACCATCGTCACAGTCTCCTTGCTGGTGCTGCTATACCAGAGAGCGGGCCGGACTTCGTTCGCGTTTAACAGGGGCGGAACCGACTCAGGTGGTCTTTGGTGTGTGGGACTGGTCGTTCTGGCTGTGTCCCTTGTGACCTCGGTGCATGCCTACCGAAGCGGCCTCGTGAAACCCCAAGGCATCGAAGTGAAGGCTGATACGGCTCCGATCATGACCTATGCCCAGCGTTATGCGGTCCCTGATGAGGTTTTGGCAATTAAACGCCTCAGCGAGCGTGAGGGACGAGTCGTTGATCTCACACGCCCGTTGAATGATGGAACCTGGTTGGTCGGCAGTGAAGTCACGATGCTTCCCTTGAGCGGACTGCGAGTTCTCTCCGGGTACAGCAACCTCTATCCGGCGTGGTATGGGCTGCTGATCCACGTCGGCGTCAACGGCCGATCGGGAGGCCTTTGGAACATCGTCCAGGTGGAAAATACTGACCGAACGAATTTCAAAATCCTTCCATTGCTGGACGTGCAGCATATACTGTCCAGACAAGAAGCCGTCTTGCCGCATTACAAGCCCGTCGCCAGGTTTGATGCAAGTGGAAAGGCGCTCTATGGTGTTGAAGAAGGAAGCCGGCTCGGCCCAGCATTCCTGTCGAAAGGCTTCCGATGCTTTGGGAGCGATGCAGAAGCACTGAACGCGATGCATGAGGCGGACTTGGCCGGGCTCTGGGCACAAGCGCTTCTCAGCACCCACGATGATGCTGCCATGTCCCTCTGCACAGGGAAGGAAAGCCTGCACACGGTTAGCCAGGATACGTCCCTTGTGATCCGTTTACATCGCGGGCAAGACCGCGTGGGTGTTGAGGTGGAGAACAGTCCGGGCGGTATCCTGACCCTATCCGATACCTACTATCCAGGCTGGACAGTCTTCGTGAATGGGATCAAAAAGCCGATCCTGCGAACCTACACGGCTTTACGCGGTGTCATGATCGAGCCGGGGCATCAGTCAGTCGAATTTGTCTACGACCCCCCGGTGTTTCGCCTCTTGCTCAAACTATCCTCGCTCACTCTGGTTCTGCTTCTGGTGGTCGGGATCAGCGTGTGGATCAGGGAGCGTGTCGCGGTGGGCAAGCGCCCGCAGCCGTCCTAAAGATTCCCGGCGGTAAGCGGCGACGATGAGGCGGGATCATTGACCGGACAGACCCATTTTGACATACTGCATGCTCACGCTGAACGACAGGCATCCATGACAATCTCTCCGTTCGAAACTGTCAAGAAGGCCGTAGCGGAGTCTCCCCGGAGGTGGCTGATAACTGGCGTGGCCGGCTTTATCGGCTCCAATCTCCTGGAGGTGTTGCTGGAGTGCGATCAGCAGGTCGTGGGGATGGACAATTTCTCGACCGGCCACCGTCGGAATCTGGAGGAGGTGCAGCAGCGGGTCGGGCCAGCCAGGTGGGCGCACTTCAGCCTTATGGAATGCGATATCGCCAAGCCGCCCGACTGCGCGGAGGCCTGCGGGGGGGTGGATTATGTGCTCCACCAGGCCGCGCTTGGTTCCGTCCCGCGCTCGATCGCGGACCCCCAAGGCACCAATCTGGCGAATATCACGGGCTTCCTCAACATGCTGGTTGCGGCAAGAGACGCGAAAGTCAAACGGTTCGTATACGCGAGTTCAGGCGCGGTCTATGGCGACCACCCAGGACTCCCCAAGGTGGAGGACATGATCGGCAGACCGCTGTCACCGTATGCCGTGACCAAGTGTGTCAACGAGCTCTATGCCGATGTGTTCAGCAAGGCCTACGGTATGGACTGTATCGGGCTGCGCTATTTCAATGTCTTCGGACGCAGACAGAGGCCGGATGGCCCCTACGCGGCTGTCATCCCGATCTGGATCGCCAATCTACTGAAGGGCAAGGGATGCGTGGTCAACGGCGACGGCACCACCAGTCGGGATTTCTGCTATGTGGACAACGTACTCCAGGCGAACCTTCTGGCGGCGACCACCACGAACCCCCAGGCGCTGAATACCGTGTACAACGTCGCCGTAGGCGAGCGGACGACCTTGCTTGAACTGTACGCGATGATCAGGGATCGTCTGGTTCCGTTTCGGCCTGATTTAGGTGGCGTAGAACCGCACTTCGGACCGTTTCGACCGGGCGACATCCGACATTCGCTGGCCGACATTGCAAAAGCCGGACGTCAACTTGGCTATGCGCCGACTCACACTGTGGCGCAGGGGCTCGATGAAGCGATCTCATGGTACGCCGCTACGCTGAGCGCCTAGCGGTTCCAGCCTTTTAGCTTGCGGCAACTGGACAAGAGAGGAGTTGCGGCAATGAAAGTCCTTATCACAGGCGGAACCGGTCTGCTGGGCCAAGCCCTGATCGCTACCGCGAAAGTGGACCACCAACTGAGCATTCTGCACCTGCGGGATTACCCGGTGCCGGGCAACGGCGTGGAAGTAGTCGTGCTCAATGTTCTTGAGCGCGAGCGTCTGACGGAGTTCTTTGCGACGCGTGACTTCGACGTTATGATTCACGCAGCCGGGATCGCCAATGTGGATCAGGTAGAGCGTCATTTTGAGAAAGCCTGGGAGTCCAACGTCGTCGGGACCCAGAACGTCGTGGACCTGGCCTGCAAGCGGGACATCCGGCTTGTGTACGTTTCATCGAACGCAGTATTCGATGGGAGACACGCTCCCTATAGGGAAGGTGATTCCACGAACCCCATGAACCGTTATGGGCGAATCAAGGTGGAGTGCGAAGGGATCGTCAGGCGGATGTGCCCAGAGGCGTTGATCGTGCGTCCGATCCTGATGTACGGCTGGCATCTCCCTCAGGGCAGGGCCAACCCGGTGACCTGGCTCATCGAGCGACTTGGGCGTGGTGCACCGACCAACCTAGTGACGGACGTCTATGAAAATCCCCTCTGGTCCCACCAGTGTGCGGAAGTGATCTGGCGGGCGATCCAGTTCGACAAGACCGGGACCTTTCATGTCGCAGGGAAGGACATTGTGAACCGCTACGAGTTTGCAAAGCTGGTTGCCGCAGTGTTCGGGCTGGATGCGTCACTTCTGCACCCGGTGGACAGCAGTTTCTTTCCCGCCATCGCGCCCCGTCCCAAGAACACCTCTTTTCTGACCGAGCGCATGCAGGGTGAGCTCGGCATGGAACCCCTGTCTCTCCGCGAAGGCCTGGAACGGATGCGCTCGCTGCCCCACCCTTCCCATCCCTTCCGTCTGACCTAATACACATGAAGTATCGGCTTGCGGAACTCCTGCAGTGCCCCTGCTGTCAGGGGGATCTTGAGGTGGAGGGGGCGCAGATGAGTCCGCCCTCACAGGCCTCAGAGACAGTCTTCCCATGTTTCCACTACTGCAGCCGTGATCGGACCTCCATCATCCCTTCTCCTGTTCAATGCTGGGGCTGTGGCAGGATCGACATCATGGCCGGATCCTTGGCATGCCGACAATGCGGCCAGAAGTTTCCCATTGTGGACGGGGTGCCCTGGCTTTTCGACCCCCTCACTGGCGGTCGGGATCGGAGGCTGTCGAAGACGATCACGCTGTACAGCCACGTGTGGAAGAGCGCCGGGCATAACTCATCGCCAGGTGCGGCTCATGTTGAGGGTGTGGAGGAGGCGCTGGGGGAATCGGTCGTATATGGAGCGGTCGGCCTGGATGCGGGGTCTGGTGCCGGAGCGGACAGTGAAACAATGGCGCGCCGCTATCCATTCGTGGAGGTGATCAGCCTGGATATGAGCGAGGGGGTGTACGAAACCCGACGGCGTACGGAAACGTTGTCGAACGTCCACGTCATCAGGGGGTCGGTGCTCTCAATCCCGCTAAAGTCCGGCGTCTGCCATTTTGGCTATTCATTCGGGGTTCTGCATCACACCACCGATCCGAAGCGAGGACTACAGGAAATCGTCCGGGTGCTGAAGCCAGGCGGCCACGTCTCGCTCTATCTATATGAGGATCACGCCGCCAATCTCTGGAAGGCGATCCCGCTGAAGGTTGTGTCGGTTCTCCGAGCGGTAACCACCCGGCTCGATGCTCGCGTCCTGAGCGGCCTGTGCTATCTTCTGTCTCTCTTCATCGTGATGGCTTTCTCGATTCCCGCGCGCATCATGGCCCGGTTCGGGCCGACCCAGTCGCTCGCAGCGCGCATGCCGTTCAACTTCGGCACCTCATTGTTCTCGGTCCAGGCCGACCTCGTCGATCGATTCGGGGCCCCGATCGAGGTCCGCTACAGCCGCGATGGCGTTATCGCTCTGCTTCAGGCCTGCGGCATGACCGAGATCCGGACCACCCGGCGCAAGACTTCCGCCGGGTGGGTTGTGCGCGGGGAGGTCCCCCTATCCTCCTGAGCGGGTCGGGCCGGGTGGCACCGCTGCGCCTGGCGATACCGGGTCGTGTCCGTCGCACTGCAGGACCGGCAGCGGCGGATACTTCCGGAAGGCTGGATTCGTTTCAGCGAGGCGGCACCGATAGAACGTGCTGCCGGATGCAGTCCTGGAGGTTGCCGCATAGCGACAGCTGCGGCAGAGGCCGATGGGATCGAAGGAAGGCATGGGGAGGGGCTATCGCGGAGCCATCAAACGCACTTGATCTTCTTCAGTGCGTACAGTGTCATTTTGAGCAGGAGCCACCCATGCCGGAATCGGCTGATCTGAGTGGTTCCATAGGTACGGTCCCGGTAATGGATGGGGATCTCAACAATTTTGAGGTTCAGCTTGGCGGCTCCGAACAGGAGGTCAAAATCGCCGAACGGGTCGAACTCACCGAAGTATGCCCTGCCGGCCGCGATTTTCTCGTAATCCTTTCGCCACAGCACCTTGGTCCCGCATAGGGTGTCGCGTATCCGCTGCTCGATCACATAGGTAAACGCGCGGCTGAAGAATTTGTTGCCCAGGTAGTTGAGAAATCGCATGGCGCCCTGCTCCATGGGGTAGACCATGCGCGAGCCGTGTATGAACTCGCCTTTTCCCTCCGCAATCGCCTCGAAAAACTTTGTCAGCTCCTCGGGCGGGACGCTGAGATCGGCGTCAAGGATCATCAGAACATCGCCCTGAGCCTCGCTGAATCCCCTCCGCACCGCGTCTCCCTTACCAATTCCATTCTGAACCAGTACACTGATTCCTTTATCGGGATATGCCGCCTTGACTCGGTAGCACTCCTCCAGCGTGCCGTCACGCGAGTGCCCTTCCACAAATATGATCTCAGTGGTCGCTCCCAAGTTCGGCAGACGCCGGACTGCGCCATCGATATTGCCACGCTCGTTCCGGCACGGGATGATCACCGAAACAGTCACGTGCTCACGCGATTTGCGCTTCGCAACCGGTCGTGCAACCACCACCTCATCCAGGCAGAGCTTCCAGAACATCGGCAGATTGACAAGGACACGATTGAACAAGCCGGAGAGAAGTGGAACATGGAAGGGCAGGAGGACGCGGTAGGTCTTTCTGACGACCTCGAAGTCATTGAGCCTCAGCAGGTTCTCGATCTCCTCCAGCGGCAGCCAGTGCAGCTCCGGCTGGGCCATGCGGAGCCCCACCGCTTCGGCGGCCTTGAACACCGGCGCCCAGAGATAGTTGATGTAGGTGACAATGATCCTGGTGTCGGGACGGCAGACCTGATGCAATCGTCCGATGGCGTCCTGCACATCGTCGGCATAGCCCAGGACGTTGGAGACGATGACGTAATCGAAGGTTTCGGCGGCGGCCAGGGTTTCCAGGTCGCCGACGCGGAACTCCAGATGGGGAAACCGGCTCAGGGCCGCGGCCACCATGGCGGGGCTCAGGTCAATGCCCAGTCCGCGTTTGGGGCGGAGGGCGGCGAGCAGCTCGCCGGTCCCGCAGCCGACCTCGAGGACCGACGAATCGGGAGGAATGAGGAATTGGAAGTACCGCTCGACCAGGCCGTAGTAGTAGCGGTAGCGACGGCGCCATCCTTCGCGTTGGGAGACCAGCCGGTCGAAGTGCTCGCGGATGCGGTCCTTGCGCGGCGAGGACGAGGTAGTCACGTGGTCGGCAGCAGGGGGGGGCACGTCAGTGCGACCTGTTTTGCAGCACGTTCCGGTACCAGGCGATCGTGCGTTCCAATCCCTGCTCGAACGGGGTCCCGGCGCGGAACCCGAACAGTTTCTCAGCCTTGATTGTATCCACGCAGCGGCGGGGCTGTCCGTTGGGGCGTGTGGCATCCCAGCGGATCCCGCCTTCATAGCCGGTGAGCCGGGCGATGAGACCGACCAGGTCCCGGATGCTGATTTCGTGATCGGCGGCGCCCAGATTAACGGGATCGCCCTCGCTATACCGTTCCGCCGCGAGCAGAATGCCTTCGGCACAATCCTCCACGTACAGAAAGCTGCGCGTGGCGCTGCCGTCACCCCAGAGGGTGACGGCCGTCTCGCCGCGCTCCTTGGCCTCCAGACATTTCCGGATCAGCGCGGGAATCACATGCGAGCTTTCTGCCGCGAAGTTGTCCCCCGGCCCGTAGAGGTTGGTGGGGAGGAGATAGATGGCATTGAAACCGTACTGGGCCCGGTAGGCCTGTGCCTGAACCAGCAGCATTTTCTTTGCAAGGCCGTACGGGGCGTTGGTTTCCTCCGGATACCCGTCCCAGATCTGCTCCTCCTTGAACGGCACGGCGGCGAATTTCGGATAGGCACAGATCGTGCCGATCGCCACGAACTTTTCGATCCCATGGAGCCGGCCGCACTCCATCATCTGGGCGCCCATCATGAGGTTGTCGTAAAAAAATTCCCCCGGGCAACGCTGGTTAATCCCGATACCCCCGACCTTTGCAGCCAAGTGGATGACGACGTCGGGTCTGGAATCCTTGTACAGCCGCATGACGTCGTCCTTATCCACTAGATTGTATGCCTTGCTTCTGGGTACAAAGATCTCCAGGCAGCCGCGCCCGGCCAGCTTGTCGACGACGAACGAGCCGAGGAATCCTGCTCCGCCCGTAACGGTCACCCGCTTGTGTCTCCAGAAACTCATCAGTGCTCTTCTTGAATTATCCCTTCAACTCCAGCCGCCGACTCGTCCACCACGGACCGCATTGTAAGCCAAAGTAGCAAGGGACCGCAAAAGGAATCGGATGCCGGGACCTTCTCGACGGGTGCGGGCGCCGCCGCCCGTGCGGGTTTCAGCAGGCCTCAGGGATGGCACCAGAGGTCCGTATAGGCCCCGCGACCAAAGGTCTTCAGCCAGTTGGCAGCCTCATGGCGATGAAGGGGCGTCCACCGGGACCCCGTCCACGGTTCGACCACCGGGAATGCATCGAAGAGGAAGTCCAAGAGCGATTGCGGCGCCTGTCCCTGTTCCGCCAGTCCGTCCGGATAGAGCTCCAGGACCATCTGGATGCCGGGATTCTTCGCGAGAGTGATGTGCATCCCCCGCAGCACAAAAGGCTCAAAGCCTTGCACGTCAATCTTGATCAGGTCCACCCGATCAACCTGGATCCGAGCCAGCACCGCATCGAGGCTGTCGCAGGGAACCGTCACCGTGCCCGGTAGTGGCATGACTCCAGCAGGCACGATGCGGGAATCCGCCCGACTCGCCGGGTTGATTCGCAGGTGCCGGGTCCCTGGGCCTTCGTCGAGCCCGATCTCATAGAGTGTGACGTTCGCAAAGGGTCCACGCTTCAGGTGCCGGCGAAAGACGGTGGCATTGAAGGGGTCCGGCTCGAATGCCAGCACCCGGCCCCCGGGACCGACCCGCTGCGCGAAAGTCACGGTCGTGATGCCTACGTTGGCGCCCACGTCGCAGACCACCATGCCGGGCTGCGCAAGGGCCGCAAGGGCCTTCAGTTCCCTTCCGTCCAGTAGGCGCTTACCTGCGAGATGGGCGGTCAAGTAGAGACGCTGCGCAAGCTCTGTAGCTTTTCCCCAGTCCCGTTCCGCGAGGCGGGTGAGGATCCCGCCGATCCTGTAGATCAGGCTCCTGCCGAAGGACGAAGTCACGAGAGATCCCCCAAGGAACGGCGCAGCCGCCACCGCGCGGCAAGGGCTGCCACCGTCTGGGCCCCGTAAGCCGAGAACATCAGGAAGAGGGGCATCACCAGGACCCTGTGCCGGCCCTCGACAAAGTAGACGCTGTGAATAAGCACGATGGTCATGATTACGGCCAACGCGGACCAGGCAGGGAGCCAGCACCGGGCGTCGCCGCCCTTCCAGACCGTCACCACTCCCACGACTGCGAGCGCCAGCAGGACCGCATACAAGACCTTGTACGCGTCGCGCAACACCCCGGGGATGTCCTTGTAAAACATCCCGTAGGTGGGCGTGAACCACCAGAAATAGACGAACTTGCCAGCGGCCCGGTGGAGAAATCCAGCCGGATCAATCAGGATCGCGCGGACCGCCTCCGTGCGGAAGGCGTCATACTGCTCCAGTTCCGTTCCGTGGGCGACTGCGTCCCTGATCGAGGGCGGGGCGGAGTCCCAGGTGAAGCTCGGTCTGAGCGGATTGGACGGCCCAGTCGTGCCCTCATGGATGCCGATCCAAAGCTGCTGTCCGGAGGTGGTGGTCAGAAGCAGACGGCCGTGCACGGCGTAATTACGTGCGAGCCACGGCATGATCAGCAGCAGCGCCATTCCGGCGGCAAGCAGACCATGCAGCAAAACCGCTCGACGGGGTGCGCCAGCCAGGACCAGCCACAGGGCGAACGGCGCCAGTATGGCAACCAAGTCTAGACGGGTCAGCATGGCGAGCCCGACGAACCCCCCGAGGAGCACCGACCACCGGTACCGTCCAGTGGCTGCGACGCGCTCGAACAGCGCTAACCCGACAAGTAGTAAGCATATCGCCAGGGTCAGGACATCCACCTTGTAAGAGTTGTACACGACGAGGCCGGGTTCCAGGGCCGCGAACAGGCCGGTCAGGATCCCGGCTTCCCTGGAGAACCACCTGAATGCGAGCCGGTACGTCAGCCAGATGGTGGTAAGGGCGACGGAGAGGTGAAATACGATATAGAGGAACAGGCTCTTGCCTCCGACCAAATGCAACACATAACAGAGGAACGGGAACACGGGCCCGACGTAGGAGCGGTAGTTGTTGCCGAGATAAGGGTAGAAGAATTCCTGCTTCTCCAGGAGGTTGAACGCGATGACTTCATATTCCCAGGTCTCCGGCACCCATCCGTGCGTACTCAGGTACCAGAGCAACATGCTCAGCCGGACAAACAGCCCGATCACGAGCAACGCCAGGAGAGGTCCTATCCGACCACAGGCCGGGGATAAGCCGCCGAACGCAGGCAAAACTGGCCAAACTCCGGAATGCGAGTCACGCTTCAAGGGGGATTATCCGGTTTTCTCGATCGCCACGAATGCGTGGAAGGCGCTCAGCCTGTTCGCGAGCCTCCACCGGCTGATTCGGCAGAGCCCCTCCGCCCATCGCGCGGGCACCAAGGCAGGGTAGCTGAATCCGCCAGTCAATGGCCAGACCCAGTTGAATGTCTCGCGGGTCAGGATGCGCAAACGAGGGAACTGCCGCTCAAACGTATCCCTTCGCTTCCAGAAGAGCACTGTGGCCATGGCCTGATTTGCGTCCCAGGGGTCTTTACTGGACGAGCCGTTGTCCACCGATTCCGTGAAGAGGTCAGAGGAAAAATCCACCGGCTCCGGGTGCAGCAGCTTGAACACAAGATAGGCGAAGGGCGATATATAGGGATCCACGAGCAGGATGCGCCCTCCGGGACGCAGGCACCGCTCAGCCTCTCGGAAAAAACGAAGTGGATGTTGCAGATGATGCAGGACATCGACTCCTACAAACGCATCGATTCTGTTGCTGACAAACGGCATGACTTCGGCGTCAAGTACAGCGTCCAGCCAGTCACAAGGGACGAGGTCGGTGGAGAACACGGTAGGTAAGTGGGCTTTCAGGTTTCCACTGCCTCCCCCAAGCTCGACCACGCGCTCGGCGCTGAGCGGGAGCTGTTCCTCAACGCGACGGTAATACTCTCGGTAGAGACGTCGCAACAGAGGTTTGTGCTGCCAGACGTCGCGGTGGGCGGCCAGTTTCTGCCGGGCTGATGAGAGGGGGCTGGTCACGATCTAATAGTAGAGTGTCTTAAGCCAGCAGTGCATACGGATTAAAATCAGAATCGAGGGGAGATCCATCATGTGCGGCGTCCGGCGTCGTGGGACGAGGATTCGTCCTGCCGTAAGGCAAACCCCAATTCTTCCCGCACGACATATAGGGGCCTCCGTTTGACTTCCCCATACACACGTCCCAGATACTCCCCGATGATGCCCATGCCGATGAGCTGCACTCCGCCGATGAAGAGGATGACCAAAATGAGCGAGGTCCACCCCGGCGTGTCCGCCGGTTTCAACCCGAACAGACTGATGCCGGCGACGCGGGAAATGATCGAATACACCATCCCGGTAAAAGCCAAGCCGGCGATGACAAACCCCGTTATGGAAAGGAGCTGGAGCGGGCGCTCAGAAAAATTGACGAGGCCGTCCAGGGCCAGCCTCATGAGCTTCCCTAATGTGTACTTCACCTCGCCGGCAAACCTCGCGTTCCGCTCGCACTCGATGCCGATCTGGCGAAAGCCGATCCAGCTCCGCAGACCCCGAACGAACCGGCTACGTTCTGGCATAGCAACCAGCACGTCCACAACGCGGCGGTCCATGACAGAAAAGTCTCCGCTGTCCAAAGGGATCCGAACAGACGAAGCCCAAGCCATCAGGCGGTAGAACACCCAGTAGGCCAGTTGTTTGAAGACATTTTCCTTGCGTCTCCGGCGGACCGCGTAGACCACCTCGTACCCCTCCCTCCACTTCTCCAGCAGTTGGGCCAACTCGTCTGGTCCGTCCTGAAGATCGGCATCCATGATGGCCACCGCGTCTCCAGAGGTGTGCTCCAGTCCTGCGCTGATGGCCACCTGGTGGCCGAAGTTCCGGGACAAGCGAAGCACTTTGAACCGAGGATCCGCCTCATAAAAATCTCGAAGAATGGCGGAGGTACGATCGATGCTTCCGTCGTCAACGAACACGACCTCGAAGCCGTCTCTCCAAGCCTCTGATGCTTTCAGGAGCCGCCGATGGAGTTCCGGCAGGCTCTCTTCTTCATTGAGTACCGGGATGACGATCGAAATCATGGTCCTACCTGAACATGGCGAGTGAAGGTTCGACTCCCCTTGTATCTCGAAGGGGGTGAATGAGGTCAGAAACAAGCAACCCGTCAAAAATCTTGGCAATTCGGAGGGGTTATGTTAAGGGGGGCTGGGGGGGACTGTCAAGTGAATGAGAAGTCGTGGTAGTGATCGTTTTTGGGCTGGGAATATGCGGGGTTGGGCGGCAAGTGGGAGGAGATCGTTAGTCAAGACAGACCTGGACTTTCTTGCGTATTCCCTGCCTAACTTTTCTCTTGACTAGCCTCCCTCGACATGTTCAAATCTTGAACCTCAATCCAGAAGTTCAAGGTCTTACATGAACTTACAGGATCAACGAGACCTTCAGATCCTCAGTGAACTTGAGCGGGACGGATCGGCGACCCAACGCAAGCTAGCGGGAACGCTTGGGGTGGCGTTGGGGCTGACCAATCTGTATATCAAACGCTTGGTTCGAAAGGGTTACATCAAGATCACCACAATCCCCCGCAACCGAATTAAGTACCTGTTGACTCCCCACGGTGTCGCTGAAAAGACTCGTCTCACCTACCAATACATGCAGTACTCCCTCTACTACTACCGGGAGATGCGTGGACGGCTGAAGCAGGTTCTCGCGGGATTGTCGAGCGCGGGCTCAAAGCGGCTCGTCATTTATGGAACAGGAGAATTGGCTGAGTTGGCCTACCTCACCCTTCGAGCGATGGACCTGGTGCTGGTCGGATTTGTGAATGGAAAGGATGAAGGGACGTTTCTCTCGCACCCCCTTTTACCCATGGTGGCCCTGCCGACATGCGATTTTGACGCTGTGCTGATCGCTGACCTGGAGGATGTAGAGAAAGCCCGATCCCGGATCGTCCAGGAAGGGGTTCCGAACGAGAAAGTCGCAACCCTGATCCCGGAGATTTAGGCATCAACTTCGAAAGCGGCTGCCGGTTAGGCTGTATAGGGCCTCTACCCACCAGGGGTTGGGGCAAGGTGTTGAGTGTGTAAGTGAGAGGGCGAAGCTGTGCCCGAATCACGTGAGGCTATA
>Ga0194120_10006062_pt1 | contig 17302 bp, 18 predicted proteins | sample TA2MahCa65mmetaG_FD_148642 | JGI IMG/M metagenome (GOLD analysis project Ga0194120, IMG submission 148642) | Freshwater microbial communities from Lake Tanganyika, Tanzania - TA2015019 Mahale Deep Cast 65m | ecosystem: Environmental > Aquatic > Freshwater > Lake | place: Tanzania: Lake...
CGTAACCGGTATCGGAGCCAACAATTCAGCCGTGGTCGCCATACACACCTCCTCATGGCACGGATTGAGATACTGCTCTGGCACCTTCTGCTGGAGAAGATCGGATGCTGTTCTTCAGGGCCATGAACAACGTCCGAGCCCTGGCGTGCTGGGTTCCGGGAGGCGGAACGCAGCACCTATCCGATCTTCCCCGCACAAGGTGCAGAGAGACACACTCGATAACACACGCGAATCAGAGCGAATGACTAGGAGGAAAAAGAAGGAGGACCACGGACAGAATCAGATGCGAAGGGAACTGACGTGAAGACAAGATGGGGTGGAGAGCTTGTTGTGACCAACACCGGAACGAGAACGGGCGGTGGCGTAACGGAATGCAATCCGGCACTGGCTGCATGGTCGAGCCAGGTGCAGACATCTTGATCCGAATGTTCGTGGGAACTACCGGCCGCGAAGGTATGTTCCAGCAGCAATGGCTGGAGCGTCACAACCAACAACACATAGCCGACAACGAGAGCCCAACGGCTCACTGTTCTGAGCCATGTCTTTATCGGCATTGTGGACACCATCCGAAAAACTCCAAGGCATGACCGTCCACGGAGAATCGAGTCTGTTCTTCAATGAGCTTCGTCAACTTCTTCAACGGGCACAGCATCAGATCGACAATCTTCCCGCAACTACGGCACTGAATATGATGGTGGTGAGCCCGGCCATGAACCACCTCATACCGCATCTGCCCTTCATGAAACCCGACGGCATTCACGAGCCCCAGCTCTTGCAGCATCGCCAGGTTACGGTAGACCGTCACAAGATCGACACCCACTCTGGCCTTCACCAAACCCGCATGCACCTCGGCCACTGTCACAGGGAGTGTATTCCCTTCAAGAACGGCGAGAATGGCCTTTCTGGCCTTCGTCAGCTTCTTCCCGCCCGCCTTGAGACTCTTCGTGATCGCGGTTTCCACAGTGACCTCTTACTTGCAGACCGTTTGCATTTACCAGCTCCCGGCGTAGCCTGTCAAGCAGCTGCCTAGCCTCGCCCCCATGCCAGGCCGCGTCAGCACCGCTGGAGCCATCAAGCTGCGAAGTCTGAGGTGTAACAGTTCAACATGCAGGCCCTTGCGGAACGTCACAATTTTCCTTTAGTCTTCAACATTCATTCTGAATGGAAGGCACCTTTCTGCAGACAGTTTTACCACCGAAGCTGCAATACCAAACCGTGACAACGCTCATGCGGGCCCTCCTCCCACGCGCCATTTTAGGGTGTCTCACTGTCGTGCTGTTTTCCGCGAGTCTGCACGGCATCGTAGTGGCTGCACCAATAGACGACGACAAAGCGCAGACGGTCGTCCACATGCTCGACTATATCGGTGTCGACTACGCTGACTCCGTGCAAGATGGCCAGGTCATCAACGCCGAAGAGTACACGGAGCAACGAGAATTTGCGGCTCAAGCCGTCATGCTTCTCAGTCAGCTCTCTCCTGTTCCCGAGCAAGAACGGCTGACACAACAGGCACGCGAGCTAGTGGCCCGCATCGAGGCCAAGGCCTCAGGCAGCGAGATTGCTTCGCTCGCCAACCAGCTGCTGACCAGCGTAGTTCAAGCCTGGCGGCTGAGTGTCGCTCCACGGCAGCCCCCAGACCTCCAGCAAGGTGAGCGGTTGTTTGCGCAACAATGTGCGGGCTGCCATGGCACGCAAGGCCGTGGCGACGGACCGCTGGCCAAGGGCATGGACCCAGCACCCCGTGACTTTCACGACGAAGTCCGCATGCGCCAGCGCAGCCTCTATGGCCTGTACACTACCGTCACACTCGGTGTGCGTGGCACGCCCATGCGCGCCTTCGGCGAACTCTCGGAACCCGACCGCTGGGCCCTGGCATTTTTTGCCGCCGGGCTACGTGCCAAACCCGAACTCGTCATGGAGGGCGAATCCCTCTGGCGGCAAGGACAGGGACAATCTGATTTCCGCAGCTTGCGCGCGTTGGTCACACACACACCGGATCAGCACGCTCCAGCCGGGTCGCCGATTGACGCCGTCCGTGCCTACCTCACACAGCAGCCACAGGCGCTCCACACTTCAGCGCGAGAGCCACTGTCCTTTACGCGCACGAAGGTCGAGGAGGCGGACCGGGCCTATGCGGACGGCAACCGGGACAAGGCTCGACGCTTAGCCATTGCCGCCTATCTTGAGGGATTCGAGCTGATCGAACCGGCGCTGAACAACGCTGATGCGCCGCTGCGCGTGGAAACCGAGCGCGAGATGATGGCGCTCCGAACGGCCATTGATGAGGGGCGGCCACCAGAGGCGGTGACCGCACAGGCCAAGACGATCACGGCGCTGCTTGACCGCGCTGCCGACGTACTCGTGGACGGTAGCTTGTCCCCGAATACCGCGTTTGTGAGTTCGTTGGTGATTTTATTGCGCGAAGGCCTGGAGTCGATTCTGATTATTTCGACCATCGTCGCCTTCGTCGTCAAGACCGGCCGTCGTGATGCGCTGCCCTACATCCATCTTGGTTGGATCGGCGCCATGGGGCTGGGCGCCATGACATGGGGCATCGCCCGATACACGCTCAGCATTTCAGGCGCCAACCGGGAGTTGACCGAAGGCCTCACCGCCTTGCTGGCTGCGGCCATGCTGCTCTACGTGGGCTGGTGGCTGCACAGCCGCTCAAACGCGCAGGCCTGGAATCGGTACGTCCGCGAGCACCTCACCACGGCGCTGGCCAAACGCACGCTCTGGACGATGGCCGGCATCTCCTTTCTCGTCGTGTACCGCGAGCTGTTTGAGGTGATTCTGTTCTATGAAACCTTATGGTCGCAGGCCGGGGCACAGGGCCATGACGCGGTGCTCTGGGGGATTGCGTCTGCAATGGTGCTGCTGATCTTGATTGGTGGCATGATTCTTCGTTACAGTGTCCGTCTGCCGATTGGACCATTTTTCGCGGTTGCCTCAACCCTGCTGGCAATCATGGCCGTGATCTTTGTGGGAAACGGGATTGCCGCTCTCCAGGAGGCAGGTGTGCTGGATGTGACAAAGATTCACTTCGTGTCTCTCCCGCTCCTAGGGATTCACCCAACTGTGCAGACGCTGGTCCCTCAAGCGCTCATACTTGCATTGATCGCGGTGGGGCTATGGGCCAACCGCACGAAGGCAGAATAACGAACACCCCTATTGCCACCCATGTTAATCGATACCCATACCCACCTCGACGACGCCCGCTACCACGATGACCGGGAATCCGTGATCGCGCGCGCGCGCGAGGCCGGTGTTGAAGCCTTTGTGACGATCGGCTGCGATCTCGCGACCAGCCAGGCGGCCGTGCAACTAGCCGACCGGCATCCCTTCGTTTACGCGTCGATCGGCGTCCATCCACACGAGGTCAAACATATCGGCGATGGGTGGTATAACGAGTTCCGCCGGCTGGCCCATCATAAGAAGGTCGTTGCCTATGGCGAGATCGGGCTGGACTATCACTACAACCATTCCCCACCGAAAGAGCAGCGCGAGCGGTTTCGCGAGCAAGTGCAGCTTGCGCGCGAACTGGCGCTGCCCGTCATTATCCACACGCGGGAAGCCCAGGAAGACACGATGGCGATTTTGAAAGAGGAGCAGGCGTCAGAGATCGGCGGGGTGTTTCACTGCTTTTCAGGAGATGCCTGGCTGGCGAAGGATGCCTTGGAGCTGGGATTCTATCTGTCGTTCTCCGGCATTGTGACGTTTCCCAATGCGAAGATGTTGCGCGAGATTGCCACCACCGTCCCGCTTGATCGGCTTCTTATCGAAACCGACTGTCCGTACCTGACGCCGACGCCCCATCGAGGAAAACGGAACGAGCCGGCCTATGTCACACAGGTGGCCAAGCAACTTGCCGCACTCCATCCCACACTCTCCGAGGAAGACATCGGACGGATGACTACTGAAAACGCCAGGCGCTTGTTCAAAATCGCTTGAGCTGATTCTGCCGACGGCGTTGCGATTTTGGCAATTTCCTGGGATTTCCCTTCTTCTCCGGCCCCCGATTTGGTCGTACGTCATCGCCCGCATCCAATTCCTTATACGGTACGGAGGCGGTTGACGACGCCGGCCGGCTCAGTTTTCCCGCAAACTCCTGCGCGCCCATCACAAAGGCGCGGTGCGATCTGGCCACGTTGACGATCTCATGGTCAGAGCTGACGACGGCGCAATCCGATCCATACTCACGCGCCAACCGCTGGATGACCTGGTCAGCCTTCTCGCCTCGTTTGGAATAGATGACTTCCACACCAGCTCGGTGTTCATGCTGTTCCATCGGCTGTCCCTGCTGCCATCCATCGAACACGACCGTAACGGAATGGCCTGTCCGATGCCGATAAGACCCCAACGCCCGCAGAAACTCCTCACGTGCCGACTCGAGCCGGTTGGAACGCTTTCCTGTGAGGCCCAATACGTTATAGCCGTCAATGATCAGGTGCGTGGGCATGGCGCTTCACGCTATCGTGAGAAGGAATGACCTGTCAACGCACAGCCGCCCCCATGTCCCATAATCTAAACCGGCGCAAGTCCTTGACAAGACATAAGACTTCTGAGAATACATCTCCGTACTCATACACTGATTCTCCTATGCGACGAATACTTCAACCACAAAACCTCTCGAGATGGTTCAACAGGTTTCTCTGGTCTCTCGTTTTCACCGTCACCGCGACAGTGCTGTGCGAGCCACTCCTGCTGGCTGCATCCCCGTCTGAGCGCTCGCATCCTCCCAGGCCATTGACACAGTCCAAAACATCACGCGTGCCGGCATCGCCGGCCGCGCTTGCTCCCATTACCGTCCATGATATTCGGATTCAGGAACGGCCAGGAACCACCAGACTGGTGCTGGAATTGGACCGGCAGGCCAAGGCGATCGAGCGCCGAGCCACACACCCGAACCGTGTCGTCATCTCTCTCCCCAACGCTTCCATGAGCCGATCCGCGCAGGCCAAGGCAGAGAGCGGCGCGATGCCGGCTCCCTTCACCATTACCCACACGCCCGCGCGTGGGATCACCGTATCCTTGCCGACAGCTGCGTTCCGCTCGTACAAGCAATTCACGCTGGCCGATCCTCCGCGCCTTGTCGTCGATATTACGCCACCGACGGACTCTTTGTCGGTGCCTTCCCCTACACCGGTTCCACTCCCATCCCCCAGTCCCCCGTCCGTTCAACCGGCCGCGCCGCCGGCCAAGAACTACACGACGATTGTGATCGACCCGGGGCATGGAGGGAAAGATCCCGGCGCGCGCGGTTCACGGCACACCGAAGAAAAAGACATCACGCTCAAAGTGGGACTCAAGCTCCGCGATCTTCTGAGCACGCAACCGGGAGTTCGCGTGCTGATGACGCGTGACCAAGATGTGTTCGTCGAGTTGGAAGATCGCGCCAAGTTCGCCAACGGTCAGGGCGCCGACTTGTTCATCTCGGTCCACGTCAACTCGCACCCTTCGCACCAGGTCAAAGGCATCGAGATCTATCACTTTGGAGAAGCTAAGGACCAACGCGCACTCGCGGTCGCGGCCCGTGAAAATGGCACCCCCCTGAACAGCACCGGTGTCGGCTGGGAATATCTCGTCGCAGATCTGCTCACTACGAAGAAAATTGAATCCTCGCTGGAGCTGGCCTGGACGGCGAAAGAGGCCATGGTCACCCACATGAACGGCCACTATGCGATCTACGACCACGGAGTAAAGACCGCCCCGTTCTACGTCCTCAGGTTCACCAGCATGCCCAGCATCTTGGCGGAGATTGCCTTCATTTCCAACCCAGAAGAAGAGGGGTTGCTCCGAAAACCGGCCTTCATTCAGGACGTGGCGCAGGCCCTGTTCAAGGGCATCACCGGATTTCTCGCCGCCAACAAGGCGGACCCACGATGACCGGCGTCCGGTCCATCAGGCGGCCTCGCCTATGCCCACAGTCAAACTGATCCTTGAATACGACGGCACGGCCTATGCGGGATGGCAACGTCAGCCGAACCAGCCCACCATTCAGGAAGCGGTCGAAACTGCAATCACAGGCGTCACACAGCTCACCGTCCCGGTGATCGGTGCCGGACGGACCGATGCAGGGGTCCATGCCCTGGGCCAAGTGGCAAGTTTCCGCATCGACCGTGACATGACACCCCGCGAATGGACCAGAGCCCTCAATGCGCATCTGCCCGATGCCATCGCCGTCCAATCAACTAGCCTCATGCCGGACTCGTTTCATGCCCGATATTCCGCGAGGGGCAAACTCTACGAGTACCGACTGGTGAATCGGGAAGCGCGTCCACCCCTGGACCGGCAGTACTGCTGGCACATCTACAAACCGCTGAACGACGCCGCCATGAATCAGGCCGCAATGGCCCTGATCGGCTCACATGATTTCTCATCGTTCCAGACACAGCCCACAGACAATGACGACCCCATCTGCCGCATCGAGCATCTGACGGTATTTCGACACGGCGACAGATTGCACGTTGAGGTGTATGCGGACCGGTTTTTGAAACAGATGGTGCGCTCCATCGTCGGCACGCTCGTCGAAGTCGGATTGGGAAAACGGCCTCCTGAAAGCCTCACCACGATTCTCCACGCGCGAGATCGCTCCACCGCCGGAAAAACGGCGCCAGCTCAAGGCCTATTCTTAGTTCGGGTCGATTACGATTGAGGGCTCAACGGTGGAGGGAACCGCCAACCCGATTCGCCGACTGTCGCCACGGTGAAGCTGCGCATGTGCGTCACCAAGGGAGTCCGGATCGTGTGTGAGGAGACTGACGATGGCGTCCGCGCTGCCGAAGACCGCGCAGAACACGTGGCGCCGACTCGATGCGCAGGATCTCCTTCCGCTCGTCCGCACCAGCGTCGTCTTCAAGGATGGACAGCCCGTGGACCGAACGGGAGCACGATCAGAGCAACACTCGGGAATGGTCGCGGTGTGATCTCCCTCATCTACAACTCTTGACACTATCTCGGGCTGACTCTCAACACGATATCTCACATCAGGAGAAACGAATACATCAGACTTTCTCTAATTGCTGCGATCAATGAAATCCATAAACGCGTCCTTGTTCTGGATCGGAGTGGTTTCGGGACGTCCTAAATCTTTCCGCGACCCGCAACGGACCTGAATCTCCAAAAGGCTTGGCCCCGGAGAACATGTGAGATCCTGAAGGCACGACTGCAGCTCTGATTCTGTTCGAGCCCTCGCCACTCGTTGGTACCCCGCAGCGCGAGCGATGTCTAAGATGTCAATATCTAAAGCTACAGTCGGTTGCCCTCCCACTGAATCATGGGCACCATTGTTCAGGACAATATGCTTATAGTTGTTCGGCTTCAACGTTCCTACCAGGGCCAACCCTCCCATGTGCATCAGGAGGGCTCCGTCTCCATCGAGGCAATACACCGATCGTTCAGGCTTTTGGAGGGCGATCCCCAGCGCAATCTGCGAGGCGTGTCCCATGCCACCGACGGTGAGGAAATCCCGTTGATGGCCAACACCCCTCTTGGTCCGATATTCATACACTTCCCGAGAAGGCATACCAGTGGTTGAAACAACCACGTCTCGCTCTTCCAGAACATCGATCACCTGCTGAATTGCCTCTTCCCGAGACAGCGGAAATTCGGTTTTCATAGGCCGAGAGGCAGTGTACCCACTAAAGATTCCTTTCTTGATCACCAGCGCAAATGGTCCGCTGGTCTTTCTGACATGGGCTACTGCATCCTTCACAATGGTCTCTGCGATATCTGGATCAGCTCCCACAACAGCGTAGGGAATCTCCATGGCCTCCAACATAGGGACCATCACTCGGCCTTGCTTCTTATGTTGAGGCTCATCATGAACTCCCGGCTCCCCTCGCCATCCGATGACGAAGAGCATCGGCACGGAATACACTTCTTCATCCACTAGTGACAGAAGAGGATTCACGACGTTCCCCAATCCAGAATTTTGCAAATACACAAGAGGAATGTTCCGCGTCGCCAGATGATACCCCAGTGCCAGTGCTACGGCTCCACCTTCGTTCGCAGCGATAACATGCTCTCCAAGTCGACTCGTATGAGCGATGCAACTGCAGAGTTCCTTCAGAAGGGAATCGGGCACCCCCGTAAAAAAGTTCACGCCGTTCTTCTTCAGGCAATCAACAAACTCTTGTGGATTCAGCATGTACTACTCGCCGCATGGGACAATCGTTCAGAAAACTGTTGTCGCGAACCGAAGGTGACTTCGCAATGCGGCGTTACCCGGAAACCATACGGACGGCGCCGCGTATACACGACCGATCAGAAATTCCCCGCCTGCACCACATCATCGAGGCTGTTGATATCGAGCCAATGCCCCACCGTATACAGCACTCGAATCGGTTGTTGCTGCTTCAATAATTCCTGCAATAAGTGAGGGATCCCGGCCTTTCTATTAGCAGGGTCCGCCAACATAGCCGTGAGTAAGGTCTGTAGGTGAAGAGCTCCGGCGGGTGACACCTTGAGGAAACCCATCCAGACCCCATGGGTACGTTCTCGAGGAACCCCTTCTCCCAATTGTTTGAGATAAATCTTGGCGTTAAAGGCCTTCTTGGAATTCGGCTGGGAGCATTCAGCAAAGCCACCGAGGCGCGCGTAGCTGCTTTGGTTCTGCCAGTCACTATCGACAAAAATCACAAAGTCTTCGCTCTCCTGACAGAGCGCCTGCGGGATGTATTTATTGAACAGCACATCTCCATACGAAATAATCAGGTCCTTTGATACGGTCTTCACCAGGCGGAAGGCCTTCTGCAGTGAATCCAGCTCACCGGTATCGGCAAACTCATCGTTATCCAAATACCTCAGATTGGGCAAATTGACCGATTCCTTCTTATATCCACGGACAACCGTGATGTCCTTGATCCCCACAGCATTATAGGCATCCACAATGTGAGCAAGAATGGGCGTCCCCTGAATCTTGACCATCGTCTTCGGCTGATGTTCGGTCAATTCCCGGAGTTCCTCGCCACGTGAGGCAGCCAGCACGATAGCCCCGGTGTCCTCTGCCCCCCGAGGAAGGTATCGGGCTTCTGCGTCCTGTAGCTCCGCCGCATTTTGCAGACGGAAGATTTCTGAGACCGGTGCGACTTTGTCCTCAACCGAGAGGAGATGCTCCTGCTCATGTAAGGTTCGCGCCGTTTTCTGCATGGCGGCCACGGCAGCCCGTAATAGGTGATTCGCCCAAATTACCATCGAAATCCCATGCTGCCGAAATACCTCGGTCGGGGTCGCATAATACTTTGTCGGCACGATCACGACCGGGCATCGATTTCCCCACTCGCGCGTGAACGCGAGGATTTCATCAGGCACCGACAGCGCGCTATGGATAAGGATACCGTCCGCACCAGCCTGACGATAGGCCTCGGCCCGACGCAGTGCCTCTGCTAGCCCCCAGCCACAGATAAAGGCTTCCACTCTGGCGATAATGCAAAAGTCAGGGTCCGTTTGTGCATCTTTGCCCGCCTTGATCTTGCCGCAAAACTCCTGCATGTCCGCCATCGGCTGCGCGTCCCCCTTAATGAAGCTATTGGTCTTGGGGAACAACTTGTCTTCGATACACACGGCAGCAATTCGCCGTTGCTCCAACTTGCGGACCAGCCGCTGCATGTTATTGAAATTTCCATATCCCGTATCACCATCAAGGAGAATAGGAATCGTAGTCGCATCAGACATGAACTCCAGATTGTCCAACACCTGGGTCCAGCTGGCCTCGTTGTTATCACGAACTCCAAATTGAGCCGAGATCGAGAGGCCACTGGCCCAAACACCTTTAAAACCGGCCTCTTGAACAATCTTTGCGCTGAGGCCGTTGTGAGCTTCGCAGATGAATTCCAGCTGTTCAGACAAGAGGAGCTTCCGAAACTGACGCGCTGACGTGATACCCAGAGTTGAACTCATGGCCGACCCTTCCTTTTCCCGTCGAAACAATCCAAACCAGACTGGGCAAATGGACCCGTGGTATGCCGTATGGTCGCACAGCATATCCTTGTTCTCAAGGAGAAATCCTCCTCCCCCTCTTCTCACAACACCACCAAATCCTACCTGACATCACATACGAGATGATGCTCGCACATGATACTTGCGACCCTCCATCCGTTTGCTGCAGGCTCCGTCTGCCAAGGTTCTATCGTCAGACGCATACGTACCCCCCTGCCATGATGCACCACAGTGATCTACTTCTCCTCTTCACAAAGGAGACTCGACATGCGGAGCATGCTACGTCCCCTCCTTCTCATATTCTTCATGCTCACACTTGGCGTAACTCCGTCCCTGGCCGCACCTGAGCAGCAGAATAAGATGACGGTGCACCTAACGGGCGAAGGCAACGAGGATTGGTGAAGGGAACGGCGATGAACGGAAGGCATTCATAAAGGAATGCCTTTCCGCCAAATCGGGAGAAGGTAGTGATGGCGGCAAGATCACTCAGCAGAACAAAATGAAGGCGCGCAACAAAGAGGCGGGCGAACAGCAGCTGAAGGGCGACGAACGGAAGAGCGTCATGAGTGACTGTCTGTCTGCATGATTTTGTTACTCCGGTGCGGCGTTGTGCCGCACCGGCCAGACTTCATCGGCAGACTGACGGGCAATGCGAACGACTACTGGCGCCGCTCGTCATGATTGTCAAGTTTCTTACGGAGTTCGACCATTTCCTGTTCGAGAGCGATGAACCGGTCGCTGATGGGGTCTGGCAGATCAACCTGATCCATTGTGGCGTCGGGAAGACGCTCCCCCTGTGATTTGATGATGCGGGCCGGAACGCCGATGACGGTCGAATTGGAAGGGACATTCTTGAGGACGACGGAGTTGGCGCCGATTTTCACATTGTCGCCAATCTTGATCCCTCCGAGAATTTTTGCCCCCGCTCCCACCACGACGTGATTGCCCAGTGTGGGATGCCGTTTGCCACGCTCTTTCCCTGTCCCCCCCAGCGTCACCCCTTGGAACAACGTCACGTAGTTGCCGACTTCGGCAGTCTCTCCGATCACCACACCCATGCCGTGGTCGATGAAAAATCCCGTTCCGATCTTCGCCGAGGGATGGATTTCAATCCCTGTTAACCAGCGTGCCAACTGGGAAATCGCACGAGGGACAAACGGAACTCCAACCGACTTGAGCCAGTGTGAGATCCGGTAAGCCAACAGCGCATGGAACCCCGCGTAGGTGAGCACAACCTCAATCGCGCTGGTCGCAGCCGGGTCGCGATCGAAAATGGCCTGCATATCTTGTTTGATCGTACCAAACATACACAGCTATCTTACGAGATCAGACTGATTCGATCAAACAGACCGCATGGGCAATCATGCCCTCTTCCTTGCCCACGGCGTCCAACCCTTCTCCGCTCTTGACCTTCACGTTGACGACACTGGGGTCGATACCGGCGGTTTCCGCCATCTTTTTCTGCATGGCCGCCAGATGCGGACCGAGACGGGGCGCCTGCGCAACGATCACCGTATCGATGTTGCACACCCGGTAGCCTTTTGCCTTGAGCTTGGACATCACATCCTCCAAGAGCGCAAGGCTGGAGATCCCTTTATACTTTTGATCGGAGCTGGGGTAGTGGCGGCCCAGATCGCCTTCCCCCATCGCGCCTAACAACGCGTCACACACTGCATGAACCAAGACGTCGGAATCGGAATGCCCAAGCAGTCCTTTGCTGTGAGGAATCTCAATCCCACCGAGAATCAATTTTCGGTCCGGTCCCAGTGGATGGACATCGTAGCCGTACCCTATGCGCATAGTCCTCCTTTATACAGCTGCCACGCTGACATGATGGAACGCTGACAGCCTGTCAGCTTGTTCACTTGTCAGCCTTCATTCGTGCTTTCAAAATTGCTTCCCCGATGATCATGTCCTCCGGCCTCGTCACTTTGATATTTTCCCCGCTTCCCTCCACGACGACGACCGGATGGCCGGCCCACTCGAACAAGAACGCGTCATCGGTGGCATGCACCTTCTCAGCGTAGGCTTTGCGATGGACGGCCAGCAATTGATCACGCCGAAATGCCTGGGGGGTCTGGGCCAGCCAGAGCGGCTGCCGATCAACCGTCCGTTCAATCCGTTGTTCCGCTCCGACCTGTTTGACCGTATCGCGCATGGGCAAGGCCACGATTGCCCCACCGACCCGGCGCGCCGCCTCGACCACCTCAGCCACCATGCCTTCAGTCACAAACGGCCGCACGGCATCGTGCACAACCACAATCTCCGTTTCCTCTGAGACATGTTCGAGCGCATGGCGGACGGAATCCTGACGCTCCTTGCCACCTGCGACTACCTTCCTAATTTTTGAGAAGCCGAAGCGGACGGCGAGGTCGGTGAGACAGTAATCGAGATCGGCCTGCGGCACGGCCAGCACAATCTCATCGATGACCGGAGACGCCTGAAGCACACGAAGCGAATGCACGACCAGCGGTTCGTTCCCCAAGGCGAGAAACTGCTTAGGAATTGCGCCGCCCATGCGCAATCCCCGCCCTGCTGCGGGAACGATGGCGGCAACTACCGGAGGCTGACGAGGACGCGTGTCTGTCTGGTCCATCTGGTTGACCGGGTCATCCGGTTTGCTTCATTTCACCAAACACACAAGACAGACCAGATGGACCAAATGAACGTGAGCCGATCACGGTCGGAGCGTGAGGTAAATGGTTTTCCCCTGCCGTTTCAACAACAGCAGGACAGGATGGTCTTTCGGTAATTTTCCGGCAATTTTTTCATAGGCCTTGACCGATGTCACGGCCTCGCGGTTGACTTCGATGATGAGATCCCCCTCCCGAACGCCGAGCTCTTCGGCCGAGGTGCCGGGGTTGACCCGAACCACGACCACACCACGCTCGCCGGATTTCAGCCCATAGCGGCCGGCGAGCTCTTCCGTCAACTCCCGCACATCCAGACCGGACAGGACTCCGGTCGGCGCCGCCGACTCGCCTCCATCCTCTTCCCCGGATTGCGTCATGGATTTCGGCTGTTCAGCAATGGTCAACTCAATGGTTTTCGGCTTCTTGTCGCGAAGAATGTTGACTGTCACTTTTTTCCCGACCGGAGTCTGCGCCACTGCGTTGCGAAGATGGGCCGACGAATCCATCGGTTTACCGTCATACTCCACGATGACATCGGCTCGTTCAAATCCGGCCTTCTTGGCTGGGCTGTCGTCCATGACATCGCTGACCAGCACCCCCTTGGTGTCACCGAGGCCGAACTGGGACGCCAACTCCGGTGTCAGATCCTGGATTGAGACGCCAAGCCACCCGCGCACGACTTTTCCAGTCTGCACCAATTGTCCCATAATCGACTGGGCCATATTGCTGGGCACAGCAAAGCCGATGCCCATATTGCCACCGCTCTGACTGAAAATGGCGGTATTGATGCCCACCAACTCACCACGCACATTGACCAAGGCCCCGCCGGAATTGCCCGGATTGATCGCCGCATCGGTCTGGATAAAATCCTCGTACTCCGCGATCCCAGCGGCCCGCCCCAGCGCGCTCACAATGCCCAGAGTCACCGTCTGCGTCAGGCCAAACGGATTCCCCACCGCGAGCACGAACTCTCCCACTTCCAACCGGTCGGAATCAGCCAAAGGCACGGTTGGCAACCCGGTGGCGTCGATTTTGACGACGGCAATGTCCGTCTTAGGATCGGTGCCGATCAGCTTGGCCTTGAACTCCCGCTTGTCCGACAAAGTCACACGAATCTCATCGGCCTTGCCGACCACATGATTGTTCGTGATGATCAGGCCGTTTGATTCGACAATGACGCCGGATCCCAGCCCCCGTTCTTTTCGGTCCTTCGGCTGCTGGTCAAACTTCCGGAAAAATTCGTCACCAAAAAATCGTCGAAAAAAAGGATCGTCGAACGGCGTCGCGTGCGGTCCTTCGCCCCGCCCGGTGTTTTTTGTCGCGTAAATATTCACCACCGCCGGCTTCACCGCCTTGGCGATGTCGACGAACGTCTGCCCGCTCCCTCCAGGCAACGCGGGCTGCGGAGCCGTCGCGACCGGTCTGGCCATCGGTATGGACGAGGTGTCGGGAACAGCATGGCCGGTGGGGAACCAATTGAGGTCCGAGGCCACGACGAATCCGATGATCATCCCAGCCGTCAATAAGATAGCTGCGACGATCCACCTGCGTCCCCCGCGCGGTGGCCTTTGTCCAAGATCCGGCTGGTACATCATGCCGTGTCTACACTCCTGTAGTTTGGCCTGCCACGGGTCTACTGTATCTCACCCGCGTAGATGCCCATGATCGTCTGAAGGAACTTGACGGCTTCCGCCTTCGGCCGCTGGAATGAATTGCGCCCGATGATGCTTCCGAATCCGCCCCCATCTCGAATCGCGCGAGCTTCCTCGAACACATTCTTATCTTCGCTCTTCGCCCCACCGGAGAAAATCACGATTCTCCGCCCGTCGAATGAGCTTTGGACCACATGTTTGACTCGCTCCGCCAGGGTCTTGATCGGTATTTGTGCCGATTCATAGACTTTCTTGGCAGCGGCCTGCTCCAGATGCGCAGTCGGCAACTTCACCTTGATGATATGAGCCCCCAGTTGCGCGGCGATTTGTGCCGCATAGGCCACCACATCGATCGCCGTTTCTCCCTCCTTACTGAGCGCCGCGCCACGCGGATAGGACCAGACCACCACGGCGAGCCCATTCTCCTTGGCCTCTTCGGCGATCGCGCGAAGCTGCTCATACATGGCATTGCAGTGCGCCGACCCGGGATAGACCGTAAAACCCACGGCGGAACAGCCCAAACGCAGGGCATCTTTCACGCTGCCGGTGACGGAGGGCAACGGATCCTTGTCGTCATGCAACACGTCGTGGTTGTTCAGCTTGAGAATCAGCGGAATCTGTCCAGCGAAATGACTGGCACCCGCTTCTAAAAACCCCAGCGGCGCCGCATAGGCATTGCAACCGGCGTCGATCGCCAATTGGAAGTGATAGTGCGGATTGTATCCCGGAGGGTTCGGTGCGAAACTCCTCGCCGGGCCATGTTCAAACCCCTGATCCACCGGCAAAATCACCAACTTGCCCGTCCCTGCAAGCTTGCCGGACCGCAGCATGCGGGCAAGATTGGTCTTCGTACCGGCATTGTCGCTGCCATACCAACTGAGAATGTCTTGAATCCGATCTCCCATGACTATCCCCCCCTGACAAGATACCAAAAAAGAATGCGGTTATGCGCGCCCCTGAATATATGTTTCAGCCTGCTCGACATCACGGCGGCTGCCGATGATCAGCGGTACTCGCTGGTGCAATTTCTTGGGTTCTCGACCTCCATGATTCTCGATGTGCCGGTTGAAGCCTTCCCACCGGCCTGCTCGACAACAAAGGCGAGCGGATTCGCTTCGTAAAGCAGTCGAAGTTTCCCCTCCGGCTTGTCGGTTTCACCCGGATAGAGATAGATTCCGCCTCCGAGCAGCAAGCGATGTACATCGGCCACCAAACACCCGGTATACCGGGTACTGTAGGGACGGCCGGTCGCCTTGTCGATGACCTTGAGCGAATCAAGATACTTCTTGGTGCCCGCCGGCCATTTATTGTAGTTCCCCTCGTTGGTTGAATAGACTTTCCCCTTCTCCGGGATCGTCATCCGCTCGTGCGACAACACATATTCTCCGATGCCGGGATCAAGCGTAAAGCCGTAGACACCTTGTCCGACCGTGTACACCAGCATGGTGCTCGATCCGTACAACAGATACCCGGCTGCCACCTGCTCAGTCCCTCGGCGGATCAATTCGTCATCTGTGGGCAAGCGATCGGTCCGGTCGTGCTTGATCACCGAAAAAATCGCGCCGAGCGGCATATTGTTGTCGGTATTGGAGGAGCCGTCGAGTGGGTCGAAGAGCAGGATGTATCGGCCCTGCGGCCAATTGCCAGGCAGTACAATCGGCTGTTCCATTTCTTCCGAGGCCAAGGCACAGACAGAGCCACTGTGTTGAAAGGCGTTGACAAACGCATCGTTGGCGATCGCGTCCAGCTTCTTGACCGTTTCTCCCTGTACATTGGTGTCGCCGGTCGTTCCCTGAATATCAAGCAGTCCCGCGCGTCGAAGGTCTTGGGCAATGACCTTACCGACGAGGCCGACCTGGGTTATGAGACTGGGAAATCCATCCCCTGCCCCTCGATAGGAGGCCTGATTCTCCGCGAGAAATCGGCCTAAAGTAAGAGGAAATTTGCTCATGATGTGCGAGGAGTATAGCGGGTAATGAACCGGCTGGGCAATTGTTATCCCGATTTACTGCCCGGCCTGGTGACTGTCAGGAAACCCCTCGACGAGATCAGCAACGATTGATCCCAACACGACTTTTGCCTTCATGCGCAGTGGTGTGCGGCGGCCGTCGGTGGTCACCCACACCCGGATATTGCCTTGATTCATAAATAGCCCATGGAACGGCATGATCACGAGCAGCCGCGCCGTCTCACGGTCTCCCCAACGGCTCCCGATAGTTTCCACATCCTCGACACGAACCTCAACCGGACGATTCTTCTTGTCATGATACACGTTCATCGTCAATGACGCACCCGGCTTCAAGGGCAACCGCGCTCTGGTGTAATACAAGCAGGAGATAATATCCTGTGTCCCGGCCGGAATCGGCAACAATTCTGTCAGCCCCCCTCTGACTGTGGTGACCGTCCCGTCCTTTTGGTGAAACACGTACTCGATATCTTCTTTTTTCTTCCCTTCACGGCGGCGGAACGTCATGTGCTCGGGAGCAAGCGTGTCAAGATCGACTTCGGACTCCACCCGGTTATCAACCGGGAAAAATCTCGTAAGCATCGGCCTTGATTGGGCAGTCCCTACCAATTTGGCCAGTGTCCGATCGTTCCGCCCTTCCATGCCCGCTACCTCCAAAACGGCCGTGGCAGCGGTGATACTCAGCCATGAGACTTCAAAGGTCAGCCGTTCACCGATCTCGAAGGAAGGCTTGGAACCACGTGCCCCCTCGCCCGCCTGAACGACCAGCGGCCAACCGAGGACACACCCGACGACGATGGCAGTGAGAGGCACTCGCATGGTGAGGAGTTTGCGACAGAGGACATCGCGCGCGGCCGGCGCTACTGGCCCAGTACCCGCCTGGCATCGGCCAATTCACTCTCGATCAGCGCGCGTATGGCGTTCATACGATCAAGGGAAGCCGCCTCGAACCGCAAGACCAGTGCCGGTTGCGTATTAGAGGCTCGAATGAGACCCCAGCCCTCGTCGAAAACGGCACGCACCCCGTCGATCGTAATCACGTCCCGGAGCGTGAGCTGTGCAGGACTCAATTTCTGACCGGCCTTCAGATACTCGGCAAACTTCGCCTGAAT
>Ga0194120_10006066_pt1 | contig 17298 bp, 10 predicted proteins | sample TA2MahCa65mmetaG_FD_148642 | JGI IMG/M metagenome (GOLD analysis project Ga0194120, IMG submission 148642) | Freshwater microbial communities from Lake Tanganyika, Tanzania - TA2015019 Mahale Deep Cast 65m | ecosystem: Environmental > Aquatic > Freshwater > Lake | place: Tanzania: Lake...
TCTAATCCTTTTAATGATTAGATATGACATACTCACCATTCCCAAAAGTATGAGAATGTGAGCCAAAATGCTAAATACAACGTTGACGATCATTTTGAATAATCCTCTATTGGATTTGAGATTGATCGAACATGGAATGCTCCTACCCCGCCGCCTTCATAAACACCTTCACCGCCTGCAATGTCAGCCCCTCGTCCCCCACCGCATCCCAACTCATCTCGCGATAATAGGGAACATTGTTCATCAAAGCCTTCAATGCATCAGCGTGGGAATCGAGATGCTGCGGCTTCTTGAAGTGCGCCGAGAGGTCGCTGACGATCTTCCAGACCGGCTTTGCCTGACCGAACGGCTCAAAGGCACGTTCAGCGCGTTGCACACGTCCGCGAAAGTTGGTGAAGAGACCCCGATACTCTCCCCAGGACGCGGCGGGAAGCACCAGGTCATATGCGCCTTCGGTGCCCTCTGACAAGTTGCGCAAGATGCCATACCGTCTCTTCAATTTAGCAACGGCTTCGGTCGAAAGGAAAGTGCGAGGATCGGCGAGGAGCGTAACGAGCGTATCGATCTTGCCGGCTTTGACTGCATCTTCCAATCCAGAGACGCCGATGCCTCCTACGCCGGGTTCAATGCCGATCCACTCGGCTCCGATGCGGTTGGGAAACGGATCCGGTGTTCTCAAGAGGTCATCGCCATACCATTCCGGATCGCCCGGTAGGTTGTGATCGACGTTGGGCAGTTTCAACTGATCGATGAAGAATGCCTTCACCGCGTAGAGTTCTTCACTGGTAAGCATTGGCGATGCCACAACGGCGATCTTTCCTGCGCCGCCTTTCATGGCCTCAAACAGACCTGAAGCAAGCGCCTTGACTGCCGTGTCCCATTCAATGACCTTTAACTCACTGCCCTGACGCGTCAAAGGCTGTCCCAACCGGCTGCCGTCATCGGTTGGACGGTATCCATAGCGTCCGGCATCGCACATCCAGGACCCGTTGACAGCGTCGTTGTCGCGGGGCTTCAGACGTTGGATCCGCTGCATCGCGGTCGGCGGCGTCCGGTGCGTTTTCATTTGATAGGTCTTCTTATGGCCGTGGTAGGGATTGTCATCGTAATCGATCCGGACATTGCAGCCCCGACTGCAGCCCGGGCAGATGGAGTTGACCGACTTCAGAAACCAGACTCGCCGTTTGAACCGGAAGTCCTTGTCGGTGAGCGCTCCGACCGGACAGAGATCGACCACATTGCCAGCATAGTCGTTGTCGAGCCGCGCTCCGGGTCGCAGGTCAAGCCGCTCCGTTGAGCCCATGCCGAAGATGCCAAGTTCATGCGTCTTGGTAACATCCTGGCAGAACCGGACGCAGCGCGAACATAGCACACACCGCTCGCTGTCGAGGACGACCGACCGGCCGATATCCTTGGCTTTCTCCTTATGAATCTTGGGTTCAAGCAGACGGCTCTCATGGCGTCCGAACTGCAGGTAAAAGTTCTGTAGATCGCACTCGCCGGCGTCGTCACAGACCGGGCAATCGACCGGGTGATTGGCGAGCAGGTACTCGAGGGTCATCTGCTGCTGCTTCTTAACGGCAGGGGTGTCGGTCCAGACCTCGAGACCCTCGGCAACGGTGAGGTTGCACGAGATATCGACGCGCGACCGACCGCCCTGAACGACCTCGACCTTGCACATCCGGCACGATCCGACGACCTTCAGAGCGTGGTGGTAGCAGAAGTGCGGGACGTAGTGTCCGGATTGCTTACAGGCTTCGAGGATGTTCATCCCGTTGGGGAAGTCGTGCTCGACGCCGTTGATCTTCATTCGCGGCATAGAAGGAAGAAAGGTTTGCCACAGAGAACACAAAGAAGCAGAGAGTACCTGAACTCTGCGCATCTCAGTTCCCGGCGGTCTGATTGTTTGAGCAGTGTCGCCTTGTCCGTCCGGATGCCGGATGGATACTCCAGATAGACAATATACGACTCCCCGAGCAGATTTCCAGCATTCCAGACAGCGGAATAACGCATGGCAGGTCGAAATCGACCGGACAGGCGCACCACTACTCCGACGTTGAGACCTTATGCTGTGAAGACGGTCGAGCCATCCCTCAAGGAGGTCGAAGGTGAAGATGGTGGTAGGATTGAAGGAACTGCGATAGACATATCCTCAACAGCAAAGGGGCGCCTTGGCAGCGCCCCTTTAGCAGATTCACGAGTGATCCAGACTTGGTCGTTATTAATCGGAGCATCGAATAGTAGCATCAGTAGGATGGACATTCTTGTCCGTCCAAAGGGCAGGCAGGAATGCCTGCCCTACTGGAGAATACCACAATTATCTGCACCCATTAATATTAGTTCGTGAAACCATACATCATCTGCCACGCTGTATGAGACTATTTAAGGATAACCACCTTGCGTATGTCATTGACTTGCAACGATGACAACTTAAGCCAGTAGGTCCCCGCTGGTAGATGCGCGCCATCCCAGCTTAATGAATGTTTGCCTGCCGAAAGTGAACTTAGCAGATGATGCACAACAGGTACCCCGCCAGATGTGTATGCAGAGAGAGTAACCTTGCCAGGCACTTCGAGGTAGAAATCCACCAAGGCAGCAGTATTGAAAGGGTTCGGATACACTCTTACAATGCCTGCTCGCGCAGGAATGAGTTCCCTTCTCTTTATATTCGATGCATATGCTCGTATGGGAATACTGATGCGCGGATCAGATTGCGAATCGCTGATGATAATCAACTCATCTGCATAATCGACCCAGTCCGCAGCCCGGAACCACACCTGAAGTGTATCCTCCCCGCGCGGTTCAAGCAGCAGTTGCTGAACGCTAACACCGAATGCATCCTCACTGGTGAAAATATCGCTGATCTCGATTTGTTCTTCACCGATATTTCGAATCCGAAAGAGGAATAGCGTAAGTAGTGTCCGGGTGAAGTTGTCCGTGCAATCCGCCAAAATCGATAAGGTCTGGCCACCCAGCCTGCCAAGGCCAAATTAAATAGATGTCGGTCGGAATCAAGACTCGCATCCTGATCGCAATAACGGTAACCGGCGATTCCGGGTCGTTGGATAGGATATGCAACTCTGAAGAATAGACCCCACGCGAAAGTCCAATGGTTGCCATAGTAATCACAAGATTCACATCCCCGCCGGGATCGATCTCTTCCCGGCGGCGGTTCCCAGTTGAGTTCTTCAGGAGCCACCACTATTCGCGGCTGACTCTGCAGAGCCAAGGTCATACCAAGAAGCGATCCAATGATAAGAGTGCTGTTGATCATCCTGCAGTCTGCGGCTTGACTTGCATGTTCCTTCATGGCTTCGCCCACTTCTTCAACGCATCTGCCACAGCAGCGCGAACCAACGAGTCGGTGTCGCTCTTTGCTCCTTCCAAAGCGTCAAAGACGATCGCATCTATTCCGGATCGGCCCGCCAGCATTCGAGCCGCAAGGCGTCGCTCTTCGACCGAACCGGTGCGGACAATCTCCGCCAATACCATCGGATTCTGCAACTGGTTCAGCACCGTTGCAAAGTGCTCGGCCCGGCGGTCGGCACTCCATTCCTGCCGCTCATCTTCGCCCGATGGAAACGACCCGGTGTCACCTTGGAGCGGCGTAGTATCGACACGCCCTTCTGCAAGGTCCTGCAAATAACGAAGATCCTCTTCATCGGAAACGGAAAGCGAAACTTCGCTGTCGACATCGATAACCTCAGTTTCCAGCGTATCCTCCTCCTCGATGAACAGCGGTGCCTCCATTTCCCGCACAAAGTCGGCAAACTCTTCGGTGCTCGCGCCAATCTTGGCAAGCGAATGAACCGCCTCAAGTCGAATTTTGACGTCGTTGTCGCGTCTGGCAATGGCTCGCAACTTATCCTCGGCTTTGCGAGCCGGAACGCCGATCTCGCCAATGGCCTTCACGGCATCCCTACGCTCTTCCATGAGCCGTGAACTTAGTCGCTCGACCCACTCCGACAGCGGCAGCCCTTGATGCTCAACTTCGCGCTTGCCGCATCCAGCGGTCATTGCGAGTATGGCAACGATACTCCAAACCGCCCCTCTCATAATGTTACCCATCCTTGAAATGTGGCAAATGGTTCATTTCAGTAACCGAATACTGCAAAGCAGCGACGCCGCCGGGCGGCTCTTTCATCCCACCGCAGCGACTTTGCGAGGCAGCCGGCGTTCGAACTCCTCAGGGAACTTCTTGAGCATTGCCTGAATCGGCCAGGCTGCAGCGGATCCGAGCGGGCAAATCGTGGTTCCGTCCATATTATTGGCAAGGTCGAGCAAGGTATCGAGGTCTTCTGGTCGTGCCCGGCCCTCGATCAACCGGTGCAGGATTTTATAAGTCCAGGCCGTTCCTTCACGACAGGGGGTGCACTGCCCGCACGATTCGTGTGCATAAAAGCGGGCGATGACCATCAACGCTTCGACCATATCGACGCTTTCGTCCATGACGATGACGCCACCGGAGCCGAGCATCGTCCCGGCAGCGCGGGTTGCTTCGAAGTCCATTGCCACGTCGATCTCGTCGGCCCGCAGCACCTGAACCGACGACCCGCCGGGGATCACTGCCTTCAGCGTATGTCCGTCCCTTATCCCTCCGGCGACGCCGTAGATCATATCACGCAGCGAGTAGCCCATCGGTAGTTCATGCACTCCTGGCTTTCTGACGTGCCCGGAGATGCAGAAGAGTTTCGTCCCCGGCGATTTCTCTGTGCCTCTCAGTCTGAATCGCGAAGCGCCGTTGGATATGATAAAAGGTAGATTAGCGAGCGTTTCAACATTGTTGACGACCGTCGGCCTCCCGAACAGGCCTTTCAGAGCCGGAAACGGCGGTTTGATGCGCGGCCAGCCCTTCTTGCCTTCGAGCGACTCGATAAGCCCCGTCTCTTCGCCACAAATGTAGGCTCCGGCACCGTGATGGACATGAATGTCGAGGTCAAATCCACTTGAGAGGACATTTGTTCCCAAGTAACCAGCGTCATAGGCTTCGCGAAGTGCTGCCTCAAACGTCTGGCGCGGCTCATAGAACTCGCGTCGGATATAGACATATGCGGTCCGAACACCAATAGCGCGGGATGCCAGAATAATCCCCTCGATCAACCGGTGAGGATCGCGACGCAGGATTTCCCGGTCCTTGCAGGTGCCAGGTTCCGACTCATCGGCGTTGACGCAGAGATACTTCGTCCAGGGCGTATCCCGGGGCACAAAGGACCACTTCATACCGGTCGGAAAGCCTGCGCCTCCCTGGCCGCGTAGTCCAGCCTCCTTGACTTCGCCAAGAATCTGATCCGGCGTCATTTCGAGCAGTCCTTTTCGTGCTGCACCATATGCGCCGCGTTCCTCGGCAATCTTTAGATGATGTGCATCCCGAATCAGAAAGTTGACCGACACCGCCCCGCCTTCGAGCGGCTCGGTATGCGTCAACGACGTATCGTTCACTATCTTCTCACCTGACTTGAGTCGGGCACAGACCGTCTGCACTTTCTCCGGTGTAAGATTGCCGATCAGGGTCTCCCCTACCAACATCACCGGTGCATCGCAGCAACAACCGAGGCATTCTGCCCTCTGATACGACACCAGCCCGTCCGGAGTTACTTCCTTCTCGCCAACCCCTAACTCTCTTTCGAGCAGGTCGATGAGCGGTTCAGCTCCGACTAGGCTGCAACTGATGTTGTGACAAACCTGAATATGCGTCTTCCCGACGGGCTGCTGAAAGATAAGTGGATAGAACGACGCCGTCTCGTGCACCGTGCACTCATCCACTTCGAGAAGCCCGGCAACGGCGGCTTCATCTTCGGGTGTTATGTGCCCGTTACGTTCCTGGATTTCAAAGAGCGCCGGTACCAGTGCCGCCGACGGGCGTTCATACCGTACTTTAAGTGCCTCAATGGAGCTTACCACTTCGGAAGGCAGTGATGATGACATTGATAGACTGGTAGTTTTGAATCTATGATCGATGATTTGAATGCCGCATGAAAAGCGAATACTAACCACAGAACTTCAATTCTATCTGAATCCGGCTTTCAAATAAAGCATAAGCGGCTCTGCCGGGTAGCGGAGCAGGTTGTAATATTCCTTGTTCACCAAGTTCTCCACGCCGATAGTCAAATCGAACGACCGGCCGAATCCCCTGTGAAGACTCATATCCCATCGAAGATAAGAGGCATAAAGATTGACTCCCTCAAAGTCAACCGGCGCCGCGTCCCTCCAAAGTAGATCGGATGAGGCAGTAATGCCAAAGTGAGATACTATTACCTGGACACCTGCGGTGAAGGGAGCCTTTAGCGGTGCCCTATTACCCGGCAGATTGCCCGTTGTCCGGGCTTGGACGCCCTCCCCCCAGACACTAATACCAGCGTTTGGACCAAGATCGAGTGTTATATCGATCCCTCCGCCTGACTCTTGCAACTGCCTCGGCATCAGTATCCAATAGTCTCCGCCGGGATGATAAGGGAAAAGCGAATGACGCGAATCGCTTATTCGACCGGTAAGTGCCGCTTCGAGACTCCGAGTCAGTTGGCGACGATACTCGAGGCGTAGCGCCAGAGCCTCCTCACGAATCGTGCCTCGCGAAGCCTGAGCCATCATCGGAAACCGTAACGTCCAGCCTCCCAATGACTCCAATTCGGCATCCGGCGCCAGTGAAAAAGAGACCACTCCATCCCACGGCTCACGCCATTGAATTTCAAGCCGCGGCTTGTAGCCGCTCCGTTTCTGATCATTCTGCAGAGCAGCGGCTTCACCCGGCGTCAGGGGAATTAGTTCCCCCCCAGATGATGTCCCCCCGCCATATATCAATACTCCGACCGAACCGACCAAAGACCGGGATAACGGCTTGCGATAGCGCAGGTCAAGTTTTGTCAGTTGCAGCGGTGACTCTTCATTTCGGACGACTTCACCCGCCAGCGCCAGATCGACCTCGATCCGTCCTTCCTTGAAAGCGTCTTCGCGATGTAAGATCAACTCAGACTTTGTCGCATCTGTTGCCCAGCGGTCAACCGCGAGCAAGCCGCCTATCGAACCGCCTCCCACCGGCAAAGGGCTAACAGCCACATCGAAGCCCAACCCCTCCCAGGTGAGAAGTTCGGTTGTTGAGACGGTTCGGTGACGGCGAAAAGAATGGCTCTTAAATTGTAACTGCGGCCCTACCACACCCGCATTGCCGATAGCACGGCTTGCCTCCCCTTTAGCCTCCCAACCGAAGCGCCAGCCCACAACCTGCCGTTGCGGAGGATTGTTGAATGACGCGCCTGCACCCCATTCGATTTCACTTGCCGCGCGTCCTATCCCGCCTTCGCCGCTAAAGTTTCCAAACGATCCGCCGCGAGCCGTTATCCATGCTCTGCGTCCGGAGCGCTCCCAAATGAGCGGCGGTCGTCCCGGCGGCTCCCAAGGCGACTCAACGACAAGCCCGGGTCGTTCGGCATACGATTCGTCGGGCAGTATAAGCACCGCGTCAACTTCGCCGGTAATGCGCTCGGCTGGAATGCGAATGGCGCGCTCGACACCTTCAATCAGGTATTCGGGCAAGGCAATGACCGGAAGTTCAGCACGAATCGACTTCGATTGGATGGCTGCCACGAGAATTAGGACCGGCAGCGTATGTCTTCCGATAACCATCAGGATTCCTTGTCGTTAGATAAGTCGATTCCTGAACTTGTGGTTTCTCGAATCGCAAGTTGTGCTTCAAGAGCACGAATCCGCTTTATCAACGCCGGTAATTGACTCAGAGCCGCTTCGATGCGCATCGCTTCCATTTGCGGTCGCGCCGGATAGCCGGATATCATCCCTCTGACGTCGAACGACTTGGTAACTCCAGCCTGTGCCCCGACGATCATTCCGTCGCCGATTTCGATATGCCCTACCAGACCGACCTGGCCGCCCATCATGACTCCGGACCCGATTCGCGTCGATCCCGATATGCCAGTCTGCGCTGCGATAACGCTGTTCGAACCGATATGAACGCCATGCGCGATCTGCACGAGATTGTCGATCTTGGTTCCGCGGCCGATCCTCGTTTCGCCGATGGTCGCCCGGTCGATACAGGCGTTAGCCCCGATCTCGACGTCATCTTCGATAACCACCGTGCCGATCTGGGGCATCTTGCGGTAACTATCGCCGGTCCGGGCATAGCCGAATCCATCGAAGCCGACTACTGTCCCATCACCAATGACCACGCGATCGCCAAGTGTAATCCGATGCCGGATGATGGCACCAAGTCCGATGGTACACTCTCTTCCGATGATCGTCTCCCGGCCAATATAGGAATGCGGCATAATCCGCGTCCCAGCACCAATCCGAACTCCGCTCTCTATTACTACCCAGGAGCCTATAATGACATCTTCTGCCAAAATCGCACCCGGATCGATAATAGCCGACGCCGATTTGCCCGATACGCTGGCAGACACTCCATTATAGCCTTCCCAATCGGGATGGAAGATTGCGAGTGCCTGCCCGAAATCTACATAAGGCTGTCGCGAGACGATTCTGGTCATACCGACCGGTGCTGGTTCACCCGGTGCGATAATGACCGCCCCGGCGTGACTTGCCTGCAAGGCTTGACGATAACGCGGGTTAGCCAGAAAGGTGAGATCCTCTGCGCCGGCATCTTCAATGGTTGCGATTCCGGTCAACAAACGGGTTGCATCTCCCTCCACCGGGCAGTCAAGTCTGGCGGCGAGGTCTCCGGCGGTAATCACCTGAGCGCTTTAATGGGTCTCACTTTTGCAACTCCTCTATCACCTTCTCCGTGATGTCGAATGTGGGCTTTACATATACGATGTTTCCGGCAATAGTGTCGAATATGACATCGAGCCCTTCGGCGGCGGCAACTTTGTATATGGCATCAGTGACCCGGGCGTCGAGCGGTTCCATCAATTCGCGTCGCCGCTTCATATAGCGGCTGTTCTCGTCGAACCAGGTGTCCTGCTTGAACTTCTGAGATGCCTTCCGCATTTGAGTCAGTTCGTCTTCAAGCACCTTGCGCCGCTCAGCACTCAGAATGAGGCGCAGTTCTTCCAGTTCGCTCTCCTTTACTCGCACCAATGCTTCCATACTGTCGGCTTCGACCTGCCACTGATCGCTATCGCGCTTGAGAGCGTTCTCAGCGTCGCGATATTCCGGAAGGCGCTGCGTCAGGACATCGGAACGGACATAACCGATCTTGACCCCGCTTCCAGTCCAAGGGAAGGCCGGTCCTCCGCCGCTGGAACTGCCGTTGCGTGCCGTTCCGGCACATCCTACTATCAGCCAAAGGCAGAAGGTGTAGGAGACATTGCGAAGCCGTAGCGTTCTCGAAGTGATTCCTCTGGTCGGACTACCCTTCACGCGCCCGCCCGTTGTTCATGTTTGTTTCGATATCTATTGCCCTTCGCTCTTCTATCACTTCTTCTCCTTCAACTGGCGGAGCACCTTGTCATTCAGATCGTCCGGGTTGCGGGCATAGACGACCGTCCCGCTTGCGGCGTCGATGATGATGTCATAACCTTCCCGTTCACCGACTTCGTCGATTGCCTTGTTGACAATCTGCAGAACACCACCCAATAACTCCCCCTTGCGCTTCTGAGCCCGTTCCTGTTCGAACTGCATCTGACGCTGATAGCGCTCCGAGAGATCGGCTCTAAGCGAGTCGATCTCCGATGTAAGTTGCTTCTTCTTCTTGTCGGTGAAGGTGGTCTCACCGGCCTTAAGTTGCGTCTCGCGCTCTACGACCGAGGTTTGACGCTTTTCCATATCTTTTACCCATGACTCCCGCTCGCTCTCCCAACCGGCGGCTTCCTTCTGAAGTTGCGACTCCATCTTCTTGAACTCCGGGTATTGTTCATAGAGCAACTCGGAGTGAACAATGCCGATCTTGAGCGAGGGCGGCTTGAATTGGGCGAATAGCATCGGCGCGGCGAACGTTAGCGCCAGTGCGGCAAGGACGGCTGCTCGTCTCATTTGAGTATCCCTGATACCTTGTGCAAATTGATCATTAGAATTGTCTTCCGAATTGGAAGTGCGGCGTCCAGCGTCCCCGGCGTGACCCCGACTGGTCGAAGTAGTCGAAGCCGTAGCCATAGTCGAATCCTATCAGCCCTATCAAAGGCATATAGAACCGGACTCCGAAGCCTGCCGAGCGACGCAGATCGAAGGGGTCGGTCTGACGGAAGAAGCGCCAGGTGTTACCCGCCTCCCAGAAGGTGAGGCCGTAAATCGTCGGATTCTCTACGATCTGAAATCGCAACTCCGCCGATGTCTTGAATTGCGACCGGCCGCCTAATGCATACCCGCTCACCGCCGACGACGGCCCGACCGAGCGTTCATCGTAGCCTCTAAGCGGCGTCCCTACCGAAAGTCCGCCGCCTCCCATGTAGAAGTATTTCAGCAGCGGGATGTCGGATGTATTCGAGGTAAGCGCATCGAGGTAACCGAATTGAACGTTGTTGTAGAGCACTACTTTGGACCGGATGGGCGAATACCAGTCAAGGGATAAGATATGCTTGTGATACCGGTCATCCCCGGTTAGCGGGCCACCGGCAAGTTCGGTCGTCAAGGTCGCCACCGATCCGGCGGTGGGAAATTCTGGAAAGTCGCGGCTGTCGCGTGTGAATATCTGAGTTATGCTGCTGGCTATTCGCGGCTTGCCTTCGACGATTCCCTGCTCGTTGCGAGACTTGAACGACTCGCTGAACTCCGTATATTTGGCTTGCTCGGCACGGTAGATCCAGTCGCCGCGGAAATAGTCGTCGGGCCAGCGTAATCTACGGCCAAAACGCGTGGAACCGCCTATCAGGTTTTCGGTGAACCCGTCGATCCACCGTCGACGAATGCTATAGAACGACAGCCCGACAAGAGTCTCTGTGTCGAAGAGCCAGGGCTCTGTCCAGCCTACCTGAAACGAGGTGTAACGGGTGCCGAAGTTCCAATCAAGGTTCAACTGCTGACCGGTCCCAAAGAGGTTCGGCGCTGTAAACCCAATCGCGCCGATGAGGCCGTCCCGTTCGCTGTAGCCGGCAGAGACATTAGCCTGATCGGTCGGTTTTTCGGCAACCTTTACATAGAGGTCAACCTCATCCTTGCTCACATCTTCGACATCCGGCAAGACCTTCTCAAAGAAGTTGAGAATGGTCACGTCCCGCACCGACCGCCGCAGTTTCGAGACGTCGAAGGTGTCCCCGGGCTTCAGCGAAAACTCACGCCGTATCACTTTCTCACGCGTCTTGGTGTTGCCCGAAATGATAATTCGCCGCACCGAAAATCGATTGCCCGGATCGATGAAATAGTGAATATCGAGCAGCGAGTCTGCATGCGGCACGAGACGCGGTTGCACTTGCGCAAAGATATACCCGCGGTCATAGTAGAGGGAGTTGAGCCGCTCCGAGACCGTCATATCGAACTTCTTCTGATTGAAGACGTCACCCGTCCGGTATAGGAGTTGGCTCTGAAGCATCTCATCGTCGAACAACTCCCCGCCGATGAACGTAATGTCCCCGAAGTAGTAACGGCGGCCTTCACTCACCTCAATATCGATGAACATCCGCTTCAAGTCTTCTGTGTAGCGGATCGAATCGCCCACCACTTCGAAGTCCCGATAACCCTCCTCACGGTAGAAATCGGTCAGGAGTTTCAGGTCTTCATCGAACTTCTCGCGCTTGAATTCACCGCTGCGAAACCAACCGCGTTGCTTGGTCTCCTTGAACTTCTTGCGCAACGTCCGGTCTGGAAAGGCTTCATTTCCTCTGAACTCAATGGCTTTTATCCGGACCTTCTTGCCTTCACTGATGCGGATCTTCAGGTTGCGCATCTGGGGAGACGTGCCAGGCTCAATTCGAATGTCGATGTCGGCAAGAAGGTAACCCTTGTCCGCTGCGAGTTTGCGGATGCGGTTTCTCAACTTGACCGGATCGGACGGTCGGACAACGCTGCCCTTCGATAAATGAACGCTCTTCTCAAGTTCATCCTTGTCGAGTTTCTTGCCACCACTGATGTCAACGAATTCGAGGCGGGGATACTCTACGACCTTTACAAGAAGAAATACCCCCGAAGACGTCGCCTCATCGGCGAGGATCTGAACATCGCTGAACAGGTCAAGCTGCCAGAGCGATCGGATAGCATTCTGCACCTGCTCGCCGGTCAGGTATTCGCCGGTTACAAGACCGCTCGAAGCGATGATTAGACCGGCATCGGTCCGCTCGTTTCCCTCTACCGAAACGCCTAACAGTTTTAGTTCCTCCCGTCCTGCAGCAACAAGAGGCTGCCAATGTAGCAGGAGTAGCAATAGGGTCAGAGGTAAGGACAGGTATGCGCGAAGAGACATAAGTTGTAAGATACGAACTTGGGCGGCAGACTCCAACGGGGAACCGGTGATTGACCTGAAAGTGTGAAGATGTTAGTGGCGGGCAGCAGATTGCATCTGCAGTCAGAACTTCAGCCGCTGCCCCAGATCGAAGACCATCGTATAACGCATCAGCAAACTCTGAAATCGATCGAGACTAAGTCCATCGTATTCATAGCGATAGTTAAGGGTGAATCGTTCCGCTGCACCGGGCAGGCGATAGAGAGCATCCCACAGGTGCAAAAGCCCGAGACGGGTCGCCGATGCGACGGTTGCCTCCGATGCAACCGCACCCGTGTAAGAGAGATAGAGTTGCCGCGACATATATTTGCCGACTGTTAGTCGCGAGCCATAAAGCGCTGTCCAGTAAGGCAGAGCACCAGTGCGACCGGTGTCGGATGGCGTATAGAAACGCGGATCGAGCAGGCTTCGAGCCACATTGGTCTCAAAAGTAACACGATCGACACCGAGCCACTTCTCCATCTGACGCTCAAACGTCCGCGTCCACCGGCCTATCGGAGCCAGTTGCACCAGTTGCCCGCCTCCAAGTCGAGTCGGTAACTGTGCGGGAGTGTAACCGAGAAGTGCTATGATTTGTTCCAGTGAGTGTCCCCTGTCATCTTCGAAGATCACTACGAGATTGCCCCATTCGACCGGCTCCTCAGGGCCATAACCGGCAGCATCCAGTCGTCCTGCGCTTTGCAGCCTAAGTCGCACTTCGACCGGCCCGCCGGTTGCCGTGTCGGTTACAGTTGTCCAGGCACTCCCGTAAAGACGTGGCTCGGGATCGGGCGGACTAAACCTGAGCCCTGCCCGGTTCACGTTGAATCTGGTGTCGAGCACTTCAATGGTCCCCTGGCTGGCGGTAAGTTCTCCGCTAATGGCTATTGAATCGCGGGGCGTTCCGCGGACGGTTATGCCTGTCATATCGTCTTCGATCCGCAAATCGAGTCGCAACTTTAGATCGATATCGACCCAGTCGCTCCCAACCCGTCGGCGCAAAGTGCTGAATCCCGGCAATTCACCGAGCGCTGATACATCCCGGACATAGTTACAGTTTCGATCCGGGAAGACGTGGATGCGCCAGTCGGTACGGCTCGCAAGGTCAAGCAGCCCGCGGACGAATGGCGATACCTCACCCGATCCATAGACAACCGGAGGATAGGTCATAGTGAGATTGCGCAGTGCAATCTCACCCACTGCAGAAGGTCGCTCAAGCGGCCCGGCAAACTCGAGAGCACCCCTGCCGTCAAGCCCGCGAACCCGGAAGAATCCTCCGCTGCCCGGCTCAGAGAGACCCGGGATGGCAAGCCAGACCCCGTCACCCCCCGTCGCAAACTGCAGGATACCACAATCGAAACCGCCCACAACTATCGGCTGCTCACCATGCAACAGATCAGCCCGGCGATTGGAGAAAAAGAAAGGCTTGTCGTCTGAACGCCCGTTCAAACGCCGGATGTCGATATAAGGAAGCCGGGTATCCCCCACCCCGATGCCCGGGGCTCCGGGATCCAGTCGAACGTCTATCAGGACTCCCTCTATTCGACGGGCGACCTGTGCCAGTCGAATGCCTCCCCCCCGAAGGTCGATCCGGCCGCTCGTCAAGCGGGGAGCATCAATCGTCCCGCCAAGGGTGATCGTCACGCCGCCGGCACCCTCGGGACGGGAGAAGAAGTGAGGGTCGGCCCGGTGCAGCAACTCGAACAGATTGCCGTTCAGCGAAGCGACAACTTCAAGCGGATGCGGAGCAGTTAGAGGGATCTGGCCCTGGGCGGTGGCGCGAAGGTCGCCGAGGTCGAAGGTAAGGCGGTCGATGATCAACTGGGGGGCGGATCCGAAGAGGCCCGAGAGGTTGAGGGATAGGTGGCCGCGGTCGAAGGGAAGGGCGAAAAAGGAACCAGCGGAGAGGGTGATGGCGAGTTGGCCGTTACCGGGGAGGGCGGCGCCGGCGAGGTCGAGGTCTATGGACGACCTGCCGTCAAGCTGAGAGGATAGACCTGCAATTCCCGTGAACAACATTCCCAAGTCGACAGCGTCGCCGCGGGCGGAGAGCCTTGACCAGCGGCCTTCTCTCTGGCGGGAAGCATGTATGGTAAGAAGCCGTTCGATACCAATCCCAAAATCTCCCCGCGAGAGCCGGTAGTCGCCCAACTCGTCCATACCTCCGCTCAGATTGGCCCAATAACCATCGGTTCCGAATAACCGGCCCTTGAGTAGGTGCAGGTCAAAGGTAAGTTCCGGGGAATCCAACACTCCATTTACTTCGATGTATCCGTTTACCTCGCCCCCAAAACGGCCGGCTTCGGCACTTCGATTGAGCAACGGCACAAGTCTGCCAAGAGGCATCTTGTCAAGTTGTAAGAATGCACCCTCAAGGTAGCGCGAACCATAATAATACACACCGGCGAGTTGAAGAATAACCGATTCGTCACCTTTAGGTCTCAAAAAGAGTTGCCGCACATCGATTCGGAGCGAGTCGATGCTGCCACTGGAGAAAAGTTCCATTGCAGCGCCATCATCATAGAGCAGCACCCCTTTCAGGTCATAACGAGCCTGACCTGAATTGATTTCCACGTTAGCGTCTGCGCCAAAGTAGAGACCTGGAATTCCTTCAAACCCGGCAAGACTGAGCCATTCGAACGGGCGAATTCCGATGAACTGAATGGCTAAATCGGAGCCGAAAAAGTGGTTTGTATTAATAGCGCCCCGGCCTTCAAGCACCCGAATCCCACGCCGGTCGAATCCAGCCAGGTAGTCGATGCGAATATCACCCTTCGCCCCGGCCGCTTCACCAGAGATTTGTGAGAACGAAAAATGCAAACGACCGACTGGTTCATTCTGACCGGTTCCGCTGACACTGCCTTCCAAGTGGAGACCGTCAGGATTCGACGTTAGACAACTTGCAATACGCCACACTTCACCTTTCTCAAAGACAGCATCGAGGGTCAATTCCATACTGTCCGGGTGTCCACTCCCTCTCAGATTAAGGCGCGCCGACTCCAACTGCTCTGTAATCACACTCTGACGAAGGAGGCGCTTCACAACCCGCTCGAGCCTGCTTGTTGTGAGGTGTAAGGGTGTCTGGTCGGCTCGTTGCCATCTGAAATCGGCAAGTTCGTCATCATCCTCAAAGGGAAGCGATATCACCAGCTGGGCTTCATCAGGTGAAGCGCTGATACCTAAAGCCAGAATCTGATCGCCGTTGCCCTCGAATACCCAACCATTTCCGCTGCCCAGCCAACTCCCGCTGTGCAGCGAAGCCTCGAAATCGAGCCTAAGGCGGGGATCGGCAACCGCTAACCAACCTGGCAGGTCATCCGCAGTCCAGCGGCGATGAAAACTCCCATCCAAGGCTCCGTTGGTGTCTCGAAACTCATAAGTTCCTTTCAATTTCAGTTCGCCGCCCCAAAGCCATGCCGAAAGCCGCTCGATCTGCAACTGTCCCGAGTCGATGTATGCATCCAGTTCCAGGTCATTCAGGTCGTAACTATCAACGCTGATCTTGTGCGACCGGACTGTGGCTCGGGCTGTCAGTTGACCTTTCCTGACCTCTGCTCGCACCACACCTTTTAGGTTCCCGCTGAGTTGGGGTAAGTCGGGGTAAATCCTGCCTAATACCCCTGCTGGAAGGTCTTCGATCCCGCCCTCAAGTAGCCATTCGTTAGCCAGCAGATTTCTCGATTCGCCAGACACTACCAAAGGGGTTCCATCCAATCGGCCAGACCCTTCGAAACGCAGAGTTGCTCCATAAAGGTTCGCCTTCACCTGCCCTTCGTCCATTTCCAAGCCATTCGGTAGCCTTAGCCTTATGCCTTCGGCATTCAGCACCCCTCCCAATCGCATTTCGTCGAATCCGGTAATGCTCAAGTCGGCATTCAACCGCCCCGATTGAAGTGCCACTGGAGAGGTAACGACTCCCGGCAAGACGACGTCCGACAGTGATTCTATTCGTGCTTTGATTTCAGCGTCGAAGTCGCCACTCTGCAAATCGCCCTCGAGCGATGCTTGCAAAGCGCTTCCGCTCGCGCCCGGAGGCCGGGCACCCATTGTCAAGGTCACCTTACCTGCAGGACTTGTTTTCAGTTGGAGTTCGATGTCGCGTAGATAGGGCGGCTCCTCGCCTGCAGGGAGAAAAAGCCCGTCGCTTAGCGTAATCTCCGCTATAGAGCGGAAGACCCTTAGCCGACGTAATGGATGCGGAGGGTACTTAAGGGAAGGTGCAGCGTCCGAAGAAGTCGTATCGGCGGTAAGCCAGACGGTTGGTTTAAATATCTCAATCTTGCGGAGAGGCTTCCCTGCCTCCCCTTGAGATAACCAGGACCATAAGTCGGGAGTTATCGAGATCGTCTCAATTCTAATCCTAAGACTCGAATGGGGACTGAAACTGACGTCGTTTAGCCTAATCCGGGCTGGGGACAGGACTATCCTTCCGATGACGAGGTCCTTACCCAACAGTGGTTTTAGGCGCTCGATAACCTCGCTACGCAGTTGTTCCCGTCCACCGAGCAGTGTCCAATAGACGAGACCGAATAGCGCAACCAGCAGAATCGCCATCACTGCCGCACCTGCCCGTGCCAGACGAAATCGTTTCACGGACTACGGCCCTGGGCGGAGCCGCCCCTTGACATCGAGTATACGCTTCAATCCGGAAATCTGCTGTGTCGCAGCCCCGGGCTGGGGTGGTGGCACAGCGAGTGAAGTTGCATCGCTTGCCAAACGGGTTCGGAAGTGCGCCCCGACGATTACCCCCAATGCTCCCCGACTGCCAGTGAAGATATACTTCATGTCGTAGCCGGCGACATCCTTGATATTTCGTCCCCCTATGGAGAGCAACTCCCCCTCTGAGGTTACAACTTCGAGCCCCAGAAGTGATTGCATCCACCCGTCGAGGCGTCCAGCCGACGGTCGCGATGTAGTCGCTGCAAGCCGGCCTCCAATCGAGCCGTTTTTGAAGCGTTGCAGGGCGGGGATGGCGCGGTTGG
>Ga0194120_10006071_pt1 | contig 17289 bp, 12 predicted proteins | sample TA2MahCa65mmetaG_FD_148642 | JGI IMG/M metagenome (GOLD analysis project Ga0194120, IMG submission 148642) | Freshwater microbial communities from Lake Tanganyika, Tanzania - TA2015019 Mahale Deep Cast 65m | ecosystem: Environmental > Aquatic > Freshwater > Lake | place: Tanzania: Lake...
GGCGGTTTCGCGCTGTGGGCAAGGCATCGCGGCGAGGTGCTCGCGCTCGACTTTCGCGAGGTCGCGCCCGCGAAGGCGAGCGCGGAGCGGCTGTTCGACGCTCACGGCCAGCCGCTCGCCGAGCTGCTGCTGTGGAGCCCGCTTTGCGTCGGCGTGCCGGGCTCACCGGCGGGACTCGAGGCGTTGCTCGCGCGCTGTGGCTCGGGGCGCTTCACGCTCGCGCAGCTGTGCGCGCCCGCGATCCGGCTCGCGCGCGAGGGCTTCGCGGTGGACGCGTTTCTCGCGGACGAGCTGCGCGACGCGCCGTCGCGCGAGCGTTTCGAGCGCAGTCCCGCGGCCATGGCGCTCTTCTACCCGCAGGGTGAGCCGCTGAGAGAGGGTGCGACGCTCGTGCAAGTCGAACTCGCGCACACACTCGAGCTGGTTGCGCGGCACGGCGCGCGCGGCTTCTACGCGGGCGAGACGGCCGACGAGCTCGTGGCGGAGCTCGAACGCGCGGCGCAGGCCTTGCCCGAGGGTGAGCGCTGGGACGAGGGGTGGATCGAGCACGGCGACCTCGCGGCGTACGAGCCGGTGTGGCGCGCGCCGTTGCGCGCGGAGTTTCGCGGGCGCGAGGTGTGGACGATGCCGCCGCCCAGTTCGGGCGGGATCATCCTGCTGCAGGTCGCGGCCGTGCTCGAGCGCGCGGGCGCGATCGGTGCAAGGTACGACGCGGCGTTCGCGCATGCGCTCGCCGAGGCGTTCCGGTGCGCCTTCGCGGAGCGCGCGGAGGTGCTCGGCGATCCGGCGTTCACCGCCGTGCCGCTGGAGCGCTTGTTGGGCGAGGCGTGGATCGTTCGCGCGGCCGAGTCGATCGGCGAGCGTGCGGCGCTCGGCGCCGTTCCGCAGTTGCGCCGCGAGGGCGTTCACACCACGCACCTCTCGGTGGTCGATCGCGAAGGCAACGCGGTGGCGCTCACGACGACGCTCAACTCGACCTTCGGCTGCGGCCGCATGGTGGAAGGCGGCGGTTTCTTGCTCAACAACGAGCTCGACGACTTCGCGCTCGGCGGCGGCGTGCGCAATCAGTTCGGGCTCGTCGGCGGCGACGCGAACAAGCTGCGCGCCGGTGCGCGGCCGCTGTCGTCGATGACGCCGACCATCGTGCGCGCGGACGGTTGCGTCGAGCTCGTGCTCGGCAGTCCCGGTGGTCCGCGCATCATCACCGCCGTGACGCAGGTGTTCTTGCGCGTGCTGGCGTTCGGCGAGGCGCTGGAGGCGGCCGTCGCGAGCCCGAGATTGCACCAGCAGTGGAGCCCGCGCGCGACGCGCGTCGAGCGCGACTTCCCCGCGGAGATCGCCGAGTCGTTGCGCGCGCGCGGCCACGAAGTCGAGCGTTCGACGGGGAGGTTCGCGAGCGTGCAGGCACTGCACGTCGCGCCGGATGGCCGCGTCACGGGCGCGAGCGACCCGCGCCGCGGCGGTGCGGCGCGCAGCGAGCTGCGCTGACGGCCGCTCGCTCGCGCGAGGCGGCGAAACACGGCCTGCCACGCAGTTGCAGGCGCTGGAAACGTCCGCGCCCGCCTCGATCGCACAGATCGAAGCGGGCGCGAGCTGGAGCGGAGCGCGGCGGCGAGGAGCTAGAAGTCGTCGAGGCCGCTGGCGGCCTTGCCCGATTCCTCGGCGGGCTTGGCGCCGTCGCCTTCCTTCTGGAGCTGCTTGGTGAAGCCGAGCCACTGCTGCTCGTCCTCGCCAATGGTCTCCCAGACCTTGAACCAGCTGCGGATGGCTTTCTTGTTGTAGACCACATCCTTCAGCTCGGTCGAGTATGCCCAGCCGTAGTTGCGGCCGTTGCAGATGCGCTCGAGCGTCTTCTGGATCAGGTCACCGGCCTTGCGGCCTTCGTCGGTGGCGGGGTTGATGGTGCGGAACTGGTTGAGCAGCGCGGGGACCGCGAGGCGGCCAGCATCCTCCAGGCGCTTGCCCGCACGGCCGCCCTTGGCGCCGGCGGACGGGTCGATCAGCGTGCGCGCATCCGCCTGCAGCGTGCCCCACTGCTCGTCGCTGCACGCCGACTGCTTGGGGAGCTCGGGGAAGGCCGTCAGGTCGATGTCGTCGACGATGTTCGCTTCCGAGCCCTTCGAGCTGGCCGGATTCTTGGCGGGCTTTTCGCCCGCGCCCGCAGCGTCGTTGCCACCGCTCTTGTTCTGCTCGGCGGCGCGGGCCGCGGCGAGGCGGCTCGCATCGGCGGCTTCCATCTCGGCCTTGTCCTTGGCGACCTTGGCGTCCAAGGCCGCGCGCTTCTCCTTGGCGATCGCATCCGCGGCCTCCTGCTTGGCCCGCTCCTCGGCCGGCAGCTTCACGCCGAACCACCAGCCACCGGCGCCGACCATGGCGAGGCAGGCGACCGCGCCGACGATCATCGGCACCTTGCTCTTCTCCTTGTGGACGTGGCGTGCGCGCTTGGGTTCGGCGTCCGAGTCGTCGTCGGCGCCGCGCGCGGCCTTGGCGGAGGAGGTGGTCGCGCCCGACTTGACCTTGCTCGCGGCGCTCGCGGCGGCTTCGCGGACGCTGGGCGTCGTGGGTTTGGCAGCGGGCGCCGCGGGCTTGGCAGCGGGCGCAGCGGGCTTGGCAGCGGGCGCAGGCGTCTTCGACACAGGCGCGGCCGGCTTCGCCACAGGCACGGCCGGCTTCGCCACAGGCACGGCCGGCTTCGCCGGGGGCACGGTGGCCGGGACCGGCTTCGCGGCCGGAGCGGAGCTGGCGGCCGTGGGAGCCGCGCCTTGGGTGGCTTCCGCCTTCGGCGCCGCCGATTGCACGGGACCGACCTCGACCACGCCGCCGCACTTGGGACACTTGGCCTTGTTGGCGGTGAAGGTGCCGGGGACCTTGAAGGTCGCCGCGCAGGCGGGGGCGGTGCACTTGGCTGGACGGAACTGATCCATGGTGGGGGCGGAGCGGGTGGGGCGGTGGGACGGTTCGCGACGGGGGACGGTTCGCGACGGGCTGGGATTCTAACGCGGCGCGTGCGCTAGTTGCCGCGCTTGGCCTTCTCGATCTCGCGCTGGTCGCGCTCGGTCGGCTCGATCAGGCCCTCGAGGACGTCGACGCCGACCTTCTTCTTGTCGTTCTCGAAGCGCTCGCCGGCGCGCAGATACCAAGCGAACCACGAGCGGATCGCCATGTCGCGCTTCTTCTCGGAGTCCGGGCCGACGCCGAGCGGGCTGAAGCCCGGGTCGCGGCCGGTGATGTCCTTGAGCATGTTGTGCAGACTCGTGACCTGTCCGAGGCTGCGGTCGTCGACGATCTGGATCTCGTACATCTTGGTGAGCAGGATCGGCAGCGCCGGCTTGCCGAGCTCCTTGAGCTCGTTGACGACCTTGGTGCGCTCCTTGGCGCGCAGGTTGTTGTCGAGCAACTTCTCGACGAGGCCATCGATCAGCGTGCGCTGCGCGGGCGGCGTGCTGTCCAAGTGCGGCAGCGGACGCGGGTCGGCTTGGTACATGACCCCGCCCTCGACCGCGACCTTGGTGATCTCCTTGTTGGCCGAGAATCTGGCCGCGCGCTTTTCCTCGGGACTCAGGTAGCGCGTCCACGCGTAGGCCTTCCACTTGCCGTCCTTGTCGAGGGCGAGCTTCCAATCGAAGGTGCGGTTCTCCGTCTGCAGGTCGCCCGCGCGGCCCGCGACCTCGATGCGCACCTCCGCCTCGGTGTCGCCCTCCGCGAGCACCTTGCCGTCGTAGGGGCGCCACTTGGACATCGCGAGGTCGTCTTGGCCGCGGATCAGGCCGTCGACGGTGGCGTTGAGCAAGTCGTCGCGCTGCAGCGCGCTCAACTCGGCGAAGGCAGGCTGGCTCTCGTTGCCCGGCCGCGTGCGGCGCTCCTCGGCGAGGCGCGCGAGGAAGATCTGTCCCTGCAGGCGGCCCGCGTTGCCGACGTAGGCCGAGTCGTAGATGTCGCGCACGAGCTTGCAGAAGGCCGAGTCGTAGCCGGTGCGATCGATCACCGGAGGCGGGGTCTTGTCCGACTTGGCGGGCGGCGGCGGGGGCGGCTTGTCCGTGCCGGAGTTCATCGCGATCAGCACGAACACCAGTCCGACGGCGGCGGCGCCGCCGAAGATGAACGGCGTGGCACTGAGCTTCTTGCTGCCCTTCGCGCCCAGCTCGCGGGCCACGTAGACCTTGCCGCAACTGCCGCACTTGACCTTGGCTCCCTCCTTGCTGTCCGGGAGCTTCGCCGAGGTCTTGCAGAAGGTGCACTGGATGAGCATGGGTGGCTCGCGGGGGTCAGGGGGCGGAGGCGGAACTACCCCGGCGGGGGAAGGCGGCAACCGCGCTCGGAAGAGGGGCGAACGATACGCGCGCACGGGCGCAGGCCGCAAGGAACGTGGGGCGTGGAGCAGGTCGTGGGTGGGCTAGGATGCGCGCCATGGCTCGCCGCAAGTCGCCGCCGCCGAAGAAGCCGACGGGGCCGCGCAAGGCGCCGACGGAACTGCCGCCGCGGCGCAAGGCGCAGGGTGAGTTCGAGCTGGTGTGTCCGTTCCAGCCGACCGGCGACCAGCCGCAGGCGATCGAGCGCCTCGTGCGCGGCGTGCAGGCGGGCCGACGCTTTCAAACGCTGCTCGGCATCACCGGTTCAGGCAAGACCTTCACCACGGCCGCGGCGATCGAGCAACTCGGGCGACCGACGCTGGTGCTGAGCCCCAACAAGACGCTGGCGGCGCAGCTGTACGCGGAGTTCAAGGAGCTCTTCCCGCACAACGCGGTCGAGTATTTCGTCAGCTACTACGACTACTACCAGCCCGAGGCCTACGTGGCCTCGACGGACACCTTCATCGAGAAGGACGCGAGCCGCAACGAGAACATCGAGCGCATGCGCAACAGCGCCACGCGCTCGCTGCTCGAGCGCCGCGACGTGATCATCGTGGCCTCGGTGTCGTGCATCTATGGCCTGGGCAACCCCGAGGCCTACCAAGGCATGGCGCTGCCGATCGCGGTCGGCGACAGCGTGCAGCGCGAGGAGCTCTTGCGGCGGCTGACGCAGATGCAGTACGCGCGCAACAACTACGACTTCCGGCGCGGGACGTTCCGCGCGCGCGGCGACGTGATCGAGATCTTCCCGGCCTATGAGGACGAGCGCATCCTGCGCGTCGAGTTGTTCGGTGACGAGGTCGAGGCTCTGGTCGAGGTCGATCCGCTGCGCGGCGAAGTGCTGCGCGAGCTCGAGTCGGCCACGGTCTACCCGGCGACGCACTACGTGGCGCCGATGGACCGGTTGCTCAAGGCCTGCGAGCAGATCGAAGTCGAGCTCGAGGAGCGCCTGGCGGAGCTGAAGCGGCAGGGCAAGTTGCTCGAGGCGCAGCGGCTCGAGCAGCGCGCCAAGCACGACCTCGAGATGTTGCGCGCGACGGGCGTGTGCAACGGCATCGAGAACTACTCGCGCTTCATGGACGGACGCGCGGCGGGCGAGGCGCCGTTCACGCTGCTCAACTACTTCCCCGAGGATTGGCTGGTCTTCATCGACGAGAGCCACGTGACCGTGCCCCAGATCGGCGGCATGTACCGCGGCGACCGCTCCCGCAAGGAGGTGCTCGTCGAGCACGGCTTCCGCCTGCCGAGCGCGCTCGACAATCGCCCGCTGCGCTTCGAGGAGTGGGAGCAGCTCGTGCGGCAGGTGGTGTTCATCTCCGCCACGCCGTCGAAGTACGAGCTCGAGGGCTCGCAGGGCGCGATCGCGGAGCAGATCGTGCGTCCGACGGGCCTGCTCGATCCTTCGATCGAGCTGCGGCCTGCCTCGACGCAGGTCGACGACCTGCTCGGCGAGATTCGCAAGACGGTCCAGTCCGGCTGGCGCGTGCTCGTGACGACGCTGACCAAGCGCTCGGCGGAAGAGCTCACGACCTACTATCAGGAGCTCGGCGTCAAGGTGCGCTATCTGCACTCGGAGATCGACGCGCTCGAGCGCTCCGCGATCCTGCGCGACCTGCGCTTGGGCGCGTTCGACGTGTTGGTGGGCATCAACCTGCTGCGCGAGGGGCTCGATCTGCCGGAAGTGGCGCTCGTCGCGGTGCTCGATGCGGACAAGGAAGGCTTCCTGCGCTCCACGACATCGCTGATCCAGACCTGCGGGCGCGCGGCGCGCAACGTGGAGGGGCGCGTGCTCCTGTACGCCGACAAGCAGACCGATTCCATTCGCGCGACGCGCGGAGAGGTCGAGCGGCGGCGCGCGCTGCAACTGGCCTACAACGAGCGCCACGGCATCACGCCGCGCACGATCCTCAAGCCGATCCGCGACTCGATCGAGTCGCTGTACGACATGGACTACGTCGAGGTGGCCGAGCTGCCGCTGGGGCGTGGCGGGCGCGTGGCGGAGTCGGATCCGGCGCTGGCGTGGGATGCGGGCAAGCTGCGCGGCGAGCTGGCGAAGCTGCGCGACGAGATGCTGCACGCGGCGAGCGAGATGCGCTTCGAGGATGCCGCCAAGCTGCGCGATCGACTCAGAGAGCTCGAGGCGCTCGAGCTCGCGCGCTGAACGAGAGCGAGAAAAATGGCGACGGCCCGCGCGGGGCGGGCCGTCGAAGCGTGTCGAGCGTCGGTGCGCTACTTCGCGGGCTTGGCCATGGCCTTGGCGCGTTCTCCGGCCTTGGTGCCCTTCCACTTCTCCGCGAAATCGACGAGCTTGTCGCGGCGCTTGGCCGTGGCGAGCTTGGCGGTCGAAGCGCGCAGCTTCTCGAACGCCTCCGCGGCGTCGAGCTCCTTCGCGAGCACGGCGTCCTTGCGGATCGCCTCCGCCGCGGACTTGGCGCTCGCACCTTGGGCGGCGGAGCCGAATTCCTTGGCGAGCGCGTCGTAGACCGTGATCGCCGTGCGCGGCTCGCGGTTCTTCGCCGAGCGCTCGGCCGCGGCCACCAGCGACGCGACGTGCGCGTCGAGCTCGCCGAGCAGCGCGCTCGCGCTGGTCTTCTCGGCCTCGGTCGCCTTGGCATCCGAGCCGAATGCCGAGAGCGCCGCGTGCGCCTTGGCGAGCTTGCCCTGCTCGATCGCCTTGGCCTGCTCGGCCACGCGACCCTCGGGGGCCGACGTGGGAGCGAAGGCGAGGAAGCCCGACGGCAGCGGCTTGGCGCCCTTGAGCGCCGCCTCGACGTCGCCCTTGCTCAGCCCCGAGGGGTGTCCCTGCCACAGCAGCTTGCCACCGGGGCCGATCAGAGCCGACGACGGATAGCCGCGGATCTTGAACGCGTTGGAGGACGGACTCCCGGCGCCGACGCGCACGGTGATGCCCAGCTCGTCGACGTAGGCTCCGACCTTGGCGGCGTCCTCGTCGGACACCGCGAGGACCACGAGTCCCTTCTCGCCGTACTCAGCTTGCAGATCTTCGAGGTGAGGCCACGCCCCACGGCAGGGGCCTCACCAGGTGGCCCAAAACTCCAACACGACGGCCTGATTCTTGAACGAGTTCAGGTCGATCTGGGAACCGAGGTGGTTGAACCACGTCGTGGCGGTGACGTTGGGTGCGGCGGTGCCGAGCTCGAGGCCTTCGTCTTGCGAAGGGACGGCGAGCACCGCCAGCGAGCCGAGGCCGAGGGCCGCGGCGAGGAGCAAGGACTTCATGGGTTGGATCTCCACGGGATCTGTCAGACGCTAGCACGATCGGCAACGCCGCAACAGGAGCCCGAGGGGGTGGGCCGGTAAACTCCGTGTCCCGTGAGCGAGCCGCGCTGGTCGATCGAGGCAGTGCCCGAAAAGCCGGGTGTGTACCTGTTCCGCGACGACGCGGGTGGGGTGCTGTACGTAGGCAAGGCGCGCAGGCTCAAGAGCCGGTTGCGCGCGTACCGGCGGCCGGGCGGCGACGGGCGGCTCTTGATCCGCTTCATGGAGGACGTGGCGGCCTGCGTCGAGACGATCGTGACGCGCACGGAAGCCGAGGCGCTGCTGCTCGAGGACGCGCTCATCAAGCGCCACCAGCCGCCGCACAACATCCGGCTCAAGGACGACAAGTCGTTCCGCATGCTGCGGCTCGACGACGAGGATTTCCCGCGCTTCAAGTTCGTGCGCGAGCACAATCCGCGGCTCGATCGACGCGCGGGAGAGCGCAAGGGGCGCGCGCGGCTGTTCGGGCCGTTCGTGAGCTCGCGCGCGCTGCGCCAGATGCTCGGCGAGCTGCATCGCGTGGTCCCGCTGCGCGACTGTCCGGACTCGGTGTTCGCGCATCGCACGCGAGCGTGCATCAAGCACCAGATCGGCCTGTGCTCGGCGCCGTGCGTCGGTCTGATCTCGCGCGAGGAGTACGCCAAGCTGGTCGAGAAGGCGGCGGCGGTGCTGCAAGGGGACATCGACGAGGTCGAGGCCGAGCTCGAGGGCCGCATGCTCGCGGCGTCGGCCGACATGGAGTACGAGCGCGCCGCGGCGTGGCGCGATCGGCTCGGTGCGCTGCGCCGCACCGTCGAGCGCCAAGGCGTGCGGCCGAGCGACAAGCGCTCGCGCGACGTACTCGCGCTCGCGCGGCGCGGGAGTGACGCGGTCGTGCACCGGCTCGCGTTCCGCGACGGACGGCTGGCGGAGAGCCGCTCGCACGTGTTTCGCTCGGAGCTGCCCGACGAAGAGCTGTGGCACGACGTGCTCACGGCGCTGTACGGCGCCGGACGCCGCGAAGTGCCGCCGGAAGTGGTGCTGTCGGTCGCTCCCTCGGAGCTCGAGTTGCTCGAGAGCGCGCTCGGCGCTCCCACGCGGCTGGTGGTCCCGCAGGCGGGCGAGCGGCGGCGCATGCTCGACCTCGCGCACGAGAACGCGTGCAGCGCGCTCTCCAAGCGCGAGAGCGAGGCGGCCTTCGAGGTGCAGGCGCTCGAGAAGCTCGCGGCGCTGTGCGACCTCGGCGAGCCGCCGGAGGTCATCGATTGCTTCGACATCTCGAACTTGCAGGGCACGAACGTCGTCGCCAGCCGCGTGCGCTTCCGCGGCGGGCACGCGGACAAGTCCGGCTACCGGCGCTTCAAGGTGCGGGGCGTCGAGGGTCAGGACGACTTTGCCTCGATGAAGGAAGTCGTCGCTCGCTCGCTCGCGCGCGGCGTCGAGGACGAGGATCTGCCGGATCTGGTCGTGATCGACGGCGGCGCGCAGCAGCTCGCGAGCGCGCTCGCGGCGCGCGACGAGGCGGGCGCGTGGGACCTGCCGATGATCGGGCTCGCGAAGGCGCGCTCGGAGCGCAACGTCGGCGGCGCGCGCAAGCAGCGCAGCGAAGAGCGCGTGTTCTTGAGCGGCGTCGAGCAGCCGATCGAGCTCGGCCGACACGATCCCGCGCGGCTGTTGCTCGAGCGCATTCGCGACGAGGCGCACCGCTTCGCCATCACCTACCACCGCCGCGAGCGCGGGCGCATCACGAGCCAGCTCGACGCGATCGAGGGCGTGGGCGCCGCGAAACGCAAGGCATTGCTGCGGCGCTTTGGAAGCGTCGCGCTCGTGCGCGAGGCGAGTGTGGAGGAGCTCGCCAGCGTGTCCGGCATCGGCGCGGAGCTCGCCGCGCGGATCCGCGCCGCGCTCGCGCAGAAACCGACGCCCTAGCAAGGCGGAGTGATCGCGCCGCTAGCGAGCACTGCGCGCCGCGCGAGCTCAGCGCTCGCCGATCACGAGCTCGATCGGCTGCGACGGGTCCGTCGGCTGCGGGAACTCGACCGGCGACGATCCGGGGGCGGAGACTTCGATGCGGCCTCCGGGAAGGAAGGGCAGGGGTCCGATGCGGAACGATCCGTCGAGGTCGCTCCAGCCGCGCTGGCTCTCGTGCTCCAGCGGCGGCGCGACCAGACCGAAGCGCACGAGCGCGTCGCCGGGCGGAATCGCGTACAGGCTGGCGTCGGACACCGGCGCGCCGCGCGCGTCGATCAGGCGACCGCGGAACTCGACGGCGGGTGCGAGCACGAGCAGATAGTCGTCTTCGCGCTCGGCCGCGAGGTAGCGCTCCCCTCCGATCAGGATCCAGCCCGAGCCGGAGGCCGTGAGCTCGCCCTGCGGCTCCTCGAGCGTGAGCTCGAAGCGACCCTCCGCGTCCGACTCGGTGCGCGCCTCGGACAGGAACGCGTGCGTGCGCTGGACACCGATCCCCGCGAGTGGGTTGCCGCTGGCGTCGACCGCGCGTCCGCGCACGCTGCGGCGCAGGCTCGGGATCGAGAACTCGCTCCGCGGTGCGGCTTCGGCGTCCGGCTCGAGGGGTTCCAACGGCGGCGGGACCGCGCTGTTCCCCGCGGCGCCGCGCTCCGCCAGAGCGCGCTGCGCGGCGAGATCGACGTACTGCAATCCCTCGCTGCGCTCGCTTTCTTTCACGAGCAAGAAGTATGCGCCGAAGCCGAGCAGCACGAGCACCGCGAGCGTGTTGCGAACCCAGGAATTGGCCATGGCTTGCCCTGGCGAGGCTAGCCACCTCGCGCGCGGACGTCTATGCCCGGGGGTGATACAGCCGGTGCAGGGCGAGCACGTGCTCGTGGTCGAGGTGCGTGTAGATTTCGGTCGTCTGCACGGAGGCGTGGCCGAGCATCTCCTGCACGCTGCGCAGATCGGCTCCGCCTTCGATCATGTGCGTCGCGAACGAGTGCCGCAGCGTGTGCGGCGTGATGCGCACCGTCAGGCCCGCTCGCAACGCGGCCGCCCGCACGCGCCGCCAAGCGTTGGTGCGATCGAGGGGCGCGCCGCGGTGCGTGACGAACACTTCGCGGCGCGCGGCCGAGCCGGGCACGCGGCGGCGTCCGTGCTCGAGCCAGCGCGCGAGGGCCTCGCGCGCGCGCGCGCCCATGGGAACGAGCCGCACCTTGTTGCCCTTTCCGTGCAAGCGCAGCGCGCGCATCTGTGGATCGAGTCCGTCGGTGCGCAGCCCGCAGGCCTCGCTGACGCGCGCGCCGGTGGCGTACAGCACTTCGAGCAAGGCGCGGTCGCGCTGGTCGCGCCAGCTTTCGCCCGCGGGCGCGCACAGGAGTCGGTCGACCTCCTCGACCGACAGCGCGCGCGGAAGCGCGTGGCGCAGCCGCGGTGCCGCGATCAGGCTCGCGGGGTCGGAGTCGATGCGACCCTCGGCCGCCAGATGCCGCAGCAGCATGCGCAGGGCGGACAGTCCGCGCGCCACGCTGGCCTCGGCGGCGCCGGCCTCGCGCCGCGCGGCGAGGTAGGCCACGAGCAGGTCGGAATCGACGTCCGAGAAGCCGCGCGCGCCGCGCTCGGAGAAGTAGCGCGCGGCGGCTTCGAGGTCGCGGCGGTAGGCCTGCAGCGTGGCCCGCGCGAGCCCGGCCTCGACCCGCAGGGCCTCGAGGAAGTCCGCGAGCGCGGCGCGGAACGGGACGGGCAGGGGCGCGGCGGCCATGGGGAGAGCGTGGAACCCCGCGCGCGGCGCTGCAAGCCTCGCGGGTCGGCGGCTCGCTTGACGGGCGCGGCGACGGGGATATCCTTTTGCGCCCTTCGGAATTCTCGGAGGGGGATTTTCAACCGTCGAAGCACCCGCGCCGCCCATGGCCACCAAGAAGCCCGCCAAGCTGTCCCCCAAGGACCTCGAGGAGTTCAAGGCCCTGCTGCAGAAGGCCAAGGCCATCCTGAGCGGCAACCTCTCGCAGCTCGAGGAAGAGGCGTTCAGCCAGAACGGCAACGTCGATGCGGCGGAGTCGCGGCCCGGTGACTCGGCCGACGGCTACTACCAAGAGTTCAACCTGCAACTGCTCGAGAACGAGGAAGAGGCGTTGGCGCAGATCCTCGAGGCGCTCGAGCGCATCGAGCAGGGCACCTACGGCAAGTGCGAGGGCTGCGAGCAGACGATCAACAAGGAGCGCCTGCGAGCCGTTCCGCACGCGCGCATGTGCATCGACTGCCAGCGGCTGGCCGAGCGTCGCGGCTACTAGGCTCGCGAGGCGCGTGCGTGAGCGAGACGAGCAGCACGGACGTCGTCGTGCGCCCGACGGCGCGACAGGTGGGTCTGCGCTTGGCGATCGTGGCGGCGCTGGTGATCGCCGACCTGTGGAGCAAGAGCGCGGTCTTTGCGTGGCTCCAGTCGAGTCCGCTGCCGGAGGGCATGGGCTACGATGACCACGGCCACCACCGCTACGAGATCTGCGGCGAGTGGTTCAGCTTCATGCTGTCGTGGAATCCCGGCATGGCGTGGGGCTTCGACCGGCTGCCGACGTGGCTGCTCGTCGGCGGGCGCTGCGGCGCCGTGGCGTTCCTCACGTGGCTCGTGGTGCGCTCGAGTCCGGTGCAGCGCACGCTGACCTCGGCGCTGGTGCTGATCCTCTCGGGCGCGGCCGGCAACCTGTACGACAACCTGTGCATGGCTCCGCGCCGCGTCGGAGCGCGCTTCGGCGAGGTGCGCGACTTCCTCGACGTGTACTTCCCCGTGTGGGACTGGCACTTCCCCACGTTCAACGTCGCCGACGCCTGCATCACGGTCGGCGCGGTGCTGTTGATGCTCTCGAGCCTGCTCACGCCGCGGCCGAAATCGGCGGCCTGAGCGGCCCCGTGGCGGGACGATTGCTCGATCGAGACGCGCCGCGTACGCTCGTCGCCCAATGGCTTCCCTGAGCGTCGATTGCGGCGGACTGGCGCTGCGCAACCCGATTCTGTCGGCCTCCGGCACGTTCGGCCACGGGCTGGAGATGCAGCATTTCGCCGCGCCGCACTCGCTCGGCGCGCTGGTGAGCAAGACCGTCACGCTCAAGCCGCGCCCCGGCAATCCGCATCCGCGCATCGCCGAGACGGAAGCGGGTCTGCTGAACTCGATCGGGCTCGAGAACCGCGGCATCGAGGCCTACCTGCGCGACGTGCTGCCCGCGATGGCGAGCGCGGATTGCGCGGTGGTGACGAACATCGGCGGCGAGAAGGTCGAGGATTTCGCCGAGCTGGCGCGGATCCTCCACGAGCGCAGCGAAGTCGACGCGCTCGAAGTCAATCTCTCGTGCCCCAACGTGCAGGGCGGAAAGCTGCCGTTCTCGACCGATCCGCGCGTCGCGCAGGCCGTGATCCGCGGCGTGCGCGCGGCGACGAACAAACCCGTGTTCGCCAAGCTCAGCCCCAACGTCACGGACATCGGCGACATCGCGCGCGCCTGCGAGGCGGCGGGCGCGGACGCGCTCACGGCGGTCAACACGCTGCTCGGCATGAGCGTCGATTGGCGCACGGGGGCGCCCGGCATCAACACCGTGATGGGCGGCTACTCGGGCGTCGGCATCAAGCCGGTGGCGCTGCGCTGCGCGTGGCAGTGTGCGCGCGCGGTCAAGATCCCGATCATCGGGTGCGGCGGCATCGGCAAGGCGAGCGACGTGCTCGAATACTTGGTGGTCGGTTGCAGCGCGGTGCAAGTGGGCACGAGCTGCTTCAGCGATCCTTCGAACATCGCGGGCCTCGCCGCGGAGGTCGCGAGCCTGCTCGACGCGCGCGGAATCGCCGACGTGCGCGCGCTGATCGGTTCGATCCGAGCGTTCGCTCCCTCGCCCGCGTGCGCCACGGCGGTGGGGAAAGCCTGATGCGCCTCGACGCCCTCACTCCCGCCCACGTGCGCAGCGCGATCGATCTCTATCTGCGCCACGCCTATCCGCCGGGCACGGGCGGACGGCCGCGCATCACGTCCGCGGATTTCGCGGGACACGAGACGATCTCTTCCGCGCTCGAGGCCATGGATCGGCTGCGGGCGACCGATGTCGAGGGGTGTCGACGCTACTCGCTGCAGGTCGGAAACCACCGCTACCCGTTCATGAAGCTCGTGGTGCAGGAGTACCTCGTCAACGGCGAGTACTTCTTCGCGGTCGACACTCACGACGAGCTCGACGTGCGCCCCAACCACCCCGACTACGACGCATTTCAGGAGCTCAAGACTCACAACCGCAGGCTCAAGCTCGAGGTCGAGAGCGCGTGGCGTTCGGCGGGGCTCCCGACGCTCGACGACCTGCGCAGCCTGTGCGAGGAGCTCGTCGGGAGCGAGAGCGAAGATCGCAACGGCCTCTCGATCCTGCTCGTCGAGGACGACGTGGCGGTCGCGTTCGCGCTGCGCACGTGGCTGCGCGCGAAGGGCTATGCGGTCGAGCTCGCGCACACCGGTGAGCGCACGCTCGAGCGCCTGCGCGAGGGGCCGCTGCCGGACCTCGTGATCCTCGACTTCGAGTTGCCCGGACTCGACGGGGAGAGCGTGCTCGGCGCGCTGCGCGGCGATCCGCGCACGGCCGCGGTGTGCGTGCTGATGGCCACGGCCTCGAAGATCGACCTCGCGCGGCTCGCGCAGGTCAATGGCGTGCTGCACAAGCCCTACCCGCGCGAGCTCCTGTTCGCGACCCTGCGCCAGATGCTCTCCGGCCGCGAGCCCGCGCTCTCCGGCTCCGGCCGTTGAGACGCGGCAGCGCCGACGTGGCCGCGTCGACGTGGCAGCGTCGACGTGGCAGCGTCGACGTGGCAGCGTCGACGTGGCAGCCCTGACTGGCCGCCCTGACGTGGCCGCGCGCTCGGGCGGGCGCGGCACGGTCTCGGGCACGGTCTCGGGCACGGTCTCGGGCACGGTCTCGGGCACGGTCTCGGGCACGGTCGCCCGCGTGGGCCGCACGGCCCCGTCGGCGGCGTCGGGAGGCTCCTTTCGGGGGCTCGGCCTTCCATCGGGGCGTTCGAGGGCTTTCAATGTGCGGCTCGCAAGGCTGACCCGGGGCCCGGGGCGGCCCGACCCTTTCCAGACTGCACCCCTACACATGGCTTTCGACTGGGATTCGTTCAGCGACAAGTTCTCGATCTTCGGCGAGGGCTTCGGCCGCTGGCTCAAGGGCGCGTTTGGCTCCCAGAACGAGCGCGTGGTGCGGGCCATGGTGCCGGTCGTGGCGCAGGTCAAAGAGCTCGAGAGCTGGGCGCGGGGCCTCTCGGGTGAGCAATTCAAGGTCGAGTCCGCGCTCTGGCGCGAGCGCCTCAAGGGGCTCGAGCTCGAGCAGCAGCGCGCCATCCTCGACGAGATCCTGCCCAAGGCCTTCGCCCTGGTGCGCGAGGCCAGCGTGCGCACGCTGGGGCTGCGCCACCACGACGTCCAGATCGTCGGCGGCATCGTGCTGCATCAGGGCGCGATCGCCGAGATGATGACCGGCGAAGGCAAGACGCTGGTCGCGACCTTGCCGCTGTACCTCAACGGCCTGACCGGACGTCCGGTGTTCCTCGTCACGGTCAACGACTACCTCGCGCGGCGCGACTGCGCGTGGATGAAGCCGATCTTCGACTACCTCGGGCTCACCAGCGGCGCGATCCAGTCGAACATGGACTCGCGGGAGCGCAAGCCGATCTACGCCTGCGACATCGTCTACGGCACGAACAACGAGTTCGGCTTCGACTACCTGCGCGACAACATGAAGACGCGCGCGGAAGAGCAGGTGCAGAAGAATCTGTACTACGCCATCGTCGACGAGGTCGACAGCGTGCTGATCGACGAGGCGCGCACGCCGCTGATCATCTCGGGCCCCGCGCAGGAGTCGAGCGGCAAGTACCAGATCGCCGACGCGGTGGCGCGCAAGCTGCAGCGCGAGACGCACTTCGAGGTCAAGGAGAAGGAGCGCAGCGTGACGCTGGTCGAGGCGGGCATCATCGAGGCCGAGAAGATCGTCGGCGTCGAGAGCTTCTATCTGCCGGGCAACGAGGACTGGCCGCACTACATCGAGAACGCGCTGCGCGCCCACAACATCTACGTCAAGGACGACCAGTACGTGGTCGAGCCCGGCGAGGACGGGCAGCCCGAGGTGATCATCGTCGACGAGTTCACGGGTCGAAAGATGACCGGACGGCGCTGGTCCGATGGCTTGCACCAGGCGGTCGAGGTCAAGGAAGGGCTCAATCCGCGGCAGGAGAACCAGACGCTGGCGACGATCACGTTCCAGAACTACTTCCGTCTGTTCACCAAGCTGGCGGGCATGACGGGCACGGCGCTGACCGAGGCCAACGAGTTCTGGAAGATCTACGAGCTGCGCGTGGTCTCGATCCCGACCAACAAGCCCGTGGCGCGCGATGATCGGCGCGACATCGTGTACCGCACGAGCCCCGAGAAGTGGAAGGCGATCGTCGAGGAGGTCGACGGCGTGCACAAGCGCGGCCAGCCGGTGCTGATCGGCACGACCTCGGTCGAGAAGAGCGAGCACATCTCCAAGCTCCTGCGCCAGCGCGGCGTGAAGCACGAGGTGCTCAACGCGAAGAACCACGAGCGCGAGGCGAACATCGTCGCGCACGCCGGCGAGATCGGCGCGGTGACCGTCGCGACGAACATGGCCGGACGCGGCACGGACATCAAGCTCGGCGGAAACTACGAGTGGCGGCTCGCGCGCGCGCTCGAAGAGGCCGGTTTGCAGCAGGGCGACGTCGAAAAACTCGACCAGATCGCGAACGTGCGCGAGCAAGTGCGGGCGGATTGCGAACGCGATCAGGCCAAGGTGCTCGAGCAGGGCGGGCTGTACGTGCTCGGCACGGAGCGCCACGAGGCGCGGCGCATCGACAACCAACTGCGCGGTCGCTCGGGCCGTCAGGGAGACGCGGGCGTGTCGCGCTTCTACCTGTCGCTCGAGGACGACTTGATGCGGCGCTTCTATCGCGACTGGGTCAAGAACGCGATGGAACGGATGGGCATGACGGAAGGCGTGCCGATCGAATCGGGCATGGTCACGCGCGCGATCGAGAAGGCGCAGCGCAAGGTCGAGGACTACAACTTCGAGATCCGCAAGTCGTTGCTCGAGTACGACGACGTGATGGATCAGCAGCGCAAGACGATCTACGCCGTGCGTCAGGACGTGCTCGAGCACAAGGGGCTGCGCGAGCGTGTCGAGCAGTTCCTGACGCAGTCGATCACGCGCAACGCCGCCACCTACCAGAAGGATCCCGACGGGTTCGGGGCGTGGTACCAGCGCGCCTTCGGTCTCGAGCTCGATCAGGCCGCGGCCGCGGCGGCGACCGAGAAGCTGCCCAACACCAGCGGCGCGGTCGAGCGCGCCACGCGGGCCTACGACGAGCGCGAGACGAACATCGGCGCGGAGATGATGCGCCGCGTCGAGCAGTACCTGCTGCTCAACACGATCGACTCGCGTTGGAAGGACCATCTGTACGCGATCGACGCGCTCAAGACGGGCATCGGACTGCGCGGCTACGGCCAGCAGGACCCCAAGAACGAGTACAAGCGCGAGGGCTTCCAACTGTTCCAGAACCTGCTCGCGGCGATCGAGGACGAGGTCGCGAGCCTCGCGCTGCGCATCCGCGTGCAGCCCGAGGGCGAAGCGCCGCGCGCGCCGCGCAGCGCGGTCGAAGCGCCGCGTCCTGAGCCGGTCGAGCCGTCGGCCCCCGCGCCGGT
>Ga0194120_10006072_pt1 | contig 17288 bp, 15 predicted proteins | sample TA2MahCa65mmetaG_FD_148642 | JGI IMG/M metagenome (GOLD analysis project Ga0194120, IMG submission 148642) | Freshwater microbial communities from Lake Tanganyika, Tanzania - TA2015019 Mahale Deep Cast 65m | ecosystem: Environmental > Aquatic > Freshwater > Lake | place: Tanzania: Lake...
CTCGCTAGCCGATTCACCCGCCGGGTTCGTCATCGCCGCCTCGCTCAAACGAGCCTAACCTTCTGAAAATGATGCCATAAATGCCGAAATTGTACAGCAAAATCAGAGTTCATCCGGCGAATGCGGGTTGAATAAGGTCATCGCAACGAATATAGCGCGGGCGCCGTCGGATCGGCTAGCGCCGTTTGGGCCGCGCCCGATGAGGCGGCGTCTGGATCGCGGTTTAGCGGTCGGTCGCGACGCCATCGCGCAAGGGCAACGACGCGGTCAGCCTTGCGCCGCCTTCTGGCTCGTTCTTAAGCATGAGAGCGCCGCCCAGCGCGCCGACTCTTTCGCTCATGCCGCGCAACCCGAGGCCGCCGCTCGACGAAGAGCCGCGCGTCGCGTCGAGACCCGCCCCATTGTCCCGCACGACGATATGCAAGGCGCCCTGGGCGCGCGTGACAATCACTGTGACTTGATCGGCGCCCGAATGCCGGAGCGCATTGGCGAGGCCTTCCTGCACGATGCGATAGGCGGTGAGCGCGGTTTCTTCTTCGAGATCGCCGGACGCGCCATCAAGCGAAAGCGCGATGGCGACGCCAGGATTGGCCTCGCGCCAGCCCTGGGCCAGCGCTTCTAGAGCGTCGGCAAGTCCCATCTCCTCGAGCGCGGCGGGCCGCAACCGCCCCAGAATGCGCCGGTTGACCTGCTGCAAGGCGGCGATCTGCGCGTCGATGCGCGCGCAATCCTCGGCAAGACGCGCCGGCTCGGCGCCGGGAGCAGCGGCGCGTCGCGCCAGCGCGCCGACGCCCGCGCGGACAGTGAACAGGAAAGGACCGATTTCGTCATGCAGGTCGCGCGCGATGTCCTTGCGCTCTTCGTCCTGCACATGGATCATGCGCCGCACGAGCCGGCGATTTTCCTCGTCGAGCTGTTGCAATGTCGCGGCGAGCGCGTTGATCCGTTCCGCGATGATGACGAATTCCGCGGAGCCGTCGGCGGGAACGCGCGCTGAATGTTCGCCGCGCTCCAGACGCTGCAGGCCATCCGCGAGAGTCGCGACAGGACGCAGCGTTCGCGACACGGCGAACGAGACAAGTGCGAAGGCGGCGACCGCGATTCCCGCGCCGCCGATCGTGAGCCAGACGATCTCCTGCCAAATCTCGGCGATCTCATCCGATGGATTGGGGGAGATCAGGATCGCGCCATGGCCGGTTTCGATCCGCATGGCGGCGGCGTTCGGCAGCACGAGGCGCGCAAACCACTGCGGCGCGCGGTCGATGTCGCCTTTCGTAGGCGCCGTCTCCCCGGCGAGCGCGACGCTTACATGGCGCAACCGCCGCGCATCGGCGAGAAGTCGCGCGATCTCGGTCTTCGGATCAGGCGCGGCGTCGAGTCGCGGCAGAGTCGCTTCGACCAGATCGCGCGCCAGTCGCGTCGCGCCGTCGGCCTCGGCGCGAACCCGCGCGCCGGCATGCAAGACGAGCAATCCGACGCCGAGCGCCAATCCCAGCGCCAGCACGGCGCCGAGCAGCAGCGACAGGCGAAGGCGCAGGGAGAGCCTTCGAAACATGGCGATATTTCTAGAGAAGCATGCGACTTTACGAAAGGCCCCAATCCCGTCAATGTCTTGCTGCCGGTTCAGCCGACCAGGGTTAGTGGAGCCAATTCGAATATGCGCGTTCTCATCGTCGACGACCATCCGATCATCGTGTCCGGCTGCGCGGCGATGCTCGCCGGCGAGGGCGACATCGACGTCGTCGACGCGCGCGACGCGGAGAGCGGTCTCGCCGCCTTTGCGGCGGAAAAGCCCGACGTGACCGTCGTCGACATCGGCCTGCCGGGCGTTTCCGGCTTCGAGCTGACGCGGCGGATTCTGGAAACCGATCCCGGCGCGCGCATCGTCATTTTCAGCATGAACGACGATCCGATCTTCGCCGCGCGGGCGATACAGATGGGCGCCAAGGCCTATGTGACGAAGAACGACGATCCTTATCTCCTGCTGACGGCGGTGCGCGAAGTCGCGTCGGGCGGCGTGTTTCTCATGCCGAAGATCGCCAATCGGCTCGCCTTCGAAAAAAGCGGCGCGGCCGCCAGTCCGCTCTCGGCGTTGACCGCGCGGGAATTGGAGATTTTACGGATGCTCGGACGCGGGCTCGGCATGGCGGAAATCGCCGAGGCGACTCAGGTCTCCTACAAGACGATCGCCAACAGCTGCTCAATCATGAAACGAAAGCTCGGCGCCCGCACGCCGATGGAGCTGATGCGCATCGCGCTGGAACACAGGCTGACGTGACGGGCGAGACCCTTCTCCCGCTTGCGGGAGAAGGTGTCGTCACGAAGTGACGACGGATGAGGGCCCTCATCCGGCCCTGCTTTGCAGGGCCACCCTCTCCCGCGAGCGGGAGAGGGGACGCGCGGCCTATTTCGTCTCGGCGTCCGGAAAAGGCTCCAGCGGCGCGTAATTCGCCGGGACGGGACCGGTCAGCGCGCCGAGAAAGGCGACGATGTCGGCGGCGTCCTTGTCCGACAACTCCTGCCCAAGCTGCGTCTTGCCCATGATTTTCACGGCTCTGGTCAGATCGTCGACGGAGCCGTCGTGAAAATAGGGCGCCGTTTTCGCGACGTTGCGCAGGCTCGAGACCTTGAACACATAAAGGTCGGCGTCGTTCTTGGTGACGTCGGCGCGGCCCTTGTCGGGCGTCGCGACGCCGGTTTCCTTCCAATAGTCGCTGACGACTCCGAATTTCTGGAAGGCATTGCCGCCGACGCCCGCGCCATTGTGGCAGGAGGCGCAGCCGAGATCGATGAATTTGCGTAGTCCCGCCTGCTGCTGCTTCGACAGCGCCGAGACGTCGCCGGCGAGGAAGGCGTCGAATTTGGAGGGCGTCAGCAAGGTGCGCTCGAAGGCGCCGACCGCGACGCCCCAATTCTTCGAATTGATCGGATCCTTGTCGCCGGGGAACGCCTTGGCGAATGCGTCGGCATAGGCGGGAATCGCCTTGAGCTTGCTCATCGCCGTCGCCTGATCGGGATTGCCGAAGCTCACCGGCCCAAGCAGCGACTTCTCCGCCTGCTCTTCAAGCGATTCGCGATCGCCGCGCCAGTGCTGCTTGAAATTCAGCGCGGCGTTGAAGATCGAGGGCGCGTTGCGGGGATTCTCCTTGCCGAAGACGCCGATCGCCTTCGGCAGCCCGTCGCTTGCCTGCTTGTCGGCCGGATGGCAGTGACCGCAACTGACATTGCCGTCCATCGACACGCGGTTTTCGAAAAACAGCCGCCGGCCAAGCTCGACGCGCGCGGCCGTGACGGAATCATTGGCGGGGGCGGGGACGGCGATCGGCTGGAAAATCCGCTTCGCGTCGTCGAGGAGCGTCTTGGGATTTTCCGCTCGGACATTCGTCGCGGCGAGCAGGACGAAAGCGCAGACGATGACAAAGGAAGACGAACGCAAATCGACGCCTCCTGCTCGCGGCGCGCCGCGCCGCCGATAGTCAGCTCAAATGATTCGAGCCGGCGATTGAAAAGCGTAACCGCATTGCGCAGCGCTCTTCCTGCCGGCTCGATTCGGGAATTCTTTGGCGCCCTCGCCGAAGCTGAAGGCCGCGCCGCATTTTAGATTTCGGCGGACTCGTAGCTGGTGATTTCCATGCCGACGCAAACTTCGACAATCACGGGAGTCGTCCAGGCCATTTTTTCCTCCGTCTGGGACTTTATACGGCTCTGCCCTGCTTCTATTGGCGTTGCGCCCGCAGGTTTAAGCTCGGCGCAGCATTTAACATGATCGCTGCCGCCGCGCAAATGGGATGCGGCGCACAATGCAACTGTTCCACGGCGGCCGCGAACGCGCCGCGGCGCCTGCCGATCCAAATGACGCATCCGGACGTCTCGACAGGCGACGTGACGGCTGCTAGGCATAGCAAAAAGCGGGAGGAACCGCCCGGCTCGGCGAGTAGGCGCTAAAAAACAAATGGATAGCGCTAAATTGGCCGATATTTTTTTGAGCTTGGCCGGGACGGGTCGCAAATCGGGGTAGGGATGGGGACAGCGACGCTCGACGGCAAGGCGATTGCGCTTGACGACGCCTATCGACACGCCGCCAGGATTTTGAATGAGGCGACATTTCCGCTGATCGCCGGCCTTGGGGCCGACGTCGCCGGCGCGCGCGCCGCCATCCTTCTGGCCGAGCGGCTGAAGGGCGCCTTCGATCATCTGGCGTCGCGTGAAACGCTCGCCGATCTCGACGTCAAGCGCTCTTTCGGCATGTTTACGACCACGGCGAATGAGGCGCGCATTCGCAGCGACTGCGTCGTGCTCATCGGCCCGGGGCTGACGCAGGCCTGGCCCGGAATGCTGGAGCGGCTCGCGCTCGATCAGCCGCCGCGCCGCGGCGCGCAGGCGCAGCAGCCGCGCAAGGTGATTTGGCTTGGACCGACAGAAGGCGAAGCGAACGCCATCCCTGGCGCGAAGGTCATCCCCGCTTCCCTGCAGCAGCTTTCAGGGGTTCTGGCGGCGTGGCGCGCCCGTTTCGGCGGACGCCCGGTGGCGCTCGACGCTGAAAAAGTCAGCCTCATCGACGGCCTCGTGGAGACTTTAAGAAGCGCGCGTTTCGGCGTTTTCGTCTGGTCGGCGTCGACGCTCGATCCGCTGGCGATCGAGATGATGCAGGGCCTCGTGATCGATCTCAACGCCACGACGCGCTTCACCGGCGTTCATATCGGCGCCCGCGGCGGCGCTTCGGGGGTTACGCAAGCCGCCGGCTGGATGACGGGCTTTCCGCCGCGCACCAGCTTCGGCCGCGGCTATCCGGAGCACGACCCCTGGCGCTTCGAGGCGTCGCGCCTCGTCGACAGCGGCGAGGCCGACGCGGCGCTGTGGATCTCCGCTTTTGACGGCGAGAAGCCGGCCTGGTCTCGCGCCGATCTTCCGCTCATTACGCTCGCGCCCGCGCATGCGGCCCCGTCGCGGGGACTCTTCATCGAGGTCGGTCAGCCCGGCGTCACGCATGATTCGGTGCTGATGAGTCAGGAAACCGGCGGCATGACGCTGTTCCGGGCGGGCGCGCCGACCGACGCGCCGAGCGTCGCGCAGGCGATCGGCGCCATCTTAGCGGAAGTTGCGGAGGGCGCATGGCGCTGACAGTTTTGCGCGGCGGCCACATCGTCGATCCCGCGACAGGCCAGGACGCGATCGGCGACGTCTGGTTCGAGAACGGCCGCATCGTCGAGCGCCCCGACGGCCGCAGCGCCGACGAGGAGATCGACGTCTCCGGCCATATCGTCATGGCCGGCGCGATCGACATTCACTCCCACATCGCCGGCGGCAATGTGAACACGGCGCGGCTGCTGCTGCCGGAGCTGCATCGGGCGATTCGCGCGCGGCTCGCCGGCACGCCTTTGTCGACCGCCAAATGGTCGAGCTACGAAATCGGGCGTCTCTATGCCCAGATGGGCTTCACCACCGTCGTCGAACCGGCGATGGCGCCGCATCACGCATTGCAGACCCATCTCGAATTCAACGACGTGCCGATCATCGACAAGGGCGCGCTCACCGTGCTCGGCAATGATGATTTTCTGCTCGGCATGCTGCGCGATGGCGAGAAGGAAGGCGCGATCAATGATTACGTCGCGCTGACCGTCGAGAACACCCGTTCGCTGGGACTGAAATGCATCAATCCCGGCGGCGTCGAAGCGTTCAAGGACAATGTGCGCGCCTTCGGGCTCGATGACGTCGTGCCGTTTTACGGACTGACCTCGCGCCAGATCGTGCAGGCGTTGCAGAAGGCGACTCAGGCGGTGGGCGTCGCCCATCCGCTGCATCTGCACATGAACAATCTCGGCCTCGCCGGCAACATCGACACGGCGCTCGCGACGATCGACGCGGCGCAGGGTCTGCCGCTCCATCTCGCCCATGTGCAGTTCTACGCCTATGGCAAGGAAGGCAAGAACGGCTTCTCGTCGGCCGGCGCGCTCTTCGCCGAGAAGATCAACGCGAATCCGAATGTCAGCGTCGACGTCGGCCAGGTGATGTTCTCCGACACGGTGACGATATCGTCCGACGTTCTCAAGCAGTTCAACAGCCTGCCGGGCGCGATCCCGAAGAAGGGCGCGATTTTCGACGGCGACGCCAATGGCGGCGGCATCGTTCCTTACGTTTACAAGATTTCAAGCTACTACAATGCCGTTCAATGGGCGGCGGGGCTGGAGCTGTTCCTGCTCATCAACAATCCCGAGCAGGTGTTCTTCACCACCGACCATCCGAACGGCGGTCCGTTCACGACCTATCCGGAACTCTTCGCGCTGCTGATGAGCGCCGACCTTCGCGCGCAATATCTGTCGCGCCTGCCGGCCGACGTATTGGAGCACACCACGCTGCCGTCGATCTCGCGCGAATATACGCTTTACGAAATCGCCCAGATGAGCCGCTCCGGCGCGGCGAAGCTCTTCGGCTTTGAAGACCGCGGCCGGCTCAGTCCAGGCGCTGTCGCCGACATCGCCGTTTACAAGCCCGGACGCGACGTCGCCGGCATGTTCCGCCGCGCGGCCCTCGTCTTCAAGGACGGCGCTCTCGTCGTGCGCGACGGCGAAGTCTCACACTATACGCGCAGCAAGACGCTGCATATTCGCCCGCGCTACGATGGGCAGATCGCCAAGCGTCTCGATTCCTACTACGACGAGCTTTACGGCCTGCCGCGCAGCATATTCGACGTGCCCGACGCCGCGCTGCCGCACGCGGACGCCTTTGCGGAGGTTCCATGCCGGATATAGTCCGCAATGGCGTCACGATAGACGACAATTTCGCCGAAGCCTTCCCGATGAGCGGGACGGGCATTCTGATCACCGCGCCGAACGCCAAATGGGCGCGGCAGGCGGCGCTGACGATGACAGGCTTCGCCACCTCGGTCATCGGCTGCGGCTGCGAGGCCGGGATCGATTGTGAAGTTTCGCCGCAGGAAACGCCGGACGGACGTCCCGGCGTGCGCGTGCTGCTCTTCGCCATGTCGTCGAAGGACGCCGAGAAGCAGCTCGTCAATCGACTCGGTCAATGCGTGCTGACCTGCCCGGGCTCGGCGGTCTATTCGACGGTCGCCGGCGAATTCGAGATCAAGGTCGGCGACGCGGTGCGGCAATTCGGCGACAAGTGGCAAATGTCCAAGGTCATCGACGGAAGGCGCTACTGGCGCGTGCCGGTGATGGACGGCGAGTTCTTCTGCGAGGGCAAGGTCGGCCTGACCAAGAAGTCGGTGGGCGGCGGCAATCTTCTGATCATGGGCGCGGACTGGGACAAGACCATGCGCGCGACCGAAGCCGCCGTATCGGCGCTCGACAGCGTCGCCGACGCGATTGCGCCATTCCCCGGCGGCATCGTGCGCTCGGGCTCAAAGGTCGGCTCGCAATATAAGGGGATGAGCGCGTCGACCAATGACGCTTACTGTCCGACCCTGCGTGGCGTGACGAAAAGCGCCCTCGACGAAGATATCGGCTGTGTGCTCGAAATCGTCATCGACGGGCTGACCGACAACGCCGTGCGCGAGGCGATGCGCGCCGGGCTGCGCGCCATCATCGAGATGGGGCCGGAGCAGGGCGCGAAACGCGTCGGCGCCGGCAATTACGGCGGAAAGCTCGGCCCGTTCCATTATCATCTGAAGGAATTGCTGCCGTGAAGCCTTTTACCTTCACGCTTCGCCAGGAGCCGCCCCAGCGCGTCGATCTTTCGCCGCTGACGCCCGATCGCCTTGCGGGGAAGTCCGTCGCGCAGATCGAAAATATCGAGCTCGGCGAGACGCGGATTTCGACGAAAGTCGGCGACCTGTTCAAGATTGCCGAAGGCGATCTAAAAAATCTCCGCTATGAGGGCGGCTCGTCGCGGTTCGATCTTGTCGGCGCGAAACTTCTGCCCGGCTTCGCGATCCATGTCGAAGGCGACGTCGGCGCGCAATGCGGCCGGCTCGCCAAGGGCGGCACGATCGCCGTCGCCGGCGGCGCCGGGCCGCATGCGGCGTCCGGCAATCTCGGCGCCGACATCGAAATCAACGGCGACGCCGGCGATTTCCTCGCCGGTCCGCTTGCCGGCGAACTCGCCGGCATGGCCGGAGGCCGGATCGTCGTGCGCGGCAAGGCCGGCGAACGCGCCGGCGACCGGCTGCGGCGTGGCATTGTCGTCATCGAGGGCGACGCCGGCGAAGACCTCGGCGCCCGCGTCATCGCCGGCACGATCTTCTGCTTGGGCGAGGCCAGGGGCCGTATCGGCTATCTCAACAAGCGCGGCTCGATCGTGCTGGCGCGCGGCGGTTGTTTCGGTTCGACCTATGTCGATTGCGGCGCGCATGAGCTGACCTTTGCGCGGCTTTTTGCGCGCAGACTGAGAAATCATAGCGCCCAGGCGGCCGATCTCCTGTCGCGCAGGCTGCGCCGCTATGGCGGCGACACGGCGGTCTATGGCAAGGGCGAGATATTGACCCCGGACTGACCGGCATTACCCTTGCTAAGAAGCAAAACGCCCGCTGAGCGGGCGCTAGCAAGGAGATTGCGATGAATTTCGTCGAACTCATCCTTACCGTCTGCGCGCTGGCGCAGCCCGCCGCCTGCGACGAACGCAAGATCGTTCTTGAGTCCGCCACGGGCTCGACCAATAATTGCATGATGCAGGCGATGCCTTATATCGCTCAGTGGTGCGGCGAACATCCGCAACTGACCGTCACCAAATGGCGTTGCGCGCGGCCCGGAGCGGAAGGCGACAAGATTTGATCGATGCCTGCGGGCGCGGTCGATTCCATGACGAATGAATCGGACAGACGATCGGCCGGCGCCCTTCGCGGCGCCTTACGCGCCTCCCGACGAGAGCTTCGCCGAGGCCTTTCTCAAGTCGCGCCCGGACGCGGCGACGCGACGCGCCACAGAAGAAACCGCGCTGTCGCTCGTGCGCGGCATGCGCGCCAGGCGCGATCTGCTTGGCGGCGTCGAAGACTTCCTGCACGAATTTTCACTTTCGTCGCGTGAAGGTCTCGCGGTGATGGCGCTCGCCGAGGCGTTGTTGCGCGTTCCCGACGACGCCACGGCCGATCAGCTCCTCGCCGATAAGCTCGCCGAGGGCGATTTTTCTCATCATGAGGCGTCGAGCGACGCCCTTCTCGTCCAGGCCTGCGCTTTCGCGCTGGGGCTTTCGGCGCGTATCGTCGACGTGACCGAGCCGCGCGGTCTCGTCGCCGATCTTGCGCGCCGTCTTGGCGCGCCCGCGCTGCGCGCCGCCGCCCGTCAGGCGATGCGGCTGATGGGCGCACATTTCGTATTCGGCGAAACCATCGAAGCGGCGGTCGCACGCGCGCAGGGACGGCGCGAACGCTTTTCCTACGACATGCTCGGCGAAGGCGCCCGCACGGCCGAAGACGCCGAGCGCTACTTTAACGCGTACGCCCACGCCATTCGCGCCATCGGCGATGCGGCCGGGTCGTCGCCTCTGCCCGCCCGCCCCGGAATTTCGATCAAGCTTTCGGCGCTGCATCCGCGCTATGAGGCGATTTCGCGCGAACGCGTGTTGCGCGAATTGCCGCCGCGCGTCCTCGACTTGGCCCGCCTCGCCAAGGACCGCGATCTCGTTTTTACCATCGACGCGGAAGAAGCGGATCGGCTCGAACTGTCGCTCGATGTCGTCGCCCGCGTCATCGAGGATCGCTCGCTTTCGGGCTGGGATGGATTTGGACTCGCCGTGCAGGCCTATCAGAAGCGCGCGTCGGCGGCGATCGACTATGTCGCGTCGCTCGCGGACGCTTACGATCGGCGGCTCATGGCGCGGCTCGTCAAGGGCGCCTATTGGGACAGCGAGATCAAGCGGGCGCAGGAGCGTGGCCTCGCCGACTATCCCGTGTTCACCCGCAAGGCGATGACCGATCTCAATTTCGACGCCTGCGCGGCGCAGCTTTTCGCACAGCCTCGTCTTTTCCCGCAAATCGCGACGCATAACGCCCGCAGCGTCGCCGCCGTTCTGACCATGGCGGACGGCCGGCGCGACTTCGAGTTTCAGCGCCTGCACGGCATGGGCGAGCCGCTTTACGAATCGCTTGCCGAAGTGAGCGACGCCGCGGTTCGCGTCTATGCGCCGGTGGGTCCGCATCGCGATCTCCTCGCTTATCTTGTGCGGCGCTTGATCGAGAACGGCGCCAATTCCTCTTTCGTCGCGCGGGCCGCCGATCCTGATACGCCGGAGCGCGCGCTTGTCGCGGACCCATACGAAGCGATCGGCGCGCATGCGCGCCATCCGCGTCTGCTCTTGCCGAGCGACATCTATCTGCCGCTTCGCGCCAATTCCGAAGGCGTGGAGTTTGGCGATCGGACCGCGCTTGCGGCGCTGATCGAGGAGACGCGCGCGCCTGTTCCATCGCCTTGCGCGCGCCCGAGCGTCGCAACGGGAGCCGCGCCGCGCCCCGTCCTGTCGCCGATCGACGGCGCCCCTATCGGCCATGTCATCGAAGCGGACCAAGCTGCGGCGCATGCCGCGATGGCCGCCGCCGCGCGCGCCTTTCCAGCATGGTCCCGCACGCCGTACGAGGCGCGCGCGCGGATGATCGAACGCGCGGCCGATCTCATCGAGGCGCGGCGTGGGCCGCTGATCGCCCTCTTGCAAAGCGAAGCGGGCAAGACTCTCGACGACGCGCTCGCGGAAGCGCGCGAAGCGGCCGATCTTTGCCGTTACTATGCGGGTCAGGCGCGGCTCGTCTGCGCCGACGCGGCGCTGCCCGGCCCGACGGGCGAAATCAATGTCCTGCGTCGTCATGGACGGGGCGTCTTCGTTTGCATCTCGCCGTGGAATTTTCCGCTGGCGATTTTCATCGGCCAGGTCGCCGCGGCGCTGGTCGCGGGAAATTGCGTCGTCGCCAAGCCCGCCGAGCAGACGCCGCTTGTTGCCGCCATGGCGATCGAACTCCTGCGCGAATCGGGCGTTCCGAACGATACGCTGCAGTTCGTTCCCGGCGACGGCGCGATCGGCGCCGCGCTTGTCGCCAATCCTCTGACGGCGGGCGTCGTCTTCACCGGCTCGGTCGAGGTCGCGCATCGGATCAACCGCTCGCTCGCCGGGCGCGACGGGCCGATTGCGCCGCTGATCGCCGAAACCGGCGGGATAAACGCGATGATCGTCGATTCGACCGCGCTGATCGAACAGGTCGTCGACGATGTTCTGACTTCCGCCTTCCGATCAGCCGGTCAGCGGTGCTCGGCCTTGCGGCTTTTATGCCTGCAAGAGGAGATCGCGCACGCCTGTCTGAAGACGCTTATCGGCGCGGCGCACGAGTTGCGCGTCGGCGATCCGCGCGAGATCGCTACTCATGTCGGCCCGGTAATCGACGCCGAGGCGAAAGCGAAGCTCGACGACTATCTCGCGCTTCAGCGCGCGGCTGGGCGGATACTCTACGCCGGGAATGCGCCGACGACGGGAACATTCGTCGCGCCGCATATCGTCAGGATCGCGCGCGTCGAGGAATTGCAGGAGGAAATCTTCGGACCCGTGCTGCATGTCGCGACTTGGCGGTCGGAGCGGATGCCGCAACTACTCGCTGACATCGAAGCCGGCGGATATGGGCTCACATTCGGCATGCATACGCGCATCGAACAACGCATTCGCGCGCTATCGCGCGAAGCGCCGGCCGGCAATATTTACGTCAACCGCAATATGATCGGCGCCGTCGTCGGCAGTCAGCCGTTCGGAGGATTTGGCTTAAGCGGCGCCGGACCAAAAGCGGGCGGGCCGGACTATCTGCTGCGATTCCTTCACGAGACGACGCTGACCATCAACACCGCGTCATCGGGCGGCGACGCCGGCCTGTTGTCGCTTGACGAATTCGACGAGCTTGATCGCGACAAATTGGCGCAAACGCGCGGCTTGAAGTCACGCGACTGACGCGCCACGTCACTAATGTTTCCATACCGATCGTCGGCTCCATCGTTGCTGAATTTAATATTGCCCGGCGATCGTCCGATCACGAGGGAGATCAGCATGGCCGAAGAAAGCAAACTGCCGGCGTCAAAGGAATCCGCGCAGCCCCCTGGCATATTCGACTGGCATCCTTTCGAATCGTTCCGGCGCCAGTTCGATCGCCTGTTTGACGAATTTCCGTCGCGGCGAAGCCTCGCAGATTTTCAGCCGTTCGACCGGATGATGTCGCAATGGTCGGCGAGCCCGCCGGTCGATTTCGTCGAGAAGGACGGCGGCTATGAGATCACCGCCGAACTTCCCGGCCTCGACGAGAAAAGCGTCGACGTAAAGCTCTCCAGCGGCGTGATTTCGATTTCCGGCGAGAAGAGCGAAGAAAAGGAAGAAAAGAAGGAAGGCTATTATTGCTCGGAGCGCCGCTACGGCTCCTTCCGGCGCGCCTTCAGAGTTCCCGAAGGCGTCGACGTGGACAAGATCACGGCGGACTTTGAAAAGGGCGTGCTGAAAATCAAGCTGCCCAAGACGGCCGAGTCCAAGAAGGAAGAAAAGAAGATTGAAATCGCCGCGAAGTAGCGCCGCATTTTGCGGCGCCGATCGCGCCCTTTGTTAGGATTGCCAGCCGGCGCGCCCTCGAGGAGCGCCGGCGTTGTTTTGGCTATGCGCCGGCCGGCGCATCAGCCGCGGCAGCACCAGATGCGGCAGCACGCCCTCGCGGATGACCGCGCGTCGCAGCGGACCGAGCGCCGCCATGGCGATGAAGCCCGCGCCGCGCAGCAGATCGACCGGCAGATAGGGTATGATCAGCGATCGGTTGAGCAGATCGACGCCATGCGTTCGAAAGCCGATGTCGGCGCGCCGGTGACGGTCGTAACGCGCCAGCGCCCGCGACAATTCGCGCGCGTTCTTGAGATCGACGCTGGCGAGACAATCCTCGAGGTCGGCCACGTCGCGCAGACTTAAATTCAATCCCTGCGCGCCGATCGGCGGAAAGATGTGACAGGTCTCGCCGACGAGCGCGAGGCGTCCCGTCGCATGTTTCGACACCTGCATGCCGCCCATCCGGAACTGCCCGACGTCGCCTTCGATGCGCATCGCGCCGAGTTCGGACTTGGCGTAATCCTCGATTTCAAATTCGAGCTCCTCGCGCGGCTTGGCGAGGCGCCGCCGCGCGTCGGCGACGCTCATCAGCCAGACGAGGCTCGAACGATGCGGCGCATCATCGCGCGGCGGCAGCGGCACCAGCGTGAAGGGCCCCGAACGCGTGTGATATTCCGTCGAGACATTCTCGTGCGGGAATTCGTGGCGCAGATGCATGGTCAGCGCGATCTGCGGATAGGTCCATTCCTTCACGTCGATGCCGGCGACGGCGCGGGCGCGGCTGTTACGGCCATCCGCCGCGACGATGAAATCGGCCTGCAGGCGCCGTCCATCGGCGAGAATGGCGACAGCGCCGTCGCTGTTGATTTCGTAATCGGCAATGTCGGCGTCGATGATTTCGATTTCAGGCCGATCGCGACAGAGATCGAGCAGGATCGCGACGAGGTCGTCGTTCGACACATTGACGCCGAGCGCCGGCAGGCCGATCTCGCGGGCGCGCAGGCTGAGTTCCGGCACCGGCAGAAACTGGTCGGTGTCGTCGATCATGCGGATCGCTTCGACCGCGCAGCCCCGCGCTCTGACGCGCTCAAGGGCGCCGAGCGCATCAAGGAAGCGGACCGATGCTTCGAAAAGGGCGACGGTGCGGCCCGGCAGCGGCGGCGGAATCCGGCCGGCGAGCGTGGTTTTGAATCCGGCGCGGGCGAAGGCGAGCGCCGCAGCGAGACCGGTCGCCCCGGCGCCAGCGACGAGGATTTCAGAAGTGCCGTTTTCTTGCATTTCGCCCAGTCTCCTTGCGACTGTTATAGCGTCAGATGTTTGGAAGCGCGAGTAAGGCCGAGGCTTTGGATTGGCGTGAGCGTCGGTGTAGTCTCCTGCCTCGCCGCTTCAAATTTCGCCCGCGCGCCCACATGACATCTTCCCGGCTCATCGGCTTTTCTGTCCACCTCTTCACGGCGAGCGGCGCGGCGCTTGGCATGATCGCGCTGTTCCTTGCGACGGAAGGGCGTTTCGCCGCGATGTTCGCCTGGCTCGGCGTCGCGCTCTTTGTCGACGCGGTCGACGGCGCGCTGGCGCGGCGTTTCAAAGTGACCGAGACGGCGCCCTCGATCGACGGCGTCGCGCTCGACCTCGTCGTCGATTTTCTCAATTATGTGGTCACGCCGCTCGTGGCGCTGTGGCGGTCCCGCCTCGTCGATCCGGCGTATGGCGGCGCACTCTGCGCCTTCGTCTGCGCCTGTTCGGCGCTCTATTTCGCCGATCGGCGGATGAAGACGCGCGATTACTGGTTTCGCGGATTCCCGGCGCTGTGGAACGTCGTCGTGTTCTATCTTCTTATTTTGCGGCCATCGACGAATGCGAGCCTTGCGGTGGTTTTAGCGGCGATGGCGCTCATGTTCGCGCCGGTCGTTTTCGTTCATCCGCTGCGCGTCAAGCGCTTGCGCCTCGTGACCATCGCCGTCACCGCCATTTGGGCCGCGGCGGCGATCGCGGCGGTTGCGCAGGATCTTGAGGCGGCTTCGTTCGGCGTAAAGGCGGCTTTGGTCGCGACGGGATGCTATTTTCTGGCTTTGCCGCTTTTTCGCGAAGGCGGCGCGATCGCGAAAGGAGAGGTCGATGGTTAAGGCGATTCGCGTGCATCAGCCCGGCGGACCGGAAACGCTGGTCATGGAGGACGTCGATCTGCCGGCGCCGGCGGAAGGCGAAGTGCAAATCCGCCAGCGCGCCATCGGCGTCAATTACATCGACATCTATCGCCGCACCGGCGCCTATCCGGCGGACTATCCTTTCATCCCCGGACATGAGGGCGCCGGCGAGGTGATCGCCGTCGGCGAAAAGGTGAAATCTTTCAGAGTCGGCGATCGGGTCGCCTATGTCGGCGCGCTCGGCGGTTATTCGGAGGCGCGCAATATCGCCGCCGATTCGGTGATCCGTCTGCCGAAAGCCTTCAGCTATGAGCAGGGCGCGGTGATGATGCTGAAAGGGCTGACCGCGCAATATCTGCTGCGCAGGACCTTCAAGGTGAGAAAAGGCCATCGCGTTCTCGTCCATGCGGGCGCCGGCGGCGTCGGACAGATCCTCTGCCAATGGGCGAACGCGCTCGGCGCAAAGGTCATCGCCACCGTCGGCTCTCCCGACAAGGCGAAGATCGCGGAGGCGGCGGGCGCCAGGCATACGATCCTGTACCGGGAGGAAAACTTCGTCGAACGGGTTCGGGAATTGACCAAGGGCAAGCTATGCGACGTCGTCTACGACGGCGTCGGGCGCGCGACATTTCCGGCTTCGCTCGATTGCCTGGCGCCGTTCGGCATGTTCGTCAGCTTCGGCTCGGCGTCAGGCCCGATCGAGGCTTTCGACATCGGCCTTCTGTCGCTTAAAGGCTCGCTGTATGCGACACGCCCGTCGCTCTTCGCGCATATCGCGCGGCGGCGCGATTATGAGGCGATGATGGACGATCTCCTCCACGCGGCGAAGCGCGGTTTCGTCTCTTTCGCCGACCCGGCGCGGTTTCCGCTGGCCGATGCGGCCAAGGCGCATGCCGCGCTCGAATCACGCGCCACCAGCGGCGCAATGGTTCTAATTCCATGATTTCGCCATATTGGACCGCGCCAAAAGCAGCGCTCCAGCAACAAACTGAAGATGTGTTGCAATTTGACCACGGACCGCCTGTGGTGCTTCATAACACATTGTTAATGTGATCAGATTCTACGTGGGTGAAACAATTTTTGGGGCCCGATTCACCGGCTTTTCCCCGCTTTTCGCTGCGCCGAACGCCGCGGCGAGAAATTCGCTCTACGCTTTCGGCGCAAATCGATTATGCTTCACTTGTTCCGGCTTTGAGGTTCCTCCCGCCTCTCGATTAGCCCGAACCGCCTTCAAAAACCCGGCGCCCGAGCCGGGTTTTTTTCTTTTCGGCGCTCTGCAACACCGCAGCTTCTATTGCAATTTTTCGGGAAGCGCCCCATCCTTGCGTTGCGGCCCGCCGTACTCGCGGGCTTGGGCCGCGAAGCATGAGGGTTGCAACGCTGTCGACAAGTGTTCATCCGGGCGCGGATGCTCTTCCGCTCCGGCCGGGAATTGGCGCAGGAGCGCCGTTGGCCGGCTCAATCGTGCAAAAGGTTCTCGCCAGCCTGGACGAAACCAAGGCCGAGGACATCGTCTCCATCGATCTGCGCGGAAAGACCGCTCTCGCCGATGACATGATCGTCGCGACGGGACGCTCGACCGTGCATGTCGGCGCCATCGCCGACAAGGCGATCAAGGCGCTGAAGGCCGCGGGCGTGGTTGCGCCGCGCGTCGAAGGGCTGCCTCAGTGCGACTGGGTGCTGATCGACGCCGGCGACGTCATCGTCCATATTTTCCGTCCAGAAGTGCGCCAGTTCTACAATCTCGAAAAGATGTGGGGCGGCGACCGTCCGGTGGAGATTCGCCTGGTCTGACGGGAGCCGATCGAGCTTCTTTTCGGGATCGCTTGTTCGTCTTCCCGTATGGCTGGGCAGTCGGATGAAACTGGGCCTGATCTGCGTCGGCCGCCTGAAAGCCGGACCGGAGCGCGAGCTTTATGCGCGATACGCTGAGCGTATCAGCGCGTTTCGCCGACTGGGCCTGGAAGGCCTCGAGCTTAAGGAGATCGACGAGAGCAAGGCCGCCTCAGCAGCCGAGCGGGCTTCGCGCGAAGGCGCGGAACTGCTCGCCGCGCTGCAGCCTGAGTCGCGACTCGCAGCTTTCGACGAGCGGGGCAAGGCGGCGACGAGCGCCGCCTTTGCGCAATTCATCGCCGACGAAAGAGATCAGGGGCGCAAGGCGCTGTGGTTCGCCATCGGCGGCGCCGAAGGGCTCAACGAGAGCCTGCGCGCCCGCGCGAGCGCGGTCTTCTCCTTTGGCGCGATGACGCTGCCGCATCAATTGGCGCGCATTCTGGCGGCCGAACAGATTTATCGGGCGATGACGATTCTCTCCGGCCATCCCTACCACAGGGCGTGATTGTCAACGAAGGCCTGAGCGCCGTCGTCGGGCCCGGGGTTCTTGGAGCCCCGCGCCTTTGTGGCGTTCCGAGCCCCGATCTCCTCGTCATCCTTTGCATGGAGAATGTCTGGAGATTGGGGCGTCAGATATCGCTCTTAATAGCAAATCCAAATCCAGCCGGCGGGAGTCCATCTCCAGCACTGACCTACGCCATAAGGATACCAGCGACCGCCCCAGTAGCGTCCTCGTCCCCAGCCGCCGCCGTGGCCGCCCCAGCCGCCGCCGTGACCGCCGTGACCGCCCCAGCCGCCGCCGTGACC
>Ga0194120_10006074_pt1 | contig 17284 bp, 18 predicted proteins | sample TA2MahCa65mmetaG_FD_148642 | JGI IMG/M metagenome (GOLD analysis project Ga0194120, IMG submission 148642) | Freshwater microbial communities from Lake Tanganyika, Tanzania - TA2015019 Mahale Deep Cast 65m | ecosystem: Environmental > Aquatic > Freshwater > Lake | place: Tanzania: Lake...
TCGTCTTTATTGTTGAATCAATTAAAAAGTTCAGCTCATTTGATGATATTGCAAGAGGTGGAACAAGCATGACAATATTGCCAAGCGTTCGCAAGTAAATTTGATTTTTCTTAGCCTCTTCAAACACAAGTTTGTTTATCGATTTCTTATTGGATAATGGTATTCTCTTTTCCTTGTCTTTAACTAATTCAATTCCCATAAGCATGCCTTTGAATCGTACATCGCCAACAAGTTCAAGATCTGCAAATTCATGTGCACGTTTTTCAAAAATTTTTGATGTTTTTTTAATATGTTTAATTAATTTTGCTTTTTCATAAATCTCAAGGTTTTCAATAGCAACAGAAGCTGCTAAAGGATTTCCTGTAAATGTGTGTCCGTGAAAGAAATGTTTCATTTCTTTAAATGATCCCAAAAATGCATCATAGATTTTTTTAGTGGCTAACGTTGCAGCCATCGTGATGTAACCGCCAGTTAACATCTTTCCATAAGATACTATGTCTGGTACGCTTTTTTGTGCTTGATATTCTACTAATGAACCTAGTCTGCCAAACCCAGTTGCAATTTCATCCAAGACTAGTAAAACATCAAATTTTTTGCATAGCTGACTTATTTTTTGTTGAAATCCTTTAGGAAATATTACTACACCACCAGCTATCTGTGCACCACTTTCCATAACATACGCTGCAATTTTGTCATTGTTTGAAAATAGTTTTTCAATCTTTTCTAAACAGTAATTTTGATATTCTTTGTATGAATAATTTTTAGGAACTCTATAATTGACTGGAACTGGTGTTTTAATCACATGAAATAATTGATTTTTAAAATTTGAAAAAAATTTCGGAACGTATCCAACTGACATTGAACCAAACGTATCACCATGATATCCATTCTCAAGTGTTGCAATAGTTGTTTTGTTTTTTCCAATGTTTTTCCAATACTGTAAAGCAATTTTGAAAGCTATTTCCATTGCAGTTGATCCATTATCAGAATAGAACACTTTATTCATGTGTGGTGAAATTTTTACAAGTTTTTCTGCAAGATTTTCTGCAGGTTCATTAGTCAAATTAAAGAGCGATGAATGTTGCAATTTTTTTGATTGTTTTATTATTACATCAACAAGCTCTTTTTTTGAGTGTCCCCAAACATTGCACCACATGCTTGCAACTCCGTCAAGGAGTTTGTTTCCATGAGAATCATAAAGCCACATTCCTTTTCCTTTAATAATCTCATCAAATTTTTCCCATTCACTCATCTGAGTGTAAGGATGCCATACAGAACTATCATGCTTCATTTTGTTTCTTCTAGTTAGCCTGTTCTTAATAACTAACCGCAAAAAGGTTAATCAATTAAATAACAGCATTTTTTTTATTGAAATCATATTTTATCACTGGAACCGATACAGGTATTGGTAAAACTTGTGTCGCTGCAGGACTGGTCATGGCATTAAAACAAAATAACATCAATGTAGGAGTTATGAAACCATATGCAACAGGTTCTAAAAGTAATGGTAAATTTAGATCCGATGATGTACAAATCTTGGTAGATGCCGCACAGGTAGATGATCCTGAAGAACTTTTAAATCCATATTTTTTTTCAATTTCAGCATCTCCATTTTCAGCTGCAAAAAGACTTGGAGTAACTATTGATAATAAAATAGTCTTGGAGAGATTCAAAAAACTACAATGTCTGCATGATGTAATGCTTGTAGAAGGAATAGGTGGGATACTTACGCCAATCCTTGCCAATTATTATGTAATTGATCTGATAAGAGACATGAGCCTGGATGCAATAATTGTCACAAGCTCAAAAATTGGGACGGTGAATCACACATTAATGACATGCAAGATGTGTGAAAAATACAATATAACAGTTCATGGATTGATCATAAATGATTATGAGTCAGGTTACAACACATCTGACTTGAAACGAGATTTTGAAGATCTAGTTGGAGTTTCAGTACTTGGGATAATCCCACGTGTAGATCCTTTTAGCATCAAAACATTTTCACAAATTTTAAGTAAAAATATAGATTTGAAATCTCTGATAAATTTCTAACTAGTCTATTCACTAAATACGTATTTGCGTTCACCTGAACTTTCAGGCGCAGTTTCTACGCTTACTAGAACAAATTCTTTCTTTGGTTCAAGAATGCTGTCGTTTACTCTTCTTTTATTTTCATGAATCTCTTCGTATTCTTCAAGACTGAGTTTCTTTCTTTTTCCTAGCTCAGCTTCAAGATTCATGTCTTTTACCACTTGCTTGTAGCTTGGTTGAATCACACCACTAAACACCATTGCGCTGCTGCCACTTCCATAAGATCCAAATCCAATACGCTTCCCTTCTAGCTCTATGCCTTTTTGGAATTCAAACTCTAGGCTGCTTCTAAAACCTAGATACAAGGATGCAGTATACAGATTTCCTATCATCTTTGATGCAATCAATGAGCTTGCAAGCTTTGCCTCATAAACATCTTGAAACTCTTTTGTTTTTGTAAACAGTTTTGTAAATTCATGATCTTTTGCCATATAATCTGCATCTGCAAGAATTGATTCTATTGTACCGCGAGGATCCTTTGGTCGTGGTTCTTCGATTTCAATTTTCTCAATCAATTTTTTCCAGCGTGGAGTTCCTCGCCATTCGTGACGAATCAAGTATGCAAGTGCCTTTTTACCCATGTTGCTGTATGGAAGGTGCATGTTCAGATAATCGATGTGATCTAATACGGTCTCTCCTTCCTTTAACTTGATCAAACCTGTAGACAATGCCTTTTTTTTGTATGCTTCTAAGGCATTTCTTACCTGAATTAGGTAAAGCAAGTTTGAATATTGGCCGTGAACAATCGGCGTTTCTTTTCCAAACGGTCTGTAAAAGTCATATTCATTTTTTATTGATGTTGAGGTAACTTTAGGATCAAATGCCAATAAACGTGGCTTGTCGTTAAGTAGCATTGCAACTGCACCAGCACCCTGCGTCATCTCTCCGCTAGAACCTAAATCATATTTCGCAATGTCTGATACTACAACTAGCGCATTTTTGTTTTCTGCTTCTCCTGCTCTTATCCAGTTAGCGTTATCATATAATGCATATGAGCCACTCACACAGGCAAATTTGCACTCGATTCCACCACAGTGCTCAAATGAGCCTTCGCCATAAACCTGCTCAAGCATTCCAATTACATAAGAATTCATAGCTTTTGATTCATCAAGTGATGATTCTGTTGCGACATATAGTCGTCCAATATCATCTGGTGATAGTTTGTTTTTTTGCATCGCCTTAAGACAAGCATTTGCGGCAAGACATGCTGGGTCTTGGTTAGTATCAACTATTGCCATCTGCGATACGCCTAATCCGCTTTGCAGTTTGGCAGGGTCTACTCCTCTTGCAACAGCAAAATCCGAAGCATCAACAAACAGCTTTGGGATGTATATTGAAATGTCGTCAATTCCAGCAGCCATACGCATGCCCTCTCTAATTCTCATATAAGCATTATTCAGCTAAATATGTCTACCAAAATGTTATAATTTTATAATTTTGTACGTAGCCTTTTCTAATAATTTATAAATTTTTATTTATTTAATTCAGAATCAAAAGTGCGCTTAAATACATCATATGGTTGTGCACCGCTGATCCGTGTAACTTCATTATCTGGCCCAATTATAAAAAAACCAGGTGTGCCATCAAGACCAAGTGCTTTTGCGTCATTATTGCTTGCAATTATTAGATCTTGATACCGTGCTTCTAGCATACATTCACTAAAGTTGTCTGTGTTTAATCCAATCTCTTTGGCAAACTTGAATAAATTTTCAGAAGATGCCCATCCATTATTTTCTCCAGTCCAGTTATTGTATAATATGTCATGATATTGCCAGAACTTTCCTTCCTCATTTGCACAATGTGTAGCATGTGCCGCATTTATTGAATCAGGACCTATAATTGTAAAATCTTTAAACAAAATTTTTACCTTGCCTGTCTCTACATAATTTTCCAACACATCATGTTCTGTTTCATGGAAATATCGATTACAAAAAAAGCATTGATAATCACCAAACTCAACCATGGTTATTGGCGCATTTTCATCACCTAAATATGGAGATGCATTTGCTGTAAACACTTCTTTTTTTAGTTTTTGTGGTTCTGTATCCTGTATGATATCAGAAGCATCTTCAAGAACCAGCGGTTCTTCCTGATTTAGATTATTTAAGGCAAAATATGCCCCAAATATTGCAGCTACGGTAATAGCTACGCCAATTCCAAGCGATGGTCCATGAACATTCACGGAATTTTTCACCTGGGGCTACATTTAGTTCTTTAGCTGTAATCTAAATAAATGGAATCTCTTTGATGAAAATATTGAAGAAGATATTTGTTAACGGGTATGGCTCAATTGGCAGTAGAATTGCACAGTTCATAAAAGATGATCCTGATATCAAAGTAATCGGAGTAGGTAAGTACTCTCCTGATCAAGAAGTAAGCACTGCTATATCAAGAGGCTTTGATGTTTATGTGCCACAAAAAAAGCTTGACTTATTCAAAGGGTATAAAATTGCAGGAACAATAGAAAACGCACTTGATGATTGTGACCTAGTATTTGATGCATCCCCTGGTGGATATGGATATCAAAATAAAAAAAATATGTATGATCCCAGGGACTTGATGGCAATATATCAAGGAGGAGAGACTGTTTATGGTGATAATGCAGTATCTGATTTACTTTTTAATTCAAGAGCAAATTACACGCAAGCATTTGGAAAAAAACATGTAATGCAAGGAAGCTGTAATGTGACTGGAATTGGAAGAATATTACAACCTCTTCGTGAACAATTTGGAAACAGAATCATCAGATTTGATGTTATATTGGTAAGACGATGGGCAGACCTTGAGCAAACTGATAAAGAAGTTGTAGATACAATTGAATGGAAAGAAAATCCCCACCATGGTGATGATGTAAAAAGTTACATGGGAAAAGAAACTCCATTATTTCTTCGTGCAATCAAAGTTCCAACAAGACAAATGCACTTACATATCATGGATATAAGGTTCAAAGACTCTGCTCCAAAACCATCAGAAGTTTTACAAATTTTTAAAAATGAAAATGGCATTGCCATACTTTGGACTGCAAAAGGAACAAAAGAGATTCGTGACTTTGCAAATACGATGAACTTTAGTTTTAAAGATACAAACATGATTCACATTCATGCAAACATGACTGAATCAATTGGAGACACTGTAAAGATAATGTACTCTGATGACCAAACTGGAATAGTCATTCCTGAAAACCATATGTTGATGCAGGCTATGCTCTTTCAAAGAGAATATGATGAGGCATTCAAGCATACTGAAGATCTTTTTCATATGGAAGAAAAGAAAAAGGCATTAGAAGATCATTTTGCGCAAAAAAACTAGTAATGATCTAGTATGAACTAATTGTAATTGATCTATTTTTTGACACGTGGTGGTATTGCAAATTGATTTTGGGGATTGTTATGATAATCAACAGGCAACATTGGATCTTTTTGTCTGCCTGTTAGTATCCCTACCACAACATCATCTTTTTTGATTACTTCGTTTTTTATCATCTTTTTTATGCCAGCTGGAACCGCACCTGAAGCCATTTCGCAATCAAATCCGTTTAGTCCAACAATTGACATCCCATCTAACATCTCAGAGTCAGATATTTCGGTAACAACTCCATTTGTAAATTCTAACGCCCTTAGACCCTTTATGATATTGGCAGGTCTGCCAATTTGTATTGCAGTAGCCTTTGTCTTTGGTCTAATTCTATTTTTATCAAGATGCTTGTAATACTTTTCAATTAATTCTACATTGGGTTTACCTTTGTTCCATCGAAGCTCAGACTCTTCAAATTTACCATTGTATAACTCAAATAACGTATTTGCACCTTCTGCATTTACAACTGCAATGCGTGGAATTTTTTTTATCCAGTTCCATTCATACAGCTCCATTAAACACTTGCCGCAGCTTGATGTGTTTCCTAACGCTCCGCCAGGATAAACTATCCAGTCAGGTACCTCCCAGCCAAGTTGTTCCAATGCTCTGTAGGGAATAGTTTTTTGTCCTTCTATTCTAAACGGGTTTACAGAATTTACTGTGTATCCGTCATATTTTTTTGCATCTTCAAGCGATTTTGCTAGCGCGTCATCAAAATTTCCATCAACTTGAATTATTTGCGTTCCAAACTGATATGCCTGACTAAGCTTGCCAGGTGCAACTTGTCCTGACGGAATATACACATCACATTCAATATCTTCATTTGCAGCATACATTCCTGCAGACGCTGATGTATTTCCTGTAGAGGCACAAACAATTTTCTTTGCATTGACAAGCTTTGCGTGAGTGATGGCAGCAGCCATACCATTGTCCTTGAATGAGCCACTTGGATTATATCCCTCTGGTTGTAGCCACAGATTTTCGTTTCTAGTTTCAACAAAATTGGCAACCTTTGACATGTGGTATGGTTTTGACTGTCTGCCTTCTGCTCCATCCAATGACACCAAATATTTTGAGCATTCTTCAGCATTTCCAGTATCTATTTGACAAAAGTTTAACAACTCACGAAATCGCCAGACGCCGCTTTCATTAAAAATATTATTTTGTGGATTTCGTCTATTGTAAAATAATTCTTTTAATGCACGTGAAGGAATTTTTTTATATTTTACATCTAAAAGATGGCCTTTATCGCATTCGATTCTAGTACTAGATATGTCATATTCTAAACCACAATTTGGATCTATACATTTTAAGTAAGAATTGTCTTGCAATGCAGATAAGAATTAATGTACTAATTTAAATTTAAAATAAAAAACCTGCTATGCCTGATTTATTACACTCAAACTTTTAGATTGGCCATATACTATCAAACTCATGGTGGATTTTGATAATTATCTTAAAGGACTCTTAAAGCAAATTTTCGAATCATATCAATTACTAACTAACCTAGATGATAAGACAGGAGATCTTGAAATAATAAAAAAGGAATTATCGAAAATCAATGGATTACTACAAGTGATAATTAACAAATTAAACACTATTGACAATACCTCAAATGATTATGTTGAATTACTGTCTGCGTCCGACTCCTATGTTAAAAACTATGACTTTTTTAGGGAAATCGAAACCATGTCACAATTATATTCTGAAGATCCGCATAGGCTACAAAATCTAAGGCAAACCATAATTGACTCTTTTAATGATAATGGATTGATTGAAAAGATAGAATCTTTAATGGAGAAATTGTGAATATAATACATGAAAAAATGCGTCATATGTGGCTGCAAAGATCATAAACTGATTGGATGTTTCAACCACTGGTCAAAGAATTGCTCTTGTCACCATACAAACTAAAACTGTTTTCTAATCTGAATTATTTACATTACTTTTAGGACCAGATCTGATATGAAAATTACTGCAACATTTGCATTCATTTTTTATACACTCATCTTCTGTAAAATGGCCACAAATCCCACATTCGCAATGGGTCTTCATACTACTATATAGAGTTCGCTGGATATAACTAAAACTGCGTATTTTTTGTCTAACAGGATACTCAAAAATTATTTTCTAGATTTTGCTTTTTTGCCTGCAATTTTCGCAGGTTTCTTTTCTGGCTTTGTATTTTTATCTTGGAGCTCTTTTTCTACTTCAGCTGCTTTGTCATCTACAACTTTGATTATCTCTTGGATGAGGCCATCAAGGTCGCTATCTGACGCACGCGGTTCTACAGAATTTGCAATTTCATTAATTGTGCTTGAAATTTCGGCACTTACCTGATCAAAACTTTCTGGATCTTCATATGCTGTATTATAAAGCGATTTTAAATTATTGACCTGACTAGCTATTTGATCAGTAATAGTGAGGCGAAATTTTGTACCATTGACAACTATCTCCTTTGTTATCATAACTCAGCCTTCAATTATGGATCCTTATAGGTTTTCTTGCTCAGATTAAAAAAGATGAAAACGTGATAATCTTTTAAAATACGATATAGTCTAATGCAACAGCATCACTGATCAATGATGTATGGCGTGAATTTACAACATAGCCATTTTTTATGTCATTTGCAGGTACCCACCTGTTTGTTGACGTATAGTGTCGCTTTTCAATTAATTCTTTTTCAATTTTATCTATGTCAAACTCGGCCTCTTCTACCTGCTGTGTGTCAAGATGCTTTACTGTCACTAAAATTTTATTTATTTTGACTCTGTCGCCAAACTTCCAGTGTACTGGAGAGTGTTCATCAGAAACTTCTAAAACCTTTATTTTCATCTCTTTTTTGCCGAAAATATCATGGCTTACAAGCATACGCTCGTCTACAAAATCTTCAAAACTCATTATCTAAATTTGACTTTGTTATTAAATAATGATTCGGTGTTTAGTTTTAAAAGGCATCTGGAACTCTTCTAGATTAAGAGTTACTTGCTTTCCTTCCTTTATCCCATAAGTTCTGCCATCATATGTGCATACACAATCCATGATTTCACATGCTGGATTCCAGACCTTGTAGAACTCTCTTAGTTCCCTGCTCTCATATTCTCCTACCCCAATTCGTTTCTTTGAAAGAAATTTGATGGCCAAAATCACTTTTCTTGTTTCATACAATTCGAATGTATCTGTCCATCGTAGGCATCTGCTAATCTGGTCAAATGGCACTTGAAGTGTAGTTCCTGTACCTGATTTTGCTTCAATTGTAAATAATGATCTTGATTTGCTATTTACCGCTAAAATATCTGGCAATGCTACACTTGGAGAGCCTAATCGAAAGGCTTTCCAGCTTTTTACTACATTAAATCGCTTAACAAGAGTATCTTCCCAATTATAGCCCCGCTGACGCCTAATTTTTGCTGTCCTTTTGGCCTTTATTGACTTTTTTGATGTTTTTTTGTACTTTTGTACAGTTGAATCAAGGTCAATAGCAAGTTTTTTTTCAATCAGACTGTTCAATTTTCAATTTTATTGCATCATGTGAATATAGAACAAGCTGGTAATATTATCAACACCAATTCATCATTTGTTATTAATTTTTACAAAACATAGTATTAATTTATGACTAGGTTGTAGAAAATATTGCATGTCATGGAAAGATGACTTTAGTTGCTGTTTCTGTGGAAAAGAATTCGGCAATGATCCGATCGACTTGGCAGTACACATTAAAGAAAATCACGAAGAGCCACGAAAAACAGTACTAATTAATCAATAAGCACCATTACATGGTACAAATGTAAATTGAGGACCCTTATCATAGTTGCAACTATGTAACCTTACACATTGGCCTTCTCTTATATCTAATGGATTGATTTTTAATTTTCCAATTACGCGTATTTTTCCTTCCAATTCAATCATTCCAAAAACTGTTTCTTCTTTTTTTGAAAACTCGATTAATTTTCCAGCAGGATCAATTTTTCTCCATGTAGCCTGCGAAAAACAATTATTACAATAATCACTTGGCGGCCAAATTATTGTTTTACAACTATTACATTCGCTTATTACAAAATTTCCTTTTTTTAGCTCATTTTCAAACATAGTCATGATTGAAATAAAAGTACAGTCGATGATGTTGCAGCAGCAGACATGTTATGAACCAAACCTATACTAGCGTTTTTAATTTGCCTTTTTTCAGCTTTGTTTTGCAGCTGTTGGGTTATCTCAATTACCTGTGCAATCCCTGTTGCACCAAGTGGATGGCCAGATCCTATTAGCCCACCACGAGGATTGATTTTATTATCCTGCGTGTCATATAGTCCCCTAGCATAAGATGCTCCATCTCCTTTTTTTACAAAACCAATGTCTTCAAGTGCCATAATCTCGCATATAGTAAATGCGTCATGGAGTTCTGTTACATTTACGTCATTTACTTGAATTTTAGCCATATCAAACGCTTGTTTGGCTGCAATTTTGGTTGATGTCATAGTTGTCAAATCTTCATTCTTTGTGAGACTAGCTGAAGTTGTTTTTTGGCCGATTCCTTTTATCCATATTGGTTGCTCAAATTTTTTTGCAACATTTTCAGAGGCAAGTAAGACTGATGATGCGCCACTACAAGGCCTGGAACAATCTAAAAGATGCAAGTCATCTGTTATGAATTTTGATTGCAACACATCATCTATTGAATATGTTTTGTTAGAGTAAGCATGTGGATTGAATCTTGCATTACTGTGATTTTTGGCTGAGACGGTAGCTAAATCTTCTTGTGTTGTTCTAAACTCTCTTTTGTGAGCTTTGGTAAAAACTGATGCCCAAAAAACTGGATGATTAAATTCCCCTCTTGATACATCCCACTCCAAAATCTGGCCAGGACAATCGTATCTGTCAGCCCCTACAACTAGAACAATATCTGCAAGCCCTGACACAATATACGAATATGCTGAAACAATGCTGTTTGTTCCAGAGCTACACAAGTTTTCAACAGTGTGTGAAATTTTTGGTGAAATCCCTGTTAGCTCAGAAAGTATGGCTGATAGATATTTTGTATTGTCATTTGTAGAAACAAGTACAGCATCAATATCTCCTTGCTCAAGGTTTTTTGTTTGATCAAAAAGTGATTTTGTAGCAGAAGTAAGTAATGATTCTATTGATTTATCCTCATTTGAAAATTTTGTATTACCGTAACCTACTACTGCAACTTTATTCAATTTGCATCACTTAATGTAGAAACAAGTAACCTGAATGATTTTGATACGTCATCTATAGGATTAAACTGAATTATGGGTAGATCAATTCCTACCTGTCGAAATTTTTGTAATTGTTTTCTGCATTCATCTGGAGTACCGCAGATCGTAAGCTGATTTAACATAAAATCTGAAACAAACTCATGATTTGACTCTAATCCAGATTTTTTATATTCATCAAAAATATTTGCAGTTTCTTTTTTAAAGCCATTTTTTGATAAAAAATCTCTATAGATTTTTCCTACAGAGACATAGAATGCAAGTGTTTTTTTTGCGCGAATCTTGGCCTTTTCTGAATCTTCAGCCATGCATGTTATTATCTGGCATGTTACATCAATTCGTCTTTTTTTCTGCATTTTTTCAATTGTTTGTTTTAATTCTGATAGTGGCCTAAGATAGAAAATTACCCCATCAGCTGTCTGCCATGTAAGTTCTACCATTTTTTGATTAATTGCTGCAAGATAAATTGGAATGTGTTTTCTTGGAGGCTTGATTAAAAGCGAGAAATTTTTTAATGAAAAGAATCTTCCGTCAAAATCTATTTTCTTTCCAGATAATACAAGTCTGATTATCTCAATGTATTCTTTTAGTCTAGATACTGGTTGTTCAAATTCTTGACCATGCCAGTCTTTTACTATTGGTTCGCTACTTGTTCCTAGTCCTAAAATTAGTCTTCCATTTGAAACAGTATCTATAGTAGCTGCCCCCATTGCAACAAGTGCCGGACTTCTAGAGTAAATATTGATTATAGATGATCCTATTTTTGATGATACTATTTGTGAAACCATACTTAACATAGAAAAATTTTCCATTCCCCACGTTTCTGGAATCCAGACAACATCCGGACTGTATTTTCTTAGTATTTTTGCACAATCAAGCACCTGTTCTATTGTAAGAAGTGAGCCAAGACTGTAGGATAATCGCATCAAAACTCACAATAATTTTTTCTTAATGGCTTCTTCACAATCTTCAATGTCTTTGTAAGAATCAATAGAGTGCCATACGGCATTTTTGAATTTTACAACACTTAACATAGATTTCTTAGCATAATCTGGAAATGTAGTATCTTCGATATTGCCTGTTTTTGGTAAATCATTAATTATTTTATTTGAAAAATAGTAAATTCCTGCGTTCATCCAGTAATCAGAAATATTCTTTTTTTCACTAAATCTTGCTACTTTATCATTTTCTATGTCAATTATTCCAAATTTTGTTCGTAATGGAACTGCCGCAATTGAATTTTGTTTGCTTTTCATCAAGTTGATGTTGATATTTGTTATGACGTCTCCATTTAAGACAAAAAATGTATTTTCATCAATGAATTTTCTGGCGTTTTTTATTGCACCTCCTGTACCTAATGGTTTTTTTTCATTTACTAGTTTTATCTCAACACCAAAATTATTTTTTGCATCCAAAAAATTTCTTATTTGTTCTGGTTTGTAGCCAGTACATATAACAAACTTGGTAACCCCAAATTTTTTCAAGTATTTTATTTGTCGTTCTAAAATTGGAATATTGTTAATTGGTATGAGTGGTTTTGGAACATAATCAGTTATTGGCCTTAGTCGTTTTCCAAGTCCTCCTGCTAGAATAACTGCTTTCATACATTTGCCAATCCATACGTTCCTTAAAATCTATGTTGCAAAATTCTTCATAGCTAGTTTTTGGCTCAAAAAATTGTAATTGATGCAACGCCAAGATAGTACCCTATTATGGTTAGTGAAATGCTCCATGCACATGATCCAATAAAAGTAAAAATCAAAAATTTTCGAACTTTCATGCCAAAAATACCAGCTGGAATTGAAACCAATTCCCGAAGACCAGGTACTACTCTTCCAAAGAGGACTGACTTGTCACCATATTTTTCAAACCATCTGTCTGCTTTAGCCAGACTTTCGTTTTTTATTCTGGCATATTTCATGTACTTGTATAATCCTACTCTTCCAAGCTTTAATGCAATTAGATAAATTATAAATGCGCCTAAAGATGCCCCACTGCCACCAGTTATGCCAACACTTATCACGTGAAAAAACGGCATGTCATTTTTTAATACAAGATATCCTGCAAGTGGGAAAACCGCCTCACTTGGAATAGGTGGAAAAACTGTTTCAATTAATGCTGCAAAAAACACTCCAACATACAGATTATCAGATATCAGTGAAAGTATCCATTGAATAAATTCTTGAATTTCTGTCAACTAGTCTTTGGTTCCGTCAAATAGTAATGTAATTCAGTATAACACTCTACACAAAATTCTTGTTCATTTGTATGGTCGCACTGATAGGTCTTAGCTTCTTTTCCACATTTGTAGCAAATTGTCATCTAGATCAAGACTTTCTTAATTTTATTACACCCAGTGCGATGATAAATGCACCTACTCCTAAAAGCGGGACTGCCTCTGCAACTACATTTCTCCCTTTTTCTTGAGCTTCGACAGGATCAGCAATGGCCAAAACAGTAATGCCTCCAATCATGATTAAAACTGCACTTATGATCAACATAATTCCAAATATTTTTGATGGTTCCTTTCTTGAGATAAAAAACGCGACAATTGGGAGTATTATTGAAGGCAAGCCCAGTCCAAGACCTCGTGCCTTGTGATCCATTGGCAAAAATCCTTTCTCGCTGCCCTGTGCGGCTCCAACATCTGCACCATAGATAACAAGGAGTCCAATCGATATTGCAGTCAATATGATGGATGCCTTTATGGCCATAATTTTTTTGGGTTTGCTACAACTAATAAACCATATTCATTCACTATTGCACAACTAATAGATCTATTAGAACTAAGAGAATACCTTAGCACAGGTGGTTTGAAAAACCTGATCCAATTTCGCCCTACCTGTGCTACGGATTTTTGTTGAATGCTTTAAAGGGCAAAAATACTCTCATTTTCTAAAAGATAAGAATTACGATACAATTAGATTAACTTTGGATGAATTTTTCATGATTTGGTATTAGTATCTCAAATCTGTTGACTTTCTAAACCTTAGATATTCTTGTTTTTGTATAAGATATATTCAAGTCATGGGCTGAACTGTTGCTTTTTTCTTTAATTGCTCAACCGTGTTTAAAAGATCATTTATAGTCGTAGATTTGTCAGGGGCGACAACATTGATGTGCCCTAATTTTCTTTTTGGTTTTGATTCCTCCTTTCCATACATTTTAAGAAAAACTCCTTTTTGTTGAGGTAAAGTAACTGGCTTGTATTTTCCCTCAAACGTCTTTGGTCCAAGTATGTTGTACATTATTGCTGGATAAAGAAGCTCAGTGCTTCCTAACTTCAAGCCCAATATTGCTCTCAGATGTTGTTCAAATTGTGATGTTTTGCTTGACTGTAAAGTGTGATGCCCAGAGTTGTGAACACGCGGAGCAATCTCATTTATCAGAATTTTATCATCCTTTGTTACAAACATCTCTATTCCAAAAACCCCCGCTCCTTTTAGAACTTGCATAGTTTTTTTTGCAATGTCTTCTGCGTCATTTGAAATCTTTTTTGATATTCTAGCTGGAGCGATAGTCATTCTAAGAATATTATCTTCATGAATATTTTCTACAGGAGGGTACACAGCAATATCGCCCTTGGTGTTTCTTGCAGAAATTACAGAAACCTCCATTGTAAAGTCAATAAATTTCTCAAGAAACAAAGATTTTCCATTAAAATGTCTGTAAGCAGTTTCTAATTCATTTTTAGAATTAATTTTAAAGTTTCCCCTACCGTCGTATGAATCAAATCTAGCTTTTAACAAGGCAGGAAATCCAAACTTTGATATTTTATCTGATAAATCTTCCAAAGAATTTATCTCAACAAAATCTGCAACAGGTAGTTTGTTTTTATACAAGAATTTTTTTTGTGATAGTTTATCTTGGATTATTTTCAATGTATCAGGTGATGGACTAACCTGAGTGTTTGCTTCGATTTTCTTTAAAACTTCGCTATTTCCTAATTCAATTTCATAAGTTATGATATCTGCTTTCTTTGATAATTCTAAAATCGCATTTTCATCTTTAAAGTCAGCCACGATTTGTTTTGCTCCTACTTTTACAGCAGGACAGTTTTTTGTAGGATCAAGCACAATTACATCAGAAATGTAATCTGGCATATTTTTTGCAGCTTCTGTAAGCATCATTCCAAGCTGACCCCCACCTATTATGCCAAGTACCTGTGCCATCGTCAATCAAACATTTTCGCATTAAAAATAGTTAATGTTGATACAAATATTGCAAGCCTGAGCTAAAACCACATCTAACCCAAGATATCTTTGGTTAATAGTTAAAAATACCGACAGTTTTTGAAATAATGTGTCCTATTCAAAAAAACCACTTGTTGGCATCATAATGGGTTCAAGCTCTGATAGCAAAATTATGCATGGTGCTGCTGAAGTTTTAGACGAATTTAAAATCAAACATGAAGATCAAATAGTTTCAGCCCATCGCACCCCCACTAGATTAGATGAATACGCAAAGCATGCAGAATCAAGTGGTTTTAAGGTCATAATAGCTGGTGCTGGAGGGGCAGCACATCTTCCCGGCATGATTGCATCACATACTGTCATTCCTGTAATAGGCGTTCCAATAATGGTGTATAATTACAAACAGAAAAAGCCAGGCAAGAACAAATTTTCTGCGTTTGGTGGTCTTGATTCTTTATTGTCAATTTCTGAGATGCCAACAGGTTCACCTGTTGTTACAGTAGGAATTAACAAAGCTGCAAACGCTGCAATCTATGCAATGAAAATATTAGCAAACGAATATGACGATCTAAAAACCAAGCTTCGAAAATACAAAGCAACACAATATAATTTAGTTTTGCGAGAATCAGAAGAGCTTAAAAAATTAGGCCTCTCCAAGTTTGTAAAAAAACGTATCTAGATATCATCAAAGCATTATTTCAAAATGGATATTTTTTTTCTTTAAATGCTCTATTAGTTTGTCTGCATGTGATTGATTTTCAGTTTCCAAACTAAGTGTTACACCTGCAGAACCTGCTGGAACCTTTGAGCTTAATCTGTCATGAATAACTTCGACTATGTTGGCGTTAAGCGTAGCTATTTCATCAACTACTTCTTTTAGAGCACCTGGCTTGTCAGGCAAAAGAATGAATATTTTTATCATACGGCCCATGTTTGTAAGTCCTTTTGCTACAATTTGCCCAAGTAGATACATGTCAACGTTTCCGCCTGCCAATATTGGAACCACCTTTTTTCTTGGAGATGGTTTTGCTTTGAGAATATATGCCAAACTTACTGCACCAGCAGGCTCTACTACCATTTTGGCTCTTTCCATTAATAGAAACATGGTTTTGATAATCTGCGTATCATCAACTAGTACAATATCATCGATTAGATCATTGATTATCTTGAATGTAGTCTTGCCTGGATTTTTGACTGAAATTCCATCAGCTATAGTCCTGTCTCCAATTCCTGATTGTAATTTACCAGAGTCAAAGGAATTTTTCATAGCTGGAAATGATTTTGACTGTACTCCAATAACTCTAACTTTCGGATTTTTAGTTTTTATTGCAATTAATATTCCAGCAGCTAGTCCACCACCACCTATTGGCGTATACACCTCATCTACATCTGGCATGTCTTCTAGAATCTCTAGTCCAATAACTCCTTGGGCAGCAATTACGTGAGGATCATCAAAAGCATGGATTATTGTCGCGTTAGTTTTTCTAGCTATTTCTTGTGCTTTTGCCCATGACTCATCATAGTTTGTTCCTTCTAGTATCACCTTTGCGCCATATCCTCTCGTTGCTGCAACTTTAGCAGGTGATGCAGTTAATGGCATAACAATCGTACATGGGATTTTTTCTAGTGCAGATGCAAATGCTACGCCTTGAGCATGATTACCTGCGGATGCAGCAACAACTCCATTTTTCTTTTCATTTTCTTTCAGTGACTTAATTTTAAAATATGCACCACGAATTTTAAAAGAGCCTGTTTTTTGCTGAAATTCTGCTTTTAGAAAAACCTTGGAACCTGACAGTCTACTAAATGTCTCTGAATATATCAACGGAGTTTTTCTAATTACATCTCCCTGCATTGATTGAGCCTTTATGATATCTTCATATGTTAGATTCAATAGAGGTGTTCGAATAGTTACTCTATATTTGATTTCTCATAAAACGTATGAAGCACTTCAACGAAATTCCATTTTTTGATTTAATCACTCAAAAAATCAATAAAATGACGGGGATTGGACACCATATAAGATATCAGGCTCGGTTCTTTAGTCATTTGGCTTAGTAAAACACTGTTGGAGACCCTCATACACTCATAATTTGCAAAATTTGATCAAATCTCTGAATTATTTTGTCTTTTGTAGATATCGAAATTTTTTTTGGATCAAAATTTCCCTCTCTGATTTTATTTTTTATATATTCTAAATCAAAACTGCATAGGCATCCTTCTTCTCCACCGATTAATCTTACATCGTCAATTAGAATTGACGTAGTTTGATAAGTTTCCAATAAAAGACTATCTAATTCATTAAACAACTCTGTTTTTCTTTTTGAGTATTGTTGAAAATCAACCGTGGATTTGTTTTTGATCTCCTTGTAGATTTCATCTCGAAACTCATCGTTTTCAAAGAATAAC
>Ga0194120_10006075_pt1 | contig 17283 bp, 8 predicted proteins | sample TA2MahCa65mmetaG_FD_148642 | JGI IMG/M metagenome (GOLD analysis project Ga0194120, IMG submission 148642) | Freshwater microbial communities from Lake Tanganyika, Tanzania - TA2015019 Mahale Deep Cast 65m | ecosystem: Environmental > Aquatic > Freshwater > Lake | place: Tanzania: Lake...
CCACCATGCCTCGCCGAGCGCGGCGCCGACCGCGGCCGGCAGCGAGATGCCAGCGTCGAACAGCTCGCTGTCGCCGTGGGGCACCGACCACAGATCGAGCAGGGCCAGCCAGGCGAACTCCCCGCCGATCGCGCCCCACACCGGCACGGTGAGCCCCCAGGCCAGCATCGCGGCGGCTCGGCCGGGCGCGGTCTGGAGCAGACGGCGGGTACGCGACATCCCCGCGCCGACATGACCGCGCTCGAGCAGCACGACCTCGGTCGAGAACTGGCTCGCCGCGGTGCCGAGGCCCAAGGTGAGGCAGCGCAGGAACAGGTCGAACGCTACCGCGCCGAGCAGCGCGGGCGTTCGGCGCAGCGCGGTCGCGACGGCCCGCCGCAGCGACGCCGAAGGCCGTACCGCGAGGTCGGCGCAGGTGACGACAAGCGGCGCGGCCGAGAAGCGAAGGACGAGACCGATCGACAGCCACGCCGCCAACGGCTCGCCCGACCCAGCCAACCAAGCGACCGCGACCGCCGGCGCGACGCACAGCGCGGTCGGCGCCGCCAGCGGCACGGCGTTGGCGCGCGCAAACACGCACGCGAGGTCGGCGATCGCCGACAGCCTGCGCGGACGCAGCACCACCCGCTCGGCGATCACTCTAACGCCCCTCGCCGCGCCGGCCGCCAGCCGGTCAGCCACACGGCGACGATCGCGACCTGGGCGACGGCGAACGCCCACTTCCACGCCGGCGGCATGCTGGACGGCGACCACACCGCCTCGATCGCCGCCGCGACCGCCAGCATCACCGCGGCGCCGAGCACCAACTCGGCGACGTCGGTGCGCGCGGCGCGCAGGCTGCCCAGGCGGGTGCGCGTCCCGGGCGCCACCCATGCCCAGCCTGCGCGCAGGCCACCCGTCCCGGCCACGACGATCGCGGTGAGCTCCCAGGCGCTGTGGCCGCAAGTGAACGTCAAGATGTGTGAGGACTTGTCGTCGGCGATGAGGAAGCCGAACACCGTGCCCAGCACGACGCCCTGGTAGACCAGCTGGTAGAGCGCGCCGGCGCCGGCGAAGACGCCGGACGCGAAGATCCGAAACGCGATCGAGGTGTTGTGCTGAACGTAGAACGCCACGCCGTTCAGCCCCTCGACGAGGCCACGCCCTTCCTGCGGAGCCTTCGCATACATCTGGCGGAATTCCTCGATCGCGCCCGGGCCGGCGATCGCCTTGGCGAAGCCGGGCATCGCCCACGCCGCGACGAGCGCAGCCAAGAACGTGCCGTAGAACAGGGCGGCACAGATGGCGAACATCTGTGCGTGTCGACGCAGGGCGGCGGGGAAGCGCACGAACAGGAAACCGACCGGGTCGAGGGCGCGCGGGCGGGCCCGGTAGAGCGCGTTGTGCGCCCGCCCGATGACGGCGTCGAGCCACTGGACGGTCTCGTCGTCGGTTCCACGCGCGCGCGCGCGAGCCGCGTCGGCGCACACCGTCTGGTACAGGCCCGCCAGCTGGGCGATCTCCGCCCCGCTCAGGCCGCGCAGCCCGTGGGCCTTGTGCACGAGCAGGTCGAGGCGGCGCCAGTCCGCCGTCGCGTCGCGCGGGCCCGGTGCTGCGCCGTGACGGCCGGTCGGCCGCGCGGCAGCGCTGGGGTGTCGTGAACCCAGCCCAGGCCCGGTCACGTTCCGCCCACCGGCCACGACCAGCCTCGGTCGAGCGCCGCCGGCTTCGACCGCGCCAACGTCGCGGCCATCCGCGCCGTGCGAATCGGCCGATTCCCCGCTGGTCACCGCCCGCCTCGCCCGGCGCCGTCCTGGCGGCGCAGTCGTTCGTGGACGGCGTGGACGAATTGGACGCTGTCGCGGGGCCTCTTCACACCCAGGCGGTCCGCGAGCGCGTCGGCGTAGTCGTCGCAGATCTCGGCCATCCTCAGCCGGCCGATGGGACGGGTGCGGCGGACGAGCGCGTCGATCACCCGCCTCTCCTCGGCGTCAAACGGCATACGCGCCGGCAGCGACTCCACCAGCTCCTCCGGCACCGGCTCGGCCCTGGCCGGCGCGCCGAGGGCCCCCGTCCGGTCGACCACCACCATCGTGTCGGCGACGAGGTCGCCGATGCGGCGGAAACGCGCGTCGGCCGCGCTCACCAGCACGCCGACCATGTAGAACGGCGGTGGGAGCCAGTCCGCCACCCGCATGAGGTTGCGCAGCAACGCCTCCGTCGCCGTGATCGGGGTGCCGCCGGTGCGTACGACGCGCAGACCGATGGCGCGCTTGCCCAACGTCTGGCCGTCGAACTTCCACTCGAGCAGCACGTGGTAGAACCACTCGACGCCGAACCACAACAGCAGCAGGACCCCGGACGATGGTGCCGCGTCGTCCGCGCCAACGGCGGAGAACACGCCGAGCAGAAACGCGCCGCCGAGCATGATGGCGGCGCGCGCCACCACGTCGATGAGGTACGCGGCGGCGCGCTGAAAGGGGCCGGCGACCTCGAAGCGGAAGGCGATGTGCTCGGGAGCCTCGACCACTGCGACGGTGTCGATGCGGCCGTCACGTCGGGCGCCCGCCGCCGACGCCATCTAGCTCGGCCGCCCCGCCGGCGGGTCGGCGGGCGGGCTGAGCGCGATTCCCTCGGCGGCGAGCGCGGCGATCACCGCTTCGACGGCGCGGTCGGCGACCACCCATTGCGCTCCGTAGTCGCGGACCCAGTAGGTGCACCGCACGGTCACGCCGCCCTCTCCGATCGCGCTGCACTGTGCCAGCGGCTCGGGCGGCATCGCGATCCCCTCGACCCCGCCGAGCGCGCGAGCGATCGCCCCCTTCGCGGTCATGGTGTCGGCCGTCAGCGGCAGCTTGAGCTCGAGATGACGGGCGATCGGCACGCCGCGCTGGCTGAAGTTGTAGACCTGGGCCTGCCCGACCGCGCGGTTCGGGATCGACACGCTCTCGTCGCACAGCCCGACGAGCACGGTGGCGCGCCACGAGATCTCCTCGACGCGGCCGGTCCACTTGCCGGCCAGCCCGACGATCTCGACCCAGTCGCCGATCTCGTAGGGCTTGTCGAACTGCATCGCGATTCCGGCGAACAGGTTGCCGAGGGAGTCCTGTACTGCGAGACCGACCACGACCGACGCGATCGCCGACGTCGCCAGCAGCGGCGTGAGGCGGACCTGGAACACGTGGGCGGCGAGCCACGCGCCAGTGCCGATGGCGGCGAGGCCGGTGAAGGCGTTGATGAGCAGGGCCGGCACCCCCTCGCGCAGATGGCCGACAAACAACAGCTGGGTGAACAGCGACTTGAGCGTCTTGACGAACAACACCGCGCCCTGGACGAGCACGGCGAGGCCGAGCCACGGTCGCAGGCGCGCGATCGCCATGCGCTCGAACCAGTCGATCTCGAGGGTGAAGTAGGCCAGCGCGAGCGCGCCGAACACGCCGGCATGAAGCGACAGGTTGGCGAGCTCGCGGCGCAGGCTCAGGTGGCGGTCGCGCGACACGCGCCGCAGCGCAGCGAAGTAGAGCGCCCACATCGCCAACGCGCCGCCCACCAACAGGAGCGCCGGCTCGACCTGGACGAGGGCGTCGATGCGCGTCGGATCGAGCCACGGTGCGCGCGCGGTCGACTTCACGGCGGCGACCGTTCGGCCGCGAGCGCCGCGACCCGCGCCAACGCCCGATCGCAAGCGTCGATCGCGTCTGCCGCGAGCCGAGCGAGCTGGTCGTCGGCCAGGCGAGAAGCCACCGCCGCCTCGAGCAGCTGACACCGGCTCGACAGCGCCGTCGCCCCGAAGACGGCGCTCGACGACTTGAGGGTGTGGACCACCCTCCCCGCGGCGCCCCAATCCTGCCTCTCCACGGCGTCGCGGAGCTCGGCGCGCAGCGACGTCGCGCTCGACAGGAAAGTCTGCACCAGATCGGCCAGCTCCGCCGGGTCGCCGTCGAGCAGGTCGAGCAGCGTAGCGACCGCACCTGGATCGAGTTCGTCGTTCATCGCGACCGCCGGCGGCGGACGGGCCGGGGGCAATTGCATAGCACATCGCTGCGCTCGCAACCATCGCCGCAAACGGTGGATCCACCATTTGTTCAAGTCCATGGGATCGCGCTGAGATCGTGAACGGGCGCGACGGCGCGCGGTATCGACGCCAAAGGGATGACCCTGGCCGGGGCACGGCGCCCGCGGTGATCCACCACTTGTTCAAGTCCATGGAATCACGCCAAACACCGTCCGATCGTGGTGGGCGACGGCCTCAGCCACGCAACCCTCGTTTCGGAACAGCCCGTCACGCGGGCGGGGTTTTCGATCCACCATTTGTTCAAGTCCATGGGATGACGTCAAACTCGGAACCGGACGTGTCGGCGCACGGTCGCGACGCCTAGGGGACGCCCCTGGCCGGGGCGCTGCGTCCGCGGTGGATCCACCATTTGTTCAAGTCCATGGAATCACGCCAAACACCGACCGAGCGTGGTGGGCGGCGGCCGCAGCCACCCGACCCCTACCCCAGTCTCGGAACCGCACCGCCGCCCCGGCCCGCCGCTTCGGGCGTGCTCCGGCGTCGCGTCACGGAGTGCGCTCGCTGCGGCGCCCCCCTCGACCGCGCCCGGCCTCGGATCGGCCGCCGCGCATCTCGCTGACAATTGGTGCGATTATTTGCAACTTCGCAATATGCTTGACAACCGTCTAGCGCGCGGTAGATCGATCTCCACGCGCGCGGCCCGACCAAGGCTCCGCGCCGAGGCGGCAGACCTGAAAGCAGAATCGCCCGATCTGCTCGACACCTATCGACTCCTGACCGGGGGAGCGGTCGACTTGCGTCCATCGTCGGCGGCCGCGCGCCAGTACCTCACCGACCTCGCCCTCCGCCTCGCCCAGGGCCAGGGCTACGACGAGCTGGTCGTGCGCGTCCAGCGCCCGGACGTCCCGTTGTATGAGGGCCACAGCCCCCTCGCGCCGGCGACGGCCGACCTGCCGGCCCTGCGCGCCGCCCGCGACCTCGTCTACCGGGCGGGGCTCGCCGAGGGCCGCATCCAACCCGGTCCGGGCGATGTCCCGCTCCATGCGCTGCCGAGCGGGCTGCGGGCGCCACCTCCTGCCGGCCGCGGCGAGTCCAAGTTGACCACCGAGCCGATCGTCACCGTCGGCGAGGCGATGGAGATGCTCGGGATCACCCGCCAGGCGGTGATCAACGCCGTGCGCAGCGGTCGGGTGCGGGGCGAGCAGCACGGTCGGCTGTGGGTGCTGTCGCGCGAGGATGTGCTGCGCTACCGTCTGGCCCGGGACGACCGCCGGGCCACCCGCGGCGCTGCCTGAGCGGCCAAGGCCGGCCGGAATCTGATACCATCCGTGCCAGGCCGCGTCGCGAGTCGAGACCACCTCGGAGGGTGTGTGCACGATCGTCCCTGCTGCGGTCCACTCTTTGCTCCTGCGGGCGGCGTCGCTCCTGGCCCGCCTGGCGCCTCGTCTGCCTCGCGACGGGCCACATCGCGCACACCCTCTTGCGGCCCCACGACGACGCACCCTCCAGGTACGGCTCATGCGCCAAGAGCGTTGTTCCTGGCCCGCCGGGCGCCTTGCCTGCCTCGCGACGGCCAGATGGGCACGCACCTTCTCGGAGGTCGACCCACGACCTCCGAGGAGCGGCCGCCCCGGCCATGGCGCGGCGCGACCGACGGTGTACACTCGGCGACAGCGCCGCGCGATGGCGGCGCACGGAGGTCGCGGCGGATGGCAGCGCACCGGATGTTCACCTGGGCCTTGTGGAGCGTCGTCGCTGGAGCGCCGCTCGCCACCGCCGGACCAGCGATCGCCGCCGCCAAGGCCGGCGCGCAGGTCTCGGCCGGGGCCTTGATCAAGAAGATCATCGCCCTTCCCGCGGGCAAGGAGCGCGACGCCGCGGTCGACAGCCTGATTGACCTCGGCGAGCCGGCGTGGGCGGAGGTGCGCGGCGGGTTGCCGGCCATCGCCGCGATCGCCTTTGGCGAGGACGTGGTCGTCGAGCTGCTGCTCGGATTCGGCCCGACCGCGTGGGACGAGATCGTCCTGCGCACCCCCAAGCTCAGCGACGGCGCGATCATCCGCGTCGTTCGTCAGGTCATGCGCTTCCCCGCCGACGACCGTCAGGTCCAGCTCCTCACCGCGCTGATGGGCAAGACCGACGAGCCGCTGCTGTTGCTCGTTCTGCCGGAGCTGGTCGGGCGCGATCAGCCGTCGGTATGGCCGCGTCTCATCGAGCTGGTCGATGACCAGCGCCCGGGCGTGCGCAACTACGCCATCGACACGCTGGTCGCCAAGAAGCACGCCCCAGCCCTCCCAGCGCTCGTTCGCCGGCTCGGCGCCGAACGCCTGCGGCCGACGCCCGACAACCTCACGCTGAGGGTCAAGCTCATCAACTCGGTCGCGCAGATCGGCGCCGACACCGACGCGCCGGTGCCGCCGCTGATGGAGGCGCTCGAGATCGCCGATCAACGTGAGGCGGTCCTCGACGCCCTCGTCGTCGTCGGTGCGCCGGCGGTGCGCGCTGCCGCCTACCTGCTCCAGACCGCCGAGCGCGGCCGCATCGAGACGGCGCTGCATGTGCTGAGCCACCTGCGCCTGCAGGCGGCGCCGGAGCTCATCCCGGTCCTCGCCAACAGCCGCGACGAGACCACCCGGGCGCTGATCGCCGACATGCTCGCCCACCTCGCGGTGCCGCAGGTGCGCGCCGAGCTGCTGGCGATGGTGCGCGAGCACAAGTTCACCGATCCCCGCCAGGGGCTCCTGCTCGCCCTCACCCTCTACGACGACGAGGTGCGCAAGCTCGTCGTCGAATTGCTCGCCGACCGCGATGTCGCGACCCGCCGGCTGGCGATCGAACAGCTGTGGCGGCTCGCCGACCCGGAGACGTTCGGCGCGCTGCGCCAGACCGCGACGCGCGACGAGGAGGTCGGCACGCGCATCATGGCCCAGCGCGCCCTGGTCGGCGTCGGCGACGTCAAGATCGCCGGCTACCTGCGCAAGCTCGCCATCGTCAACAACGTCGAGGAGCGCCTCGAGGTGCTCAAGGCGCTCGGTCGGGTCGACGACGAGGGTGCGGTGCCCGTCCTCGCCGCCCAACTCGGAGACCCCAACGACGAGGTGTTCCGGGCCGCCAACGTCAGCCTGCGCCGGCTGACCTTCCACGCCGGGCCGCGGCGCGAGTCCGAGTGGCTGGCGTGGCTCGACGCCGAGCGCCAGCGCAAGCCGGAGCCATGGGAGCAAACTGAGGGCACCTTGCGCCGCTTTCAGATCGACGGCCGCGAGATGGGCTGGCTCGAGTCGGGCGACGACGACGACAAGACCATCGTCGTCGTCGGTGGCGCGCCTTTTCGCGACGCCAGCCACCTGCTGCCCCACGCCTGGCGGCTCGCCGACGACTACCACGTCGTCGCGCTGCAGCGCGGCGTGTCGGCCCAGACCGCCGCGTCGCTGTCGGAGAAGGAGTCCGGCCAGGAGCTCACCAAGCTCCTGCAATCGCTCGGCAAGCGCCCGGTCGCCCTGCTGGCCGACGCCGGTGCCGCCCACTTCTGCCTGCGCTACGCCAACGAGCACCCCAAGGAGGTCGCGGCGGTCATCCTGCACGGTGGGCCGTGGCCGACCCAGGCGGCGATCCGACGCCTCGGCGACGAGATCGACGCGGCGACGCCGGCGCCATGGAAGGAGGACGCGGCGTGGGTCCACGGCCAGCAGGGCCTGCTCGTCGCGGCGCTCGCGCAGCGCAACCTGCTGCGCGCCCACCTCGCTGCGATCGTCGCCGATCCGAGTCAGGCGCGCCGAATCCGCGCGCAGCAGCTCTTCGACGACGGCTTCACCTTGCAGGCGCGCGCGCGCGCAGTCGCCGACGCCGCCGTGTGGGACCCGGTCAAGGCCCAGGTGCCGATGCTCTTGCTCATCGGCACCAAGGCCCCGTGGGCGACGTCGACGCTCGCCGCGATCGACAAGCTGCCCGCCGCTGTGCGCAAGCAGATGAAGGTCGTGCGGTTCGACGACGCCGGTGGGGTGCCGTTGGTCGAGCGTCCCGACGCGGCGGTGCAAGCGATCCGGGAATTCTTGCGCTAGCCGGGCGTCCGGCGGCGCTTTGGGCTGGCGACTGGACGCGGGATCGCCTACGCTGCGATCCCGGCAGCGGCGCCCGGGCGGGCGCGGCGCACCGGTCTGCCCAACGGCGGTCGTCATGTTGCAGCGCTCTCTCCCCCTCCTGCCCCTGTTCGCCCTCGCCGCGCTGGCGGCCGCATGCGACGACTCGGACGTCATCGTCGGCGCCAACGGGATCCCAGGGCCGCCGGCGGTCGACGCCTCGGGCGATGTCTCGCCGACCGCCGGGCCGGAGCCGATCTGCCTCGCCGACAGCGATTGCGCCGCGCTGGCCCAGGGCCCGTGCGTCCAGGCCCTGTGCGAGCCGCAGTCCAGGCGCTGTGTGGTGGCGCTGAGGCCGACCTGGGCCGCGTGCGACGACGGCGACCCCTGCACGAGCGCGTCGCTGTGCGCCGACGGTGTGTGCGAGGGCGTAGGCGCGACCGACTGCGACGACCTCAACCCGTGCACCAACGACGTGTGCCAGTCCAACGGCGGCTGCAAGCACCCGCCCAAGCTCGCCGGCGCCTGCTCCGATGACAACCCGTGCACGCTCGGCGACCACTGCGAGGCGGGCGCGTGCGTCGCCACCGCCAACGCCTGCACCTGCCAGAGCGACGCCGACTGCAAGCCGTTCGCGACCGACGCCTGCGCCGGCCCGCTGCAGTGCACGCTCGGCCAGTGCGTCGCCCAGCCGGCGGGCAAGATCGACTGCTCCGACGGCAATCCATGCACGATCGACCTGTGCGACAAGGCGACCGGGGCCTGCAGCCACAGCGGCGCCGGCGACGGCAAGCCCTGCGACGACGGCAGCGTCTGCACCCTCGGCGAGACCTGCAAGGGCGTGACCTGTCAGGGTGGCGCGGCGCTGGCGTGCAGCCCGGGACAGGGCGCCTGTCCGGCCCAGTGCGACCCGATCAAGGGCTGCGTCGGCTCGTCGGCGCAGAACGGCACGGCGTGCGACGACGGCAACGTCTGCACCGCGGGCGACGCCTGCTGGTCGGGCAGCTGCGTCGGCAAGCCGGTGTGTGGCTGCCAGAGCGACGCCGACTGCGCCGCCACCCAGCCGCCCGCGTGCGCTGGTGTCCCCATCTGCCTCGCCGGCAAGTGCGCCGTCGACGCCAGCAAGGCGCTGCCGTGCGATTCGACCGACGCCACCGCGTGCGAGCTCGACGTCTGTCAGGCCAAGGGCTGCGCCAAGGTCGCGCTTGGGCCCGGCGCGGCGTGCAGCGACGGTGACGCCTGCACCGCCGGCGACGTCTGCGGCGGCGGCGCGTGCAAGGGCGCCGTTGCGGTGTCGTGCGATGACGGCGACGCCTGCACCGCCGACGGCTGCGCCAAGGCCGGCGGCTGCAGCCACCTGCCGCTCATCGACAAGCAGCCATGCGACGACGGCAACCCGTGCACCAAGGGCGAGTCGTGCCAGCTCGGCGGCTGCCTCGGCGGCGGATCGCCGTGCGACGACGGCGACAGCTGCACCCTCGACATCTGCGATCCGACGACGAGCGGGTGCAAGAAGGTCAACGGCGCCGACGGCCAGACCTGCGACGACGGCAACGCGTGCACCATCGGCGGTGCCTGCGCCGGCGGCAAGTGCATCCCGACCCAGGTCCTCGACTGCGACGACGCCAACCCCTGCACCACCGACACCTGCGCCGTCAACGGCTGCGCCCACGTCGCTGCGCCAGGCGGCGCGACGGTGGCGTGCAACGACGCCAACCCGTGCACCGTCGGCGACCACTGCGAAGGCGCGCTGTGCACCGGCGCTGCGGGCGGCTGCGAGTGCCAGGTGGACGCCGACTGCGCACCGAACGAGGACGGCAACCCCTGCAACGGCACCCTGCGCTGCGTCGCCAACGCCTGTGTCGTCGATCCCGGCACGATCGTGACGTGCAGCAGCTCCGACAACCCGTGCGTCGCGATCGCGTGCAACACGAAGCTCGGCGTCTGCCAGGAGGTCCCCGTGCCGGTCGACGCCACCCTCACGGCGTGCAGCGACGGCAACGTCTGCACGGTCGGCGACGCGTGCGTGGCGGGCGGCGTCTGCGCGCCGGGCAAGCAGAGCGTGTGCAACGACAGCAACGCCTGCACCGCCGACACCTGCGACGCGGTGAAGGGCTGCGTCTACCTGCCGTTCGAGCAGAGCGCGGCGGCCCAGTGCGATGACGGCAATCCGTGCACGTTCGGCGACGTCTGCGCCAAGGGCGCCTGCGCGCCCGGCAAGATGGTGTGCGAGTGCCAGACCGACCTCGACTGTGCCGCCAAGGACGACGGCAACCTGTGCGATGGCAGCCTCGTGTGCAAGCAGGGCGCGTGCATTTCCGACGGCAAGGTCGTCGCCTGTCCGCCCGCCGCGAGCGTGTGCGTCATGAACCTGTGCGACCCGAAGTCGGGGGCGTGCAGCACCTTCGCCGCCCCCGACGGGCTGACCTGCAGCACGCCCGGCCTGTGCACGACCGGCGGCAGCTGCAAGACCGGCGCCTGCCAGGGGGCGACCGTGTCGGGCTGCGATGACGGCAACCCCTGCACCAAGGACGCCTGTGGCGCGACCGGCTGCACCCACGCGCCGACGATCGGCGCGCCGTGCGACGACGGCAACGCCTGCACCGCCGGCGAGGCCTGCGACGCCAACGGCGTGTGCGGCGGCGGCAAGGGCTCGTGCAGCTGCAAGGTCGACGCCGACTGCATGTCGTTCGACGACGGCAACTTCTGCAACGGCGTCTACGCCTGCCAGGGAGGCGCCTGCCAGCCCAAGGTCGGGTCGGTCGTCGTGTGCGACAAGTCGCAGGACGGCCCGTGCCAGACCAACACCTGCGCGACCAGCACCGGCCAGTGTGCGCTCGTGCAGCAGCCGGCCGGCACGGCGTGCTCCGATGGCGACGCCTGCACCCAGTCCGAGGCCTGCGCCAAGGGGGCGTGCGGCGGCGGCACCAAAGTCAACTGCGACGACAGCAACCCGTGCACCGCCGATGGCTGCTCGCCGGTCGGCGGCTGCACCCACACCAACACCACCCTAGCGTGCGACGACGGCAACCCGTGCACGACCAACGACGCCTGCGCGGGCGGCGCGTGCAAGGGCAGCGGGACCTGCGAGTGCAAGGTCGACGCCGACTGCAAGAACGACGGCGACCTGTGCAACGGCGTCGTCAAGTGCACCGCCGGCTCGTGCCAGACCGACCCGAAGACGGTCGTGACCTGCGATCCCAGCCTCGCGACCCCGTGCACCGTCAACGCGTGCAAGGCCACGAGCGGCCAGTGCGCGCTGACGCCGGTCCCCGACGGCACCCAGTGCAACGACGCCAACGTCTGCACCGGCAAAGACCAGTGCGTCGCCGGGGCGTGCAAGGGAACGGTGGCTTCGTGTGACGACGGCAACGTCTGCACCACCGACGCGTGCAGCCCGACCGCCGGCTGCACCAACAGCGCCAACACCGGTCCGTGCGACGACGGCAACCCTTGTTCGTCGCCCGATGCGTGCTTCAACGGCGGCTGCGCGCCCGGCCCGAACGTGTGCGGCGTGTGCAAGACCGACTCCGACTGCAAGGACGACGGCGACCTGTGCAACGGCACGCTCGTGTGCAGCGCCGGGCAGTGCCAGCAGAAGCCGGGCTCGATCGTCGTGTGCGCCGACGGCGGCGCGTGCGCGACCAACGCCTGCGACGCCAAGACCGGCCTGTGCGTCAAGACGTCCAAACCCAACGGCACCGCCTGCGACGACGGCACCGTCTGCACCGCCAGCTCCGCGTGCGCCGGCGGCGCCTGCGTCGGCGCCAACCCGCTGTCGTGCGATGACAACAACCAGTGCACCCTCGACAGCTGCGACGCCAAGGTCGGCTGCACCAAGACGCCCGTGGCGGGGGCGTGCGACGACCTCAACCCGTGCACGACCGGCGACGTCTGCTCGCCCTCCGGTCAGTGCGTGCCGGGAGTCAACACCTGCCAGTGCCTGCAGAACGCCGACTGCGCCAAGTTCGAGGACGGCGATCTGTGCAACGGCACCCTCATCTGCTCGGCCAACCAGTGCACGATCAAGCCCGGCTCGGTCGTCACCTGCCCGAGCGGCGGCGCGTGCACCGTGTCGCAGTGTGAGCCGAAGTCGGGCGCCTGCGTCGCGACGACCAAGCCCAACGGCACCCCGTGCGACGACAAGAGCGTCTGCACCACCGGCGACGCCTGCCAGGCCGGCGCCTGCGTCGGCGGCAAGCTCGTGTGCGACGACAGCAACCCATGCACCACCGACGGCTGCGACGCCGCGCTCGGCTGCCGGTTCACGCCGGCCAACGGCGCTCCGTGCGACGACGGCAACGCCTGCACCAAGCCCGACGTCTGCCAGGCCGGCAAATGCCAGGGCGGCGCCAACACCTGCCAGTGCGCGGTCCAAGCCGACTGCGCCAAGTTCGAGGACGGCGACCTGTGCAACGGGACGCTCGTCTGCAGCGCCGGCCAGTGCGCGGTCGGCCCGGGAACCGTGGTCAACTGCCCCGACGACGGCAAGATCTGCACCAACCTGTTGTGCGACAAGGCGACTGGCAAGTGCAACAGCGCCAACGTCGCCGACGGGAGCGCGTGCGGCGGCGCCGAGCTGTGCGGCGGGACCGGGACCTGCAAGGCCGGCGCCTGCGCCGGCGCGATCGGATGCGCCGACGACGGCAACCCGTGCACCACCGCCGCCTGCGACGGCAAGGGCCTGTGCTCCCAGGCCCCCAACAGCGCGACGTGCAGCGACGGCAACGTCTGCACCGTCGGCGACGTCTGCGCCGGCGGCGCGTGCAAGCCGGGAGCCAACCAGTGCCAGTGCAAGGTCGACGCCGACTGCGCCGCGCTCGACAACGGCAACCTGTGCGACGGCGTGCTGATCTGCAGCGCCGGCGTCTGTGTGCCCAAGCCGAACTCGGTCGTGACCTGCGCGCCGACCGGTGCGCCGTGCACGCAGAACCAGTGCGATCCGAAGACCGGCGTGTGCAACAAGGCCGACGTCGCCAACGGCACGCCCTGCGACGACAACAACGCCTGCACGACCGGCGGCCAGTGCTTCGCCGGCGCGTGCCTCGTCGGTCAGCTGAACTGCAACGACAACAACGAGTGCACCAACGACAGCTGCAACACCTCCAGCGGTTGCGTGCACACCAACGTCCCGGGCGGCTTCCCGCCCAAGACCTGCAACGACAACAACCCGTGCACGCCGATCGATATCTGCCAGAATGGCAAGTGCCAGGGCCCGTTCAACAACTGCTTCTGCCAGAATGACAGCCAGTGCCAGGACGACAACAACCTCTGCAACGGCAAGCCGTTCTGCCAGGGCGGCACCTGCAAGCCCGGCACCCCGGTGAAGTGCGATCCGTCGAAGGACACCGCGTGCATCGCCAACACCTGCGTCAACGCGACCGGCGTCTGCGTGCCGACGCCCAAGCCGCCGGGGACGGCCTGCAACGACGGCAACACCTGCACGGGCGGCGACGTCTGCTCGGGCGGCACCTGCATCGGCGTGCCGGCCGCCTGCGACGACGGCGTCGCGTGCACCCTCGACAGCTGCGACAGCAAGGTGGGGTGTGTCCACGTCGGGTCGTCGACCGCCTGCAACGACGGCAACCCCTGCACGGTCGACTCCTGCGACCTCATCGCCGGTTGCCTCACGACACCCGCGCTCGGCCAGCCATGCGACGACGGCAACGCCTGCACTGCCGGCGATGTCTGCGGCGTGGTCGCGGCCAAGCCGGCGTGCACCGGCCCGAACCCGGTCGTCTGCAACGACAGCAACCCGTGCACGAGCGACGGCTGCGACGCCAAGGCCGGCTGCGCGTTCAAGCCCGCCGACGGCCAGCCGTGCAACGACAACAACCTGTGCACTGGCCCGGACACCTGCAAGTCCGCGGCCTGCGGCGGGCCGACCCTGCCGTGCACCGACGGCAACCCCTGCACGATCGACACCTGCACGCCGGCGGGCGGGTGCACATCGACCTCGGGCAGCGGCGGCTGCGACGACGGCAACGCCTGCACCACCGGTGACATGTGCGTCGCCGGTCAATGCCTCGGCGCCGGCAAGCTCAACTGCGACGACGCCAACCCGTGCACCGCCGACTCGTGCGACCCATCGAAGGGCTGCCTGCACGCCAACGTCGCAGGGCCGTGCAACGACGGCAACGCCTGCACGACCGGCGACGCCTGTGCCGCCGGCAAGTGCGCCGGCACCGCCAAGAGCTGCGACGACGGCAACGTGTGCACCAACGACAGCTGCACGCCGTCGACGGGGGCGTGCGTCCACAGCGCCAACACCGCGGCGTGCAGCGATGGCAACAACTGCACCACCGAGGCGTGCGCGGGCGGCAGCTGCAAGGCGACGCCGAAGGACTGCGGCGACGGCGTCGCCTGCACGGTCGACTCGTGCAACCCGGCGACCGGCGCGTGCCTGCACGAGTCGCCCAAGGGCTTCACCAAGAACTTCGACGACGGGCTGCTGTCGCCGGTCGAGCTCAGCAACCCCAATCCGGTGTTCAACTGGAAGCTCGACACCTTCCAGTCGAAGTCGCCCAAGACGTCGCTGTACTTCGGCCTCGTCAACCCGATCAACGGTCAGCACACCTACGGCCAACCGCAGCTGCCCCTTCCGATCACCGGCACCGCGACGCTCGCCAACCAGGTGATCCCCGTCGGCGTGTCGAACGCCCAGTGGGCGTCGCAGCTGTTCTTCGCCAAGGCGGCCGCGGACGTGCAGAACTGCTCGACCGACCGGGTCGAATTCCGCGTCAATGGCGTGATGCAGGCCCAGGTGTGCGCGATCACGCCGGGCTTCGTTCCGGTGACCGTCAACCTGTCGGCCTTCGTCGGCCAGACGGTGACGTTGTCGGTGGTGTTCATCGCCAACGGCACCGCCAACAACGGCCAGGGTGCCTGGGTCGACGATCTGAGCGTCGGCTGGACGTGCCCGTGATGCGCGCGCCCGCCGTCATCGCCGCCGCGCTCGCCGTCCTGGCTGGGTGTGCTTCCGCGGATTCGCACGCGGGGGGCGCCCCTGGCGGCGACACCTGGGTCGGGGTGGACGGCGCGACCGGCCGGGCGACCGCGTTCGACGCCGCCCCAGCGTGGGCGGATGGGGCGGCGAAGGGCGGCGATCAGGGCCCAGCCCTCGACATGGCGTCGGCTGGCCCGCCGCCGCCGTCGATCGGGCTGACGCTGCCCGGGCCGCAGAACATCGCCCACTTCCGCGCCCTGCTCGACGCCGGCGTGGTGCCCTCGGCGCAGGACCTGTCGATGGCGGGCTGGCTGAACGAGCACGACACGGTGCTGCCGGCGGCGTCGCCCGATCGACCGGTCGACCTGCACCCTCTCGCCGCCATCTACTCCGAACCGGGAGGCGACCCCGAGGTCCTCCTCCAGCTCGGCTTCAACACCGCGGCGTCGCTGCAGGCGCTGCAGCCGAGCGTCGATCTCGCCGTCATCGTCGACCGCTCGGCGTCGATGGGGCCTTCGATGGTCGCCGCCATCGCCGACGGCGTCCTGTCCGCCGCCGACAACCTGCCGGCCAACAGCGCGCTCACCGTGATCGCCGCCGGCACCACCGCCGACGCCATCTTCGAGGCCGCCCCCTACAAGGCGTCCGACCGCACCAACCTGTCGATCGCGCTCGCGGATCTCGGCGCCAAGGGCGGCACCGACCTGTACGCTGCGGTCGCGCTCGCCCAACAGAAGCTGGCCGCGCAGTCCGGGGCAAAGAAGCGAATCCTGCTCGCGAGCGACGGCGCCTCGACCCGCGGCGGCCACAGCAACGCCGACCTCGTGGCGCTGGCGACCAAGGGCGCCATCTCGGTGTCGACGGTGGCGGTGGGGATGGGGGCCAACACCCTGCTGCTCGGCAAGATCGCCCTCGTCACCGGCGGCACCCACATCGACGCGCCGACCGCGGCTGCGGTGCGCGCGGCGTTCACGACCGATTTGGCGACCCTGCTCGTGCCGGTGGCGACCAACCTCCTCGTCAAGATCAACCTCGCCGCCGGCTGGACGCTGCGCGACAGCTACGGTCTGCCGGCGGCCCAGTCCGGCGCGGCGATCTCACTCGGAGCGTCCGACGCGGCGACGGGGGGCGGCGATGCGACATCGGCGCCCGACGTCGGCGCCGCCGACATCGCCGGACAAGACGCGTCGGTGGCCCAGCCGGCGGCAGCGCTCGTCGGCCAGCTCTATCCATCCGGTCGCAATTCGCTCTTGGTGTTGCGCCTGCAGCCGCCCAAGGCGTCCGACGTCCACGCCGGGCTGACGCTCGTGCTGGCGACGGCGCAGTGGAAGTACACGCTGGCAGCCTCCGGTGAGACCAAGAGCCACAGCCGGCCGGTCGAGGTCAGCGGGCTCGTCACGATCCCCGACGGCGGGCTCGAGTTCTACACCCACCCGGTCGCCAGGCGCACGCTCGCGATCGTGCGCACCGGCGAGACCTTACGCGAGGCGTGCGCGCTGTCCGCCGCCGGCAACAAGGCTGCGGCGGTCGCGCGCCTCGTGGCGGTGCGTCAGTTCATCTCGGCCCAGGCCGCCCACGTGATCGGCGCCGAGCTCGACCCCGGCTTTGCCCTCGACGACGCCCACGCCCTCGCCGCCGGCCTCGAGGCCCTGCTTCAGGCGCCGTAGGCGCGGCTGCGGCCCTCCGCTGCGACAGCCGTGGCAGCGTTCCCGGCCGAGGGTGACCCCGGCGGCGGTGACCCGGACGGCCCTGCCTGACCGCGATGGCGCGGACCGTCGGCCGTGACCACAGCCGTCGCAAGGATCGCCCGCCAACGCGGCTCCGAAACCGGTGTAGGGGGTCGGGTGGCTGCGGCCGCCCTACTGCGCTCGCGGCGGTCGTTTCACGTGATTCCATGGACTTGAACAAATGGTGGATCCGTTCAGCGGCCCGCGCGCCCGGCGCTGTTGGCACCCGCACCAGCAAGGCCGCGGCAAGGGCCTGCCCGCTGGCGTTGCGCCCGCTCGCCGGAGCGCGCGCCTCCTGGTCCTACGTGATTCCATGGACTTGAACAAATGGTGGATCCGTTCAGCGGCCCGCGCGCCCGGCGCTGTTGGCACCCGCACCAGCAAGGTCCTGGCAAGGGCCTGCCCGCTGGCGTTGCGCCCGCTCGCCGGAGCGCGCGCCTCCTGGTCCTACGTGATTCCATGGACTTGAACAAATGGTGGATCTGTTCAGCAGCTCGCCGCAGCGCCCGTCTCCAAGTCTCAGGGGATCGGCCGCCGGGG
>Ga0194120_10006076_pt1 | contig 17280 bp, 15 predicted proteins | sample TA2MahCa65mmetaG_FD_148642 | JGI IMG/M metagenome (GOLD analysis project Ga0194120, IMG submission 148642) | Freshwater microbial communities from Lake Tanganyika, Tanzania - TA2015019 Mahale Deep Cast 65m | ecosystem: Environmental > Aquatic > Freshwater > Lake | place: Tanzania: Lake...
ACTTCATCGTTGGGCTGATAACCCGGGAAACCCTGTGCCCCGGTGGCTTTGTTACCGCTGGGATCATAATTCCTGTAGGAGGCTTCTTCACCTGCATATATCTGGTACCTCTCGTAACGGGTTTCAGTGCCTATGGCAAAATTGAATTTATCAGAAATTGCCTTGCTGAAGTTGAGGTTGGCGGTATTCTGCAGAAATTTAAAACCGCCGTCATCAAAATGTGTTTGTGTGGGCGGCGGTTCCCACCAGTAAAGGGAAAGATAAAGACCGCCGGCCAGTGATGCGTTAAATGTTTTGTCGCCGTAAAAGTGAAAATCGTTGCGGCCGATGGTGTTGCTCAGATCCCAGTTCCACCCGTTAACCACACCTTTCACTCCGGCAGTGTATGAGATGTCATTGATCTTTGTCTGGATATGCGGCGAGAAATAGGTTTCTCCGTCATTGCTCTTTTTCATAATACCGTTTACAAAGCTCAGGTTACCGCCGGCATCTGTAGGGAAACGGTCGGGCTTTGCCGACCAGTTCCTGGTAAAGGCAAAGGCATCGGATGATTTGTAATTATAAGTGCCGAAAGAATAGAATATGGCATTTCCCTTCGTCGGAATTTCCATATTCAATGCCCCGCCGATCATATCCAGCGAAGCATCGCCATGGCCACGGCGGTAAATATCAATATACATGGCGTCATCATTATTATAATAGTCCGAAGTATCAAGCGCCTGGCGGAATGTTTTGCCTGTGGTCAGCGCATCAAGGGTAAGGTTGATAAATCCGCCTTTTTTACCAATGGGCAAACCATAATTGAGGTTGGCGGCAAATGAATTGCCGTCTGATTTTTTGGCTGATTCATATTGTGTCAGCAGGTCTTCGGCATAAGCCGTGTTGAACTTGGGGTCAAGATAACCACCCCAGCCCATATTGCCTGTGAGTTTATTGGTGGATCTTTTTAAAATCAGGTTCATCACTCCGGCAATAGCATCAGAGCCATATTGCGCAGAAGCGCCGTCTCTTAATATCTCCACCCGGTCAATTGAACTTGCGGGAATGGCGTTCAGATCGGTACCGGAATTACCCCTGCCCCTGGTACCAAATACAGCTACGAAGGCTGTTTGATGGCGGCGTTTGCCGTTTACTAAAACCAGGGTCTGATCGGGACCAAGACCTCTTAATGTAGCAAGGTCAATATGATCGGCGCCATCGCTGCCGCTTTGTTTGTTGTAGTTGAATGAAGGCGCTGCATAATTGAGTACGGAGGTAAGATCCATCCGGGCAGTAGGCGCTGTGGCCTGCCCCACATTGATGACATCCACCGGGGCTGTGGTTTCTGTTTTTACCCGGCCAAAACGGCGGGTGCCCACCAGCACCACTTGACCCAGCTCTTCCACTGACTGGCTCAGTGGGATGTTGATTACCGTATTGCTGCCGGTGCTTATTGTTTGCGGAACATAGCCTATACCGGTTATCTGCAGTTCATCATCAGCGGCCACTTGCAGACGGAATGTTCCGTCTGCTGCAGTTTGTGTACCCTTTCCTGTTTTTTTAGACAGAATGGAGATACCCGCCAGCGGCAATCCATTAGGGTCTGTAACCTTCCCGTTTATTGTTTGCTGTGCCAGTGCAACAAAACCTGCAAATAAAATAATCAGGCAAAGCATGAATGCTTTTTTCATACAAAATGATTTAGTTATAAAACAGGGCTAATATAAGGGAAAATAGCCCAACCGGAAAAGAAGGTTAAGCACAGTAATTATTTTGCTGGGAGTGCCTCAGTCTTTTCAGTGATGACCCTTCCGGGGTATTGTTCCAGTGCTTTTTTCAGGCAATCCATAGCGGCATTAATGGACTGAAGGTTTAATACATAGGCCCTGCTTGCACAAAATCACAGGCTATAAGCAGCCTTACTCGACTTCAAACACAAATATTTCCTTTTTGTCAATTTTGTTTTGGCAATATTGATGAGAAATAAAAGGTTCAAGTGAATAAATCCCTGCCTTTGCGCTCGCCCTACACAGCCATCTCAGCAGCGCATCGACCTCGACTGAGCTATTTGAATCCTATGCTCGAAATCCTGAATTGCAACACCTAAATCCAGCGCAACATATCCCTAATCAGCTTGCTGCTACTATTTATCAGCGTATAGGAATTTTGCAAGCAAAAGGTATTTTGACAACCGATAATACCCTTTACGTAAATAATGAATTACAAAGTCTATCAGAAATATGTGGGGCTTGTGAACGAATCAAAAATACCCCCATTCCTTTTTCATATAATGTCTTTATAAAGAAGTTTATATTTATTTATATAATGACATTCCCAATTGGCTTTGTTTTTCAGCTGGGGTATTGGATTATACCTATTGTTATTTTTGTTTTCTATGTTTTGGCTAGCTTAGAGCTTATCGCAGAAGAAATCGAAGATCCATTTGGGGGTGATGCAAAGGATATTCCTACCGATTTGATTCAAGCAAATGTTTTAAAGCATACGCGCGAAATATTATTACCTTAGCCAAGTGACTGGATTTAAGACCTGCGATGCGGAATGAATAAATCAAGCTATTTCTAGATATTTACTTACTTTATGCGGCCATTGCTTATCATATTTTTAATTTCTTTAAACTACTGTTTTGGGCAGCAAAAAATTCTTTTACCTAAAATAGTACCCATTAGGTCAGTAGTATACCCCTATCAAGAAAAAAAGCCAATAGTTTATATTAGGCCAGACTTAACAAGATCTACACAAGGGTTTGTGTGTAAACAAGAATGGAAATTTGAAAAGAAAACAAAAGTACCGCTTAGAATAAGAGTTGGTTCGCTTGACTATGTAAACAAAATAGAAGGGAAGTGAGACTTAAATTACTGGTTATCGGTACTATTATCTCGTTATATGTAAATGCACAAACTCCTATCGGTGCTTGGGAATCTATATCCGTATCTGATAATGGGGATAAGCTAAGAAGTATTATGATTTTCGCAGAAGGCTATCAGGTATTAACTATTTATAATGCCGCCAGTGGCAAATTTATTCACACTAATGGGGGTACTTGGAATTTAAATGGGGAGACGATGACCGAGCGAATAGAGTTTCACACCGACAAACCCAGTTTGGTCGGTACCGAGTCTAGCTTTAAAGTTGCTGTTTCTAATGACTCTCTTAAACTTATTGGTAGTAATAGATTTTTTAAACGAATTGATGACGCAACCACTGGTACTTTACAAGGAGCTTGGTTAATGTCTGGAAGAGTTAAAGATGGTATTACGCAAATGCGTGATACCAGTACCCCCCGAAAAACAATGAAAATATTATCAGGGACACGATTTCAGTGGATTGCGTACAATACTGCCACAAAAGAATTTCTTGGGACCGGTGGCGGTACTTACACGGCAAAGAATGATGGGTATATGGAACTAATCGAATTCTTTTCTAGAGATGATACCAAAGCTGGACAGGCTTTAAAATTTCAGTATAAACTTATAGATGGTAACTGGCATCACTCAGGGTTGTCGAGTAAAGGCGATGCGATTCATGAAATATGGAGTATCAGAAAATAACATTTTATTCTTTCCATTCAACAGCAATAACAATTTCGTTTTTTCGTCCTACAAGTTCGTATGGTGCATTGTAGCCAAGATAAGTGGGATTACCGGCTATTTTGACTCCTTTTAGGGCGAGCAACCCTAAAAGTTGATCACTGTATTGCTTGATCTTTTGATCGTTGGCAAATCCGCCGAACTTAATTGCGGCCATATATACCGCCGGACTTTGATGTAATTCTATCCGAGTATCCACCGGGCGGGGTAGTTTATCAAGTGTATATTCGGATGGCATAACAAAACTCATTGATGACCCTCTCTCGCTGATATCCATATGAACGGGTGCCGTCATTGCAATTTTGGTGGCGGTTTCGTTGTCCCCGAAAATATAGCCAGCAATTTTTCGAAATCCGCTACTACCAAGTTCTCGGTAGGATTTTGCCGATAGTTTTGTAGTGGCAAAAATGGCAGGAGGGTAAAATCGGATTTCATACTCCTTCTCTTTTTTTATGACCCGGTATTTCTGTTTTTCAATATTTGAATAAGCCAAAAATGACTGAAAAATAATGAAAGCAAGAATCAATAGAAAAATTGTAATTAGCATTGACTTCATAAAAGTTATTTTCTGATAAACAATTGAAACTGGCCTTTTGTTTATTATAGTGGGGCCGAAGGTAACTAATTTTTTATAAACTATCGTAGCTGTGAAGAGGATAAAAAAATTAATACTAAGTTTAGAATGAAATTCAATGACAAATGAAAAAGATACTCCCCTTCCTTTTGCTGGGTTTACATGTTAGTTTTTTGCTACCAGGCCAAAGCGTTGAAGTTACCCTCCCGGCAGCGATTTCGAAAAAGCCTCTGGACGGTAGATTACTTATTATGTTATCTAAAAATTCAACACGAGAGCCACGTTTTCAAATCAGCGATGACGAAGGCACTCAGCAGATATTTGGGATGGATATTGAGGGCTGGGAGCCCGGTACTGTAATGCGGTTGAACGCCGACGCCTTCGGGTATCCCGTTGCCTCCATTACAGAAATCAAAAACGGCACCTACACTGTTCAGGCGCTTCTACATTTGTATGAGACTTTTACAAGAAAAGATGGTCATGTTGTAAAGCTTCCAATGGATCGCGGAGAGGGGCAGCACTGGAATACTGCGCCTGGAAATATCTATTCCCAGCCAGTCGCCATTAATTTTAAAAATGATCCATCGTTCAAAACAAAAATCGAGATTAACACAATCATTCCGCCCATCAAAGAACCCGAGGAAACTAAGTATGTAAAGCATGTTAAGATTCAGTCTAAACTTTTAACTGAATTCTGGGGAAGACCAATGTATCTTGGCGCACATGTTTTGTTGCCAGAGGGCTGGGACACAAACCCAAATGTTAAGTACCCATTAGCAATATTTCATGGCCATTTCCCAGATGATTTTAGCGGGTGGAGAACCACCCCTCCCGATCCTAATCTTGTACCCGATACTGTTAAAAGATTCAATCTGATTGGATATAACAAAATCGTACAACAGGAAGCCTATGATTTTTACAAAAAATGGACAGGGCCCGATTTCCCAAGAGTTATCGCTATTGAAATCCAACATGCGAACCCCTATTACGATGATTCTTATGCTGTAAACTCTGAAAATCTTGGCCCTTACGGAGATGCTATCACCTACGAGCTGGTTCCAGAAATTGAGAAACGTTTTAGGGGTATTGGTCAGGGGTGGGCAAGATTCTTGTATGGAGGAAGTACGGGTGGTTGGGAAGCATTGGCCGCACAGGTGTTCTATCCGGATGAGTACAATGGTAGCTATGCTGCTTGTCCGGATCCTATCGATTTTCATCACTACACGACGGTTGATCTCTACAATGATAAAAATGCGTATTACCGTGAAGGCTCATTTAGAAGCACGTTACGTCCCGGCCACCGTAATTACCTCGGGCATGTAGATGCCATGGTGAGGGATATGAATCACAGGGAATTGGCCTTGGGGTCAAAAAATAGAAGTGGTGATCAGTGGGATATTTGGGAAGCTGTTTATTCTCCTGTCGGGCCTGATGGTTACCCGGTTCGCGTATTTGATAAAAAAACAGGAATAATTAATCCATCAGTCGTTTCATATTGGAGAGAAAATTATGACCTCACCCATATCATCCAACGTGATTGGCCAAAGGTCGGTGAAAAGCTGAAAGGGAAAATTCATCTCTACGTAGGCGATATGGACAACTATTATCTGAACAATGCAGTCTATAGCGCAGAAGACATGTTGAAGCAATTAAAAAATCCAACTTGTAATTGTGAGGTAGATTACGGAGACCGAGCAGAACACTGTTGGAATGGCGATCATAAAAATCCAAACTATATCAGCAGGCTTCGCTATCACAGTATGTTCATAAAAAAGTGGGTTGAGGAAATTAAAACACGCTCACCTGAAAATGCGGATTTGAAATCATGGAGGTATTAAATAGCAGTAATTGAAATTTAGTAACTATATATTCCCATCATTTTTTCTATACCTGCTTTGTCAAAGAAGGGAACGTCACCCTTTTACATATCATCAAGCAGTGGGGTGCTTGTCTCTAAATGGTATTTCTTTCTTAGCATTTTAATATCTACTATGCGAAAAAAATTCTACTATCCAGTTGCGCTAATTTTATTTATTCCCCTTTTTACAATTGCACAAGCTTCTTTCCCTTATAAAGGCAGCCTGATTATCATCGGTGGGGGAGCTATTCCAGATACTATTTATAATTTGTTTGCCCAGAAACTTGGGGGAAAAGATCAATTAATCGTCTACATCCCAACGGCAACACAAGATGAAGCATGGATACAAGAGGGGGGTCATTTAAAAAAATTCACAAGTAGGGGGTTCACCAACTTGAAAACTGTTCATACCCGTGATAAGCAACGGGCGAACGAGGAAGCATTTCCAAAGCTAATTGATCGTGCAAAAGGTATTTTTTTGGGAGGGGGGGATCAAGAAAACTTAGCGAAAATTTTTGGAGGTACAGCCACTCTTCTAGCCATGCACTCACTTTTGGAAAGAGGCGGTGTAATCATGGGGACTTCCGCAGGAGCAACTATCATGGGATCGTTGTTGATCGGGGGCGATCATAGGGAAAGCCCACACATCCCCGTTAACTTTGGAGAGGGGTTTTCATTTTTGAGACAAACTGCAATTGACCAACATGTGTTGGTTAGAAACAGGCAATTTGATTTAGTACCTGTTCTGGAGAGATATCCAGGCGTATTAGGGCTGGGGCTGGATGAGTCAACTGCTGCTCTAGTAGAAGGCGACTCCATCAGGGTAGTAGGGGATTCGTATATGCTGATTTTTGATCAACTTGATTGGAGTAATCAACGTAAACAATGGGGTCGTGTCTATCAGCCATTTAAAATGCTCTCCTCGGGTCAAGTATTTACAATAAGAAAAACCCAATGATCATCGCCAAATAATACAGGTTGCGTAGTCTTAGTAGCGCTTGATAGTTGCCTAACTCAGATCCCCGATTGGCTTAATTACTTTTACTTTTTCCCACCTACTTTGATTGTTTGGCGATTATGAATCCTATCACAAGACGGCTGGTCTTAGTACGGCAACCCCCTTGCCATACATAACCTTCGAAAGATCCAGTGTGTAGGACGTGGAATTACCATCAGTGGTCAGCACCCGCATCCTGCCGCCTTTATCATGCACCCTTATTTTGCTACTATCTCTAACAAGCGGGACCTCTCGTAACTAATAGAAAAAAAAGAAAAAGTAAAGCACTGCCTCTATGCGACGTACTCCTTCAAAATATCCAATAGTTGATCCTGACGATGACTTGACTCTCCCGTCTTCTATGTATCCGATGGTAGAACCACTTGAATTTTTTACGCGATTATCCTCAAAGTATCCGATTGTAGATCCGCTGCTATTTCGAATTCGACTCATATCAAAGTATCCGATAGTTGCCCCACGGCTGTTTTTAACACGTCCATCTTCGATATAACCTACCGTTGAACCACTACTATTTTTTACCCTGCCACTTTCTATGTAACCAATTGTGGAGCCATTTTTATTTTTAAGTCTCTGAGCAATAAGCGACGTGGATGTAAGCATTAAGAAGAGAAAGAGTACTATAATTTTACATTTCATATAGCTAATTTAGCTTAAACGTAGTGATTTTATTAATACTTTATCGGGTCTTTAGTCTTTTCTCCCATTTCAGCATAGACCTATTGTTTACTCTGTCAATACTCAAGCCACACGATATTTTGACTTTTTTACTCTAATTCAGAAATGATTAAGTGTTATGGTAATCTTCGTACTTTCAAGGTATGCGAATTATACTGTTATTTCTGGCTCACCTAATCAACTTTCTTGTTTTTGCACAGCCTAATATTTCACAATGGGAAAAACAAGCATCGCAAGTGACCATCATCCGGGATGAGTACGGTGTTCCGCACATATATGGTAAAACGGACGCCGATTGTGTTTTTGGATTATTATATGCGCAATGCGAAGATGATTTTCGTCGTGTGGAAGAAAATTACATAACTATGCTTGGTCGAAGTGCTGAAGTAAAAGGTAAGGGGGCGCTATATGAAGATCTTCTTATTCGGTTGACCATCGACTCAGCGGAGGCACGTAAAGACTTCGAACTTGCGCCCTCCTGGTTAAAAAAAATTCTACAAGCTTTTGCTGATGGTATCAACTTTTATTTACACAAACACCCAAAGGTAAAACCTGCTTTAATCCAAACTTTCGAACCTTGGTTTCCTCTGATGTACACGGATGGTAGCATATCGGCTATTCAAACCGGAGGATTGACAGCAGATGATTTAAGAGATTTTTATGAAGGTAAAAGTTTATCAGATATATCTAATTACCAGCAGAAAGGTGAAGAAAAATTGATAGGTTCTAATGGTTTCGCAATTGCTCCTAAAAAAAGTAAAACAGGTAATGCACTATTTTTTATCAATCCACATGTTACATTTTATTTCCGTCCAGAAGTACACATGCAAAGTGAAGAAGGACTACATGTTTATGGTGCAGTAACGTGGGGGCAGCCCTTTGTTTACCAAGGATTTAATGAATTTCTCGGATTTATGCATACATCAAGCGAGGCAGATGCTGCTGATCTATATGCTGAGACTATTATAAATAGTCCAGGCTTAACGCTTGAGCGGGGTACATCATCGCTCTTTTATAGATATGAAGGTGAAAACAGAAGAGTAAAAGAAAATCTGGTAACCCTCCGTTATATTGAAAGCGGAGTATTGCAATCAAAACAATTTGTGACTTACGCTACACATCACGGCCCAGTTTTGGCAAAGCAGGGGGATAAATGGTTAAGTTTAAAAACAATGAATCGCTCTTTGGCGGGGTTTATCCAATCCTGGGAGAGAACAAAGGCAAAATCAATCGAATTATTTAAAAAGAACTTAGATCTGCGCGCTAACCTTTCCAATAACACAGTTTACGCAGATAAAAACGGAAATATTGCTTACTGGCATGGTAACTACATGCCTAAGCGTGACCCATCACTAAACTGGGATAAACCCGTTGATGGGAGTACCTCCAAAACGGAGTGGCAAGGGATGCATTCAGTCGCCGAGTTAGTACATATTATTAATCCTAAAAATGGTTGGATTCAAAACACAAATAATACGCCTTTTTCCGTTTCTGGTGATCAAAGCCCCAAGCGTATAGTATATCCGCCTTATATGGCTCCAGATGGTGAAAATTTTCGGGGGTTAAATGCAGTTCGTTTGCTCAGCCAACCTCGAAAAATGGATTTGGATGATCTCATCAAATTGGGGTATGACCCCCATCTTTCTGCATTCGACTCGTCTTTACCCGTTTTGATTGCAAAGTATAATGCCATACAAAAACTTGACCCGCTTTTATATAAAAAATTAGCGGCACCAATAACAATATTATCGCAATGGGACCGAAACGCTTCTGTTTCATCCGTTGCACAAACTTTGGCTATCGGTTGGGCTGAAAAAATGAATATTTTTTTCCGTACAGACGATCCTGAACTATTTAGTGATTTTGTAGTAAGCTATGCGGAAGTTTTGAGAAGAACGGATGAACAAAAAATTCTCCAGCCACTATCGGCGCTGATTGATTCGCTACAATCACAATTTGGTACATGGGAAATACCCTGGGGTGAAATCAACCGCATGCAACGAATCCAAAATGGGGCCACTCCATTTCATCTAGATAATGTAGAGAGCTTTCCTGTAGGCAGAGCCTCCTCGGTTTGGGGGCAATTACCATCATTTAATAGTCGGGCATTAGCCGGTACAAAAAAAAGATATGGATTCGGTGGAAATAGCTTTGTGTGCGCAGTTGAATTTGGGGATCGTATTAGGGCTAAATCTATTTTAGCGGGGGGGAATAGTGGTGATCCAAATTCTGTACATTTTTTCGATCAGGGAAAAATGTACGCAGACGGGACATTCAAAGAGGTATATTTTTATAGGGAGGATGTGCTAAAACATGCTAAACAAACTTATCATCCTGGACAAATTGCAGTATCTATTGAACATCATTTACCATTAATCGATTCATTGGTAAGTCAGCATGCTAGAAAAAATAATATTCCAGGCTTTGCCTGCTATATTTTACATAATTAGATCGGGCTAGGAGATAACTTGAATAGGTTATTTTCAAATTAATACTTATGTTTTCCCGTTATCCAATCTTTTTGTTTTAAATATTTTTCCCCAGATTCTATTGCCTCCTTTTCAAGTTCTGTTCCCATGGAGTCATTCCATCTATTTAAATATCCGAAAAGAGCTACTACTCCAAGAATCTCTACAATTTCGCCATCATTCCAATATAACCTTAGATTCTCGGCAATGCTATCATCTACAGAATTTGGAATTGTTGAACTGGCAAGAGCAAATTCTAATGCAGCTCTTTCAGATTCTGTAAAAGCTTTATTTGTTCTAAATTCCCATATGTTGTTCATTTTTTCCACCTCTGCACCATATCTTTCAGCTGCCCTAATGGTATGTGCCTGACAGTATCTGCAACCTGCTGCATTGCTGCTCATGTATCCAATTAGTCGTTTTAGTGAACTTGTGACAGTTCCTTTATTTACCATAACAGCCTTATTCAGCGCAATGAATGCATACGCAATTTCTGGTCGGTGATACATTGTCTTGACACTATTTGGGCAAAATCCTAAAGTTTCATTGAAAAACTGTATCAAGTCAAGAAAGGCTTGATCTTTATTTTCTGTTGAGGGCAATACTAATGGTCTTTTCATACTCTTATCATTATTTGTTTCAATTAAACCTGACTCCTTCTACTTGGCAATTTCGAGAATTTTTATGACGCCCTCTACAATTTATACACTTAAATAATAATTATATATTTAACAAAAAAAATGAAAAAATATTACCTACTCCTTGCTTTAGTAATATGCTGTTCTCATGGTAAAGCACAAAATCCAGAAAATAATTTACAAGCACTTGGCATCGAACTACCCAAACCGTCTTCGCCAATAGCCAATTATGTAAATTATGTAAAAACAGGCAACTTGATATACTTTTCCGGATCAGGCCCTAATACCGTGGCTAAAGGATATATTAGGGGGAAATTGGGAAAAGATTTGACAGTTGAGCAAGGGAAAGAAGCAGCAAGAATTACAGCAATAAATATGATTGCAAGTATAAAGAATGCAGTTGGTGATTTAAATAAAGTGAAAAAAATTGTCAAGGTATTTGGAATGGTAAATAGTTCAGAAAATTTTACTGATCAACCAAAAGTTATAAATGGGTTTTCTGATTTAATGGTTGAAGTATTTGGAGAAAAAGGCAGACACGCAAGATCCGCGGTAGGAATGATTGCCTTGCCTATGAATATGGCAGTGGAAATAGAAATGATAGTTGAAGTTGAAGACGAATAATACGCCTTTTTCCGTCTCTGGTGATCAAACCCCCAAGCTAAAAGCCTTGTAAGCGGTTGATTGACATAGCTTTTTCTTCTATTGGCTTCCCGGATCGAACCTTCTTAAATAACCCGCTGATGATTAATGGGTACAACCTGAGCCCGCAGAAAATGTCGCCAAATTGCCGCTAGCTCTTATCACTCCCGAATCTCAACCCTCGCAAGTAGCGTTGTCCTTGGATCTGCAAGTAGGGTCACAGGCTTTTTGTCTGCTTTTATCTTGAAAGTGGAGGTTTTGCCGCTGATATCGAAGCTTACTATCTTTTTGCTGTTGGCTTCAATTATTTCAATTTCCACAGAAGCTTCGAAATAAAAACCAGTGGATTGCTTTTGATCAATTGTAATTTCTAGTTGCGAAGACGCGCTATCATAACGCCATGCTACTTGCAAGTTCAATACTTCTGGGCGGTGTAGCCACTGATTACGAAAAGTACCTAACGAAGCTTTTGTAAATTTTTGCATCACTTCAAAAAAATCGTCCGTAGTCGCATTTTTATTAAAAAACTTCTGGTAATAAGAACGTATCCCTTCTTTAAATGCTTCGTGTCCCATCTTTTCGCGTAGCATATGTAAAACCCAAGCTCCCTTTTGATAAGTCATATCGTTTACTACGGGTCCTTCTTCAGCAGTGCGGTTATCGATGATCTTATAGGTGGAGTCCTTGCTATAGAAACTAAAAATGCGGGTACGTGCTTTTTTTAATTCATCAACATATACGCTTGCCCCATAAGCATATTCTTGAAACAGCATGGTGAAATACGTAGCAAATCCTTCACTTAGCCAAGCGTCATCCCAAGTTGATTCCGTTACGGCATTACCAAACCACTGATGAGCTATTTCATGGATTACAACATTGCGAAGTCGCACATCTTGTTTCCCGTTAATAAGATTTTCGCCATAAAATATAGCAGAAGCTGTTTCCATACCACCGCCTACACTTGGCGACTGAATATTGGCAAGTTTTTCATAGGCAAATGGCCCAACGTAATTTGAATAAAAGCCAAGAACTTCTTTAATGGGGCTCGCAAAATCAAAAAATCCTTTTTCTCGGTCTTGCGGATATACCCAAGTCTGGATTTGCTTTCCCATGAACTCATCTACATACTGCACGGCAAACCTTGCCACACCCAGTACATATAACCAAGATGATATCGGTACGGATTGTTTCCAGTGGGTAAGCTTTTGATTTGCGTTAATAATCGATTCCTCTACCAATAGTCCGTTTGATATTACTTGATAGTGGGGGGGAGCCGTAATGACGAACTCATTGGTTGCTTTATCATAGGGATGATCTACAGTGGGGAGCCAATGTCTGGTTCTATTAGGCCAGTTTTCGTTGAAAAAGCTTCTTTCCCCATGTCTAGTATTTCCAATACGCAGTCCATCAGCAGGAACACCACGATAGTTGATTACAAATGTCGCAATGGTATTTTTTTGAAAAGATCGAGGAAGATCGATGAAAAGTGCGTTTTTTTCATGTTTATAAGTAACGGGATTATTTTCAAAAAACACACTTTCTACCAACATGCCTTTATCTTTTAATTCCGAAGAGCGGTTAATGATATCAAGACGTAATCTTTTAGAATCATCGGTGTTAAAAAGAACTACTATTGATGTTTTCCCAATAATTTCATCTGTTACGTCTGATAGGATTAGTTCGAACTTATAATGTAAAATATCAAGCGAATAGTTTCTTGGATAATTATCGGCATGGCAAATAGTTGACGAGCCAAGTACAACAATTAGTAAGAAGAATTGGGGATATTTCATGGGAGCATTGTAATCTTTTTCAAATAATAGCCATTCGCATCAACAAGTGGGGGAGTGGCACTTTGTATTTTGATCCCTTCTTTTCCGATAGTATGCTTGTCTTTACCGCTTGATGTAGTTATTTCAAGTAGCAGGGGCATAAAAAAGTTATTGAGTTTTATGGTGTACTGCTGATAGCCGGTTTCTTTGACACTAAAATCCAGCACATCGGTGGTTCGCATATAAAAATCAAAAAACGGTTTTAGATCTTTTCCGGCGGCTTTGCTAAAAAGAGCTTCCACATCGTTGGTAGTAACAAAATTATCGTAAGTATACGCTGGATCTGTTGCAAGTTTCTTGAGCGTGGTCAGAAAAATATCGTCTCCTATTAGAAAACGCAGACTATGCATAAAGAACGATCCCTTGGTGTAAATGTCTGTAAACGCATAGGTCTCATCTTCAGACAATTCCTCGCCACCCACCATTGGCTTCTTGTATTTAATGGATCTTCTGTGTGCACTAATGATTTTATCGTAAGCAGCCTGTCCGCCTAATTCATAATGTGCCAGCGCTTCTGCATAAGTTCCAATACCTTCTTGAATCCACATATGCGCCCAATCCTTGTTGGTTACCTTATTAGCCCACCATTCATGTGCATATTCATGGAAAAGATTGTCGGAGTAATCGTTATTGCCAATACGGGTGTATACAAATTTGTTTTGAAACGTAATATTTGTTTGATGCTCCATCCCTGAATTAGGCACTTCGCAAATCCCAATTTTTTCTTTAACCCAAGGATATTCACCAAAGTATTTTTCAAGGATATGCGTATCCCTGGCTTTAAGTGCTATAAGCTTATCAGCTTCTTTTACGTCTTCTTCTAAAACATAGAATACAATAGGCACAACGTTATTGTTGATGGTCGTAAAGTCTCTTTGTACAACTTTATATTTACCAATATTGAAAAGAACGCAATAATTGCTTATTGTGTAATTGGTTTTCCAGTGATAAGTAGCTGTTTTTTTACGCTTCGTTATTTTTTGTAATAAACCCGGTCCTGAAACCACCAATGTATCCGGAACTGTTATATACATATCAACTCCTTCGTTTGGTTCGTCACTGGGATGATCTTTACATGGAAAATAAACACGTCCGCCTTCTTTTTGACAGTTGATAGCAATCCAAGGATTACCGCTTCTGTCTTTTGTCCAGGTAAATCCTCCAGACCAGGGTGGTTTTACAGCCACAGGGGGCTGACCGGTATAATTAACACGAATGGTAACACGTCCCTCTTGAAATCCTTTATCCGAATAGATATAGAGCTTATTGTCAACATGATTGAATTGTTGCTCTTTGCCATTTACAGCAATGGAAGATACTTGATAAAGATTAATAAGGTCTAGCAAAAGCGTATCAGCTGTATTGGCAAGAATAACGTCAACATTCGTAAATCCGGTGATAGACTCTTTTGAAATATCAATAGAAAGCGATAGTGTATAATGCCTAATATCCATATTAGCCTGCAGCGGGTTTAGTTTTCCGCCAGACGACAATTTGCTTATATCTCGATCTTGCCCACTCACTAAAAAAGTCATACAGACTAGGATTAGGCTGCTCACTACTTTGAATGGTGAAGGGTAAAACAGGGTAAGACGCATATGGTTAATTTGAGTTAACTGAAACTACAAAAATTGGACTGGATAAACTCAGTCAGCATTTGGAGCCAGATGGGTATTTGAAACAAAAATTCCTCACAAAACATTGATTTGCAGGGATTTAATTCTTAAAACTGGTGATGTGGTTGTATCGATAGGAGGCAGCGTTTTTTTATTGCAGGTCATCAGCGACAGCCCTAAGAAAAGAAACGCGAATGCAGAGCGAAGACCATTTATGTAATTTTTTATTGGTTTAAATTTTATTGTTCAAGGCCACTATTGTTTTATAAAATCTGCTTAAAATATATAATCAACAAAAGAGGTAGGATAAAAATAGTAAGCGGATTTAACTCTACCATTACCATCTTTTGCATCAGCGGTATACAAGTTTACCATTGCTATAGTGTCTGAATTGCTTACTGTAGGTTCAAACTTCTTATTCATTTCAGCAATTTCTTTTTTTACATCCTCTAAATTGAATACTGGTTTTGTAAAATCATTTGACACTGTAAAAATGATGCGGAACATTCGTGACAACATTAGCCAGGAAACCCAAGGCATGTCAATGAAGGAATTAAAGGCGTACATTGAAAAAAACTAAAAAACGTAAAGCCAGTCAATAAATAATTTTTCCCAATTATTATCTATTTTTGATTTTTCACTTTTTAATTTCTAAAATGAAAATCGCAGCCCTCGGCGCCGGGATGGTGGGCAGTGCCATTGCTTTGGATCTTGCATCACGGCATCATGTCACGGCATTTGATGTGAATGAAAACAACCTGACTTTACTCAGCGAAAGAAATCCCCGCATCGAAACAAAGAAAGCCGATTTAAAAGATTATTCATCATATTCAGCACTACTTGCCCCGTTTGATTTGGTGGTAACCGCCCTGCCGGGCTTTATGGGGTATAAATCATTGGAAGCCGTTATTAATTGCGAAAAAGACATCGTTGACATTTCTTTCTTTCCCGAAGATGTGCTCCAATTAGATAAACTGGCAAAAGAAAAAGGAGTAACTGTAATCACCGATTGCGGAGTGGCACCGGGCATGAGCAATTTTATTATCGGCCATCATAATGAAGAAATGAAAATTGATGCGTTGGAGATTTATGTCGGCGGCCTGCCCAAAGTAAGGAAGAAGCCTTTTCAGTATAAAGCGCCGTTCTCACCGGCTGATGTGATAGAAGAATATACCAGACCGGCAAGGCTGATGGAAAATGGTTTTATTGTAACCAAGCCCGCTTTAAGTGAAGTTGAATGGATTCACTTCGACGAAGTGGGCACGCTGGAAGCATTTAATACCGATGGCCTGCGTTCGTTGCTCTACACCATGTTACATATTAAAAATCAAAAGGAAAAAACACTCCGCTACCCCGGCCATGTGGATATTATCGTTTCACTAAAGGAAAGTAATTTCTTCAGCGAAAAACCAATTGATGTAAATGGAGTAAAAATTTCACCGCTGCAGGCAACTTCACAAATTCTTTTCAATGAATGGAAACTTGGACAGGAGGAAGAAGAACTGACTGTTATGAAAGTGCTGCTGCACGGGGAAGACAAAACGATAGCGTGGAACCTGCTGGACTACTACGATAAAGAAACAAAAGTCTCTTCCATGGCAAGAACAACCGGGTACACCTGCACCGCTGCTGTTAATTTAATTGCTCTTGAGCTATTCAAAGAAAAAGGTGTTTTTCCTCCTGAACTGGTGGGCAAGCATAACGAATGTTTTGATTTTGTGCTGAACTATTTGAAGGAACGGAATGTAATTTGGAAGAGATCCACACAATAATAAGTCGTCAATTAAAGTGGGGCGAACAATCACACTTTATAATCAGTTGAAGTGATAATCATTTTTGACTATCGGCCGAAACCTTTGCTGGACAAGGGTTTCAGCGCATTTTATTTGCAGAAAAAACCGCTGTTTTCTGCTTTATAAAGATCTATTTGAGGAGCACCGTGCTCGGCAAGTGCTCTGGTTGTTTTATCACACTAAGTTAATGGAATTAACCGCTTCCGCAAAAGTTTAGCCAAACTCAATTTACAGAAGTAATAGAGTTTAATTTTCAACCCTAAAACTAAATCTGATAGGAAAAAATTTCTGAGGAAAAAACTATGGGGTTGTTTGATACATATAATGTGAATTGCACTTCTTTCGAGCTACGTCGTGGAAAAAAAATACATGCCATTGGTTTTGTAGAACTTGTTGCCGTGCATTTATTCCTAAAGCAGCAAAAACGCATAAAGTTTGCATCTAAATCCACGCCTTAAAATTCAATAATAAATCCAATGGTAGGGATTGGTGTTCCATCTTCATTTGATAAGATAAAAGGTATAGCATTGCTCCCATTGAGCTGTATGGGTTGACCATTGCTGGTTAAAAAAGCAGTAT
>Ga0194120_10006085_pt1 | contig 17266 bp, 16 predicted proteins | sample TA2MahCa65mmetaG_FD_148642 | JGI IMG/M metagenome (GOLD analysis project Ga0194120, IMG submission 148642) | Freshwater microbial communities from Lake Tanganyika, Tanzania - TA2015019 Mahale Deep Cast 65m | ecosystem: Environmental > Aquatic > Freshwater > Lake | place: Tanzania: Lake...
AAGACCAGGCCCCTGAAAATTTCGCCGTCCTTCGGCATATTGCTCTCAATCTTTTGAAAAAAGAAAAAACTGCCAAAGGCGGTATTCATGCTAAACAACTTCAAGCCGCTTGGAAAGAAGACTACCTCATTAGAGTCCTTTCCCCTGATATTTAGATGCGATTGCCCTACTTGCCTGCCTCTCCTTCCAACTGTCAACACCGAATCATGTTACAATCGCCCCATCCTCGGACGTCAGTCGGAGCCGCGCAGGGCGCGTGCAACGGCGGCAGGCATCCCCGTCTGCCCGAAAAGTGCTGACGGCCACCAGTCCTCAAAGCAATCGAACGATGAGCCTCTGGCAACATTATCATCTTCCTCGCAGTGTTGATGAAGCGCTGTCGATTCTGTCTGGCTACAATGGCAAGGCGCAAGTGGTCGGCGGCGGAACGGACCTGCTCCTCGAACTTCAGCAGGGGCGCAGGCCGCCGGTGGCCGCTCTCGTGGATGTCACCCGCATCCCCGAAATGAACCGACTCGAAGAGCGCGACGGGCGCGTTTATCTCGGGGCGGCGATCACTCACACCGCCATCGTGGCCGAGCCGATGCTCACCCGCCACGCCACCTGCCTCGTCGAATCGTGCGGAGTGATCGGCGGGCCGCAAGTGCGCAACGTGGCCACCATCGGCGGCAACGTGGCTCACGCCCTCCCGGCGGGCGATGGCACGATTTCGCTGGTAGCGTTGGAGGCAGAAGCGGAGATCGCTTCGCGAACTCCAAACTCCAACGATCAAACTCCAAAGCGTGATTGGCGGCCCATGCTTTCACTCTACAGCGGGCCCGGCAAGTCCGCGGTTGATCATCACCGAGAACTCATCGTGCAGTTTAGGTTTCCCACTGCCTCTGCCGGAGAGGCCTCGGCCTTCAAACGAATCATGCGGCCACAGGGCGTGGCCCTGCCCATTCTCAACTTGGCTGTGTGGATGAAGCTGAGCGATGGAATCGTGGACGAGATTCGAATCGCCCTCGGCCCGGCGGGATCGACTCCACTGCGAGCAACGAAAGCCGAAACGTACCTCACCGGCATTCCTCTCGTTGATGGAGTCATTCCGCAGGCCGCCGATCTCGTTCTGCGCGAAGCGAAGTTGCGCACCAGCCCGCACCGCGCCACTGCTGAATACCGCGCCGAACTCATCCCGGTGCTGTTCGAACGCGCGGTGAAACTGGCGCGGCATCGGGCAGCCACCGGCGATGTTGTGCCGGAAGGCTTGGGGCTGGCGTGACGCTCTTCACCACGAAGACACACTGACACGAAGAATCACAAAGAATCCTTTGTGTTCTTTTACGCCTTCGTGCCTTATAGCGAATTGCAGTTGGGTTGATGGGCAAGACCGACGCGGTTTCCGAAACCGCGTCGGTCTAAAAACCATCAACTGATGAGCAATCTGCTCTAGTGGTGTAGTTGTGAGGCAGGTATGACGACTCTGAAACTCACTGTCAATCGCAAACCGGTCGAAGTCGAAGCCGCAGAGAACGAATACTTGGCCGACGTTTTGCGCCGCCGACTCGGACTCACCGGCACGAAGATCGGCTGTAACGAAGCCGAGTGCGGCATCTGCACAGTGCTTGTGGATGGCACACCCGTTGTCTCGTGCATCTACCCCGCGCTCAAAGCCGAAGGCCGCGACGTGCTGACGATCGAAGGCTTGGCCGAAAGTTGGAAGTCGGAGGTCAGAGGTCAGAGGTCGGAATCTGACCTCCGACCTCCGACCTCTATCCTCCATCCCTTGCAAGAGTCCTTCGTCGTCAACGGCGTGCCGCAGTGCGGGTTTTGCATTCCCGGCCTGCTCATGACCTCGAAGGCATTGCTCGATCAGAATCCCGACCCCACCGATCACGACATCACTGTGGCTCTCAAAGACACGTATTGCCGTTGCGCCGGATACACGTTTATCAAAGAAGCGATCAAAGCGGCGGGCGAAAAGATTCGCAATCCCGATCAGCCGATCCGTCGTGTGGCCCTGCCCGAAAGCAAATCGCCGCTCAAGGTGATTGGCCGCCCGCTTCCGCGCCCCGACGCGGTTGCCAAAGTGACCGGCGCGGCCATTTACACCGACGACCTTTCGTTCCCCGACATGCTGCACGCGCGAACACTGCGCTCGAAATATCCGCACGCGCTCATCAAACGCATCGACACCTCAAAGGCCAGAGCCCTGCCCGGCGTGCGAGCGGTGCTCGCCGCCGACGATGTTCCCGGCAAAAAGACTCACGGGCTGGTGATCAGCGATTGGCCCGCGCTCGCCTACGAAAAGGTTCGCTACGTGGGCGACCCGGTGGCTATCGTGGCCGCCGACACACGCGAGATCGCCGCCGCCGCACTCGACCTCATCGAAGTAGATTACGAGCCTCTGCCCGTCGTCGCCGATCCGGTGGCGGCCAACCGCCCCGACGCGCCCAAAGTGATGGAGAGCGGCAATCTGCTCAAGCACATCAAAGTCCGCAAAGGTGATACGGCGCAGGGCTTCGCCGAGGCCGATGTGATTTTAGAAAAGACGTATCGCACACCGACGACCGAGCACGCCTTCCTCGAACCGGAGTGTTCGATTGGCCGCCTGCTCGACGATGGCCGGATCGAAGTGTACGTTGGCTCGCAGATTCCGTATCAAGATCGATCACAGATTGCGGCCTGCCTCGCCGTGCCGGAAGAGTCGGTGCGGGTGATCGGATGCCTCATCGGCGGCGGGTTCGGCGGCAAGGAAGACATCGCCGGGCAGATTCACGTGGCGCTGTTGGCGAAGGCCACCAGCCATCCGGTGAAGATGTTGTACGACCGGCACGAGTCGCTCCTCTTTCACCCGAAGCGGCATGCCACGCAGATTCGAGTGAAGGTTGGGGCGAAGAACGATGGCACGCTCACCGCAGTGGAGACGGAATTGTACGGCGACAGCGGCGCGTATGCCTCGCTGGGCGAAAAAGTGATGACGCGAGCGACGACTCACTCGGCGGGGCCGTATGAAGCGCCGCACATCAAAGCCGACTGTTACGCGATGTACACCAACAATCCGCCGTCGGGCGCGTTCCGCGGATTCGGCGTCACCCAATCGGCGTTCGCCGTCGAGTCGATCATCGACGAGTTGGCGCACACGTTGAAGATCGATCCCGTTGAACTGCGGCGCAAGAATGCGATGAAGGTGGGCAGTGTGACGAACACCGGGCAAGTGCTGCGCGACAGCGTGGGATTGCTCGAATGCATGGAAAAAGTGGAGCGCGAGATTGTTCGGCAGAGTGGGACTCCGACTCCGTTTGCGGCGCGGCGAGTGGACGGGCAACCGCACAAAGTTCGGGCGTGGGGAATCGCGGTGGGATACAAAAACACTGGGCTGGGCGGCGGCGCGCCGGACAAATCGTCGGCGGAGGTGGAGTTGTTTGCCGACGGCACGGCAGAGGTGCGCTCGTCGGCGGCGGAGATCGGGCAGGGCTTGCCCACCGTGCTGGCAATGATCACGGCGGAAGAGTTGGGGATGCCTTACGAGCGGGTGAAGGTTTTACTTTCGGATACAGCCCTCACGCCCGACGGCGGTCCCACGACGGCCTCCCGGCAAACGTATGTGACGGGCAACGCCGCAAAGTTCGCGGCCCGGACTCTGCGCGATGCAATGGCCTCCACGCTCGCCGAGAAGTTCGATGTTCCGCCGGAGGGAATTCGATTCGAAGAAGGCTTGGCGCGAGTGAACGGGCAGGTGGCGCCGTTGGGCGAGGCGGCGGCGATGATGAAAAACGAAGGCCGCGAGCCGAAGGCGCTGTATGAGTATTGGGCGCCGAAGACTCAACCGTTGGGCGCGGGCGGCGATATGCACGTGGGCTTTTCGTTTGCGGCGCAGGCTGCCGAAGTGGAGGTGGACACGCAGACGGGCGAAGTGCATGTGTTGAGTCTCGCCGCCGCGCACGACATTGGCCGCGCCATCAACCCCTTGGCCCTGCAGGGGCAGATCGAGGGCGGGATGATCATGGGCTTGGGCAATGCGCTCACCGAAGAGTTCATCGTCGAGGACGGCATGGTGTTCACCGATTACTTTGCGCGATACAAGATTCCGAGCATCAAACACGCGCCGACTCTCACTTCGTTCATCGTGGAACACGAAACGACCGAAGGGCCGTACGGCGCGAAAGGCGTGGGCGAGATCGCCAGCATCCCCACCACTCCGGCGATCACCAATGCGATTTACAATGCCTGCGGCGTGCGGGTGACCCGCCTGCCGGTGGATCAGGATAAGATTCTGCTCGCGCTCAAACGAGGAGAGAAAGAGACGATGTGAACGGCGGGGCGATGATGACCGGGCAAACTTACGAGGCGTTTCTCCAATCCCATCCGTCTTTCGAGTCGACTCGCGCCCTCGACGATCTGCGGGTGCGCGAATATGCGCGGCTGGATCGTCTCGGCCATGTGTACCTCGATTACACTGGCGGCGGGTTGTACGCCGACTCGCAAATACGCAAGCATATGGCTCTGCTCACCGAGAGCGTGTACGGCAACCCGCACTCCTCCAACCCCACCTCCATTGCCAGCACGCACCTCGATGAAGGCGCCCGCCATTACGTTCTGCGATTCTTCAACGCCTCGCCCGATGACTACGTTGTGATCTTCACCCCCAACGCCAGCGGCGCTCTCAAACTCGTCGGCGAGTCGTATCCGTTCACAAAAGACAGCCATTACCTCCTCACCTTCGACAATCACAACTCGGTCAACGGCATCCGCGAATTTGCCCGCGCGCGCGGCGCCGCCGTCACTTACATGCCCGTCACCCTGCCGGACATGCGCGTGGAAGAGTCGGAACTCGACTCGTATTTCGATCTGGCGAACGGCGGCGACAACCTCTTCGCCTATCCGGCGCAGTCGAACTTCTCCGGCGTTCAGCATCCGCTGGAATGGATTGATCGCGCGCGCGCCAAAGGTTGGGATGTTTTGCTCGACGCGGCGGCCTTCGCCCCCACGAACCGGCTCGACCTGAGTCGGTGGCATCCCGATTTCGTCGATCTCTCTTTCTATAAAATCTTCGGCTACCCCACCGGAGTGGGCTGTCTCATTGCCCGCAAATCGGCGCTGGCGAAATTGCATCGCCCGTGGTTTGCGGGCGGCACCATCACCGTCGCCTCGGTGCAGGGCGACCGATTCTATCTCGCCGAAGGCGAGGCCGCATTCGAGGACGGCACGATTAACTACCTCAACCTGCCCGCCGTCGAAATCGGTCTGCGGCACATCGAGTCCATCGGCGTCGAAACGATTCACGAGCGCGTGCGCTGCCTCACCGGGTGGATGATCGGCAACTTGTTTGCCATGCGGCACGACAACGGCAACCGCCTCGTGCGCCTCTATGGCCCGCCCAGCGTGGATCGGCGCGGCGGCACGGTCACTGTTAACTTTTACGATCAGCACGATCGCGCCATTGATCACCGCGAGATCGAACGGCAGGCCAACGCCGCCAACATCTCTCTGCGCACCGGCTGTTTCTGCAATCCCGGCGGCGGCGAGATCGCGCTGGGCATCACTGGCGGCGAACTCTCGGCCTGCTTTCGCCAGCCCGGCCACGAGATTCGCTTCAGCATCGACGACTTTCGCGTGTGCGTGGATGGAAAGAGTTCCGGCGCGGTGCGAATGAGTTTGGGGCTGGCGAGCAACTTTGCCGACGTTGAGCGTTTTCTTCAGTTTGCGAAAGGATTGTTGAATCGATGACCGGGACACTGATCACCAACGCCACCCTCGTCACATGGGGATCCGACTCGCGCCTCCTCCCGAACCACGCCCTTCTCATCAATGAAGGCCGAATTGAAGCGATGGGGCCTTCGGCGAATCTGGCGCAGATGTTCAGAGGCGGGAAATATCATGGCGAACCCATCGAATTCTTGGACGCGCACGGGCAACTGGTGATGCCCGGCAACATTTGCGCGCACACGCACTTTTACGGCGCGTTCGCGCGCGGCATGGCCATACCGGGCGACGCCCCGAAAGACTTCCCGGAGATTTTGGAAAAGTTGTGGTGGCGGCTCGACCGCGCGCTCACGCTCGACGACGTTCGCTATTCTGCGCTCGTCTGCCTCGTGGATGCGGTGAAACACGGGACGACGACTCTGATCGATCATCACGCCAGCCCGAACGCGATTGACGGTTCGCTCGACGTGATCGCGGAGGCGGTATCCCAAACCGGACTCCGCGCCTGCCTGTGTTACGAAGTCACCGACCGCAACGGGCCAGAGGGGATGAGGGCCGGGATCGCGGAGAACGTCCGGTTCATCAAATCCCAAACTCCAAACTCCAAATCTCAAATTGCGGCGACGTTTGGCTTGCACGCTTCACTGACGCTTTCGGATGAAACGCTGGAAGCGTGCCGCGCCGCGCATGACGGCGGCTTTCACATTCACGTGGCCGAGCACGAAGCCGACGAGTACGACAGCCTCAAGCGGAGCGGGACGCGCGCGGTGGATCGGCTGAACAAGTTTGGCATTCTCGGCCCGCGCAGTATCGCCGCGCACTGCGTGCACATTGACTACCGCGAGGCGGAACTTCTGCGCGAGACCGGCGCGCGGGTCACTCATCAGCCGCGCTCGAACATGAACAACGCCGTGGGCGCGGCAGACGTGGACGGGCTGTTGCGGTTGGGTGTGCCGGTGTGCCTCGGCAACGATGGCTTCTCGAATGCGATGTGGGAAGAATGGAAGGCGGCGTATCTTCTGCACAAAGTTGCCAGCCGCGATCCGAGACGGGCGGGAGGGTACAATATCGCCCAGATGGCTTTGGCGAACAATGCCGCGTTGGCGAATATGTTCTTCCCCGCGCACAAGTTGGGCGTGCTCGAACCCGGCGCAACTGCGGATTTGATGTTTGTGGATTATCATCCGATCACCCCGCTCACGGCGGGCAACATCCCGTGGCACATCATCTTCGGCTTCGAGTCGTCGATGGTGACGACGACCATCTGCGGCGGCAAGGTGTTGATGAAAGATCGGCAGCTGCTGTTTTTGGACGAGGCCGAGATCACGGCCAAGAGCCGCGAATTGGCGGCGAAGGTGTGGGAGAGGTATAACGAGTTATGATCTTCGCCTCTACAGATCACCATAAGCGAGGGATGCCAAATTGACAATGCGAGGCAAACCGTCATTGCGCCGGGTACTCAATGGTTATCGCCGCTTCAATCACTGGGAAGCGCAAGAACTTGACGCTAGGCTACCTCAACTCAGTGTCGAAGATGGCCTGCGGCAGTATTTTGAATTGCGCCAGACGGCGCGCGCTCTTAATGCGAGGTCAGATGCGGAGCTTTTGCTTCTTGGTAAATCTGATTGGGTTGCGCGGCGCAGACGGTGGCAAAAGCTGGCGAAAGGATTGGCGAGTGGAGCAACAGCTCGAAGCATTGCGTGAAGTGGTCGAGTTTCTCGATGAGCATGCATTGCGCTATGTGGTGATTGGCGGCATCGCCAATGCTGTCTGGGGCCGCCCCCGCGCTACTCTGGACGCTGACTTGAAGGTGATGATCGGGGATCGGACAATTTCCGAGTTTGTCAAACTCTTTCGGACGCGTTTTGGGTTCAGGGTAGATGATCCTACGGCTTTTGCTCAACAGACTTATGTGCTGCCCCTTGCCGCCAGCAATGGCATAGGTGTTGACGTAGGCATTGGCTTCTTTCCGTATGAGGAGCAGGCAGTAGAGAAGGCTGTCTCAGTGCAATACGGCGGATTGGGCTTCATTGTGTGCAGCGCGGAGGATCTGATCATTCATAAAGCGATTTCAGAACGAGAGAAAGACTGGGGCGATATCGATGGTGTGGTGCGTCGGCAAGGTTCCAAGTTGGATCAGAAGTATATTCTGTATTGGTTGGAGCAGTTCGCTCGGTTATTGGAACGCCCGCAAATGGTGAAGCGGTACAACAGTCTGCGTCGAAAGATCAAAAAACGATAACAAAGGAGATTGATTTGGATCGTCGAACCATTTCCATCCTTGGCGGCACGGGGCACGAAGGCTCCGGACTCGGACTGCGCTGGGCCAAAGCCGGGCACAACATCATCATCGGCTCGCGCGCGGCAGAGAAGGCCGAAGCGGCCGCCCTCGAGCTCAATGCTTTGCTCGGCCTCAGCACGGTGTGCGGCATGGACAACCTTTCGGCGGCGAAGGCGGGTGAAATTGTAGTGCTCACCGTGCCGCCCGAAGCGCAGATCGCCACGCTCGAAAGCGTGAAGCCCGCGCTGGCCGGGAAGATTCTGGTGGATGCCACCGCGCGCGTGGACGCGAAAGACCCCAAGCCGCCGCAGGGCAAGGCCTCGGCGCGAATGGCGCAGGAGTTGTTGGGCGACGGAGTCCGGGTGGTGGCCGCCTTCCAGAACGTTCCGGCGCATGCGCTGAAGAAATTGGATCGTGAACTTGCCAGCGATGTGTTGGTGTGCGGCGATGACCCCGACGCCCGCGCCGAAGTGGCGCGGCTGGCCGAAGCCGCCGGGATGCAGGCCTACGAAGCAGGCGGGCTGGATAACGGCATCGTCGTCGAAGGGTTGACGGCGTTGATCATCAGCGTCAACAAACGATACAAATCGAAGACGGGCGGCATCCGCATCTCCGGCATTCGATAGTTTCTCTGTGACTCAACTCACCCTCACGGCACTCCCCGACATCCCGCTCATTCAACCCGGCGACGATCTGTGCGCCATCATCATCGCTTCGCTTGGCAAGGCCGAAATCGAACTGCGCGATGGCGACGTGTTGATCGTGGCGCAGAAGATCGTATCGAAAGCCGAGGGGCGATTGGTGAGGGTGTCGTCGGTGACGCCGTCGGCGCGGGCGGCGGAGTTGGCGGCGCAGTTGCAGAAAGACCCTCGCCACGTCGAAGTGATCCTCAGCGAGTCGAAAGATATTGTGCGGATGCGTCCCGGCGTGATCGTCGTCGAGCATCGGCTGGGTTTTGTGTGCGCCAACGCCGGAGTGGATCGGTCGAACGTCGCTCCCCACGCGAACCCGGAGGATGATTTTTTGCTCATGCTCCCGGCGGATCCGGATCGGTCGTGCGCGGAATTGCGTTTGAGGCTGCGCGACGGGACAGGCGCGAACGTCGGCGTCATCATCAACGATTCGCACGGGCGGGCGTGGCGCAACGGCACGGTGGGTGTGGCCATCGGCGCGGCGGGAGTCCCGGCATTGCTCGATCTGCGCGGCACGCCCGATCTGTTCGATTATCCTTTGCAGGTGACTCAAGTGGGCCTGGCCGACGAGCTGGCCGCCGCCGCCTCACTGCTCATGGGGCAGGCCGCCGAAGGCCGCCCGGTGATTCATGCGCGCGGCGTGCCCTATGCGGCGCGCGAAGGCGGCGCGCAAGAGTTGATCCGCGAAAAAGATTTGGATATGTTTAGATGAGGAAAACATGACAGTCGAAATTCCATCGAGCAGAGTCGATCTCCTTTCATGGGAGAAGAAAGCGTTTGCCCATTTGGCGCTGACGCTCAAGGATGGCTCGCCGCAAGTGACGCCGGTGTGGTTCGATTGGGACGGCACACACATCATCGTCAACTCGGCGCGTGGGCGAGTGAAGGATCGAGTGATGAGCAAACAGTCGAAGGTTGCGCTGGCGATTTCCGACCCCGACGATCCGTACCGCTATCTTCAGATTCGGGGTCGGGTGGTGGAAGTCATCGAAGAAGGCGCGCGCGACATGATCGATCACCTTTCGCTGAAGTATCGCGGCGTGAAGTATCAGTGGTACAAAGGCGAGACTCGCGTCACGTACAAAATTTTGCCGGAGCGCGTTTCGTCGAACGGCTGACATGCACGAGTTGATTCGCTCGCGCCGATCCATTCGCCGCTACGAGGGGCGGCCCGTGCCCGCCGAGATCATCGAGCGGGTTTTGCTGGCGGCAGTGTGGGCGCCCTCGGCGCACAATCGCCAGCCGTGGCGATTCGTTGTGATCACGAACGACTCGATCAAATCGGCGCTCGCATCAGCAATGGGCGAGCGACTCCGCGCCGACCGACTCGCCGACGGCGACCCGCCGACTCGGGTGGACGCCGACGTGAGTCGCTCGCGCGCCCGCATCACCTCATCGCCCGCCGTGATCGTTCTCTGCCTCTCGATGGCAAACATGGATTCGTACCCGGACACCCGGCGCAAAAAAGCGGAATACACGATGGCGGCGCAGAGCACAGCGATGGCCGCGCAAAATCTTTTGCTGGCCGCGCACGCCGAAGGATTGGGCGCGTGCTGGATGTGCGCGCCGCTCTTCTGCCCCGACGCCGTTGCCGCTGTGTTGAGCCTGCCCGCCGATTGGGAGCCGCAAGCATTGATCACACTGGGCTACCCGGCAGACGATGGAAAACCGGCATCGCGCAACTTGCCCGGCGCCGTGACGATTTGGCGATGAACATCCTTGCTTTCGCCGGTGGAGTGGGCGGCGCGAAACTCGCGCTCGGCCTCGCCCGCGCCCTCGATCCGAATCGCCTCGCCATCGCTGTGAACACTGGCGACGACTTCGAGCATCTCGGCCTCAACATTTCGCCCGACCTCGACACGGTGATGTATACACTCGCGGGATTGGCGAACCCGGAAACGGGCTGGGGCCTCGCCGGAGAAACATGGAATTTTTTGGACGCCGCCTCTCGGCTCGGCGGCGAAGCATGGTTCCGTTTGGGCGACCGTGATCTCGCAACGCACATTGAGCGCACGCGGCGGCTTCGCGGCGGCGAATCCCTTTCGGAGATCACACGCGCCTTCTGCGCTCATCTCGGCGTCACTGCCGAAGTGATCCCCATGTCCGATGATCCGGTGCGCACCATCATTTGCGCCGACGAGGGCGCACTGCCGTTTCAGGAATACTTCGTGCATCGAAAGTGCGAGCCGCGTGTGCGCGATTTTGAGTTTGCGGGCATCGCCTTGGCGCGGCCATTGCCCCGACTGCTCGAGCGGCTGGCCGAAGCCGACGCGCTGATCTATTGCCCGTCGAACCCATACGTGAGCGTCGCGCCCATTGTTGGCTTGCCGGGCTTGCGCCTGCTCATCGAGTCGCGGCGCGCGGCGGGGATGCCAGTGGTGGCGGTGTCGCCCATTGTGGGCGGCGCGGCGCTCAAAGGCCCGGCGGCGAAAATGATGATCGAACTCGGACTCGACTCGACGGTGATCGCGCTGGCCAAGCATTACGCCGGAACGATTGACGGGTTGGTGATCGACTCGGTGGACGCCGACTCCGCGCCGCGAATCGAATCGCTCGGAATCAAAACGATGGCGACCGACACGGTGATGAAAACGGACGACGACAAAACGCGGCTGGCGCGGGAGACGTTGAACTTTGCGAGGTCGCTGAAGAGTCGCCTCACCGAATGACAAGATGACAAGATGATGAGATGACCTTCATCCTTCATCCTTCATCGCTCATCCTTCATCGCTCATCCTTCATCCTTTGATATGTCCGTGTGGGCCATTGTTCCGGTCAAACCTTTTCGCGAGGCCAAGAGCCGCCTGGCCTCATTGCTCTCGGCGGACGAGCGCGCGGCGCTCAGCCGCGACTTTTTGGCGCACACGCTCGACGTGCTTCTCGCAGTGAAAGAGATCAAACAGACGTTGGTGGTGAGCCGCGACACGGCGGCCCTGCAATTGGCGCGCAAGCACGGCGCGCACACCGTCACCGAATCCGGCGCGCCCGAACTCAACGCGGCGCTCACTCGCGCCACCGATGTGGCGGTGTCGTTCGGCGCCGATGGCGTGCTGGTTCTACCGAGCGACCTGCCTCTGCTCGCGCCCGATGATGTGCTGACATTGCTTGCCGCCAACGGCAGCCCGGAGTGCGTGTCGGTGGCCCCCGACCGCCGTGACGACGGCACCAATGCGCTGTTCATGCGCCCGCCGCGACTCATTCCGTATGCATTCGGGCCGCAGAGTTTTTCGCGGCACGTGGCCGTCGCCCGCGAGCGCGGCTTGTGCATCGACGTTCGCCGCACCGATGCGCTCGCGCTCGATGTGGACTTGCCGGAAGATTTAGAAATCTATCAATCAAGCCAACCACCCAACCACCCAACCACCCAGCCACCCAAAGCAAGGAGACTCCCATGACCCACCCCCGTGTCGCCCTCTATTTGCAGGATGCTCATTCGTTGCAAGATGGAATCAAGATCGCGCAGTACGCCGAAAGCAAAGGCTTCGAGGCCGTATGGCAGGCCGAGAGCCGACTCGTGCGCGATGCCATTGTGCCGATGGCCGCCTTCGCCGCCACGACGACCCAACTCAAAGTGGGATCGGGCGTGATCAACAATTGGACGCGCAACATCGGTTTATTGGCCGCCACCTTTCTCACCCTCGACGATCTGGCCCCGAACCGAATCATCTGCGGCATCGGCGCGTGGTGGGACCCGTTGGCGAAGAACGTGGGCATCGAGCGCCGCAAGCCGCTGTTGGCCATGCGCGAAACGATCGAGGTGATGCGGCGGTTGCTCCGAATGGAAAACGTCACCTTTCACGGCGAGTTCCATCACGTTGATGGCATCGAACTCGACGTGGTGCATGGCCGCCGCGAGCCGCGCAACGTGCCGATCTACATCGGCGCAACGGGCGACAACATGATGGAGATGACCGGCGAGATCGCCGACGGCGCGGTGCTGAACTACTGCGTGCCGCCGGAATACAACGACAAGGCGATGGAACTGCTGGACAAAGGCGCGAAGAAGGTCGGGCGGCGCGCGGAGGATTTGGATCGCCCGCAGTTGGTGGTGTGCGCGGTGGACAACGATCGCAAGAAGGCGATTGAGGCGGCGAAAGTTCTGCTCACACAGTATCTTGCGCAACAGCCGCATATCGCCAAAGCATCGGGTGTGAGCGACGATGTGGTGAAGAAGGTTCAATCCATTTTGGGTTGGCCGGCCACCAAAGAGCAAGTGCACGAGGCCATGCAGTATGTGCCCGATGACTTCGTGCTGAAGATTTCGGCCACCGGCACGCCGGAAGAGGCGAAGGCGAAAGTGCAGGAGTACATCAAGCGCGGCTGCACTTGCCCGATCCTGTACCCAATGGCCGATCCGTATGTGATGATTGATACGTTTGCGCAATAATCCCCTCCCACATGGGGGGAGGGTTAGGGTGGGGGCAACAGCCGGAGTCCGCGCTCGAATTTTGAGAGCGGTTGGGGCTGAAGGTTGAAGTCGGCGAGGGCGGCGGCGAGGGCGCGCAAATGATCGAGCGTGCCCTTTGCGTTTAATTCGATTTCGAGTTCGAGCGAGTCGTGTTGCCTTTCGCCGATGTGGAATTGCACTTCGTCGAGCGAGAGTTGAGCGATGGCGAGATCGCGTAGGCAGATCAAGCTAATGTGGCGAATCTGCCGAATGGAAAAAAGCGCAATATTTTATTGACCCCACGTTTGGATGAAATCCTCGGGTTCAACGCCGAGCGCGTCGGCCACACGATTGATGTAGTCGAAATACCCAACAACCTGAACGGCATCATGAATGGCGCGGTCGTTCAGCCCGTGCGCCCTCAACGTATCGAGATCGGCGGGGCGCATGTTGCGCGGCTCGCGGGTGAGTTTGGCCGCGAACCCGCACAGCGCGCGGTCAGCGGCTGAAAGCGGCGCAGTTTGCCAGTCGCGCGCGATGGCGTGAACGTAGGCATCGGCCTCCGCCGCATCGAGGATCACTTTGCCGACCTCGGCCCGGAGGTCGTGCGCGTGCGCCTGCGTTCAATAAAAGCACTCGTTCTCGACGGAGACGACTGTCGCCAGCATTTCGCGCTGGGCGCGCGTGAGAGGCGACTCGCTCTTCATAATCGTGATGTAAAAAGCCATACTGTCGCGCATCACTTTGGCGTTGAGCGACATGATGTGCACAATGTGCCACACGCGGCCCGCCCGTTTGATAGCGGCGTCGAACTGCGCCTTGAGCAGGCCGGTGGCTTCAGCAATAGCGATTTGTTGGATGTAGGGCATGAGCGAATTATAGCCTTTCTCCCCCTCTCATTCTCATGTAAAATGTCTCTCACGGGAGAGACGATCTCCCGTTTCGTGCGTCTATGGACACCGGCCACATCCGCAACTTCTGCATCATCGCCCACATCGATCACGGCAAATCCACGCTCGCCGATCGCTTGTTGCACCTGACCGGCACGGTGCCTGACCGCGACACGACCGAACAGATTCTCGACTCGATGGACTTGGAGCGCGAGAAGGGCGTCACCATCAAAGCCTCTGCCGTGCGCATGAACTACAATGCGCTCGACGGCAACGCTTACGAGCTCAATCTCATCGACACGCCCGGCCACGTGGATTTTGGTTACGAAGTGAGCCGCGCCCTCAACGCCTGCGAAGGCGCAGTGCTGGTCGTGGACGCCTCGCAGGGCATCGAAGCCCAAACCCTCGCCAACCTCTATCTCGCCCTTGGCGCGGGACTCGAAGTCATCCCGGTCATCAACAAAATCGATCTGCCCGCCGCGCGCCCCGACGAGATCGCCAAAGATGTGAGCGATCTGCTCGGCGTGCCGATAGGCGACGTGCTGAAAATTTCGGCCAAAGAGGGGCTCAACGTGCGCGATGTGCTCGAAGCCGTCGTCAAACGGATTCCGCCGCCCCGGGGGGATGCCGCCTCTCCGCTCCGCGCCCTCATCTTCGATTCGCATTACGACTCATACAAAGGCGTCATCGCTTACGTGCGCGTCATCGAAGGCCGCATCGGCGCGACGGACGAAATGCGATTGATGGCCACCGGCGCGAAGTTCAAACCCGTTGAGATCGGCTGCTTCTCGCCCGGAATGACTCCGACCGACGAACTGACTCCCGGTGACGTGGGCTACGTGGCTACCGGACTCAAAACCGTGCGCGAGTGTCGCGTGGGCGACACGATCACGCTAGCGGCCAACCCGGCCTCCGCGCCTCTACCCGGATACCAAAAAGCCAAACCGATGGTGTTCGCCGGACTCTACCCCGTCGAGGGCGAAGATTATGCGTTGTTGAAAGACGCGCTCGAAAAATTGCAGCTCAACGACGCCTCGTTGGAGTATCAGCCCGAAACATCGGTGGCGCTCAACTTCGGATTCCGGTGCGGCTTTCTCGGCCTCTTCCATATGGAGATCATCCAAGAGCGGCTGGAGCGCGAATACGATCTCGATCTCATCGCCACTGCGCCCTCGGTGGAATACGAAGTGGTGACGGTGAAAGGAGAGACGGTGAGAGTCGACTCCCCAGCCGAGCTGCCCGACGAAGGCTCGATCACCGAAATCCGCGAGCCGTGGATGCGAATCCAAATCATCACCCCCGATGAATTCTACGGCCCCATCATGGAACTGACAACGAAGCGGCGGGGCGCCTTCATCGGGCAGGAGCACCCCGCGCCGAAGCGTGTGCAGCTCAACTTCGATATTCCGTTGGGCGAACTGATTGTGGATTTCTACGATCAACTCAAATCGCGCACGCGCGGTTACGCTTCGCTCGATTATCAATTCCACAGTTACCGCGCCGACGATTTGGTGAAACTGCAAATTCTGGTGAACGAAGAGCCAGTGGATGCGCTGGCGATGATCGTCCACCGCGACATGGCCTACAACAAAGGGCAGGCGCTGGTGAGCAAACTCAAAGATTTGATTCAGAGCCAGCAGTTTGCCATCCCGATTCAAGCGGTGGCCGGCGGGCGGGTGATCAGTCGCGCCAATGTGAAGGCCATCCGCAAAAACGTGTTGGCCAAATGCTACGGCGGCGACATCACCCGCAAAAAGAAACTGCTCGAAAAACAAAAGCGCGGCAAGAAGCGCATGAAGAGGGTGGGCGCGGTGGAGATACCGCAGGAAGCCTTCATGGCCGTGCTGAGGTTGGGGGAAGAGTGATCATCAGTGGTCAGTAACCAGTGATCAGTAATCAGTAATTGGTAATTGGCGCTCGTGCCGACCACTGATCACTAACCACCGATCACTGACTACTGGCTATTGGTCGCTGATTACCGACAGTGCCTCACGCTCCCCTTCCTTCGTTGAGCAATCTATCCCGCTCGAACTTCCCCGAATATCTGCTGCTCGCAACCATTCTCTTCGCGCGCCTGCATAACCTTGCGGCCATGCCCCTCTATTGGGACGAAGCGTATCACGTCGAGCACGCCCGCAATGCCGTGCTCCATCAAGTGTATTTCGGGGCCTTCCCCACCGGGCGCTGGCTCAACGTGATGATCATGGCTCTGTTTCAGCCGCTCGGCGTCGAAGCCCCGTGGATCGTTCGCGCGCCCAGCGTTCTCTTGAGTCTGCTCACCGCCGCCGGGTGCATTTGGATCGGGCGCTGGCTCGGCTCGCGCCGCGTTGGCCGTCTCGCCGTTCTTCTCTATGGCCTCATGCCCTTCGCCGTGTTTTTTGATCGGCAAGCCATGTCCGATCCCATCATGGCAACCTTCGGCACGCTGAGATTGATCACCGCAGCGCAAACAGCGCGGCGGCAAAATGTTGCCAGCAGCGCTGCCACTGGCATGCTCATCGGGCTGGCGCTCCTCTCGAAGATCGGCGCCCTCTTCTACTTTCCCGTTCCGTTTGCCGCCGCATTGCTCACCTCCCAAACTTGGCGCGCGCGATGGAAGGCGGCATGGCTCGCTTGCCTCGCCGCCGCCATTGCCGTAGCCATGTTCCTCGCCGTGTATGTTGCCGCCATCCCCGAAACTGGGCGCACCTCCATCTTCGACCCGTCGGGCTGGTGCCACTCGCCGCAGTGCGAAGGCAAGACCGATCTTTCCGAGAACGCCCAATACACTGCCAGCAACGTGAAGGCTTACTTTCAGATCGTGGACATGATGTACACAATCCCGATCTGGATTGCGGCGTTGGGCGCGATTGCGCTGGCGCGGGGAGACCGACTCCGTCGAACACTCTATCTCTCAATCCCGGCCTTCCTCCTCGTCATCCCCTACCTCCTCACCGCCGATTGGTTCCCCGCCCGATACCTCACCTTCAGCCTCGCGCCGGTTGCAGTCATGGCCGCCTTCACGGTGGCTGAACTTGCGCGCTGGCTTGCCCGCTCGATTGCCTCGCAACCCCTCGCGCGTTTCGCAACCCTGTCGCTCCTCCTCATCGTCGCAGCGCCCGCCGCCGGAGCCACTGCGAATCATTTGCTTTCCCCGTTTGCCATTGAGTTGGCCGCGCTCGACGAGCATCAATACACCATCGGCTGGCGCGACAGCCTTGCCCGCCAACAAGTTGTGGCCGATCTTCTCCGCGAACAACGGATCACAGGACAACGGATCAACGTATTGGCGTGGCCCACCCTCAACCCTATCTTTTACTCCAATTGGGGCGAGCGCCTTCTCGATTCGCCC
>Ga0194120_10006087_pt1 | contig 17262 bp, 15 predicted proteins | sample TA2MahCa65mmetaG_FD_148642 | JGI IMG/M metagenome (GOLD analysis project Ga0194120, IMG submission 148642) | Freshwater microbial communities from Lake Tanganyika, Tanzania - TA2015019 Mahale Deep Cast 65m | ecosystem: Environmental > Aquatic > Freshwater > Lake | place: Tanzania: Lake...
AGGCGGTCATGCGCCTTCACGCCGAGGGCATGGTCAACCTGGGCGACATGTATCGCGATGGCCGCGGCATATCCAAGAGCGCGAGCGAGGCGGCAAATCGATATCGCGCCGCCGCCGAGCGCGGCCACGCCACCGGCCAGCTGCGCCTGGCGACGGCCTATTCGCGCGGCGAAGGCATCGCCGGCGATGCCGCCGAGGCCTATTTCTGGTCGCTGGTGGCCGAGGCCAACGCCGCCAGCCTCTCGCAACGGAACAAGGCCGTGCTTGGCGACATCCTGATTTCGGCGCGCAATCGCCTGCCGGCCGAAAGCCGCGGCGCGATCGAAGCGCGGGCCCGCGCGTTCCGGCCGAAATCCAATCCCTGACCCCGCCCGTCGGAGAGCTCGCCCATGAAATCCGCCCGCCTACTGCCGCTCTTGTGCCTGGTGCTGGCGGCGGCCGCCTGCGCGCCGGACTCCAAGGACGGCGGCCGCGCCGCATCCGGCACCGGCACAAGTTCCGCGGTTTCCTCCGGCGGGCCGGCCGCGCTTTATGCCGAGGCACAGAAATTCGGTCGCGGCGAAGGCGTGCCGCGCGACATGCGGCGCGCGGTTGCGCTTTTGCGCGAGGCGGCCGCTCAGGGCCATGTTCCGGCGATGAATGCGCTCGGCCAGATCTATTCCGGCGGCAACGGCGTGCCGGAGGACGCGCGCGAGGCCTTGCGCTGGTACGGCCAGGCGGCCGAGCGCGGTTCGGCCGACGGCCATGTCGGGCTGGCCCAACTCCATCGCGACGGGCGCGGCGTACCGCGCGACATGGCGCGCGCGGCCGCGCATTACCGCGCCGCCGCCGACAAAGGCAAGGCGCTGGCGCAATACAATCTGGGCGTGATGTATCGCGACGGCGAGGGCGTGGCCAAGGACGCGGTCGAGGCGGTCAAATGGTTCCGGGCCGGGGCCGCTCAGAACGACGCGGCGGCGCAGTACAGCCTCGGCGTGATGTACGACGGCGGCCGCGGCGTTGGGCGCGATCCGACCGAGGCCAGGCGCTGGGTGACGCTCGCCGCCGAGCAGGGGATAGCCGAAGCGCAGTTCAGCCTGGGTCAGCTCTACGCCTTCGGCCAAGACGTGCCGCAGAATTGGGCCACGGCGCTGGGCTGGTATCGCCGTGCCGCTTCCCAAGGCTTGGCCGATGCCCAGAATGCCTACGCCATATTGTTGGTCCAAGGTCTCGGCGGGCCCAAGAACGCGACCGAGGCGGTGCGCTGGTACCGGCTTGCGGCCGAGCAGGGGCACAGCCAAGGCCAGCACAATCTCGGTCTCGTATACGAGGAGGGCAACGGGGTCGCCAAGAACATGGCGGAGGCGGCGCGCTGGTTCCGCGCCGCCGCCAATCAAGGCAACGCCGGCGCGCAAATCAAGCTAGCCCGCATGCTGGCCAATGGCGATGGCTTGCCCAAGAACGATGCCGAGGCGGCGCGGCTCTATCGCGCCGCCGCCGACAAGGGCCATCCCGAGGGGATTTTCCGTTTGGGCACGTTCCATCGCGACGGGCGCGGCGTGGCGCGCGACCCGGCGGCCGCGGCCAAGCTGTTCCGGACCGCGGCCGAGTACGGTCACCGCTTGGCGCAGATGAATCTGGTCGTGGTCTATGCCGAGGGCAAAGGCGTGGCTAGCGACATTGCCGAGTCCTATTTTTGGCTGTTGCAGGTCGCGGCCGTCGAACAGCGCGAGAGCGGCAAGACGTCCGACGCCACCAAGGAGCAGGGCGATCTGTTGCGGCGCGATTTGACCGAAGCTCGGCGCCGCGCCATCGAGGAACGCGCCCGGGCTTGGCGCCCGAAACCGCCGCCCAAAACCGAGTGAGGAGCGCGTATCGCGCCTAGACCGCGATCGGTTTGCATGGAATCGCAGACGCTATTCCATGCAAACCGTGAATCGCGGTCCAGAGCGGGATGCGAGGGCATGATCCGCGATCTGTCTTGAACCACCTGGTTCAAGACAGATCGATCATGCCCTAACCCCCGGTCTTTTCGCCCAGCAACTTGATCAGCGGCGCCATCTCGCCGCCGCCCTGCTGGATGACCGAGGCGAATTCCGAGCGCTGCGACACCGCCATCGAGATGCCCTCGATCACCACGTCGATGACGCGCAGGCCCCCCGCCTTGGCCTCGCGCAGCCGCCAGTCGATCTTCACCGGCGGCCCCGACTTGCGCAGGATCTGCGAGGCCACCACCACGTCGCCGTCGTCGGCCCGCGCCGCCGCGACCGCGATCTTCTCGTCGTCGTATTCCGCCAGCCGCGCGGCATAGGTCTGGACGATGTAGCGCTCGAACAGCTCGAGATAGCGCGCGCGCTCGGCCTCGCTGGCCTTGCGCCAGGTCGGCCCGACCACGAAGCGGCCGATGGTCGGAATGTCGAAGCCGGTGTGCATCACCTCGCGAAAGCGCGTCTCGCGGTCGGCTTTGGACAGGTTCTTGAATTTGCCCAGCGCCTCCAGCGCGCGATCGGCCAGGTCCTTGACGAAGGCCGCGCCCTGTTCGGGCGTGGCGGCCTGGCCGGGCGCCGGCGCCAGCGGCACCAGGACCAGGATCGACAGCAGGCACAAGGCGCGCAGCATCGCGGTCATGGCGTCATTTCCTCTGCGGCGGCGGATCGTCGTCGTCCTCGATCTCGATCTTGGGCATCGCCCCGGGCTGGTCGCGGGCGCCGTTGCGGATCTCGGCGTCGCGGCGCTGGCGGGTCATGCTGCGCAGCGCGGCGTAGTAGTCGAGCGAGGTGCGTTCGAGCTTGTCGAGCGTCTCCAAGAGTTCCGCCCGCAAATCGATGGCGCGCAAGCCGGTGCGGGTCCAGTTGGCCCAGCTCTTGTCATGGTCCTCGGCCCAGTCGCGCACGGGATCGGCCAGCCAATCCGCCGCCATCCCGGCGGTGTCGCGGAAATTGGATGGCCCCAGGATCGGCAGCACCAGATAGGGGCCTTCGCCCACGCCCCACACCGCCAGCGTCTGGCCGAAATCCTCGTCGTGATAGGGCACGCCGTTGGCGGCGGCGACATCGAACAGCCCCAGCACGCCGGCGGTGCTGTTGACCAGGAAGCGGGTCAAGGTCTCGCCCGCGCGCCGGCCTTCGCCCTGCAACAGATCGTTGGCCAGGATGATCGGGGTCTTGAGATTGCGCAGGAAGTTCCGGATCGAATCACGCAAGCCCTGGGGCAGCTCGACATAAGCCTCGGCCACCGGCTTGATGACATAGCGATCGGCCACCTGGTTGAAGGCGAAAATCGCCCGGTTCATCGGTTCGAGCGGATCGTTGGCTTCCTCGTATTGGCGCATTGCCGCGCGATCCGACGGATCGGGCGCGGTGGCGCAGGCCGCCAATCCCAAAGCCAAAGTCAGCCCTAGCAACCAGGGGCGCCATGCCCGAATACTCGTCACGCCTGGAATCTCCCCCCAAGGACACGATCGCACTCGCTCGAACTGCACGGTTCAAGTGAGTTCGCGGATCATGCCCCCGTATCGATCTCTCGGCCCCAGCCGAACATAGCCCCGCTGGGCGGGGGTGCGGAATGGGTGTTATGCGGCGACCGCGATCTCTTCTGTAATAAGGCAACGCCGCAACAGCCCCGCAACAGGCTCTTGCTCATTACATAAAGATATGTTTATATATGAGTATGGAGCCGATTCTGACCACCCTCCGCGCCGTGGCCGAGCCGACGCGGCTGCGCCTTCTGGCGCTGGCAGCGCATGGCGAATTGTCGGTCAGCGAAATGATGCAGATCGTCGGCCAAAGCCAGCCGCGGGTGTCGCGCCATCTCAAGCTTCTGGTCGAGGCGCGGCTGCTGGAACGCCATCGCGAGGGCACCTGGGCGTTCTATCGCCTGAGCGAAGCCGGCGATGCCGCGGTGCTGGCGCGGACGCTGATCGACCTGGTGCCCGAGGACGATCCGATCGCGGCGCGCGATCTCGACCGGCTGGGCCAGGTCAAGCAGGTCCGCGCCGAGGCGGCGGCGGAATATTTCCGCGCCATCGCCGCCGATTGGCACAAGGTGCGCGCGCTGCACGTGCCCGAGGCCGCGGTCGAGCGCGCCATGGTCGAACTGCTGGACGCCAAGCGCCCGGGCGGCATCGGCGCGCTGATCGACATCGGCACCGGCACCGGCCGCGTGCTGGAGGTGCTGGGGCCGCATTGCCAGCGCGCGGTCGGCATCGACATCACCCACGACATGCTGGCCATCGCCCGGGTCAACCTGGAGAAGGCCGGTCTCAAGCACTGCCAGGTGCGGCACGGCGACATGTACAATCTGTCGCTGCCCACCGGCGGCTTCGACCTGGCGATCTTCCATCAGGTGCTGCACTACGCCGACGATCCGCGCGCCGCCATCGCCGAGGCGGCGCGGGTGTTGCGCCCGACCGGGCGGCTGTTGATCGTCGACTTCGCGCCGCACGCCCTCGAATCGCTGCGCACCGAGCACCAGCATCGCCGCCTGGGATTCGACGACACCGAGATCGAGACCTGGCTGCGCGCCGCCGGCCTGCGCCCGGTCGAGACCAAGCGCCTGCCGGGCGATCCCCTGACCGTCAATCTGTGGCTGGCGGCGCGATGACCAGTTGGCAGCCCTCGGCGCTGGACGCCTTCGCCGCCGATGCGCATCGGCTGGCGGTGTCGTTCGAGTTCTTCCCGCCGCGCACGCCCGAGACCGAAGCGGCGCTGTGGAAGACGGTCGAGCGCCTCGCCCCCTTGCGGCCGCGCTTCGTTTCGGTGACCTACGGCGCCGGCGGCTCGACCCGCGCCCGCACCCACGCCATCGTCAAGCGCATCAAGGACGAAACCGCGCTGACGCCGGCGGCGCACCTGACCTGCGTCGCCGCCAGCCGCGACGAGGTCGACCAGGTGGCGCGCGACTATTGGGCCGCCGGCATCCGCCACATCGTCGCCCTGCGCGGCGATCCGCCCCAGGGCGAGACGCGCTACGCCCCGCATCCCCAGGGCTATCGCGACGCCGCCGCGCTGGTCGCCGGCCTCAAACGCGTGGCCGATTTCGACATCGCCGTCGCGGCCTATCCCGAGACCCATCCCGACGCCCTCAGCGCCCAGGCCGATCTCGACAACCTCAAGCGCAAGATCGACGCCGGCGCCGGCCGCGCCATCAGCCAGTTCTTTTTCGACGTCGAGCTGTTCCTGCGCTTCCGCGACCGCGCCCATGCCGCCGGCGTCGCCGTGCCGATCGTGCCCGGCATCCTGCCGGTGACCAACTACGCCCAGGTGGTCAAGTTCTCGGCCCAGTGCGGCGCCGGCGTGCCGCCGTGGATGGCGCGGCTGTTCGAGGGGCTGGACGGCGACCCCGAGACCCGCAAGCTGGTCGCCGCCACCGTCGCCTCGGAACAGTGCCGGCGGCTGCGGGTCGAGGGCTGCCGCGATTTCCATTTCTACACCTTGAACCGCGCCGATCTCAGCTACGCCATCTGCCACATGCTGGGCCTGCGCCCGGTCAAGGCGGGCTGAGCCATGTCGGACCTGCTGGCGGCCTTGCGCGCGCGCGTGCTGTTGTGCGACGGCGCCACCGGCAGCCGCGTCCAGGCGATGACGCTGGACACGGCGCGCGATTTCGACGGCCGCGAGAACTGCACCGAGGTGCTGAACCTGACCCGGCCCGACATCGTCCGCGAGATCCATCGCGGCTATCTCGCCGCCGGCGCGGACGTGGTCCAGACCAACAGCTTCGGCGGCTCGCCCTTGACCCTGGCCGAGTTCGACCTGGCGCCGCGGGCGGCCGAGATCAACCGCCGCGCCGCCCAACTGGCGCGCGAGGCGCTGGCCGAATTCGCCGGCGACGGCCGGACGCGCTTCGTGCTGGGCGCGATCGGCCCGGGCACGCGGCTGCCCTCGCTGGGCCATGTCGGCTACGACACGATCGAAGCCGCGCTTGCGGTGCAGGCCGAGGGCCTGATCGCGGGCGGGGTCGACGGCGTCTTGATCGAGACCTGCCAGGACCCGCTGCAGATCAAGGCCGCGATCAACGCCACCAAGCTCGCGCGCGCCAAGCTGAAGCGTCCCGCGCTGCCGATCCTGGTGCAGGTGACGATCGAGACCACCGGCACGCTGCTGGTCGGCACCGACATCGCCGCCGCCGCCACCATCGTCCAGGCGATGGGGGTCGACGCCATCGGCCTCAACTGCGCCACCGGCCCGCAGGAAATGGCCGAGCACGTCAAATGGCTGGCCGAGAACTGGCCGGGGACGATCTCGGTCCAGCCCAATGCCGGCCTGCCCGAACTGGTCGAGGGCCGCACGCATTATCCGCTCGGCCCCGACGAGATCGCCAAATGGCTGGAGCGCTTCGTGCGCGAGGACGGGGTCGGGCTGATCGGCGGCTGCTGCGGCACCACGCCCGCGCACATCGCGGCGCTGGATGCCATGCTGAAGCGGCTGGGCGGCGGCGACCACCGGCCCGCGCCCAAGCCGCGCGAGGTGCGCTGGACCCCGAGCCTGGCCTCGCTTTACCAGCAAGTGCCGCTGGCCCAGGAGAACGCCTTCTTCGCCGTCGGCGAGCGCTGCAACGCCAACGGCTCGAAGGCCTTCCGCGAGGCCCAGGCGCGCGAGGATTGGGACGCCTGCGTCGCCATCGGCCGCGAGCAGATCCGCGAGGGCAGCCACGCGCTCGACCTCTGCACCGCCTTCGTCGGCCGCGACGAAGTCCGCGACATGAGCGAGGCGATGAGCCGCCTGCGCGGCGCCGCCAACATGCCGCTGATGGTCGATTCGACCGAGCTGCCGGTGCTGGAGGCGGCGCTCAAGCTTTACGGCGGCAAGGCGGTGCTGAACTCGATCAACTTCGAATCCGGCGAGGAGCCGGCCGAGAAGCGGATGGAGCTGGCGCGGCGGTTCGGCGCGGCGGTGGTGGCGCTGACCATCGACGAGACCGGCATGGCCAAGGACGTCGACTCCAAGGTGGCGATCGCCAAGCGCTTGGCCGATTTCGCCTGCGGGCGCTTCGGCCTGCCGCAAGCGGACCTGATGATCGATCCGCTGACCTTCACCATCTGCACCGGCAACGAGGACGACCGCAAGCTGGGCCTGTGGACGCTGGAGGCGATCGAGCGCATCCGGCGCGAACTGCCCGAGGCGCAGCTCCTGCTCGGCCTCTCCAACATCTCCTTCGGCCTCAAGCCGGCCGCGCGCCATGTGCTCAATTCGGTGTTCCTCGATCACGCCGTCAAGCGCGGCATGACCGCGGCCATCGTCCATCCCTCGAAGCTGATGCCGTTGCACAAGATCCCGCCGGCCGAGGTCAAGGCGGCCGAGGACCTGATCTTCGACCGCCGCGCGCCCGGCTTCGATCCGCTGCACGCCTTCATCGCGCTGTTCGGCGACCGCGCCGCGCAAGGCGCCGCCGCCAAGGCGCGGCCGGAATCGATCGAGGATCGGCTCAAGCAGCGCATCGTCGACGGCGACCGCAAGGGGCTGGGCGCCGAACTGGACCAGGCCATGGCGCGCTACGCGCCGCTCGACATCGTCAACTCGATCCTCTTGGACGGCATGAAGACGGTGGGCGAGCTGTTCGGCAGCGGCAAGATGCAACTGCCCTTCGTGCTGCAATCGGCCGAGACCATGAAGGCGGCGGTGGCGCATCTCGAGCCGCACATGGAACGCATCGAGGGCCAGGCCAAGGGCACCATCGTCCTGGCCACGGTCAAGGGCGACGTCCACGACATCGGCAAGAACCTGGTCGACATCATCCTGACCAACAACGGCTATCGCGTGGTCAATCTCGGCATCAAGCAGCCGATCGGCAACATTCTCGACGCCGCCGCCGAGCACAAGGCCGACGCCATCGGCATGTCGGGCCTCTTGGTCAAGTCGACGGTGGTGATGCGCGAGAACCTGGAGGAGATGACCCGCGGCCAGTGGCGGGTGCCGGTGTTCCTGGGCGGCGCCGCGTTGACGCGGAAATACGTCGAGGAGGACTGCCGCCGCGCCTACGGGCCGGGCCGCGTCGCCTATGCCCGCGACGCCTTCGACGGGCTCGCGCTGATGGACAAGGTGGTGGGCGGCGGCTTCGATGCCCATGTCGAGGAGCAGGGGCAGAAGCGCGCCGGCCGTCCCGGTCATTCGACCCGCACCCTCGGCCAGGCCAGCGCGGAGGCGCTGCGGCCGGTCGATGCCGAGGAGACGCGGCTGCGGCGCGAGGAACTGGCCAAGGGCGTGGCCGTGCCGACGCCGCCGTTCTGGGGCGCGCGCGTGGTCGAGCAGGTGGCGGTCGACGCGCTGGTGCCGTTCCTCAACCAGGTCATGCTGTTCCAGTTCCAATGGGGCTATCGCAAGGGCGGCAAGTCGCTGGAGGAGTTCAAGGACTACGCCAAGCAGGACCTGCGGCCGGTGCTGAAGCGCATGCTGGAGCTGTGCAAGGCCGAGGACATCCTGCGGCCGGCCGCGGTCTACGGCTACTGGAAAGCCGCGGGCTCGGGCAACGACCTGATCCTTTACGAGACCGACGGCAAGACCGAGGCGGCGCGCTTCGCCTTGCCGCGCCAGCCGCGCCCGGGCGGGCTGTGCATCGCCGATTTCCTGCGCGATGCCTCGGCGCCCGAGCGCGACGTCATCGGCCTGCAAGTCGTGACCATGGGCCGCAAGGCCTCCGACGTCGCGCGCGCCTGGTTCGCCGAGAACCGCTATCGGGACTATCTCTATCTGCACGGGCTGTCGGTCGAGATGGCCGAGGCCCTGGCCGAGCACACCCACAAGCGCATCCGCGGCGAGCTGGGCTTCAGCCACGAGGACGACCGCGACATGGCGCGCATGCTGCGCCAGGGCTATCGCGGCTCGCGCTATTCGTTCGGCTATCCGGCTTGCCCCAACCTGGCCGACCAGCGGGCGTTGCTGAAACTCTTGGGCGCGGAGCGGATCGGGGTCTCGCTGACCGAGGAAGACCAGCTCGAACCCGAGCAATCGACCTCGGCCATCGTGCTGCACCACCCCCAGGCCAAATATTTCAGCCTTTAGGGCAGCATCGCGCTCGCCTCACCACGCCATCTCGGCGCCGTCATGGCCGAGGAAGCGGCCGTTGTCCTTGGCGTTCAGCCGGTCGATCGTCTTGCGCATGCCGGCAACCGACTGGGTAACGTCGAGCGGCGCCGAGGGCCCGCCCATGTCGGTGCGCACCCAGCCCGGATGCAGCGCCACGCAGACGAAGCCGCGCGGCGCCAGATCGACCGCCAGCCCCTGCATCGCCATGTTCAGCGCCGCCTTCGAGGTGCGATAGATGTAATAGGCGCCGCGATTGCCGCCGCCCTCGCGTTGCAGACGGGCATGCGAGCCCAGGCCCGAGGTGATGCCGACGATCTTGCGCAGGCTGCCGCGACCGAGATGGCTCAGCAGCGCCTCGGCCACGCGCATCGCCCCCAACAGGTTGGTGTTGAGCACGTCGCGCCAGAGCCCGTAGTCGAGAATGCCTAGCCGGTCGCGCTCGCGCGTGCCGACGCCGGCATTGAGAATGAGAACGTCGATCGCCTGGCCTTCGAGGGCACGGGCGAGATCGGTCACCGAGGCGTCGGAGTCGACGTTGAGCTTGTAGACCGCGACCCCGGCCTTTTTCAGCGCCTCGGCGCCGCGCGGATCGCGGCAGCCGCCCAGCACTTGCCAGCCGGCGGCGGCGTATTGGCGGCAAAACTCCAGCCCCAGTCCGCGGCTGGCGCCGGTCACGAATACGGTCGGCATGCTCCGGCCTCCTTGGCTGTCACCACGGCAGCGGCGTGCCGTCGTAGTTGTAGAACCGGCCATTGTCGGCCGGGGTCAGGCGTTCGATCAGCTTGGCCAGCGCCGCCGCGCTTTGTTCGGGCATCAGCGGCGCCGACGGCCCGCCCATGTCGGTACGCACCCAGCCGGGATGGACCACGACCAGGGTCAGTCCGCGCGGGCCAAGCTCGAACGACAGGCTGCGCATCGCCATGTTGACCGCGGCCTTCGAGGTCCGATAGGCCATCGAGCCGGCGCCGCCGACCTCGCCGATCGAACCCATGCGGCTGGACACGGTCACGATCTGCTTTCTTTCGCCGCGCGCCAAATGGCCGGCGAAGGCCTCGATCATGCGCACCGGACCCAACACGTTCACGTCCAGCATGCGGGCGAAGGCCGGATAATCGACCGAGCCCAGCGCCTCGCCGCGCCGCGCGCCGAGGCCGGCATTGTTGATCAAGAGATCGATCGACACGGCGTCCACCACCCGCGCCGCCGAAGCCACCGAGCCGGCATCGCTGACGTCCAATTGGACGATGCGGCCGGGAACGTCCTTGGCGGCATCGGGCCGCCGCATTCCCGCCAGCACGGTCCATCCGGCCGCGACGTAGTGTCGCGCCAGGTGCAGGCCGATGCCGCGACCCGCGCCGGTTATCAAGACAGTCGCCATGTCCTACCTCGTCCTACCCTCGTCACTTGGCCCTTGCCGGGAGACCCCGCCCGTGGCCTGATTGCGTCACGAAACAATAAGCGCGGAGCAGGCCATGGTCGAACGGAAATCCAGCGGCGCCCGAACCGTGGCCCTGGTCGGGCCGTCCCTTTCGGGCAAGACCACGTTGATGGAAAGCCTGCTGTTTGCCGCCGAGGCCCTCAAGCGCAAGGGCAGCGTCGTCGCCGGAAGCTCGGTCGGCGACGCCGCGCCCGAGGCGCGGGCGCGCCAGATCGGGGTCGAGCTCAACGTCGCGCAGTGCGAGTTCATGGGCGATCGCTACGCCTTGCTCGACTGCCCGGGCTCGATCGAGTTCCTGCAGGAGACCCTCAACGCCGTGCGCGGCGCCGATCTGGCGGTGGTGGTGTGCGAATCCGATCCGGCGCGGGCGCCGATGCTGAAGCCCTTCCTGCACGCGCTGGAAGAGGCCGGCATCCCGCGCATCGCCTTCGTCAACAAGATCGACCGCTCGGGCGTGGCGGCGGCGGCGATGATCGAGGCGCTGCAGCAGGTCTCGGCGGTGCCGGTGGTGATGCGCCAGTTCCCGCTGGTCGAGAGCGGCCGCACGGTGGGCTATGTCGACATGGCCAATCAGCGCGCCTATCGCTATGCCGACCACGCCGCTTCGGCGCGCATCGAGCTGCCGGCCGACGCCAAGACGGTCGAGGGCGAGGCGCGCTACAAGATGCTGGAGGCGCTGGCCGATCGCGACGACCGGCTGATGTCGGACCTGCTGGAGGAGAAGGAGCCCGAGGTCGGCACGGTGTTCGCCGACCTTACCCGCGACATGCGCGAGGGCCGCATCCTGCCGGTGATGTTGGGCTCGGCCGAGCACGACAACGGCATACGCCGGCTGTGGAAGGCGCTGCGCCACGAGACTCCGGAGGCGGCCGTGGCGGCGGCGCGTCTCGGGCTGGAGGCCGCCGGACCGCCGGTCGCACAGGTGCTGAAAACCTGGCATTCGCCCCAAGGCAAGCTGTCGGTGGCGCGAGTCTTCCGCGGCCCGCTGCATGACGGCGCCACCCTGAACGGCGAGCGCGCCGGCGGCCTGTTCCGGCTGATGGGCCAGCGGCCCGACAAGACTTCCGAGGTCCAGGCCGGCGAGGTGGTGGCGATCGCGCGGCTGGAAAAAGCCCGCACCGGCGACACGCTCTCGACCGCCGAGGTCGATCCGCTGCCGCGCGCCGAGTCCTTGTTCCCGGTCTATGGCTTGGCGCTGGCCGCGGCCGACCGCAAGGACGACGTCAAGCTGTCGGGTGCCTTGCACCGCCTGGTCGACGAGGACACCGGGCTCGGTTTCGGCCACGACCCCGACACCCACGAGCTGATCCTCTCGGGCCAGGGCGAGGTGCATCTGCGCGTCGCCTTCGAGCGGATGAAGAACCGCAACGGCCTGGTGGTCGCCGCCCGCGCCCCGCGCGTGCCCTACAAGGAAGCGATCAAGAAAGGCACCACCCAGCACGGCCGCCACAAGCGTCAGACCGGCGGCCATGGCCAATTCGGCGACGTCAAGATCAACATCAAGCCGCGCCAGCGCGGCAGCGGCTTCGAATTCGTCAACGCGGTGGTCGGCGGCGCCATTCCCAAGAACTTCATTCCCGCGGTCGAGGAGGGGGTGCGCGAATACCTCGCCAAGGGGCCGTTGGGATTCCCGGTGGTCGACGTCTCGGTCGAGCTGTTCGACGGCCAGTACCACGACGTCGATTCCTCGGAAATGGCGTTCAAGACCGCGGGCCGCATCGCCATGCAGGAAGGCCTGCCGAATTGCGCGCCGGTGCTGCTGGAGCCGATCTGCAAGGTCCGCATCCATATTCCCAACGCCGTCACCGCCAAGGCCAATGCGCTGGTCTCGACTCATCGCGGCCGGGTGCTGGGCTTCGATGGCCGCGCCGGTTGGCAGGGCTGGGACACGGTCGAGGCGCTGATGCCGCGCGCCGAGCTGCAGGGCATGATCGTCGAGCTGCGTTCGCTCAGCCAGGGCGTCGGCACCTTCGATTGGCAGTTCGACCATCTGGCCGAGCTGACCGGGCGGCTGGCCGAGCAGGCCATGCAGCAGGACAAAGCTCACGCCGCCTGACCGGCGGCCTGCTCACGCCGCCTGACCGGCGGCCGGTTCACGTCGAGTTGACTTGGCGCGCGCCGCGCGATGGCGATAATCCCGCCCGGAGGTCGGACATGCTGATACGAATTCCGCGCGGCTGGGAGATCAAGGAAAGCCAGGTTACGCCCGAGGCGGTGTTCCTCAACCGCCGCGCCCTGGTCGCCGGCGCGCTGGCCGCCGGGTCGGGCATCGCCGCTCCGGCTTTTGCCCAGGCCAAGGACGAGGACCCGTCCGCGGGGCTTTATCCGCTCAAGCGCAACGAAGCCTTCCAGGTCGACCGGCCGCTGACCGACGAGGCCACCGCCTCGACCTACAACAATTTCTACGAGTTCGGATCGCACAAGCAGATCTGGCGCGCGGCGCAGAAGCTGCCGATCCGGCCGTGGACGGTGCGCATCGACGGCCTGGTCGAGAAGCCGTTCGAGATCGCCATCGACGACCTGCTCAAGCGCATGCCGCTGGAGGAACGCCATTACCGCTTCCGCTGCGTCGAGGCCTGGTCGATGACCGTGCCCTGGGGCGGCTTCCCGATGAAGGCGCTGGTCGAGCTGGCGCGGCCGCTGTCGGCGGCCAAATACGTCGCTATGGACACCTTCCACAATCCCGAGATCGCCAGCGGCCAAAAGGCCAGCTGGTATCCCTGGCCCTATCGCGAGGGCGTGACCATCGAGGAGGCCGCCAACGAGCTGACTTTCCTGGTCACCGGGGTTTACGGCAAGCCCGCGCGCAAGCAGTACGGCGCCCCCTTGCGGCTGGCGCTGCCCTGGAAATACGGCTTCAAGTCGGTCAAGTCGATCGTGCGCTTCGAGTTCACCGACAAGCGCCCGGTCAGCTTCTGGGAAAAGCTGCAGCCGGCCGAATACGGATTCTGGGCCAACGTCAACCCGCAAGTCTCGCACCCGCGCTGGAGCCAGGCGACCGAGGAAGTCATCGGCACCGGCAAGCGCGTGCCGACGCTGCTGTTCAACGGCTATGGCGAGTTCGTCGCCAAGCTTTACGACGGCATCAAGGGCGAGAAGCTGTTCGTCTGATTCGAGCGCGCGAACGGCCCGGATGCGATCGCGCGGCCGATGCTTTCAAGTCGATCGCGCGCCGAAGCCGGAGGCATAGGCAAAAAAACTTATCCCCGCGCGACGCCGCCCGGCGTAATATCCCGCCGGCGGAATGGAGTCTGGCCGGGGCCGATGGGTCCGTTGCGGTACGATCGAATGGTGGAAGCCGCGTTGCGCGGCGTGGTGCGCGACGCGCTGGGCGTGGTTGCTTCGGTCGGCCTACCCGGCAACCACCACTTCTACATCGCCTTTCGCACCGACTTGCCGGGGGTCGAGATTCCGGACTATCTGCGCCAGCGTTTTCCGCGCGACATGACCATCGTGCTGCAGAACCGCTTCAGCGGCCTCGACGTGCAGGAGGACCGCTTCGCCGTCACGCTCTATTTCAACCGCATGCCCGAGCGGCTGGTGGTGCCGTTCGCCGCCGTGACCTCGTTCACCGATCCCTCGGTCAGCTTCGTCCTTCAGTTCCGGGCCGAGGACCAGCAGGCCGCGGGCGAGATCCGGCCGACGGCCCCGGCCGAACCGCAAGCGCAGGCCGAGACCAAGCCGCCGGCCGAAGCCCGGCCGGTTTCCTTGCTGCGGCCGACCGAGGCCGCGCCGGCGCCCGCGTCCAGCCCCGATCCCGCCGCCGAGGGCGAGGCCGCCTCGGCCCAGGCCGCCGCCGCGCGCGGCCAGGTCATCAGCCTCGATTCCTTCCGCAAGAAGCAATAGGGCGCGACCGGCGCCCGCCGGAGATCCGCCATGAGCGCGTTCCAATATCACGAGATGTTTCCGCTGGGCGTCGACGACACGCCCTATCGGCGGCTGGAAGGCGACTTCGTCTCGACGCACAAGCTGGACGGCGAGACCGTGCTCAAGATCAAGCCCGAGGCGCTCAGCCAGCTGGCGTTCGAGGCCATGCGCGACATCGCGCATCTGTTCCGGCCCGGACACCTGGCGCAGTTGCGCGCCATCCTCGACGACCCCGAGGCCTCGGCCAACGACAAGTTCGTGGCGCTGGAATTGCTCAAGAACGCCAACATCTCGGCCGGCATGGTGCTGCCCTCCTGCCAGGACACCGGCACCGCCATCGTCATGGGCAAGAAGGGCCAGTACGTCTGGACCGAGGGTTCGGACGAAGAGGCGCTCAGCCGCGGCGTCTTTCGCGCCTATACCGAGACCAATCTGCGCTATTCGCAAGTCTCGGCCACCGACATGTACCGCGAGGTCAACACCCGCACCAACCTGCCCGCCCAGATCGAGCTCTTCGCCACCAAGGGCAAGGGCTACGAATTCCTGTTCGTCGCCAAGGGCGGCGGCTCGGCCAACAAGAGCTTCCTGTTCCAGGCCACGCCCTCGGTGCTGGAACCGGCGCAACTGCCCAAGTTCATCGACGAGAAGATCCGCACGCTCGGCACCGCCGCCTGCCCGCCCTACCACCTGGCGATCGTCATCGGCGGCACCTCGGCCGAGTTCAACCTCAAGACCGTCAAACTGGCGTCGTGCCGCTATCTCGACGCGCTGCCCAGCGCCGGCGGGCAGCACGGCCAGGCCTGGCGCGACCAGGCGATGGAGGCCGAGGTGCTGAAGCTCAGCCAGCGCACCGGCATCGGCGCCCAGTTCGGCGGCAAGTATTTCTGCCACGACGTCCGCGTCATCCGCCTGCCGCGCCACGGCGCCTCGCTGCCGATCGGCATCGGCGTGTCGTGCTCGGCCGACCGCCAGGCCAAGGCCAAGATCACCGCCGACGGCGTCTTCCTCGAGCGCTTCGAGACCGATCCGGCGCGCTATCTGCCCGAGCCTTCGGCCGAGGGCGCGGCCGGCGAGGTGGTCAAGATCGACCTCGACCGGCCGATGAGCGAGATCCGCGCCACGCTGACGCGATACCCGATCAAGACCCGGCTGGCGCTGAGCGGCACGCTGATCGTCGCCCGCGATGCCGCCCATGCCCGCATCAAGCGCGAGACCCTCGATCAGGGCAAACCGCTGCCGGATTTCTTCCGCGAACGCGCGATCTACTACGCCGGCCCGGCCAAGACCCCGGCCGGCCACGCCTCGGGCGCGTTCGGCCCAACCACCGCCGGCCGCATGGACAGCTTCGTCGGGCCGTTCATGGAAGCCGGCGGCAGCTTCGTCACCCTGGCCAAGGGCAATCGCGGGCCGATGGTGCGCGAGGCTTGCAAGAAATACGGCGGCTTCTACCTGGGTTCGATCGGCGGCGGCGCCGCCAAGCTGGCCCAGGACTGCATCCGCAAGGTCGAGACCTTGGCCTTCCCCGAACTCGGCATGGAGGCGGTGTGGAAGATCGACGTGGTCGACTTCCCCGCCTTCATCGTCATCGACGACAAAGGCAACGATTTCTTTACGGGCATTTGATTGCACACAACGCGCGAAGGGCCTAATTTAATCGCTCGGCAGCTTGTTCCACGGGGCATGGCGCAAGCGCACAGAAGGAGCGCGAGGCATGGCCAGGATCGTCGTCATCGACGACGACCCGATATCCTGCAAGCTGGCGGCGACGCCGCTGCAGCAGGACGGGCATACGGTCGACTCCTTCACCGAGCCCCAGGCCGGGTTGCGGGCGACCTTGGAGCACCCGCCCGCGCTGTTGGTCACCGACCTGATCATGCCGGGGCCGGACGGCATCGAGATCATCAAGGCGGTCAAACGTTCCCATCCCGAAGTCAAGATCGTGGCCATGTCCGGCGGCGGCAGCGCCGGCAAGGACCTTTATCTGCGGATGGCGCGCAAGCTGGGTGCCGACGCCATCATCCGCAAGCCGCTCGACCAGGGCGAATACGCCGAGGCGGTCAGCAAGTGCCTGGCATGAGCGCCGGGGCAAGCGAATGATCGAACTGCATACCTGGACCACGCCCAACGGGCGCAAGATCTCGATCGCGCTGGAAGAACTCGGCCTGGCCTACAGCGTGCACCCGGTCAACATCTCCAAGAACGAGCAGTTCCGGCCGGAGTTCCTGGCGATCAGCCCCAACAACCGCATTCCCGCGATCGTCGATCCCGACGGACCCGGCGGCAAGCGCCTGGCGCTGTTCGAATCCGGCGCCATCCTGATCTACCTCGCCGACAAGACCGGCAAGCTCTTGGCGCGCGAGGGCGCCCAGCGCTACGCCGCCATCCAATGGCTGATGTGGCAGATGGCCGGCTTCGGGCCGATGCTGGGCCAGGTGCATCATTTCAAGCGCGCCGCTCCCGAGAAGGTGCCCTACGCCATCAAGCGCTATTTCGACGAGGCCAAGCGGCTTTACGGCGTGCTCGACAAGCAATTGGCCGGGCGCGACTACATCCTCGATGCCTATTCGATCGCCGACATCGCCTGCTATCCCTGGGCGATGCGCTACGACTGGCAGGAAATCGACCTGGCCGAATTCCCCAACGTCCAGCGCTGGATGGGGACGATGGGCGCAAGGCCGGCGGTGCAGCGCGGCATGCAGGTGCCGAAGCCGCCGGCGTGAAGCGCTCGCTGACCATTCGCGGTCATCGCACTTCGGTCTCGCTCGAACCCGAGTTCTGGACTGCGCTCAAGACCATCGCCCGGGCCGAGCGCAAATCGCTGGCGGCGCTGGTGGCCGAGATCGACTCCCAGCGCCGGGGGCCGCTGACCCGCAATCTCCGGCTGGCGGTGCTGAAAAGGCTCAGCGACCCAAGGTCTTGAGCAGGTCGCGGATTCCGGTGGCGAAATTGGGATCA
>Ga0194120_10006089_pt1 | contig 17259 bp, 13 predicted proteins | sample TA2MahCa65mmetaG_FD_148642 | JGI IMG/M metagenome (GOLD analysis project Ga0194120, IMG submission 148642) | Freshwater microbial communities from Lake Tanganyika, Tanzania - TA2015019 Mahale Deep Cast 65m | ecosystem: Environmental > Aquatic > Freshwater > Lake | place: Tanzania: Lake...
AGCCGGACGGCCCGGCCCGCGACCCGAGCCCGTAGGGGCCTCCCCGTGGCCGAAGCCCGGGGGCGGGAGCATACCGGGCGGGGGCGGGGGCATGCCGGGCGGCGGAGCGGGCCCGGCAAAGGCCGGCGGGCCTTCCCCCGGCGGCCCGGGATGGCGCGGCGGGCCGGCCATGAGCATGTGCTCCCATGTCCCGGCGCGCGGCCGGGTGGCGGCCACCCAGCCGCCGCGGGCGGGCCGGCCGTCCACCGCGATCTCGTTGGCCGCGAGCCAGCGCTGCGCCTGGCGGAGGGGCAGGAGCGACCAGGTGGCGCCCGTATCCATCTCGAACTCGGCCAGGCGGTCGCGCACGAGCGGGGACAGCGCCGTGGTGCCCGCTTCTTCCCTCCGGGCGCCGGTCGGGCGCAGCTCCCGCAGATCGTGGGAGAGTCTCTCCAGCTTGCGACCGAGCGCCGTTTCGCCTCGTTCGACGGCGTAGAGCACGCTGCCCCGCAGCGCGAGGCCCCAGAGCGCCAGCAGCGCCAGGCCGGCGGCGACCCACCAGCCCCAGCCTATACGCAAGCGCCGTTCCACCGCATCGAGTCTAGCGGTCTGACCGGCGGGTCATCGGTCCAGAAACCGCATGGCCGGGTCACGCTTTTATCACGTCGGAGCGAAAAGGAACTCGATGTCTTCCCGGGTGAGCTTCTTGGCGAATACTTCGCCCTCGAGCACGCCCTGCACCATCTTGCGCTTGCGATCCTGCAACTGCACGACCTTTTCCTCGATGGTGTCCTTGGCGATGAGCTTGTAGCTGAACACGTGACGGGTCTGCCCGATGCGGTGGGCGCGGTCGGTGGCCTGGTCCTCGACGGCCGGATTCCACCAGGGATCGAAGTGGATCACGTAATCGGCGCCCGTCAGGTTGAGACCCGTGCCGCCCGCCTTGAGGCTGATGAGGAACACCGGCGTGGTGCCGGCGTTGAACCGCTCCACGCGTTCGAGGCGATCCTTGGTCTGCCCGTCGAGGTACTCGGTCTCGATCCCCTCCTCGACCAGGCGCCGCTGCAAGATGTGCAGCACCTTGACGAACTGGCTGAAAACCAGCACCCGGTGGCCTTCCTCGACCACCTGCGCGACCAGTTCCATGAAGGTCTCGACCTTTGACGACGGGATCTCGGGCGTGCCGGGCGGGAGGATGAGTTCGGGGGCGCAGCAGATCTGCCGCAGGCGCAGCAAGGCCTCGAGGATGTGCAGGTGCGATCGCCCCACTCCGTCGCGGTCGACGGCCTCGAAGACGCCGCTGCGCACCAGCAGCAGCGTCTGGTTGTAGAGCCGGCGCTGCTCGGGTCCGAATTCGCAGTACGCGACCATCTCGGAGCGCGGCGGCAGGTCGGTGGCCACCTCCTGCTTGAGGCGCCGCAGGATGAACGGCATCGACCGGCGGCGCAACTTCTCCCACTTGGTGGCGTCGGTGAGCGCCTCGCCCCCCATGAAGTCGGCCCGGAACACCCGCTCGGAGCCCAGCAGGCCCGGCATCAGGAACTGGAACAGGCTCCACAGCTCCAGCGGATGGTTCTCCAGCGGCGTGCCCGTCAGGCAGAAGCGGTGCCGGGACTGGAGCGACCGGGCGGCGCGGGCGGACTGCGAGTGTGGGTTCTTGATGTTCTGCGCCTCGTCCAGCAGCAGGAAGTACCAGGGCTGGGCGCGGAGGGTCGGCAGATCCCGCCGGAGCAGGGTGTAGCTCGTGATGACCACGTCGGTCCTGGGGATCAGCGGCATGGCGTGGCGGCGGCCGGGGCCGTGCAGCACCAGGGTCCGCAGGCCGGGGGCGAAGCGCTTGAGCTCCTGCTCCCAGTTGTAGATGACCGAGGTCGGCACCACCAGGAGGCTCGGCCCCAGGCGACCTTCCTCCTTTTCGTGCAGGATGAGGGCGATGGCCTGGATGGTCTTGCCCAGGCCCATGTCGTCGGCGAGGATGCCGTGCAGCCCGTTTTCGCGCACGAAGACCATGAAGTCGAGGCCCTTGCGCTGATAGGGCCGCAGCTCCCCGACGAACCCTTCGGGTACCGGGATCTCGCGGTGCGGCACCTCGCCCGTGAGCAGGTCCCGGAAGGCCTCCCAGCGGGGATCGACCGCCTTCTCGTCGGCCGCCTCCAGCAGATCCTCGGCGGCGAGCGCCAGGTAGCCCGGCAACCGCTGGACGAGGCTGCCGTCGGCGCCTTGCGCGTCGTGGCCCAGGCTCGCGGCCAGATTCCGCTGGCGCGCCAGCCAGTCGGCCGGGAGGCGGGCGTACTGGCCGGTGCCCAGCTTCACGTACTTCGAGCGGCCGCGCAGGGCCTCGCGCAGGGCGTACTCGTCCAGGATGCCGCCGTCCAGCGTGACCTCGGACTTCACCTCGAACCAGTCGATTCCCGAGGACACCGACACGTTGACCCGCGGTTCCCGCCGCGTGACGCGCATCGCCCGCAACCGCTCCTCGCCGAAGATCTCCCAGCCCTCCACCAGGAGGCCCGGGATGTCGTCGAGCAGGAAATCCAGGGCGTGATCGCCCGAGCCCAGGTACACGCCGTTGGTGCGGGCTTCCAGGTGGGTGCGCACCAGGCGCTCCACGATACGTGTCTCGGCCGCCGGATCGCGCGGCCAGGTGCCCCACTCGCCCTCGAGTTCGCCAGGGACGAAGCGCCGCGGATCGGTCGGCGCGATGGGCAACGCGGTGCCGTAGACGAGGCTCAGCTTGGCGACCAGCCGATCGCCCTCTTCGTGCAGGGTAAGTCGCGGCCGCGGCGGGAGGGCGGCGTGGACCTTCGTCTCGGTCTCCTCGAGCAGCGTGATGGCTGCCGGCGCCCCACCGTCGCCGCCTTCCTCGGGGCCGGCCGCCGCGCCCTCGACCGGCCGGAAGGCCCCGGCGACGAACACCCAGCAGGGATCCTGGCCCAGGAGCAGCGCTCCGCTCGCCAGCGGCGAGCCATCGTCCTCGGTCAGCACCGGGTCGGCCCACGGAGTCAGCGCGAGCTGCCGCACCGGCCGATCCGGGCGGATCTCGATAGGGCGACGGGCCTCGCCGTACAGGAACGGCGTGGTGCGCAACTTGGCCAATACCTTCCCCAGCACCTTGTCCTCGACCGGCACGCCGCGCGCGTGGGACGACGAGATCAGCCGCGAGTGCTCCTGGTAAAACGGCATGACCAGGGCGAGTATCGCCTGATCGAACTCGGAGACGGGCCACGACGTGGGCGGCGCCCAGAGAGGCAGCGGCCGCAAGTTTCCCGGGGTGCCGTCTTCCTTGAGCTTGGCGGTGTCCACCGCCAGCCACACGCAGTACGGCCTGGCGAAGGCCTTCTCGAGCCGCTTGGGAACCGGAGCGAGCCACAGCCCGTAAACCGCCACCGTATCACCGGGGGCGAAAAGGGCTCTGGTTTCCTGGGTTTCCATGGGAAACCTCGATCCTAGCACGACATCGCTGCTATTTTGATGCGATGCAGCCCATCGCCTATCGCTTGCGGATCGACCGCCCCCACACGCACCGTCTTTCCGTCGAACTGCGCGTACCTCCTCAGCCGGGACCGCTCGAAATGGCCATCCCGGCCTGGACTCCGGGGGCCTACAAGGTGGTCGATCACGCCCGCAACGTGCGGCGCGTGGCGGCGCATGACCCGGCGGGCCAACCGCTGCGCGTCGAGCGGCGCGACCTGCATACGTGGGCCGTGCACGGCACCGAGCGCGGGGTGACCGTGACCTACGAGGTCTTCGCCGACAAGCTCATGATCCACCAGGCGCAGCTCAACGCCGACCACGCCTTCCTCAACGGCGGGCCTGTATGGCTGTGCGTGAAGGCGTGCCGGCACTGGCCCGCCACCGTGCAGGTCGACGTACCGCCCGGCTGGCGGGTCGCCACCGCTCTGCCGCCCGCACAGGGCGGCACCTGGACGGCGAGGGACTACGACGAGCTGGTCGATTCGCCCATCGAGGCCGGGCCCTTCGGCCTGACGACCGTCGGCGCCGCCGGCGTGGAGTGGGAAGTGGTCTGGCACGATACCCTGGGCAGCCAGCCGGAAGGCTCTCCCGACCTGCTGGCGAAGGTCGCCGACGGCGTGGCGCGGCTGGGCAAGGCCGCCGCGGACCTGATGGGCCCGCCGCCGTTCTCGCGCTACGTCTGCTTCTTCCACGAATCCACCGAGCCCGGTTACCTCAACGGTCTCGAGCACCAGGGATCCCTGGTGATGCAAGGGCCCCTGGAGGCCGGCACGAGGCCGGAGCCGTTCTTCACGATGGTGGCGCACGAGATCATGCACGCCTGGAACGGCCGGCGACTCGCCCCCCAGGGCCTCGGCCGCGGCTGCGACCTCTGGCGGCCCGCGCACACTACGGCGCTGTGGCTGGTCGAGGGCGGCACCGAGTACTACGCCGAGGTCCTGGCGCTGCGAGCCGGGGTGGTGGACGTGACCACGTTCCTGGGCGGCCTCGCCGACATGATCTCGCAGTACGAGCGCACGCCGGGCCGCCTCGTGACCTCCCTGGAGGAAGCGAGCTTCATCACCTGGCAATTCGGCGACGACCGCTGGAACGGGGCGATCAACTACTACCTCAAGGGCGCCCTGGTCACCTGGGCCCTGGACGCCGAACTGCGCGACCGCACCGGCGGCAAACGTTCCATGGACGACGTGCTGCGCGCCCTCTGGGAGCGCTTCGGCGACCACACCGAGTACCTGCCCGAGGCCATCGAGGACGTCGCCGCCGAGATCGCGGGAGGCTCGCTCGACGAGTTCTTCGACCGCATGCTGCGGTCGGTCGAGCCCATCGACTGGTCGGTGCCGGCCGGCAAGCTGGGCCTGGACCTGCGGGCGCGCGACCTGGCCGCCCTGGGCCTGCGCGCCACCGGCCCGGCCGGCGGCCTCAAGGTCGAGCACGTGGACGCCTTCGGGCCGGCCGAGGAGGCCGGCATCCAGACCGGCGACATCCTGGTGACGGTCGGCGGCAAGAAGGCCACCGAGCGGGCCCTGGCGCTCGCCAAGGCTTCCGGCCGGCCGGGAGACGCGCTGGCGCTCCAGGCGTTGCGGGGCGAACGCCTGCTTGGTTTCGACCTGGTCCTTGGGGGAGATCGCACCTACGACCTGGTGCCCGCCGAGCGCCCATCCGAGAAGCAACAGGCCATCCTGGCGGCATTCCTCGGCACGGCGGCCGCACGCCCGCTGGCCGTCGCCGGTGGCGGCGACCGGGGGTAGGCCCGGCGTCGCGGCATGACGCTCGACCCCGAGGCCATCGCGGGGTTCCTGGGCGGCATCGATATGCTGCTGGCCCTGATCCTGGCGGTCAGGTGGTCCGGCGGCAGCGCCTGGCGTTTCGTCAAGTTCCTGCGCGATCCCCCCGCGCCCGCGGCCCTGCGGGGCTACGGCGATCTCGTGGAGATCCTCTGCTACTGCTGGCTGCTGGTCGTGGCGGCCTCGCTGCTGGCGCCGGGCGAGGAATTCCTGGCGGGCCTTTCGCTCGGCACCACCCTGGCCTTCACGGCGACGTCTATCGTGTACCTGGCGTGCCTGCTAGGGTTGCGGCCATCTGGGCGCCCTTGAGGATAGTCTTGGCCGCAAGCGCCCCCGGCATGCCCGAGAGGCCGCCGCCCGGGTGGCAGCCCGCGCCGCACAGGTAGAGCCCTCGCACGGGCGTCCGGTAGTGCGCGACCGCGGGCGCCGGCCGCATGAACAGGATTTGATCGAGGGCATGCTCGACGTGGTGGATGTGGCCGCCCGAGATGCCATACCGGTGCTCGATGTCGACCGGCGTAAGGACTTCCATGGCGACGATTTGCGACCGCACGCCGGGCGCGGCGGCCTCCAGCACGGCCAGGGCGCGGTCGGCCAGCGTCTGCCTGGCCTCGTCGGTCCAGCCGCCGGCAAGGTCGTGGGGCGCGTAGTGCACCAGCAGGGACACGACTTCGTGGCCGGCCGGCGCGAGCGACGGGTCGGCGACCGTCGGCACCCAGACGTCCAGGTGGGGACGGTCGGACATGGCGCGGTACTTGACCGCGTCGGCCGCGCGCTCGAGATCGTCCAGGTGGCCCCCGACCTGCGCGCGGGCCAGCCGCTCGCCGGGCCGCTCCCGGAAGACCAGCGGGGCCGCCAGCGCCAGATGGACCTTGGCCGAGGTGCCCCTGGCGCGCACGACTTCCAGTTGCCTGGCGACGTCGGTCGAGAGCGCGAGCGGCGGCACGAGCGAGAGCAGCGTGGTCCGGGGATCCAGGCCGCTCGCGACCAGGGGCGCGAGGATCTCGCCGCCCTGTTCGAGCCGCACGCCGCGGACGCCCGCGGAGTCGACGAGGATCTCGGCGACCGCGCTCCCGGTGCGGATTTCGACCCGGCCGGTCGCTTCCAGCGCCCGCGCCAGCGCGGCCACCAGGGCGGCCGGCCCACCCGGCAGGTGCGCGGTGCGCGTGCACTCGTGCATGAGCAGGTTGGCCGCCGTGCCGGCCGACCAGGGGCCGTACCAGGTGCCCTGGACCGCCGGCGCCGCGAGCGCCGCCGAAAGGAGCGGCACGGCGGAGAAGTGCTCGACGAGCCAGTCGGCGGCGCACATCGGCGCCACCCGCAGCAGTTCGACCATGTCCGCCTTGCCCAGCCCGCGCAGGCCCAGGCCGGCCTTGCCCAGCGCGAGCAGTTCGGCGAACGAGGTCGGGGAGATCGAGGGAGGCGGCTCGTCCAGGACGCCTGCGACGAAATCGCGGACGCGCGCGTGAAATGCCCGGTAGGTCGCGTAGCCGGCCGCCGCGCCGGGATCGAGCCGCGACAGGTCGGCCGCGCTGCGTTGCGCGTCGGGCCAGAGCATCACGCCGCGATCGAGGCCGGACGTGGCCAGCACGGGCCCGGGCGCCGGTTCGAGGACCAGGCCGGCGCGGTCGAGGCCCAGGTCCCGCACCAGCGCGGGCCGGACTCCGCCGGTCTCGTGCAGGAGCCCCGGCACCGTGTAGGTACCGGCATCCCCGAAGCGCAGGGGTGCGGCCAGGCCCCCGACCGCCTCCCGGCGTTCGACGACCGTGACCCGCTTGCCGGCACGCGCGAGCCCGAGCGCGCAGACCAGGCTGTTGTGGCCCCCGCCGATGACCACTACATCGGTCACACGGCCCTCGCTTCGAGGAGCGCATCGGCGCAGAGCTGTCCGGGAGCGCCCATCAGGCCGCCGCCGGGGTGCGCGCCCGAGCCGCAAAGCCACAGGGAGCGGACGGGCGTCCTGTAGCGCGACCACCCGGGCGCGGGCCGCAGGAATGCCAGTTGCTCCAGGCTGAGCTCGCCGTGGAAGATGTTGCCCTCGGTGAGCCCGTACTCCTTCTCGAGATCCCACGGCGTGAGCACATGCCGGAACAGGATCTTGTCGGACAAGCCGGGCGCGAAATCCTCGAGCGTCCGGATGACGGCGTCCCCGAATGCCTCGCGCTTGCCCTCCCAGGCCGCCGGGCCCTCCTTGAGGTGGTAGGGCGCGTACTGCACGAAGATCGACATCACGTGCTTGCCGGCCGGCGCCACCGACGGATCGGTCAGGCTCGGGATGACGATGTCCATGAACGGCCGCTGCGAAAAGGCGCCGTACTTGGCGTCGTCGTAGGCCCGCTCCAGGTACGAGACGCTCGGCGCGATGGTGATGTCGCCCAGCAGGTGGGGACCCATCTTGGGCAGGCCCTTGAACTCCGGCAGGCCATCCAGCGCGAGGTTGACCTTGCCGGAGCTGCCGCGCATCTTGTAGCGCTTGATGTTGCGGACGAAATCCTCGGGCAACGCCTTCTCGCCGACCAGACCGAGGAAGGTGCGGTGGGGATCCACCCCGCTCACGACCACCTTGGCGCGGTACTCGTCGCCGTTGGCGAGCACGACGCCGCTCGCCTCGCCGTTCTCGACCAGGATGCGCTCGACCCGCGCCGTGGTCTTGATCTCGGCGCCGTGGGCCAGCGCGCTGCGGGCGATCGCCATCGAGATGGCGCCGGTGCCTCCCTTGGGAAGCCCCCAGGCCCGGAAGGCGCCGTCTATCTCGCCCATGTAGTGGTGCAGCAGCACGTAGGCCGTGCCGGGCGAGCGGACTCCCAGGTAGGTGCCGATGATGCCGCTGACCGACATCGGGCCGATGAGTTGCTCCGACTCGAACCATTCGGACAGGAAGTCCACGGCCGACATCGTCATCATCTTCATCATGGCCGCCGTCCAGTCGGGCCCCAGATCCTTGAACCGCTTGCCGAGGCGCAGGAGTTCCAGCAGGTGCTGCGGCGACAGGCTGGTGGGCTCGGGCGCGGGCGCCTCGATGAGCGGCTTGACCAGGCGCGAAAGCTCGGCCATCGCCATGCCGAAGAACGGGTAATTCTCGGCATCCTTGCGGGAGAAACGCGCGATGGCGCGCTTGTTTTCCTCGGAGTCCGGGCCGCGCAGGAGGTAGCTCCCGTCTCCGTAAGGACTGAAGGTCCAGTCGAGCGGGAGCACTTCCATGCCGTGCTTGGGCAACTCGAGGTCGCGGATGATCTTCGGCCGCAGCAGGCTCACGACGTACGAGCAGGCGCTGAAGGTGAACCCGGGGTGGAGGTTCTCGCTGACGGCCGAGCCGCCGAGCAGGTGGCGCCGCTCCAGGACGAGCACCTTGCGGCCGGCGCGCGCCAGGTAGGCCGCGCAGACCAGGCCGTTGTGGCCGCCGCCCACGATAATGGCGTCGTAGCGCTTGTTCACGAACCGCGGCCTCGCTCCGCCCCCGCGCCGCTGGCCGCCATGGCCGCGGGTACCGTCGCCGCGAGGCCCGACTCCCGGCCGCCGGTCGCGGGTTCGGCGGCCCCCTTCTTGCGCGGCGGGTCGAAGAACGGCTTCTCGACCACCCTTGCGGAAATGGTCTGCCGCTCGTATAGGGCGGTGTGCTCCCACGCGAGCCGGGTCCCGACCTCGGCGAAAGGCGCCTTGACGCTCGCAAGCGCCACGTACTGCTTCAAGATGGGCGACCACACGCTCGAGGTCGTGTAGCCGACGAACTTGCCGCCCTTGTAGAGCGGGATGTTGGCGCGGGTGACCGTCGTGGAGAGCGCTGGGGGCAGGCCGTGGCGCTCGTAGAGGCCGCACAGTTCGTCCCAGTCGCCCTCGAGGCCGACCAGCTTCCAGGCCGCGCCGCTTGCCTTCTCGGCCAGCAGCGCCTGCTTCCCGACGAAGGGCTCGGGACGATCGAGCTTGACGGTCCAGTCGAGGCCCACCTCGAACGGCGTCGAACGCCGGGCGTCGATGGTCACCCGGGGCGCCGAGAAGTAGTCCACGCCCAGCATGATGAAGCCGGCCTCGACCCGGGCGACGTCGAGGGCGTCGAGGCCCGCGGCGACCGCGCCATGGTCCTTGCCGGCATCGAACAGCGCATCCCAGACCGCGAGGGCATCCGCGTTGTTCATCCAGACTTCGTAGCCGAGATCCCCGGTATAGCCGGTGCGCGAGATGCGGACCTCCTTGCCACCCAGCCGCGCCGGCGTCGAGCCGAAGAAGGCCAGCCGATCGAGGTCGGCGTCGCTGCACGCCGCGAGCAATGCCCGCGAGGTGGGGCCCTGGACGGCCAGGGCCGCGATGTCGTGGGTCACGTCCTCCCACGCGACACGGGCGCCGCGGCTCACGCGCAGGAAATGGTTGAGCGTGGCGTCCGCGGCCGTCACGAAGAAGTGGTCGTCGGCCAGGCGGGTCACGGTGCCGTCGTCGACTATTTTCCCGCGATCGTCGCACCAGCAGGTATAGGCGACGGTACCGGGCTTCATCTTGCCAAAATCGCGGACCATGATGCGCGACAGCACGCCGGCGGCGTCCGGCCCGCGCACCTCGTGCTTGAAGAGCGGCGTCACGTCGATGATGCCGGTGCTCTCGCGGAAGGCGAAGTACTCCGCGACGTGGCAGGGACCGAAGTGCCGTACCACGTGGTAGCCGGCCCACTCTTTCCACGCGTAACTGTGGCAGAGCGAGACCAGACGGTCGTGAAAAGGGGTGCCGATCGCCATGAGAGACCGGGATTCTAGCACCCCGCCGATCGCCGGAGCAACCGCTTGATACCCCGGTCTTGCAAGATGTGGTAGAATCTCTATTGAATTATAGAAAGGCAGAAAGCAGATGGCGCTCAGCATCAAGCATCCCGAAGCTGACAGGCTGGCGCGCGAGCTGGCCACCAAGACCGGAGAGTCGCTGACCGATGCGGTGCTCAATGCGCTTCGCGAGCGGTTGGCACGCGTCGCGGCGCGGTCCGCGAGCGTACGGACGTTGCGCGAACTGGAGGCCGCGCGGCGTCGCTGCGCCGCCCTGCCCGTGCTGGATGCGCGGCAACCGGACGAAATTATCGGCTACGACGAGCACGGGTTGCCGCGCTGATGGTGATCGACACCTCGGCAATCGCAGCGCACCTGTTTGGCGAGGAAGAGGCACCTGCCCTCGAGAGGGCGATCGCCGCCGACCCGGTGCGCCTGCTCTCTGCCGCAACCTTGCTGGAGGCCGGCATCGTGATCGAGGCTCGTCTGGGCGAAGCGGGGGCCAGGGAACTCGACTGGATCTTGCACAAGGCCGACGTCCACGTAGTGCCCTTCGATGCCGACCAGGCCGAAGTCGCGCGCCACGCCTTCCGGATGTACGGCAGAGGCAGGCACCCGGCCGGCCTGAACCTGGGCGACTGTTTCGCGTACGCACTCTCGGTCACCTCGGGTGAGGCGCTCCTGTTCAAGGGACAAGACTTCAGCCAGACGGATGTCCGCTGCGTCGCGTACCTGGCCTGAATTGCCGGCCGCATCCCTTGCCCGGCCCTCTGCGCCGCGGGGGGACAGAAACAACTCGGAATGCTACCGGAAAAAGGCCGACGAGGGCTTACTCCAGCACGGCGCTCCAGATGTCGTTCTTGGCTGAGCCGTCGCTACCCCCGTACAAGTAAAGGAAATTCCCCAAAACGGCGCTGCCAAAGGCGTTCCGTGCCGACCACGCGGCCGCGCTCGCAACCTCGGTGAAGGTTCCCAGGTTGCCCGCGGCATCGATCGGGGCCCGCCAGACGTCATTCCTGAGTGAGCCGTCGAACCCCCCGTAGAGATACAGATATCTCCCCGCGACGACGCTGCCAAAGCCATAGCGCGCTGACCACGCGGCGGCGCCCGTCACCTCGGCGAAGCTGCCCAGGTTGCCGCTGACGTTGAGGCTGACACGCTCGACGCTGGCTAGCACCGTCGGGGTGTCACCGCCGAGCGCATAGAAGTGATTGCCGGCCAGCGCGTAGGCCGCATCGTGTCGCGGCGCGGTCATCGAGGTAGCGGACTGAAAATCGCCCAGACTGCCGTCGGCGTTGATCGGGGCCCGCTCGCCACTGTTCAACCAGGCCCCGCCAACGCCGCCGAAGACATGGAGTCCGTTGCCGACGACCACGAGCCCGAACTTGTTGCGCGCCTGGGACAACGTGACGCCCGGCACCGTCTCGAAGGCGCCCAGTTGCCCGGATCCATCGATCCGCGCCCGCTCGGCGCCCGAGAGCGCCATGGCGCCGTCGAAACCCCCGACGACGTAGAGGTACTCCCCGACCACCGCGGTACCGAGGCCCCAGCGCGCGGTCACCAGGTCCGCGGCCGCGTAGGCTTCGAACGGACCGAGAACGCCATCGTCGGCGATACGCGCGCTTTCGGTGCTTCGCACCGCCGCGCCGGCGGCATTGCTGCCGCCGAAGACGTAGACGTGGTCTCCGACGACCTCGGTCCGGAAGGCATTACGAGGCGTCTGCAACGCCGGGCCCCCTTCCGCCTGAAAGAGACCCAGATTGCCGTCGGCGTCGACGGCAGCGCGCTCGATCGGCAGGTTCGTACCGGTGGCGTTGCCTACGCCGATGACGTACAGGTACGAGGCCGTCCTTGCCATGCCGAACCCGGCGCGCGGGTTGGCAAGCGTGACCCCTGGCACGATCGCGAAGCGTTCGATGCAGCCTGCTGGATTCATCCGGGCACGTTCGACCGAACCAAGGTGTTCTCCCGATCCGCCGCTTCCCCCGACCAGGTAGAGCCAGTCTCCCACGACAATGGAGCCTGCAGAGGTGCGCGGCGTCACCAGGCGGGGCATCTGCTGGCCGCCCCCGGCCTGGTCGTACTCTCGCTGGAACAGCGTGCCCAGGCCCAGCGCGAAGGTCGGAGCCATGAAAGCCCGGCCGGCCGTGGTAATCCCGGCCGTGGTCACTGTCAGATCGCCGGCCGTGTGATGGTGGCCGAGGCCGCCACCGTGCCGTCCCGCAAGACTTCGAAGCTCACGCGATCTGCCGAGTTCGGGACTACTTGCGTCTCCCGGTCTGGCCAGCGAACGGCGATAGCCACTACGCCACGGCCGGCCGCGACGGTCCCGGGTGCCAGCGGCTCCCCCGGCCCGACTGCCATTCCGGCGGCCCCGGCTCGCGACGCGGCCATGCTTGGGCGAGTGCTCGAGCCCACCACCCCTGCCGGCCCGCCGGTGACCGACGCCGGCGCGCAGCCAGCGGCGACCGAGAGCAGGCACACCAAGATCGCACGATGGAGGGGGGAGGACTCCCGTGTCGCGCCTCCCCGCGGCTGCTCGTCGGCCGGCAACGTTTCGCGCTCCTGATCTGGCAATACCTCAATCCGGCGATTTCTAAGCGGGCGAATGCCAAGGCAGCCGATGCTTGCGCAGGAAGGAAGTGCCCGCGCCTTGCTGCGGGGTGCCCGTAGCGACTGCACGCCCCCGGAGCGGCGCATACACCGGGCCGGTTAGCAACGGCCCTTCTACTTGAGCGACGCGACCTGCCTGTTGAGCCGGCGCCGGGCAATCTCCGAGGCTCCCAGGCTGCCAGCGTCATCTCCGAGCGCCGAGGGCAGGACGCGCGGCGGGCCGGCCGGCCGGCGGAAGCACTCGGCCTGGGCCTTGGCGCGGATCGGCGCCACGAAGTTATCGCCCAGCTTTTCGACCAGGCCGCCGCCGACGACCACGACCTCCGGATCCAGGACGTTGATCAGGTTGGCGACGAACGTGCCGAGGTGATCCTGCGCCCGGGCGAGCACCTCCATGGTCAGCGCGTCGTCGGCGGCCAGCGCGCGTTTGAGGATCCCCGACGTGATCCGCGTCTTGCCGCGCTTTTCCATGATCTCCAGCACGACGCTCTTGCGGCCGGCCGCGATGGCGGCGCGGAGGTCCCGTTCGATGGCGGTCCGGCTGGCGAAGGCCTCGATGCAGCCCTTGCGGCCGCAGCCGCATTCCGGGCCGCCCGGCGCCACCACCATGTGGCCGATCTCGCCGGCCGCGCCGCTGTGGCCGCGATAGAGTTCCCCGCCCAGGATGATGCCGCCGCCCAGGCCCGTGCCGATCCAGACGCCGATCGCCGAGGCCGCCCCCTTGGCGGCACCGAACGTGTGCTCGCCCATGATCGCCGACTGCACGTCGCCGGCGGCAAACGACGGGAGACCGGTCTCGTCTTGCAGCAACCGCGTGAACGGGACGTCGAGCCACCCGAGGTTGACGGCCTTGGCCATGAACCCGGTGTCGGGATCCAGAGTGCCTGGGGCGCCCACGCCCAGGGCCAGGAGATCGCCCATGTCGACGCCCGCCGCGCCCGCCGCCTCGCGCACGATCCTGGCGATCTCGCGGATCACCGGCCCGGGATCGGCATTCGGCGGCGGCGTGTCGGCCTCGGCCAGGCCCAGCACGTTGCCGGACGGGTCGGCCACCACGGCCGAGAGGCTCGTCCCGCCGAGATCCACGCCGGCCACCAGCTGCTTTTTCATCGCGCGCTTCCCCCTGGCGAGCAGTTTAACGCGGAACGCGGCTGGAGGGCTCGTGCTCGGAGATCGGCCAGCGGTTGACCGTGATGAGCCGTGCCGCCAGGTCGAATGCGAGATACGCCCAGCTCCATTGCAGGAGCACGAAGAGCCGGCTGCGGAACCCGATCAGGTACATGATGTGCACGAACAGCCAGGCGAGCCAGGCCACCGGACCGGTGAGGCGCCGCCCGCCGGGAAACTCGGCGATTGCCGCGGCGCGCCCGATGGTGGCCATGCTCCCGGGGTCGCGGTAGCGGAAAGGTTGCCGGGGACGGCCTTGCAGGCTCGCCGCTATGTTGCGCGCCGCCGCCTTGCCACCCTGGATGGCCACCTGCGCGACGCCCGGCAGGGGTTTGCCTCCCTGGTGCGTGAAGCAGGCCAGATCGCCGACGACGAATGCCTCGGGATGGCCGGGAATCGACAGGTCGGGCTCGACCACCACGCGGCCGGCCCTGTCGCGGTCGCAGGCCATGCCGGCCGCGACCGGGCAGGCGCGAACGCCGGCGGCCCACAGGATGGTGCCGGCCCGCAATACTTCTCCGTCGAGATGGACCGCGCCGCCCGCGATGCCGGTGACGCGGGTATCGGTGCGGATGCCCACCCCGAGGCGCTGCAGATCGCGCGTGGCGGCTTTCGCGAGTCCCTCGTCGAAAGTCGGCAGGATGCGGGGCCCGCCCTCGATCAGCAGGATCCGCGCCTGGGCCGGGTCGATGCGCCGGAACTCGCGCCGCAGCGTGTGGCGCGCCAGTTCGGCCAGGGCGCCGGCCAGTTCGACCCCGGTCGGCCCGCCGCCGATCACGATGAAGTTGAGCAGCCGCGCCTTCTCGGCGGGATCCTCGGCGCGCTCGGCCGCCTCGAAGGCCGTGAGGATCCGTCGCCGGATCTCGAGCGCATCCTCGATGGTCTTGAGGCCCGGGGCGGCCGCCTCCCACTCGGGCCGCGCGAAGTAGGACGTCTCGGCGCCCGTGGCCAGGATCAGGTAGTCGTAGTCCAGCTCCTCGTCGGCCAGGATCACCTTCCGGGCCGCCAGGTCCACGCCCGTCAGCTCGGCCATCACGGTGCGGGCGTTGTCCTGGCGTTCAAGGATGGCGCGGATCGGGTAGGCGATGTCGGCCGGGTGCAGGCCGCCGATGGCAACCTGGTACAGCAGGGGCTGGAAGAGGTGGAAGTTGCGCCGATCCACGAGGGTGACGGCGACCGGCGCGCGCGCCAGGCCCTTGGCGGCCTCGAGGCCTCCGAACCCCCCGCCCACGATCACGACCCGCGGCAGTGCCCCCATCGCGCGCTAGTCTAGCGCGAAGAGGCTTCTACCGCTTGCGGACGATCCCTCCGGTCGTGCGCTGCGTGAAGAGGTCATTCAGCGTGAGCCCGGGCCCCAGCTTGATCGCGTCCATGCCGGCTCGTCCCTCGACCACGGCGCGCGGGATGGCCGACTGGCGCAGGGCCGCCACGTGGGCTCGCTGGCGGGCGTTGGCCTCGCGGTCGCGGCGCTGGCGCTCGTAGATGCTCTCGATGGTGCGGCCCTCGGCGCTCTGCGGGTCTATCGGCCGCCCGTTCCGGAAGATGACGTTGCCGGTCGAGAACGTCCAGCGCAGCCGATCGGGCGGCATGACTGGCCGGACGGGCGCCGGCTTAGCGGCTGGCGGCGGGGCCGCTGGCGCGGCGTCTGGAGCGCCGGAGGGACCGCCAGCCCCGGCCGGGAGCCCGGCCAGGAGGCCGTGCAGGGCGCCCAGCAAGCCCGCCATGGAAGGACCGACCGCACCAGCTACCACGCATTCCCTCCCGGTAATGAAGTGTTCAAACCAGGACATTCATCGGCTGGACGGGCGGGGACCTGGTAAAGGAGGCGGTAAGTTCTGGCTAAGTTCCAGGGGAGGCATCGGGGACGCCGGTACGTAGTAACTACCGACCGGCCGGGATCCCAATCGGGGTCAAACTGAGCCGGCCGGCGGCGACGCGATTACCGCTCGTCCCGATCCGCCGATCGACCGCTCTTTTGCAGCGAATAGCTGGGTATATCAGTCGAGGTGAGCCAAGCTCACCAGCTTCGCCAAGCTGACATGGAGGGTCCATGGGGCGAAGAAAGATCGTTTCAGTTTTCAGGCTTGCGGGTGTCCTCGGGCTGGTCGGCATGACCGCCTGCGCGCCCCCGGATTCGCCTGGCGGCCTGGCTTCGTCCGCGTTGCCTCCCATCGAGGGGGCCGTCACGTTCGGTGCTACTGAACCGGCCGGCCGCCAGGTGGCGGCAAAATTCTCGGAAGTCGGAAACGGCGCCACGGTCTCGTTCATCGATCCCGACTCGGGCAACACCGTGACGACGACCCTGACCACCCCGGACGGCAAGTTCCGCCTGACGTTCCTCTCGGGCAACTTCAGCCCCGGCACCGGCACCTACTTCCTCGAGGCGGTCAAGGGCCTCTCGGTCGGCGGGGCCGCCAACCGCGTAGGCGCGCCGGCCGCGCGGGTGCGCACGCTCATCGCATTCGTCGCCGGCGACTGGTCTACCCTGACCGCGGGCAGCATCGCGATCAACCGCTCGACGACCGTGGTGGCCGCCCTTTCCAACCTCAAGGGCCTCACCCAGGATCAGAACCGGGGACTCCTCGGGCGCATCGTCGCGGGAAAGGAATCCACGCTCGGCGGCTTGACCGCCAACGACACCTTCTCGCCCACGGCCGAGATCTCCGCGGTCGAGTTCCACCGCACCTGGGATCTGGTCGCCGAGGCGTTGCGGCAGGATGCCGACCCCATCGGCAGCCTCTTCCTGCGGCCGGCCGACGGCACGTCCAGCGCCCAGGTCGAGATCGGGCCGGGCTTCGGCAAGCGGGAAGGGGTAGCCTGGGCCGCCGACGGCTTCATGCTGGCCGGCCTGAGCCCGGCCGACGCCGCGCCGGGCGACCGCGTGACGGTCTACGGCCACGGCCTGCCCACCGCCACCGACAGCGCCACCGTATGGCTGGGCGGCAAGAACTGCCCGGTCGTGAGCACCGACGGCAAGGGGTCGAGCCTCCAGTTCCTCGTGGCCGCCGGTGCCGTCACGGGCAACGTGGAGTTCCGGTACGGCCCCTGGATCAACCGCAGCCTGTTCCTGGTCGTCAGGTAGCCCGGAGACGCAGTCGTCGATGCGCATCGTTCCTTTGATTCCGGCCGCCTCGCCCTGCACCGCACGGCGAGTGCTGGCGGTCCTGCCGGCAGCCGCGGCGGCCGTGCTGGCGGCCTGCACCGACGACCTGGCCGGCGCCATCCGGCGTGGCGGCGTGGCTCCGAAGGTGGCCGGCTCGACGACTCCCGGGAGCGCGGCCACCGTGGCGCCTTCGCTGGACGCGACAGCATCCGCGACGTCCGGTCCCGAACCGGCCACGACCGTCCGGCCGACCCCCATGCCCCTCCAGACGCCGTCGCCCAGTGCGACCAGCCAGGTGGCAGGCGGGGCCCGTGAGGGGAGAGCACCCAGGATCCGCTCGATGAAACGATTCAGGGCCTCAGGCCACCCCAGCCGGCCGGCCTCCAGGGCTGGT
>Ga0194120_10006092_pt1 | contig 17249 bp, 12 predicted proteins | sample TA2MahCa65mmetaG_FD_148642 | JGI IMG/M metagenome (GOLD analysis project Ga0194120, IMG submission 148642) | Freshwater microbial communities from Lake Tanganyika, Tanzania - TA2015019 Mahale Deep Cast 65m | ecosystem: Environmental > Aquatic > Freshwater > Lake | place: Tanzania: Lake...
CGAGCAGCGCCACCAGATCGCGCTCGAGGTCGGACTGCAGCACGCCGTGCATCAGGCGCCGCCAGCGACCCGCCTCGCCGCTCTCGGGCCACCCTTGCGCCGCGGCGCGGTGTGCGACAAGTTCGGCATCGGCGGCCCGGCCGCGGGCCACGCGCTCGGGGGCCTGTCCTTCGCCGCGCAGCCAGCGCTGCAGTTCGGCGGGCAAGACGCCCCCCTGGGCCGTGGTGCCGTGATCGTACAGCGCCGTGTAGCGGCCGAGCAGTGCCCGCGCCCAGCGCACGACGTCCGCCGCGACGCTTGCCGCAGGGGCCAGGGGGTTGCCATCGGTCACGGGGCACACGTTGCGGCGGGGCGGGCCGGCGGCGACAATCGTGCACGGCCGGGGCGAACCGTCAAGCGCGACGTCCGCCGGCCGGCGCATCGGGCGAGGCACACCATGAAACTGAACGAAGAACAGGCCGCGGCCATCTTCGCAGCGCTGCCCACCAGCCTGCGCGCAGCCGCCAGCATGCAGGCCATCGGCGATCCGGCCGCGTTCGCGCGGTACGTGCGGGCGGCGTGCGAAGTGGCGGGCGATGTCGGTCTGCACGCCACAGCGACAGGTGAAGTGCGGACCGGTCGTGCCGACGTGTCCCCGGCGCAGAGCGAAGCCCACATGGCGATCGCCGCCGCCGACCCGGCCGTGGTCAAGCGCGCCGACGCGGCGATCAAAGCCGCGGTCTCGAAGGAACAGCGTTCAGCGGCGCTGGTGCGGGCCCTGTACGCCGGTGGTTTCGCCTTGAAAATCGGGGTCGTGCGCGCCGATGAGCCCTGATGGCACGGCAGCAGTCCGTGCACCTTCCATCCTGGCCGGCTACCAGTGCGGTCACAGCCTCGTATGCTGCGCGGCGCCGTGGCGGGCGACCTTGCAGCCGGGCGAATTCGACGGAATCCGGACCCGCCTCGCCGGACTCGACGGCGGCGAACTGCACGCCGAGGCATTCGTCGCAGCGGTCCATGTGCAGCGGCCGCCGGGGGTGTTTCGTCAACCGGGCGGCGACTGCGCGCTCTTGGACCGGCCGGCCGCGCGGTGCCGGTTGCAGCGGACGGCCGGGCTTGACGGACTGCCGGCGAGCTGCCGCAACTTTCCACGATCGGTGGTGCGCACGCCCGATGGCGACGAGGCGGCGTTTTCGCTCGCGTGCCCCACGGCCGCAGCAATCGTCGCCGCCCACCCGGCCGCGTTTGGCTGGGCGCCCGCACGCTGGCCCACCGACGCCTACCCGCCGCACCGGGTCGTCCACGATCGGGTGCAGGCGGCGCGCGGCGCGGACTGGAACTGGTTGGAATTCCGAGATCTTCGCGAGGCCTGGTGGCAGGTGATCGCGCAGGCCAATAGCGCAGAACGACTGGCCGCGGCGCTGGCCGGCATGATGCGCAATCCCCTGCGTGCCGCCCCTGCTGCGCCCGAGGCCGTGCCATGGGACGCGCTGGGCGCCGCGTGGTCGCCGAGCCAGGTGCGCGCGGTGACCGAGGGGCTCGCCCGCCTGCCGGACACGGGAGTGGATCACCGGGGTCGGCAACGGGCGCGCTGGGCCGCGTGGATGGGCCCGTCGCCGGCCCGCGCTTGGATCGACGCAGCGCAGGCCTGGGCACCGCTCGTCGCGTGCCACACGGGCTTGGTCCTGCAGCAGGCCTTCGTCCACGACGAACTGCCGGTGGGCGCCGCGGTGGTGCGCGCCGCCCGCCTGGCGGCAGCGTTGCCGCGGGCGTTGGCGTTCGCCATGGGCGATCCGCAGGCCGAGCGGGACGCGCTCATCGCGGTCGCGCACCTCGCCCGCGGCGACGCGGCAGCCCTGCGCTGAACGCGATCCACGCCAGCAACGGCAGCCCAGCCAGGGACGGCCAGCGCTTCGGCCTGGGCTGAGCCGCAGTGGCCGCTGCCGCAAACACCGCGCAGACGCCGTTGCGGTCGTCGCTCGCCAGGCTCGTCCGCCGACCAAGGCCGCCGAACATCACCGTCTGGCGGTCGATGGTGTGGCCCAACCCGAGCGCGTGGCCGAATTCGTGGACCAGCAGGGCGCCCCGATCGACGGACGTGTCGCTCCACCATCGGGCGTGGATCGCAATGTCGGCGCGCCAGGCACGGCCGCTGTCTGGATCCGCGCGCACCGTCGTCCAAGCAGCTTCGTCGCGGGCATGGGGCCACGGCCCGGCCGCGAGCGCCAGGGTGATGTCGGCGTGCTCGCCGCGGCGCGCGGGCCGCAGCTTCAGTCCTGGACACCCGGCGTCCGTCCACGCCGAGGCCGCCCGTTGGACGAGCGCAAGATCGATCTCCGACCCGCCGACGGACCAAGCCAGTTCGCCGCGCGTCCAGCGCAGCGCAACGCCATGTTCGGTCTGCGCTCGTTCATAGGCCTGCGCGGCCGTGGCGGTCGCCCCGATCGCCAGGGCGGCGGCCAGCGCGCGTCCGACCACTATTGCGCGCCGTCGGTCTTGTCGGCGTCGGCGCTGTCGATGCCTGCGGCACCGGAGTCGGCGAGCATCGTATCCAGTTCCGGGTCGGGGTCGGCGCCGCTGGTGGTCGCCACGGTTTCTGGCACCGTTTCTTGGGCGAACGCAAAACACGAACTGGTGTCGCCTTCTTTGGCGTTGTTGGGGTCGGCCGGATTGCTGCTGTACGCGGTGCGGTTGCCATCGGCACCCCAGCACTCGTGCGCGTCGGCCAGCTTGGTGGTCTTTTGCGCGGTGACGTTGGCATAGATCGCGTCGGCGCGACCGCCGGTGCCGATCTTCCACAACACGCGCAGGGCAAAGAGCTCCAGGCCCTGTTGCTTGGGGTCGATGTCCGCCACGTAGATCTGTCGCAGCCGACCTCCCGCGCCAGGCCGGTAGATCGCGTCGGCGGCGTAGTTGGCGGCCACGCCCTGGGGGTCGGCCACGTCCTTGACGTTGAAGTAGGCGATGCGCCGGCCCTTGGCGTCGCTCTTGTGGTTCGCGAACCACACGTGCATCGATCCGGTCTTGCCGGGCGCACCGAAGAGCGCGGTCGTGTTGGTCAGGCTGACGTGCAGGCGACCGCCGCCCACGCGCGGGGCCTTCTTGATGAACACACCGGTCAGCAGCGCCTTGGCCGGATCGCTGCCCTTCTTGCCGTAGAGCACGTAGCGCAGACGGTTCTCGGCGGTGCGGATGACCCAGAGCGTCAGGTCGACGCCGTTCTTGGTGCCGGTCCACTTGCCGTAGGGTAGCTTGCCGACGATCGTGGTGCCGGTCGCCGTGGGTTTCTTGTTGGCGGCGATCTCCTTGATGAGGTCGGCCACCGCCTTGACGTGCGAGCGCGACTTGTCGACCGCATCGCGCGCCACCTTGAGCAGCGTCGCGGGGTCGCCCACCTTGGCAGCCCCCGAACCGGAGGCCTCGGCGACCAAGAGGTCGTCGGTGTTGAACACGTCGTCTTCGGAAACCGTCGTCGTGGCTGCCGCCGCGCCCTTGTCCGCCGCGCACCCGCTCGCCGCCACGGCCACCGCCACGAACGCGCCCAAGGTCGCTTTGCCCATCGCCCAACAGAACCTTGCCATCGCTGCCTCCTGCCCCGATCGGGGCGTTGCTGCCCGCCACGCCGCACCAGACACCCGTCGCAAGCGATTTGTCAAACAGGAGCGGGGTTGCCGCGCTTTGGCCCTTTCGCCTAGGCGCGCCTGCCCGCAGCAACTTCCTCGCGGCCGGGACTGGCCCACCTGTCGCTTTGACCCGTTGCCTGTTAGTTTTGCGCCCGTCCGCGCGCACAGCCGCCGCGGCACAGATTCCGCGGCCGACGTGAACAACCGCTTTGATCAACTCATGATGCACGAAAAGCGCGCGGCAGCGGCGGGACACGTTCGCGCATGAGCTGGTTTCCGTCGCTCTTGTCCAACGACATCGCCATCGACCTCGGCACGGCGACGACGCTCATCGCCATCAAGGGACGTGGCATCGTCAGCCGCGAGCCGTCGGTGGTCGCGGTGCAGCAAGATCCCCAGGGGCAGCGGCGTGTGCTCGCGGTCGGCAAGGACGCCAAGGAGATGATCGGAAGGACACCCAGTGGCATCGAGGCCATCCGGCCGATGCGCGACGGCAAGATCGCCGATTTCGAGATTACCGAGGCGATGCTGCGCTATTTCGTGCAGCGCGCCCACTCGACACGATCACTGATGCGGCCGCGCGTCATCGTCTGCGTGCCGTGCCGCATCACCGATGTCGACAAGAAGGCGGTGCGCGACAGCGCCGAATCCACCGGCGCCCGCGAGGTCTACCTCATCGAGGAACCGATGGCCGCGGCGATCGGCGCCCACCTGCCCATTACCGAACCGGCCGGCAACATGATCGTGGTCATCGGCGGCGGCACCACCGAGATCGCGGTCATCTCGCTCGCCGGCATCGTGCACAAGGAATCGCTAGCGGTCGGCGGCGACAAGATGGACCAAGCGATCGTCGACCACGTCCGACGCAAGCACAACCTGGTCATTGGCGACCGCACGGCCGAGCAGGTCAAGATCAAGATCGGCACCTGCCTCAAGTCGCCGCCGCCCATGCACATGGAGGTCAAAGGTCGCGACGCCGCCGCCGGGGTGCCTCGCACGGTCACGGTAGGCGCGCACGAGATCCGCGAGGCGCTGAGCGAACCGTTGCAGCAGATTGTGCGCGCAGTGCGCGGGTTGCTCGAGCGCACGCCACCAGAACTGTCCGCCGACATCGTCGACAAGGGCGTGGTGCTCGCGGGCGGCGGCGCGCTGCTGACCGGCATCGACCAGATGCTGCGCGACGAGACCAACTTGCCCGTCTTGATCGCCGAGGACCCGGTCGGCGCCGTTGTCACCGGCGCAGCCATGGCGCTGGACGATCCAAACCTGTTGCGGCACGTGGCGGTGCGCTGACGGCGTCGGCGGTCCCTGGGCCCCTGCGCGTCCACCTTCGCGGCCGTGGTCGTGCCTGTCGCTCGCAGAGCTGCTGGACTCGGGGCACCGGCGCAATCACGCCGGTGGCGCAGGTGATCGTGCGCATCGAGGCACAAAACACCGCAGGCGTGCGCGCGCGCGCAAACCGAACTAGGGCGCAGCCGCTGCGGGCGCCGGCTAGGCCAGAACGTCGTCGGCGGTCGTGTGCAATTCGGCGTGGGCGCTCAGGCGCTCGCCCATGGTCTGCACTGCCGCGGGGACACTGTGCACCGTGCGGTCCAGGTGGGCCGCGAGCCCCTGCACCGCCGCGACGTGGTCGCGGTTGGTCTGCGCGTGACCCTTGCCGTCGTTCGCCAGGAAAAGGTCGAACTGCGCGCTCTTGGCGACCGGGTTGGCCGCCAGACCGCGCCGGCACGCCTCGACGCGCAGCACCTCGCCGGTTGCGTCGTTGCGCAGCGTGACCGGGATCGCACCCTTGCTCACGGCGCCGATGTGCTCGACGATCCACTTGCCGGCCGCACCGTTGGTCGGTGCGCCCGCGGCGACCAAAACCGCGGAGCCCGCGACCGTGACGGCGACAGAAGTGCCCAGCAGGGCCATGAAATCTCGACGGGAAACAGACATGGGCTACTCCTGGGGGACAAGTACCCTGAGGCGCAGTGTAGGTAGCGCGCTCGCACGCTGTCAAACGTTTTGCGCGGGCGCCTGCCGTTGCGCGGTTGCAGCGCTGCGGCCGGGTCGCGCGCGATGACGCCGCTGGCAGCGCACCCTTGGCCAACGTGGGCGCCGGTGCGACCGGGCTGCGAAGATCGGTGGCGGGCGGCACTCGGCGCACTGCGCGCGCGGGCGACCGTGGTGGCCTTCGGGCAGGTCCAGGTCGAGGCGGTTGCCGCCTGGGCAGCGGCGGTGCGCGAGGCGGGCCGGGTCGGCGTCCTACAGGTGCCCGCCGAACAGCTTTCCGCCACCTTGCTATGTGCCGTCGATGGGGCGCCCTTGGTGGTGGGTCTGTCACACACGGCCGCGACAACGCGCGGCGATTGGCGACGCGCCCTGGCCCGGCTCGCGGGTTGCCGGTCGCCGTGGTTGCGGGCGGCCGCGCTGCACATGCCTGCGTGCGCCGCGCCGCAGTGGGCTGCCTTGGGCGATGTGCGGATCGCGTGGCCGGCAGAACGTCCCGCCCACGATGCGCGTTGCTTGCGGTGTCCGGCGGTCGACCGGTGCCCCGGGCCCGGTTCGGGTCGATTCGGACCGCGGCCCTTGCGGGCGCCGACCAGCAACCAGTTCGATCTGCAAGCCGCGCCGGCCGGCGCCAATGCCGTTGTCCGCGTCCACGGCGAACCACCGCTGATCGCCGTGACCGGCAGCGTCCCCGCGGCGGCGCTGGCACGCGCCCTGCGCAAGGGTCAGTTGTATCGCGATCGCTCCGACAGGGCGTTGCTCAATGATTTCGCCGCGCAGTTGCAACCGCTGCAGCGCAACCGGCTCGGAGTGTGGCAGCCGCGGGCCGAAGCGCCGTTCGCTGCGGAAGAGGCGCGCCTCGTACAGCGCATCGGCAGGCTGCGCGGCCTGGTCGTCGACATCGGCGCCGGTCCGTTGCGGTACGTGGCGGCGCTCAATGCGGCGTTGGACCGTGGGGAACTGCGCTACGTGGCTGTAGAACCGGACTCGGACCATCTGCGCGCCGGCCAACAGGCGGTACCGCGCGGGGTTTTTGTGCGCGGTGTCGGCGAGGCGCTGCCGCTGCGCAGCGGGTGCGCCGATGCCGTGTTGATGTTGCGCTCCTGGAACCACCTGCGCGACGTGGGCGCCGCGGTCCGCGAAGCCACGCGCGTGGTGCGGCCCGGGGGGCTGCTCATTGCGGTGGACAACGAGCTGTTTGGGCTGGTGCGTTCGCCCGAACAACTGGCGCGTGCGCGCGCCATCGACCGCGATCGCGCGCCGTTCGAGCACTACCGCAATGCGGGGCTCGCGGAGGCGTGGGCGGCGATCGTGCGGTCTGCGCCCGGCCACTGGCGCCAGATCGAGGCTTGGCCGGTGGGGCCGGACACGTCGAACCAGTGGCAGTTGGTCGCGGAACGCCTGCAAGGTTGAAGTGGGCGCTCACGCCAAGGCACAAGGCGCTTGCAGCGATTGCAATTGGTCGCGATCTGCGCTATTGCGTGCGGTTTGGTGAAACGGGGCAGCGCCGCCGCGCGTCACAACCGCGCCCGGCGCCCCGGTCGGACGATCCCCGCCGCGCATGGGGCCTTCGGCAGCGCGGCCAAAGCGGCCCTGCCAGTCCCGAACGCGCCCGTCCCGACGACCAAGGAACCTTCCGTGAGCGACGTCACCGTACAAGTCGAACGCTACTGCCCCGAGTGTGGCGCCAAGACCATGCTCAACAACTGCCCGGTCGACGGCGAGATGACGCTGGTGGCCAAGAAGAAGGAGGCCACGGCGGCCGACCGGGTAGGGCAGATCATCGGTGGTCGGTACAAGATCCAAGGCGTCATCGGCCAGGGCGGGTTCGGCGCCGTCTACAAGGCGCAGCACGCAGCCACCGGCGACCAGGTGGCGATCAAGGTCCTCAAGCCCGACATCCAGGGATCGCAAGACGTGGTCGCGCGCTTCCGTCAGGAGGCCAAGACCACGAGCAAGCTCAAACATCCCAATACCGTGCGGGTGTTCGACTTCGGCCAGATGGATGACGGCAGCCTGTACTTGGCGATGGAGTTCTTGGAAGGCCGGACTTTGACGGATCTTTTTCGCAAGGAAGCGCCGCTGCAGCCCAGGCGGTTGGTGCACATCGCCACCCAGGTGCTCAAGGCCCTGTCCGAAGCCCACGCCAAGGGCCTGGTGCACCGCGACCTCAAGCCGGACAACATCTTTTTGCAATCCGTCCACGGCGAAGAGGATTTCGTCAAGGTATTGGACTTCGGCATCGCCAAGTCGATGGGCGGCGATCACACCGCCGATATGACCTCGACGGGCGCCATCATCGGCACGCCGCGCTACATGAGCCCCGAGCAGGCCCGCGGTCAGCAAGTCGATGTGCGCACCGACTTGTACTCCCTGGCGATCATCTTGCACGAGGGCCTGACCGGGGTGGCGCCATTCACCGCGGACTCGCCGTTGACGATGCTGCTGCGGCGCGTGCAGGAGGACCCGCCGCGCGTCCACGACGCGCTCGCCATCGAGACGCCGCAGGGGGTCTGTGACGCCGTGTACCGGGGCATGGCCCGGGAAACCGACGAGCGCTTCCGCACCGCAGACGAGATGGCCACCGCGCTGACTGCAGGGCTCGACACGCCAGCGCTGCAAGCGCGCAGCATGGTCAACTTTGAAGATCTCGGCGTTTCGGTGGTGACCGGCATGGCCCAAGCGCCCGGCTTTGGCACCAAGCCGGCGTTGCGCCAGATCACCGCCAGCAGCAGCAAGGTGGTCGTGGCCACAACGACTGCGGGGGACGGCGACGACATGGGCGCCACCATCGGCGAGGAAGAGTCGCGCGAACTCAAACGTGCGATGACCGATTCGCAGAAGACCGCTCTGCCGCTGAACGTTCAGTCGGTACCGACCATGCCAATGGGTGCCTCAGCCAGGCAGGCAGCGCGGGCAGCGGCGGCGCCGGCCGTTGCGCCGGTTTCCGCGGTCGCGACGGCTCCTGCGGCGGCGGCTGCACGCAGCAACACCTTGGTCATCGGCGCTGCGGCGGGCGCCGTGGTCATCGCCATCGCCATCGGCGTGGCCGTGCTCAAGGGCGGCGCACAGCCCGGTCCGGTCGCAGCTGCTGCGCCCACCCCGGTCCAGGCCGATCCGGCCTCTGCGCCTGCACCGGTCTCTGCGCCTGCACCGGTCCCTGCGCCTGCACCTGTTGCTGCGGCTGCGGCGCCCGCGCCCGCCGCGCCCGCACCGGCGGCTCCCGCGCCTGCCAGCGACGCCAAGGTCAAGCTGAGCGTCGAACCGGCGGACGCGCGCGTCGAAATCGACGGCACCCAGGTCATCGGCGCCGACGCGCGGCTTGCTCCCGGCAAGCACACGCTCAAGGCCAGCAAGGCCGGGTTCGCCGACGAATCGACCGAGATCGAGGTCGCCGCTGGCGAAGTGCACAACGTCAAGCTCGAACTCAAGAAGGCTGCGGCACCAGCAGCCCCGGCCAAGCCCCCCGGCGGCGGCAAGCCCGACAAGCCCACCGTCAAGGACGACAAGGCGGCCAAGCCCGACAAGCCCGACAAGCCCGACAAGCCCGACCCGCCCAAGGGCGGCAAGAAAGAAATTCTGCTGATCGATTGATCGCGCCCGCGCCGCGACGTCGCTGACCCGGCCACGCCATGTTGTGCCGAATGCGCCGGATTCGAGGCCAGCCCCGACCGTTGCACAGATTCGTCCAAAGGCGCACCATCATCGCCGCGAACGGCATTGCGCCGCGACGGGCTGTGGGCCATGCGTTGGACGGATTGGATCGGCGACTGCAACTGGCTGGCCCGGCCGACGCTGCTCGCCCACATCGCCGGCTGGATCGCGCTGGCGCTGCCCGGCTTGGCTTGGGCAGGCGCCGACGAAGCGCGTCAGTTCGCCGAAAAGGGCGCCGAGGCCTTCAAGGCCGCGCAGTACTGGGAGGCGGCAGTCGCGTTTGAGAAGGCCGCGCAACTGGACCCGAGCGATCCCAAGAACTTACGCTATGCTGGCCGAGCCTGGCAGGAGGTCGGCCACTTGCGCAAGGCCTTGGTCCTCTTGGAAGCCTACCTCAAGATCGAACCGGATGCGGCACTCAAGGCGTCAGCGGAAGGCAAGATTGCGCCGCTGCGCAATCTAACGCCCCTGCAACACGTCGAGGCGCTGTCGGCCGCGCTGGTCAAATACCCCCAGGCGCGCCTGGAACCGGAGGCGGCCAAGGCGCACGAAGAGATCGGCGACGAGGCTTCGTTCAAGAAGGCCGCCGAGCTGTGGGAGGTCGCCAAAGTGCGCGCCGCCTCAGATGCAGAGCGTTTGGTGGCAGAGAACGGGTCGGCCCGCGTGGCCCAACGGCTTTTCGACTTGCGGGCCAAGCGCGAAAAGGACGAGGCAGATCGCAATCAAAAGCAGGCAGACGCAAAATCCGGTTCTGGCAAAGGCAATCCGCAGGACGGCAAGGCGACGCCCGGCACCGCCGAGCCGAGCGAGGTGTCCACGCCGATGACCACCTTGCTCTACGGAGCCGGCGGCGCGCTGGTCCTCGGCGGAGCCGCTCTGGTGTTGGTCGGCCGCAATACCGCCGACAACGTCGACACCGACGCCAAGGCCGGCAAATATGCGACCAATCCGGGCAAGTACACCACCGATCGCGACAGCGCCGACATCACCGCGTACGCCGGCTGGGGCGTGGCCGCCGCGGGCGCAGGGATGCTGTTGTGGGCGGTCTTGTTGCCGACGCCAGCAAAGGCACCCACCGCTGGAGCCGGGTGGTGGGTCGCGCCGACGGCCGATGGGTTTGCCGTGGGCGGATCGTTCTGACATCGGCGCCGGCTGGCCGCGATCAGACTTCGAGGATCTCCGCTTCCTTGTCCAGCGCCGCGTGGTCGATCTTCTTGGCCATGCCGTCCACCAGCTCCTGGACCTTCTTCTTGGCGCGGGTCAGGTCGTCCTCTGGAAAATCCTCGATAGACTCGAGCAGATCGATGGCGTCGCGGCGGTGGTTGCGGCAACTGACCTTGGCCTCCTCGGCCAGGTGCTTGACGACCTTGACCAGTTCCTTGCGGCGCTCGCCGGTCATTGCCGGGATCGGCACGAGCACGACGTCGCCGCGGTTCGACGGCGTCAAGCCAAGGTTGGCAGCCAGGATCGCCTTGTCGATGTGCGGGCACATGGTGCGCTCCCATGGCTTGACCTGCAGCAGCTTGGGATCCACCACACTGACCGTCGCCACCTGGTTGAGCGGCGTCTCGGCCCCGTAGTAGTCGACCCGCACCGAATCGAGCAGCGACGCGTGGGCGCGACCGGTGCGCAGCTTGGTACATTCGCGCCGGAACGCGTCCAATGCGCCGTGCAGCCCCTGATCGAGGTCGTCCAGAATCTCCTTGTCCATGCCGTCCTCCCGAGCGCGCCGCGATCAGGCGCACACCAACGTGCCGACCGCCTCGCCCTGTACCACCCGAAGGATGTTGCCCGCGGTGTGCAGGTCGAACACGATGATCGGCAGCTTGTTGTCCATGCACAGCGACAGCGCCGTGCTGTCCATCACCGCCAAGCGCCGCTGCAAGGCGTCCATGTGCGTCAGCTGGGCAAAGCGCGTGGCGTTGGGATCCTTGCGCGGGTCGGCGTCGTAGATGCCGTCGACCTTGGTGGCTTTGAGGATGATCTCGGCCTCGATCTCGGCGGCACGCAGGGCCGCGGCGGTGTCCGTCGAGAAATACGGGTTGCCGGTGCCGCACGCGAAAATGACGATGCGGCCTTTTTCGAGATGGCGGATGGCCTTGCGGCGGATGTACGGTTCGGCGATCTGCTGCATGGCGATGGCCGATTGCACGCGGGTCTGCACGCCGAGCGTCTCCAGCGCGTCCTGGACCGCGAGGCAGTTCATGGCGGTGGCGAGCATGCCCATGTAGTCGGCGCTGGCGCGATCCATGCCGCTCGACGCCCCGGCGACGCCGCGAAAGATGTTGCCGCCACCGATGACGATCGCTACCTGCACGCCCAGCCGCGCGACCTGCACGCACTCCTGGGCAATGGTGTGCAAGGTGGCGGGGTCGATGCCAAAGCCCTTGTCGCCCGCGAGCGCCTCGCCGCTGAGCTTGAGCAGGATGCGCTGGTACCTGGGCATGGGCGACCTTGGTGCCACGCGCGGGGCGCGGTCGCGCGGCGGTGTACACCTTTGGGCGGGGCTGGACAAGGGGCGCGGCCAAATGCGTGGCAGTGCCCGCCCCAGAGCGCGGCCCTGCCTTGCCAAAGCGATCCGGGCGTGGTGCGATCGACCCGGGTGTTCGCGCGCCCCGGAGGCTTGCATGGGATCCCAACTGGTCCGGTCGCTGTGGCTCGTCGCGTGCGCCACCGCGGTGTGGGGCTGCGAGCGGCCCGCCGCGCAAAAACCCGCCGAACGCGGCGCCGAGCTGCCGATCAGCAAGGTCGTGCTCTACCAGAACGGCGTCGGCTATTTCGAAAAGCGCGGCAAGGTCGACAAGAAGCTCGTCGAACTGCGGGTGCGGCCCGACCAGATCAACGACGTGCTCAAATCGCTGTCGATCCTCGACCTGTCGGGCGGGGCTGCAAGCGCGGTGTCGCTGCCGGTCGAAAAATCGGGCGACCGCCTGGCCGCCGAGCTGCCGCCACAGGTGCGCAACGCCACCGGCCTGGTGGGGCTGCTCGCGGTGCTGCGCGGCGCCGATGTGCAGGTGTCGGGCAAGGCCGGCAACCTGCGCGGCCGGGTGGTCGGGGTCGAACTGCCGCCGCGCCAGGGCGGCGACAAGGACGGCGGGCCGCCGCGCGGCGCCATCCTGACGCTGATGACCGGCGACGACCGGCTGGCGACCACGCCGGTCGATGGCATCGGCGAACTGGTGATCGGCGATCGGACGCTGAGCGTGGGGCTCAAGCAGTCGCTCGACATCAGCCGGGCCGACGGCGCCTGGAAACCGGCGTCGCTGCACATCCGCCTGGCCGGCGACAAGACCCACGACCTCATCGTCAGCTACATCCACGAGGTGCCGGTGTGGCGGCCGGCCTACCGGGCGTGGGTCGAAAAGGACAAGGGCGTGCTATTGCAGGGCTGGGCCATCGTCGACAACACCAGCGGCGAGGACTGGGCCGACGTCAAGCTGACGCTGGTGGCCGGTTCGCCGCTCAGCTTTCGCTACAACCTGCACACACCGCACATGGTCGAGCGGCCAGACCTGTCGCCGCGGCTGCCACAGAGCGCCGACGCGCCCCCGGAGCCCGACGTGGGGGTGCAGCCCGCCGATGCGCCGCCACCGCCGCCGGCCGCCGCGGCCCCGGCGGCCGAGGCGGAATCGGCCAAGGCCGAGGCTTTTGATCTAGGCGACTACAGCGGCGGCGGGGCCAAATTGGTCGCCGGGTCGGGCGGCGGTGGCGCAGGCGAAAGAGCCGCCCCTTTGCGCTCAAGGCGCGGTGAGTTCAGCAAGGACATGGCGCCAGCGGAGAAGCCGGCCGCTGCACCGCGCCCCAAGGTTCAATCGCGCGGCCCGACCGGCAGCGATCCCGGCGAAGAAACCAAGCGCCGCGAAGCCGCCGCGCGATCGGCCACGGCGCTCATGTCCGGCCGCGAGGTCGGCGCGCTCTACGCCTACGAAGCCCAGCACAGCGTCACCGTCCCCGACCGGTCGGCTGCGCTCATCAACCTGCTGAACAAGAAACTCGACGGCCGCGACGTGCTGCTGTTCCGCGACATGGGCCAACCGCCCTACCACGCCATCCTGATCAAGAACGACGGCGGCGCCACGGTCGAAGGGGGCCCGATCACGCTCTACGTCGATGGCACCTTTGCCGGCGAGGGCTTCATCGGTCGGGTCGCCAAGAACGAAACGGCATTCGTGCCGTACGCGCGCGAAACGGGCTATTCGCTGGCGCTGACCGCCAAGGACGAAGAGGCCGAATTGCACCTCGCCAAAATCGTCGACGGCCGCATCCGCATCGAGGGCAAGCGGCTGCACAAGCGCACGCTGTCCATCGAGGCCACCCGCGACAAGCCGGCGCTGTGCTACGTCAAGGTGGCGGCGACCGCGGGCATGACCCTGCGCGAGCCGCCCAAGGAAATGGTCAAGGCCGGCCAAGACCTGTATGTGCCGGTCCACGCCCCCGCCAGCGGCAAGGGCGAGACGGTGCTGGTGGAGGAGTCGCCGGTGTGGTTTGAGGAGACCGCGCTCAACGACCGGTCGGTCGCCGCGTTGCAGCTCTACCTCAAGAACGCCACGGCCGAGGCGGCCATCAAGGGCCCGATCGGGCAGTTGTTGGCGCTGTGGGAGGAGATGGCGACGCTCGAGCGCGATTCCGGCGGCCTGCGCAAGCAGCGCGACCTGTTGCAGGACGAACAGTACCGCATCCAGGGCAACCTCGACGCCTTGCCGCACAGCGCAGTGGCGGCTGAACTGCGCAGGCAGTTGGTGGCCCAACTGACCGCGGCCAGCGACAAAGCCGCCGTGGTCGCCAAGAAGTTGGTCGAAAACGAAGTCAAGCTCGCGGCGCACAAGGAAAAGATGATCACCTTGCTGCGCAGTGTCACCTTGAAGTAGCGCGGACCGCATGGACGCCGCAACGGTCCACCGCCCCAGCGACGTGCCTGACAGGCCGCGGCCGCGCCCCGTCGACGATCTGGCTGCGCGTTCAGCGTCGGCGCTGTGGGCACGCTTGCTGCTCGTGCGCAACCGGTGGCGCACCGTCACCACGGTCGAAGCGGTGTTGTTGGCGATGATGGCCGGGGCGGCAATCCTGGGCATCAGCCTGGCGGTGGCCACCGCAGTCGGCCGATCGCGCGCGGCGTTTGGCCTGCTGTGGCCGTACGCGCTGGTGCCGGCCCTGGGAACCCTGTGCGCCATGGTCGTGCACCGCCAGCGCCAGGCAGTCGATCTGCCGCGTTGGGCGCAGGTGCGCTCGGTGCGGCACAGCCCGCGGACCGATGGCGAATTGCTGCGCAGCGGAATCGAACTGGCGCGCGCTGTGCACGATGAGGGCACCGCGACCGTGGGGTCGGCCTGGATGGTTGCGGCGACCCTGGCACACGCCGACCAGCACATCGCGGGCCTGGAAAGCGACGTAGCCGCAATCGGCCAGCGCTGCAAGCGCTATGCGCAGTGGCTGGCGGTGCTGCTGGCCATCGGGATGCTGCTGCGCTGGCAGGCCGCCCACACCGCGGCGTCCTGGTTCGACGACCCGCTGACCGAGGCCATTGCGGTGCGCGAGGTGGGCACGCTGGTCGGCGACGTGCGCGCCCGCATCGAACCGCCGGCCTACGCGGCGCGGGCGGTGGCGGCCCGTGAGTTCGAGGGAGGCGAGGGATCGGCATTGCGCGGCAGCAAGGTCACGGTAAGCGCTGCCGCCTTGCCAGATTTCGCCGTCGACGCGGTGCTGGTCGAGAGCGGTTCGGGCCGAGGCGCGGCCGCAGAACGCCAACCTGTGGCCACGCTCGAACACCGCGGTCAGGTGTGGCAGTTGGCGTTGTTGGAGCCGGTCCGTTACCGCTTTGTCGGCACCGACAAGGTCGGCCGGCCTGTCCGAGAAGCGGCCTGGCGCGAACTCAAGGTCATCGCAGACCAACCGCCGCGCGCCCTTTTGCGATCGCCTACGGGCGAAATCGAGGTCCGCCCCGGTCAGACCCTGGCGCTGGAAGGCGTCGTGGACGACGACATCGGCCTGACGCAGGTCGAACTGGCGGTGACGCGCCCCCAAGGAGGCCTGGACCGCCGCCCGGTCACGGTGGTCCACGGCAGCCTGCGCCACGAGGTCCGCGAGATGCTGGTCGTCGATTCGCTGCAGCTACGGGCGGGCGAGGTGGCGCAAATCCAGGTCGAGGCCTCGGACACCAACCCGTTTGACGGCGCGCGCAAAGGCAGCAGCGACCGGTTGCGCGTGCGCATGTTCTCGGCGGATCGCCACCATGCGCGCACCATCGACCTGCTGCGGCAACTGGCCGACACCTGGGCCCTGCGGCTCGCAGACCGGCTGGAGCAGGATCCGTCGCAGCACAGGACCGACCTGGCGGCGGCAACGCGGGCGCTCGGCGCGTTCCAGGCCGCAGAAGCCCGGGCGATGGACGCGCTCAAGGCCGCGCGGGCCCTGCTGGGCGACGACACGCTGGCCAAGGCGCGGTCGCTGCCGGACCTCGATGCCATCGAGCGGTCCCTGGTCGAGGTGCTGGGCGACGAGGCGCGCGCGCTGCAGCGGACGGCTGCCGACCGCCGTGCCGGCGGCAACCTGGACGAGAGCCGCGAACTGTACGCCATCCAGCGCCACCACGCCCTGGTCATCGACCAGCAAGAGGCCGCGGTGGCCGCGCTGGCCGACCTGGTCGGCGACGAACTGGAGGCGATGCTGGCGCGCGACAGCCGCCAGTTGGCGCTGGCCAGCCAACAGTTGGTCGGCGCCCTGGAAAAACTCGCCGAAAAAGACAGCAAGCCGCTCGCGGCCGAAGCCGAGCGCATGCTCGACGCGCTGGAACAGCAACTGGAGCGCGTCGCGGTGACCTCCGGCGAAACGGCCAAGCTCGCGCCCTTCGAGCACCTGAACGCCCGCGCCCTGCAAGCGAGCGGCACCCAGCGCGAATTGCAGGAGCACCGCTCGGCCCTGGGCGACGTGCGGCGCCTGCTGCGCGAAGGCAAGGTGCGCGAGGCCCTGGAGCGGATGCGGCAAATCCGCGACCAGATGGCGACCACCACCGCCGGTCGGGCAGAGCGCACCGCCGAAGACGTCGCCCTGGACGCCCTGGTGCAGCAACTGCGGCGCGGCGTCGCCCGGGCCCAGGACGCCCAGGGCCGGCTGCGCGACGACCTGCGCGGGCCGGCCGAGGAACAGGCCCACGCCCAGCAGGAGTACTTTCGCAAGATGCGCGACCAATCGCTGCCCCAGGTGGCCGACCTGCTGCGCGAGGCGCGCGAGTCGATCAAGCCGGGCCGGCTGGTGTCGGCCGCCGGCCGGCGTCAGGCCGGACTGGGCGAGGTGCGCCAGGCTCTCGACGCGGCCATCGACGCCTTGGACAAGGGCCAGGCCGATACCGCGCTGCAGCGCATCGCCGAAGCCCAGGACGGCCTGGCGACCGTCAAGCGCGCCCTGCAGGCCGAAGAGGACCTGCACGAGATGGCCAAGGCCGCCGCCGACGACCGCCGGCTCGATGGCGCATACGAGAGATTGAACCGCGCACTGCAAAAACTGCGCGAGGCGCTGCCCGAGCCCACCGAGCTGTTGCGGCCGGGCACGGTCGGCCGCATGGACCAACTGGCCCAGCAGCAAGCGCGGGTACGCCTCGCCATGGATCGCCTGCGCAAGCGCCTGGCCGACGCGGGCGACGCCCAACCCGCCCTGCAGCGCCAGGTGGGCGAGCGCCTCGACCACGCGGCGGAGACCATGCGCAGCGCCGAGGACAGCCTGCGCCGCAGCGACGCCGCGCGCGCCTTCGACCAGACTGCCGAGGCGCTGTCGGCCCTGGAGCGCGCCCAAGAGATGCTGCAGGGCGGCGGCCAGGGCGGCGACCGCCAGGGGGCGCGCGACGAGGCCGTGGGCCTGGACCCTAGTTCGGCGCCGGTCGATCTGCGCAGCGACGCCGCCAATGTGCAGGGCGAGCGCTACCGCCAACAATTGTTGCGGGCCATGCAAGGCCGGGCACCGGCTGGCTACAAAGAGCGCCTGGAGCGCTACTACAAGGCCATCGGGCGC
>Ga0194120_10006096_pt1 | contig 17245 bp, 14 predicted proteins | sample TA2MahCa65mmetaG_FD_148642 | JGI IMG/M metagenome (GOLD analysis project Ga0194120, IMG submission 148642) | Freshwater microbial communities from Lake Tanganyika, Tanzania - TA2015019 Mahale Deep Cast 65m | ecosystem: Environmental > Aquatic > Freshwater > Lake | place: Tanzania: Lake...
GCTTCTGAAAGGTCATCGAGATTTTGGGCTCATAGTGACGGCGCGTTTTGCAGACGGAAAGGTAGTCTTGTTGGGCGTTTTGCCAGGTCGGAAGAAGAAAACAGTGGCAAATTTCCCGCGTTCCATTCCTGAGCGACTGAAAAGTACCATTCATTCGGCTTGTTGTGACATGTACGAAGGCTATACCGAAGCGTTGAGCGAAGAATGGCCCAAAGTACGCATTGTGATTGACCGCTTTCATGTTGCCAAAACCTATCGGGATGGGGTGGATGGTCTGCGAAAACAGGAAATGAAACGCTTGAAGTCAACGCTTTCCAAAGAAGAGTACAAACAACTCAAAGGCAGTCTATGGGTAGTTCGCAAGCGACCGCAAGATTTGAATTCCGAACAAAAGCGCGCGCAACAATTCCTGTTTGAGTATTCGCCCGACTTGAAAACAGCCTATGAGTTGCAGGAACAACTGACCGACATCTTTGATGAACCGATTTCTAAAAGCATTGCCAAAACAAAAATCCGTGATTGGATGGAACGAGTTTCCGCCAGTGGGGTCAAGTGTTTTGATGCTTTCATCAAGACTTTGAACCGTTTTTCCAACGCCTCTTTCTCGACCTAGAAGGCTATCGCCTCTTCGCTAACCACCCCCAGATATGACCGAATCACGGCGATTCCCAATGAGCCGAATTGTGGCTGGCCGGAGGCGCGACGCGCAGTGCGGTGTGGCCGCAAATCCTCGCCGATGTGTGCGGCGTGCCTCTCGTGGTTGCCGCCGACACCGATTGGGCGGCGCTGGGCGGCGCGGTGTTGGCGGGGTGGGGCGGCGACGTTGGAAGAAGGAATCGCCCGCCTCCAACCGCCGGGCCAGCGTGTGTTGCCGAACCCGGCATTGGCGGATGTGTACGCAGATCGCATGGCCGTTTATCGACGCGTTGCCCGCGCGGTAAACGAGGCCCGAACTCCGCCGAGCCGGAGCGAGACATGACTCGAAACTTATCTGATCAGGTCGCCCTCATCACTGGCGCGGGCAGTGGGCTGGGGGCGGCCATTGCGCGCGCGCTGGCATCCGAAGGGGCCCGGTGCGCGCTCGCTGGCCGCAGGCGCGCGCCTCTGCAATATGTTGCCGATGAGATCGGATCCGCCGGGGGCGAGGCTGTTGCCATTCCTGCCGATGTGGCCGACGAGGCGCAAGGGGCGGCTTTGGTTGCCGAGACCATCCGCACGTTTGGCCGCCTCGATGTGCTCGTCAACAGCGCCGGTCTTTTGCGCCAAGCCTCGCTCGTTCAAACTTCAACTGCGCTGTGGGATGAGGTTCTCAGCATCAATCTTCGCGGCGCATTTTTGTTGTGCCGCGCGGCGTGGCCGCATCTTCAGCGCAGTCGGGGGCAAATCATCAATGTTAGTTCAATGGCGGCGGTGCAGGGCTACCTCGATGAGGCCGCCTATTGCGCCAGCAAACACGGCCTCAATGGTCTCACCGAAGTGCTGGCGCTGGAAGGCAAGCCGCACGGCATTCGGGCGTTGGCCGTGCGCCCGGCGGCGACCGAAACGCCGTTGTGGGAACGGGATGCATCCATAGACGTTCGCCGCCGCATGATGAAACCCGATCAGGTTGCCGGCCTCGTGCGTTGGCTGGTCACTGCGCCGCGCAATCTCGAATTCGGCCCCGTGATGGTGCGAAACTTCGACGACCCCTGGTCTCATTGATTCGCCGCGCTGTGACATAGAGGTTCGACTTACTGCCCAGCGTGATGCGCAAGATTGAAGATGAGGTGGAGAGGTTGGGTGGAAACCGAGAAGGATGACAGACAGCAAAGGAGGAGCAATGACCATCACATTGTCATCGCCATTGGCGTTGCGCTCGTGGCCGCAATGTGTCTCGGCTGCGCGGCGTTGGCGGTATCCAGCCAATCGTGGTTGCCGCGCGCGCCGTTCGGGTTTGTGATGATGGCCTGCGTGAGCGCGCCGCCGGGGCGCATGGAAGTGTCATTGATCCCGCCGTTCATCAGCTCGGTTGCGCCTCTGCCATCGGCAGGGTGCGCCATGATCCCATGGCTGCCTATCCTTCCGCAAGGCATGCTTCGTTTTCGCTTTCCGCCGTAACAAGTTTCTTCACTTTTTGCCGCGATGCGGCGGCTCCACCTCTGGCGCCTGCATGCCGAACACTGCGCCCTCCACTCGGCGCAGAACGCGCCGCCCCACCGAGCGCGCGCGCGAAAGGCCATAGCGCACCTGCCGCCCGAGACGATGCCAGCGCGACACTTCCGGCGGCGTCACATCCCAGTGAACGGCGATTGCGCCCCACGTGAGCCCGCCGCCGAATCCCACAAACACCAGTCGATCATTGGGGCGCACCCGGCCCTCCTCCACCGCCTCGCACAACGCAATGGGGATGGAGGCCGCCGACGTGTTCCCATACCGATCTACATTCATATAAAACTTTTCGTCGGGCATCTCCAATCCGCGCGCGGCGGCTTCGATGATGCGGCGATTGGCTTGATGCGGGATGATGAGATCGATGTTCTCCATGCTCAACCCGGCCATCGCCACCGCTTCGCGGGTAATGGAGGCCATCGCTCGCGTGGCGAACCGGAAGACCTCGCGGCCATTCATATCAATGGTGTGATCGAGCAGACCGGCGACTCCGCCCGGGCGCGTTGCGCCGACCGAGGGCAGGGTGAGCAGGTTGCCGCCCGAACCATCCGATCGCAAAAGGTACGACATGATTCCGCCGGGCACATCGGAGCCTTGCACGACCACCGCGCCCGCGCCGTCGCCGAAGAGAATGCACGTGCCGCGATCTTCCCAGTCCGTCACTTTGGTGAGAGTCTCGGCGCCGATGACGAGCGCGATGTTGGCGCTGCCGCACCGCACCGATTCTGCGGCGGTGCCCAGCGCGGCGATGAACCCGGTGCAGGCCGCCGACAGATCGAAGGCGGCGGCTCGCTCCGCGCCGATGGCATCCTGCACGAGAGAGGCGGTGGACGGAAAAGAGTATTCGGGCGTGGCGGTGGCAACGATGATCAAATCCACCTCTTCGGGCGAGATGTCGGCCATCTCCAATGCATTCTGCGCGGACTCGATAGACAGCGTGGTGGTCGTCTCTTTGCCTTCGGCGATGCGCCGCTCTTTGATCCCGGTGCGGGCGACGATCCATTCGTCGTTCGTGTCCACCAATCGCGCGATCTCATGATTGGAGAGCACCCGCTCGGGCACGGCCATGCCCCAGCCCACGATGTGAGCGAACCGGGCATAGTGCGGGCGCGGGCGGTCGTTGGCCGCCGCGCGCGCGGCGCTCTTGCGCGCGCCGTTCGCGCTTGCTCCGTTGTTGCTCACTGCGCTTGTTTTGCTCGCCGCGCGGCCATTGTTTGTCATCATCTCGAGTCTCCATTCTTGCCAAAGATGATCGAGGCGTTGTGCCCGCCGAAGCCGAATGAGTTGGACATGATGGCGCGCAGGGCCTTGGGGCGAGCGGTATGCGGCACGTAATCGAGATCGCACTCGGGGTCGGGCGTCTCGTAATTGATCGTGGGCGGGATGAGGCTGTTCTGCAACGCCTTCACGCAGATCACCGCTTCCACCGCGCCGGCCGCGCCCAGCAAATGCCCGTGCATAGATTTCGTCGAAGAGATCGGCAAATCGTAAGCTGCTTCGCCGAACACGGTCTTCACGGCGGCGGTCTCCGATTTGTCGTTGAGCTGAGTCGAAGTGCCGTGCGCGTTGAGGTAATCGATCTCCTTCGGCGAGAGCCCGGCATCGTCGAGGGCCAACTTCATGCACTTGGCCGCGCCCGCGCCGTTCTCGGCGGGCGCCGAGATGTGATAGGCGTCGTCGGTGAGGCCGTAACCCAAAACGCGCCCGTAGATTTTTGCGCCGCGCGCTTTGGCGTGCGCTTCGGATTCGAGAATCAGAATCCCCGCGCCTTCTCCGGCCACGAAGCCGTCGCGGCCTTTATCGAAGGGGCGCGAGGCGCGTTGGGGATCGTCGTTGCGAGTCGAAAGCGCCGTCATGGCATTGAAGCCGGCCATGACGAGACTGACGATGCACGACTCGGCGCCGCCGCAGATCATCACATCGGCGGCGCCCCGTTGGATCATCTTGAAGGCTTCGCCGATGGCGTTGGTGCCGGTGGCGCAGGCCGATGTCACCGCCAGATTCGGGCCGCGCAATCCGAAGTTGATCGCCACTTGGCCGGGCGCGGTGTCGGGCAGGATCATGGGGATGAGAAAGGGGCTGATGCGGCGCGGCCCTTTTGCTTTCAGAGTCTCGTATTCGTGGATCAGTGTGGTGACGCCGCCGATGCCCGTGCCGACAATCGATCCGATCCGATCCCGATTCGAGTCGGTGACTTCGAGCCGCGCATCTTTGAGCGCTTGATCGGCGGTGACGACGGCGTACTGCACGAACCGGTCCATTCGCCGCGCGTCTTTGCGCCCCAAGATCGCTTCGCCGTCGAAGCCTTTGACTTCGGCGGCGAATTTGGTTTCGTGTTGGCTGGCGTCGAAGTGGGTGATGGGGGCGACGCCCGATGTCCCTGCGATGGCGGCTTGCCACGTTGAGTCGGCGTCCAGCCCCAGTGGGCTGATGGCGCCGACGCCGGTTACGACTACGCAAGTTTTCAAGGATGTCCTCCAGGACTTATCGGCCAAATTGCATCTGGAAATATAACACATTGCGGCGACAAAGGATGCGCTTGACCGACGGGCGGCGAAGTCGTATTATCGCCGCGTATGATACTTGTCACTGGGTCCACCGGCTTCGTGGGCCGGGCGTTGGTGCCGCGATTGGTGGAAGGCGGCGCGACGGTGCGCTGTCTCATCCGGCCATCGAAACACAGCCCGCGTTTGCCCAAAGAAATTCCACTGCAAATTGCCGTGGCGCCCATCACCGATTTTCGCGGCGTGCGCGCGGCAATGGTGGGCGTGGACACGGTGATTCATTTGGCGAGCGCCGAGTGGCGCGGCGCACCCGGCGGCTGGCAAAAGGTGGACATCGAAGGCGCGCGCATAATGCTCGAGGCGGCAAAGGAAGCGGGCGTGGGCCGCGTCGTTTATCTTTCTCATGTGGGCGCGGATAAAAGTTCGGCCTACGAAGCGCATCGCGTCAAAGGCCAGATCGAAGAGATGGTGCGGCGCAGTGAAATTCCATACACCATCTTTCGCTCCACCGTGCTGTACGGCGAAGAGGATGCTTTTGCCAATGGCATCGCCATGGCGCTGGCCACCGTGCCCAGCGTTTTCCTCATGCCCGCCAACGGCAAGACTCTGCTGCAACCGCTGTGGGTGGAAGACCTCGTGACCTGCATCGAATGGAGTCTCGACGATCTCACCACGATCAATCAAACGCTCACACTCGGCGGGCCGGAGTTTTTGTCGTTCGAGCAGATGGTCAAGATCATCATGGGCGTGACCAAACTCTCTCGCGCCTTGGTGCCAGTCGGCATCCCCTATCTCTGGCGGGGCGCCGCCATCCTCGAACGCCTCTTGCCCCGCTCGCCCATCACCACGCGCTGGCTCGATCACCTCGCCGTCAACCGCATCTGCGAACTGGTGAGCGTCACCCGATACTTTGGCCTCAAGCCCGCGCGCTTCGAGCAGACGGTGGGCTACATGGCTGGCCGCGATTGGGGCGCGGAGATGAGAAGGTTTGTGTGGGGGAGATGACTCGAATTATGAAGGATGAAGGCAGAAGGATGAGGCCGATACACGATTCATCCTTCTGCCTTCATTCCTCATCCTTATGATCGAGATTCGCCCGCTCGACACCCTCGCCGATATGCGCGCGGTGGAAGATTTGCAGAGGCAGGTGTGGGGCAATAACGACGCCGACGTTGTGCCCCTGCACATGCTCACCACTGTGGCTCACAACGGCGGCGTGCTCATCGGCGCGTGGGACGCCGAAGCCGAAAAACTGGTGGGCTTCGTGTTTGGCTTCCTCGGCACCGATCAGGAAAACCCTCAGCGCCCGGCGATGGCTAACCTCAAGCATTGCTCACACATGATGGGCGTTCTGCCGGAGTATCGTGATCAAGGCATCGGCCTCAGACTCAAACTGGCTCAGCGCGAACAGGTGATGCGGCAGGGCGTGCGGCTCATCACGTGGACGTACGATCCCATCGAGAGCCGCAACGCGAACGTGAACATCGCCCGGCTCGGCTGTATCTGCCGCCAATACTTCCGCGAAGTGTACGGCGAGATGCAGGATGTGCTGAACAAAGGCCTACCCTCGGATCGCTTTCAAGTGGAGTGGTGGATCACTTCGCAACGGGTGAAACAAAGACTCAGCGGACTGCGCCGCCGACTCACACTGCATTCATTCACCTCCGCCGGGACTCCGATTCTCAACCCGAGCCGCTCCAACGGAGTGGGCCTGCCATTGCCACCCGATCAACCCCTCGCGCCCGACGGAGTGTTTGCCCTCGTCGAAGTTCCGGCCAACTTTCAATCTCTCAAAACCGCCGATCTCGGCCGGGCCCGCGAATGGAAACTGCAACTGCGATCCATCTTCGAGTCGGCGTTTACCGAGGGCTACATCGTCACCGATTTTTTGCGCGAAGCTGCGGAGGGCCGCGAGCGAGCATTTTACGTTCTCTCGTACGGCGATATGAAGTTGGGCGGGGAGGAGTGACCTAACTCCAACACTCCGCTAACGCAATATGTGTACACTGAGCGCATGATCCGTCTCCTCATCGCTTCGCCCTTCCCGGCCATGCGCGCCGGGTTGCGCGCGCTCCTCAACCGCCCCGATTTCCAATTCCTTGACGACATTGCCGACAGCGACGATCTTCTCGACCTCGCCGACACGCTCACGCCGCATGTCATCGTTTACGATTTCGCCTTCGACCCCGATGGAAACTTCGAGTCGCTGGCGCAGTTGCGCCGCGCCCTGCCGATGGTGCGCGTGCTCGGCCTGAGCGACTCGGCCACTGATCCGCGCATCATGCGCGCCATGCAGGCCGGGATGCGCGGCTGTTTGCCGAAGACAACGCCCGGCGAAGAACTCGCCTCTGCCGTGAGGCAAGTGGCCGAAGGCCTCATGGTTCTGCCGCCCACGGCGACGGACGCCATACTTCAGCGACTCGGCAGTGAAACGGAATCGGAGTCACTCACTGCCCGCGAGATTCAAGTTTTGCGCGCGGTGGCCGCCGGTCAAACGAATAAAGCCATCGCCCTCAAACTGGGCATCAGCGAGCACACCGTCAAGTTTCATCTCGGCTCAGCCATGAGCAAATTGGGCGCCGCCTCTCGCGCCGAAGCGGTGGCGACGGCGATTCGGAAAGGATTGCTTTCGCTGTGACCCCGCTCCTCTCCTGTCGGTGATTTCCCGACGGGGGAGGCCGGGAGGGGGCCACTACCCATTCGGCTGAGGGATGCATTGGCCGGGTGGGGGAGGGCGGGGTGGGAGCGATCTGTTATCCTGATAGGTGACAGTCACTTCGAAAAGTGACTGCCACCTGTATGGAGGACAACATGGCAAACGAACTTCAATCATATTCTGATCAAATGGCCGCCGCGGTGGAAAAGGCCGGGCGCTCGGTGGCGAGCGTGGATGCGCGCAATCATGTGCCCGGCTCGGGCGTGGTGTGGAGCGCCGACGGTGAAATCGTCACCGCCGATCACATCGTTCAGCGCGACGAAAACATCACCGTCACCCTCGCCGACGGCTCGACCCACACTGCCACCCTCGTGGGGCGCGATCCCGGCAGTGACCTTGCGCTGTTGAAAATCAACGCCGGCGGACTCACGCCCGCCGAATGGAACGACAACGCGAAAGTGGGCAACCTTGCTTTTGCCGTTGGCCGCCCCGGCGATTTGCAAGCCTCGCTGGGAATCGTGAGCGCGGTGGGCGGCCCGGTTCACGGGCGGCGGAGGCAGATCGAAGCCTACATCCAAACCGACGTGATCATGTATCCCGGTTTCAGCGGCGGGCCGTTGGTGGACGCGAGCGGGCGAGTGTTGGGACTCAACAGCAGTGCGCTGGGGCGCGATGCCAGCATTGCCCTGCCGCTCTCGGCAGTGAAGCCGGTGATCGAGGCGCTGAAGACTCACGGGCACGTGAAGCGCGGCTTTGTGGGCGTGCACACTCAGCCGGTGCGGCTGGCCCCGCCGATGGCCGAGCGACTCAAACAGGAAACAGGATTAATGATCATCGGCGCGGAGGCGGACGGCCCGGCGGCGAAGGCGGGCTTGATGCAGGGCGATGTGCTGGTGGGTTTGGGCGACAAGCCGATCACCGACATCGACGATTTGCAGGCGGTGCTGGGCCCCGGCTCGGTGGGCAAAACATTGAAGGCCAAAGTGATTCGCGGCGGTGAGTTGAAGGAGATGAATGTGACGGTGGGTGAGCGAGGGTAGTTCGTGAGGCGGGGAGCGTGGGGCGAGTCTGCATTTCGCCCTCGACGATTCACTCGCCACCCTCCACGCTTTCCCCGATGGCTATGCTACAATCGCCTCACCTCACTCACCCGGAGACAAGATGACCGCCATTCGCATCGAGCAGATCGAACTTCGCCACATTTCTATGCCGCTGGTCGCGCCGTTCGAAACGTCGTTCGGCGTGGAGACGGAACGCGAAGGATTGATTGTGACTCTGCGCGGCGGCGGCCTCACCGGCTGGGGGGAAGTCGTCGCCTCGCGCGATCCGGGATACTCCGCCGAGACGGCCAAAACCGAATGGCACATTCTCAACGACTTCATTATCCCGAACGTGCTCGGCAAAGAGTTCGGCGATGTCGAATCGCTGGAGAAGGCCTACGATTCGGTGCGCGGCCACCCGATGGCGAAGGCCGGCATTCAAGCGGCGCTGTATGATTTGCTGGCCAAGGCGGGGGGCGTGTCACTGCAAACGATGTTGGACGGCAAAGGGAAGACGGTGAAGGTTGGGGTGTCGGTTGGTATTCAGCCCACCACCGCTGCGTTGGTGGAGCGAGTGGGTAAATATATCGAAGAGGGTTACAAACGAATCAAAATCAAAATCAAGCCGGGCCGCGACGCGCAGGATGCGAAAGCGGTGCGCGCCGCCTTCCCCGACATCCCCCTGCAAGTGGACGCCAACTCGGCCTACACACTCGACGACGCCGAGATGATCAAGCAAATGGATGATCTGAATCTTTTGCTCATCGAACAGCCCCTCTCGGAAGACGATATTTTCGATCACGCCAAACTTCAGCCGCAGTTGAAGACTCCGATCTGCCTCGACGAAAGTATTCTGAGCGCGCGTCATGCGCGGTGGGCGCGCGAACTCGGCGCGTGCAAGATCATCAACATCAAAGCCGGGCGGGTGGGCGGTCTGCGCGAAGCGATCCGCATCCACGATTACTGCGCCGGTGTCGGCGTCCCCGTGTGGTGCGGCGGGATGCTGGAGACGGGCATTGGCCGCGCGGCGAATCTGGCGTTGGCCTCACTGCCCAACTTCACTCTGCCGGGCGACATCTCGGCCACGAAGCGATATTGGAAGGAAGACATCGTCGCCGAAGAGTTTATGCTCAATGATGACGGAACGATCACCGTGCCGGCCGGGCCGGGGATCGGCGTCACCGTGCGCGAAGGCGCGTTGGAGAAGGCCACGCTGAGGAAGGAAGCGTACCGGGCCGAGTCGAAGCGCCCCATCGCCTTTCCGGGCCAGAAGAAAACTTAAAAATTCGTGATTGACACCCCCCTCTAACTTCCGTATAATCACCGTTCGCAATACGCCCACCCAAAGGGATTTCACTTTTTAACCGCTTCGTCTTGAAGCGGTTAGTTGCGCCTGTCCCCGTTCACAGGAGAGTCCGAATGACTTCTACGATTGGCCGAAAATCTTACGCCCGCATCACTGAAGAATACAAACTCCCCACGCTGATCGAAGTTCAACTCGAATCGTTCGAGTGGTTCAAGAAAGATGGCCTCGCTCAACTATTTGACGAAATTACCCCGGTTGAGTCGTTCAACAAGGGGATGAAGTTATTCTTCCCCAGCCGCACCCCCGAATCGAAAGAATTCAAACTCCAATACTGGTTCGAAGATCCAAAGTATGGCCCGGACGAATGCCTCGACCGCGACATGACCTACGCCGCGCCGCTGTACGTCAAGGTGTTGTTGGCCGGAACCGAAGTGCCCGAGCCCATCGTCTCCGATATTTTTCTCGGCGACTTCCCCCTGATGACCGAGAAGGGCACCTTCATTATTAACGGGACCGAGCGGGTGGTCGTCTCTCAATTGATCCGCTCGCCGGGCGTTTACTTCGAGGCCACCGACGAACGCGCCACCGGGCGCCGACTCGCTTCGGCGAAACTGATTCCTGATCGCGGCGCGTGGATGGAATTCGAGACGCGCAAGAGCGACTACATCACCGTGAAGTTCAACCGCAAACGCACGGTGCCGGTGACGATGCTTCTGCGCGCGTTGGCCGCCGTGGATGACGCTCTTGGCGGAGAACTACCGTACGCCAAGGGCGTTAACGAAGAAATGTTGTCGTTGTTCGCTGAGGTGGACACCAACCCCGATCACCAATTCATCGCCACCACCCTGCGGCAGGAGCCGACGTGGGAGATGAAAGAGAAGCGCCCCATTGCGCAGGAAGCAATGGTGGAATTTTACAAGCGTATGCGCCCCGGCGACCCGCCCACGCTGGATAACGCCAAAGAGTATCTCGAACAGCAGTTGTTCGATCAGCGGCGATACGACCTCGAGCGGGTGGGGCGGTACAAGCTGAATCAGAAACTTGGCCTGTCCGAAAAGATTCCGCTCACGCACCGCACGATCACCAAACACGATCTCATCGCGCTCATCACGCGCATGATCCAGATCAACAACGGGCAAGAGAACCCGGATGACATCGATCACTTGGGCAACCGCCGGGTGAAGACGGTGGGCGAATTGATTCAGGCCAAACTGCGGATCGGCCTGCGGCGCACCGAGCGCATCATCAAAGAGCGCATGTCCATTCGCGAGCAGGGCGTGCTCTCGCCGGTCACGTTGATCAACATCCGCCCGGTGGTGGCCGCCATCCGCGAGTTCTTCGGCTCGTCGCAACTCTCGCAGTTCATGGATCAGACCAACCCGTTGGCCGAACTGCGCCACAAGCGCACGCTCTCCGCGCTCGGCCCCGGCGGCCTCCGCCGCGAACGCGCCGGCTTCGATGTGCGCGACGTGCACCACTCGCACTACGGGCGCATCTGCCCTATCGAAACGCCGGAAGGCCCCAACATCGGCCTCATCGGCCGGTTGGCCTCGTATGCCAAAGTCAACCCATTCGGATTCATCGAGACGCCGTATCGCAAGATTTACAAGACACTGCCCGCTAACGACAAGCGGCTGGTGGGGCGGCACTTGCGCGACGATGTGACTCACCCGAAGTCGGGCGAAGTGCTGGGCAAGAAGGGCGAAGAGATCACGAAGGAGATGGCGAAACATATCGCGAGACTCGGCGAGACCGAGATCGCGCTCGTGCCCTTCGTGTCGGATGATGTGATGTATCTCTCGGCGGACGCCGAAGATCGTTATATTGTGGCTCAGGCTAACGCCCCGCTCAATGAGTTCAGCGAGTTCATTCGCGTGCGCGCTTCGTGCCGGCACCATTCCAAATTCATCTTTGCCGCGCCGGAGCAAATTGATTACATGGACATCGCTCCGTGCCAGATCGTGGGCATCAGCGCCGCGCTCATTCCGTTCCTCGAACACGACGACGCCAACCGCGCACTGATGGGCTCGAACATGCAGGCGCAGGCCGTGCCGCTGTTGCAGCCGGAAGTGGCGACTGTGTCTACCGGGATGGAGTCGCATGCGGCCATTGATTCGGGGCAAGTGGTGCAGGCCGAAGAAGACGGCGAAGTGGTCAGCGTCACTGGCAAAGAGATCGTCGTGCTGTCGGGCAACAAAAAGAAGACGTATCGCCTGCGGAAGTACCAACGCTCGAATCAGAGCACGTGTATCGATCAGCACCCGGTGGTGACCAAAGGCCAGCGGGTGAAGAAGGGGCACGTGATCGCCGACTCGTCGTCCACCGATCACGGCGAGATTGCCCTCGGCCAAAACGTGCTGGTGGCGTTCATGTCGTGGGAGGGCGGCAACTTCGAGGACGCGATTCTCATTTCGGAGCGGCTGGTGCGCGAGGATAAGTTTACGTCGGTTCACATCGAGAAGCATGAAGTGGAAGCGCGTGACACCAAACTCGGCCCGGAAGAAATCACCTACGATATTCCCAACGTGGGCGAGGATGCGCTGAAGGATTTGGACGAGCACGGCATCGTGCGTATCGGCGCTGACGTGGGCCCGAACGATATACTCGTGGGCAAGATTACGCCAAAGGGCGAGAAGGAACTTTCGCCGGAGGAGAAATTGCTGAGGGCGATCTTCGGCGAGAAGGCCCGCGAGGTGAAAGATTCGTCACTGCGCCTGCCGCACGGCGAGAAGGGCAAGGTGGTGGATGTGCGCGTGTTCACTCGCGACGAGCATCGCGATCTTCCGGCGGGGGTGGAAAAGATGGTGCGCGTGTCGGTGGCCCAGCGGCGCAAGTTGACCGAAGGCGACAAGATGGCCGGGCGGCACGGTAACAAAGGCGTCGTGTCGCAGATCGTTCCCGTCGAGGATATGCCTTTCCTCGAAGACGGCACCCCCGTGGACATCATTTTGAATCCGCTCGGCGTTCCGGGCCGCATGAACATCGGCCAGATTCTTGAGACGCATCTCGGTTGGGCGGCAGATCGGTTGGGCTTCCGCGCGGTGACGCCGGTGTTCGACGGCGCGAATGAAATGGAAATCGAGGCCGAGTTGGCTCGGGCATGGCTCATCGATCGGGCGTGGAAAGAGGCCACCGAGATGGCTTGGGATTGGTTGTTGGATCAGGAAATCGATCCGGACTCGGTGGAGTCGGAAGAGGAAGCGCGGCTGTTGTATTTGCAGTCGTGGTTGGGCAAGGGCAAGAAATATGATCCGGAATTGTTGGCGACCGACTTTGCTTATGCTCGCCGGGCGGCGCTGACTGAGTGGCTGCGCGAGAAGGGTTACGATCCCGAAGCAACGTTGCTCTTCGACGACTCGGAGTTGAAGGGCGGGCCGCGCGCCGAAGCCGATCAAAATGCCATCGACGCCTGTTTGCGAATTTGGCTGGGCGATCACGGGTCGAAGGTGGAGAAGTTGAGCGGCGAGGCTCTGCGCAAGAAGGCCAACGACGTGACACTTTACACCGGCGCTCCGCTCCCCGTTCTTGGCCGGATGCGAGTCTTCGACGGAAAGTCGGGCGAGCCGTATGACAATGCGGTGACGGTGGGCATCATCCACATGCTCAAACTGGCGCACCTCGTGGAAGATAAAGTGCACGCGCGTTCGACCGGCCCGTATTCGTTGGTGACCCAACAGCCGTTGGGCGGCAAAGCGCAGTTCGGTGGCCAGCGTTTTGGCGAGATGGAAGTGTGGGCGCTCGAAGCCTACGGCGCGGCATACACTTTGCAGGAGATGCTCACAGTGAAATCGGATGATGTGCAGGGCCGGGTGAAGACTTACGAGTCGATTGTGAAAGGCGAAGAGATCGAGGAGCCGGGTATTCCGGCCTCGTTCCGCGTGCTGGTGAAGGAATTGCAGAGTCTCGGGCTGGCCGTCGAAGCAGTGACCGACACCGGAGAGACGATCAAGTTCGGCAAAGACGAAGAGAAGCAACGCACGCCGAGATTGGGCAAGACAGGGTTGACCGGGTTGATTGAGGAGTGAAGGCCGCTCACCGACCTCTCAACTGAGAGAAACTCTTTTCACAAGCCTTGACGAACGTAGAATCAGCGTGGTAAAATCCCAAGCCGCTGACGCATAAAATTGCACACGGCGCAGAAGTGTGCGCGCCGTGAATTGAATATCTAATGGAAGTGCGTTGAAGCGAGGCCATCGCCCGTGTTGTTGCGATGGCCTCGTTCACGCGCCAAGTCAGGAACAAACAAGTATTTCGGAGGGCCGACGTGCCAACAATCAACCAACTGGTGCGCAAGGGACGCAGCACAAAGAAGGGCAAGAGCAAGGCTCCGGCTTTGCAGTTTACGCTGAACTCGAAGAAACAGCGCCGCATTCGCCAGCCCAAGGGCGCTCCGCAGAAGCGTGGGGTGTGCACCGTCGTCCGCACGCAAACGCCCAAGAAGCCGAACTCGGCTCTGCGAAAAGTGGCCCGCGTGCGCCTCACTAACGGCATTGAGGTGACGGCCTACATTCCGGGCGAGGGCCATCAACTTCAAGAGCACTCGGTGGTGTTAGTGCGCGGAGGCCGTGTGAAGGATCTGCCCGGTGTGCGCTATCACATCGTGCGCGGCACGCTCGACACCACCGGCGTCGATGCGCGCCGTCAGGGCCGTTCCAAGTATGGCAACAAACGGCCCAAGGAACAGAAGGCGGCCAAGTAACATTGCGGGCGGGTTAATGGTGAGATGTTGCGGCGAGCGCCTCGCTCGTCCATCACCGGCGACCCGTTATCTTGTCTGTTGATTTTGGAGTCAGGAAATGTCTCGACGCAGCAAACCTTCCAAACGAAAAATTCTGCCGGATGTGAAATACAACAGCGAACTGCTGACGATGTTCGTGAACCGGCTGATGCACAGCGGCAAAAAGAGCGTGGCGCTCGGCGTCACCTATGGCGCGTTGTCTCTTGTCGAGGAGCGGGCCAAGCGCCCGCCAATAGAAGTTTTCGATCTGGCCCTGAAGAACGCCGCGCCCACCGTGGAAGTGAAACCTCGCCGTGTGGGCGGAGCCACCTATCAGGTGCCGATGGAAGTGCCCACCGACCGCCGCCAATCGCTGGCCATGCGCTGGATCATCGCCGGAGCGCGCACGCGCGGCGGGCGCTCGATGGAAGAAAAATTGGCCGGTGAACTTTTGGACGCCGCCAACAACACCGGCGCGGCGGTGAAGAAGAAAGAAGAAACGCACAAGATTGCAGAAGCCAACCGCGCTTTTGCCCACTATCGCTGGTAATCTGCGTTTGGATGTCCTCCAGCGTTCGCGCAACGCAAGGCGGACGCTGAGCGCAGTTTGACTTTAGATTTGAAATGGCACGCGAATATCCGATTGAGAAAGTGAGAAACATTGGCATCATTGCTCACATTGATGCCGGAAAAACCACGACGACCGAGCGCGTCCTGTTTTACACGGGCAAGACGCACCGCATCGGATCGGTTGATGAAGGCACGACGGTAACCGACTGGATGGAGCAGGAGCGCGAACGCGGCATCACCATCGTGTCGGCGGCCGTCACTGCCGAGTGGCAGGGTCACCAAGTCAACGTGATCGACACCCCCGGCCACATCGACTTCACCGCCGAAGTGCAGCGCTCGCTCCGCGTCCTCGACGGCGGGATTGTCGTTTTCGACGCCGTGCAGGGAGTCGAGCCGCAGTCCGAAACGGTGTGGCGGCAGGCCGACCGATACGGTGTGCCGCGCATTTGCTTCATCAATAAAATGGATCGCACCGGCGCGGACTTCTTCCGCTCCGCCGAAATGATCCGCACTCGTTTGGGCGCGAATCCCGTTTTCATGCAAATCCCCATCGGGGCCGAAGCCAAGTTCGAGGGCGTGATCGATCTGCTCACCGTCGAATCGATCCAATGGCTCGATCAGAGCGGCCGCGAAATGAAACGCGGGCCGATTCCGGCCAGCATGAAAGACGAAGTGGCCGCCGCTCGCAGTAAAACGATTGAGCAGATCGTCGAGCACGACGACGAATCGATGACGATGTATCTCGAAGGCCACGAGCCGAGTATCGAGCAATTGAAAGCCACCATCCGTAAGGCCACCATTGCTGGAAAGATATTCCCCGTCTTTTGCGGCTCGGCCCTCCGCAACAAAGGCGTCCAGCCCGTCCTCGATGCAGTCGTCGATTACCTCCCCTCCCCCATTGACATCCCCGCCGTCAAAGGCATCAATCCAAAAACAGACGAAGAAGTTGCCCGCGAAGCCAAAGATGATGCGCCGCTGGCCGCGCTTGTGTTCAAGATCGTGGCTGACCCCTACGTTGGCCGCCTCGCCTATTTCCGCGTTTATTCGGGAACGTTGAAGGCCGGAACGAATCTGATCAACGCCACGAAAGATCGGCGCGAGCGCATTGGCCGCGTGATCCGGATGTACGCCGACCGCCGCGAGGACGTGGAAGAAGTTCCCGCCGGAGATATTGCCGCCGTGCTGGCGTTGAAAGACACATTCACCGGCGACACGTTGTGCGAGTCGGGCACCCCGGTCGTCCTCGAAAGCATCACCTTTCCTGATCCGGTGATCCACATCGCCATCGAGCCGAAGTCCACTGCCGATCAAGACAAGATGGCCGTGGCCCTGCGCCGCCTCGCCGAAGAAGACCCGACCTTCAAGGTGACCACCAACGAACAAACCGGGCAGACGATTCTGGGCGGCATGGGCGAACTGCATCTCGAAGTGCTGGTGGATCGGATGCTGCGCGAATATAAAGTGCAGGCCAACATCGGCGCACCGCGGGTTGCTTATCGTGAGTCGATCACCAAAACCGTTCCGAAAGTTGATCTCAAATACGCCAAGCAATCGGGCGGGCGCGGGCAGTATGCTCATGTGGTCATCGCTCTGGAACCGGGCACTCCCGGCTCGGGCATCACCTTCGAGAACAAGATCGTTGGCGGCGTTGTGCCGCGAGAATACATTACCCCCACCGAGAAAGGCATCCGCGAAGCCGCCGAAGGCGGCGTGATGGCCGGTTACCCGGTGGTGGACGTGAAAGTGACCCTGTTCGACGGCTCGTTCCACGAAGTCGATTCCAGCGAAATGGCATTCAAGGTGGCCGGTTCGATGGCGTTCAAAGATGGCGTGATGAAAGGCGGCCCGGTTCTGTTGGAGCCGATCATGAAAGTGGAAGTCGTTGTGCCCGAGGAATACATGGGCGACATCCTCGGCAACCTTTCGGCTCGCCGAGCCAACATCGAGGGCATGGAGCCGCGCATCGGCGGAGTGCAGGCCATCAAGGCTAAAGTGCCGCTGGCCGAAATGTTCGGCTACGCCACCGACCTCCGGTCGCGCACGCAGGGCCGCGGCGCGTATTCGATGGAGTTCGATCATTACGCCCAAGTCACAAAATCGATTGCCGATGAGATCGTTACCGGCAAAAGCAGGAAATAATCACCCTTTTCTCAAAATAGTTCGGAGGGCTTAGCATCATGGCAAAAGAGAAATTTGACCGGAGCAAACCGCATGTCAACGTGGGGACGATGGGGCACATCGATCACGGCAAGACGACGTTGACGGCGGCCATCACCAAAGTGCTGGCGATGAAGAAACTGGCTT